>Ga0208612_1000264_pt1 | contig 25643 bp, 26 predicted proteins | sample AntDryMetagUQ889_FD_188089 | JGI IMG/M metagenome (GOLD analysis project Ga0208612, IMG submission 188089) | Polar desert microbial communities from Antarctic Dry Valleys - UQ889 (SPAdes) | ecosystem: Environmental > Terrestrial > Soil > Desert | place: Antarctic Dry Valleys | collected 2008-12-31 | reverse complement strand
TCTGCGCCCTGATGTCGATTCCGACGACTCGCTGCGCTCCCCATTCGAGCAGCCGTTGTCCGAAGTAGCCCTCGGAGCAGGCGAGATCGAGGGCGGTCGCGTTCGGCCCGGCGTCGGCAAGAGCCGCACGCACCGCCGGTTCGATCATCTCCGCCCGGGTACGGTGAACGCTCGGGAGCTCGGGGTGTAGAAGCGGTGCGTCAACCCCGGGCGCGAGGGACCAGGGGTACATCCAGGCAGGCTGCCGCCCGAGCTCGCTCTCGAGCCCGGGCGAGAGCTTCGCTGTTGTCGTGTGCCCGCCGGAGGGAGCCGGATTGGTCAGAGGCGCGCGAGTCGAGGACCTCGAGTCCGCTCAGGCCTGGTGCCAGCACCTGGGCGAGGTCGGCATCGAGGCCGTGATCACCGCCGACTGGGAGCTCGACCGCTTCGGCCGAGGCGACATCGCGCTGCGGGTCCCGGCCGGGATGTGGTCCGAGGCCGAGGAAGCGCTCGGCGAGGAGTACTAGCTCCCGTCCCGGTGGACGTCCCGCGCCGTAGCCTGAGCCAGCGGCTTGATCGCCACGTAGTCGATGTTCACGTGCGCCGGGCGGGTGACGGCGAACCTCACCGTCTCGGCGACATCATCCGCCGTGAGCGGCTCGAGGCCCTCGTAGACCTGGCTCGCCTTGTCTGAGTCGCCCTCGAAGCGGACCAGCGAGAACTCGGTCTCGACCAGGCCGGGGGCGATCTCGGTAACACGGATCGGCTTGCCGAGGAGCTCCAAGCGAAGGGTGCGGCAAAGCGCGTTGACCGCGTGTTTGGCGGCGGTGTACCCGGCGCCTCCCGGATACACCTCGACTCCCGCGACCGAGCCGATCACGACGATGTGGCCTCCTTGCCCCCGCTCGAGCGCAGGCATGAGCGCCTTGGTCACGCGTTCGACGCCGAGCACGTTCGTCTCGAACATCTCTAGCCACTTGGCCTCGTCGGCCTCGGCGACGGGCTCGAGCCCGAGCGCTCCGCCCGCGGAGTGAACGATGACGTCGACCTCCCCGACGGCGCCTGCCATGGCGTCCACGGAATCCTGGTTGGTGACGTCGAGCTCGATCGCCTCGCCGCCGACCTCGTCCGCCAGCTCGCGACAGCGATCGAGGCGCCGAGCTGCTGAGACGGTGCGAAAACCGGCCTTCGCCAAAGCGCGAACGGCCGCCGCCCCGATGCCACTCGATGCTCCGGTGACGAGCGCCACCGGCTGGCGATCTTGGTCCGTCGAGCCCATCCCGGCGATCCTACGCAGCCGTCACTTGCCAAGATGGGCGCGTGCCGGAGACCCCCGAGACGCCCGAGGACGCCATCGACGTCGAATCGGACGAGGCACAGCCAATGTCCGAGTCCAAAGCGCAGAAGTTCGCGACCGACCCGCGCCTGATCTCCGCCGCCAGGGCGCTTCGCAAGGCGCTGCCGGGCGACTCGAGCTTCGGCGATGATCCACTCTCGACGGCTGGGGCCAAGCAGAGTCAGCAACTCGGGCGCCGGCTATCCGAGGCGACCGCCGAGAAGCCGAGCATCCTTCGCGAGGCAGGCCTTAGCGCCCTTCAGGTGTGGGACGCCCTCGGGAGCGGCGCCGGCCGCATCCCGGTCAAGGCCGACCTGACCATCCTGTTCACGGACCTGGTCGAGTTCTCGAGCTGGTCGATGAAGGCGGGGGACGCCGCTGCGGTCGAGCTTCTTCGCAAGGTCTCACAGGCGATCGAGCCGCCCGTCGGAGGTAACACCGGCAAGGTCGTGAAGCGTCTGGGCGACGGGATGATGGCCGTCTTCGCCGCCCCCGCCGACGCCCTCGCGGCCGTGACCGAGGCGCAGGAGCGCCTGGGCGAGATCGAGGTCTCCGGCTACCGGCCGGTGCTCCGCGCGGGCATGCACGTCGGCCGGCCCGAACGCGTGGGCGACGACTACTTCGGCGTCGACGTGAACATTGCTGCCCGAGTGGCCGAAGCCGCCTCGGGCAACGAGATCCTCGCCACCGGCAAGGTCCTCGAAGACCTCGACCCCGACTCGGTCAAGGCACGCCGCAAGCGCATGTTCCGCGCCAAGGGTGTGCCGACCGAGATCAAGGTCTACCTGATCAGATCTTCCTGAGCTTCACCTTGGCCGGCGTGCGATCGACGTTCCCGGCCCTGTCGATCGCGCGGACCCGAACCGTCCCGTTCGGCGCCTGTAGATCTTCGGCGACTTGCACCTCTTGAACTCACCCTTGCCGAGCTTGCACTCGAACTTGGCGCCGCCTTCCTTCGAGGAGAACTCGACCTTTACCGACTTGCCCTTGGCCTTGGTGCCCGGCGCCTTGGTGTCGAGGGTGAACTGGTAGACCACCGGCGTCGCGTCATGGAGAAGGTGGCGTAACCCTGGTCGAGCCAGCGCTTCATCGAGGCAAGCCCTAGCTTTCGTGCCTGCGTAGCCGTGGAACATCATCACCACGGGATAGGGGCCGTCGGGGACGGTCGTAGGCTCCGGCGGGAAGGCGACGTTGAACGTCGATCGGGACGCCGTCGAAGGTTGCGACCGTCGAGCGATCCTCGCCCGCGCCCTGCGTGCAGTACCGGACACCTTCGTTCGGAGCGGACTGGACGGTGCAACCGACGGGAGTCGCCGTGTCCGTGAAGACCTGAGTGATGGCCCCTGCGTTAGCGCCGCGAGCCCCCCTCGCGAACGAAATTGACTCCTCCCCTACGGAAGAGTAGCTGAGGAAACTTCAGAACGAGCGGGGCGCGTGTTCCGGCGCGCCTCGGCGAAGGTGACGAGCTTGCCCTGCTCCTCGTCCCAGAGCTTGAGGCGGGTGCAGCGGATGCCGTCCATGAAGGTGAGGACCGGGACCGAGTGGAAGATCTCGTTGTCGTCGTGCGCGCTTTGGAGGTTGTAGTTGGGGATGCGCGCGTTCAGGTGATGGACGTGGTGAAGGCCAATGTTGCCCGTGAAGAACTGAAGCGGCTGGGGTAGGCGCAGGTAAGAGCTGCCCTGGAGCGCGGCCGCCTCGTACTTCCACGCATCCGCGTTCTCCCAATAGACGTCCTCGAACTGGTGCTGAACGTAGAAGAGCCAGACCCCGGCCGAGCCTGCCAGGAAGACCGTGGGCGCCTGAATCAAGAGATAGTCGAGCGGGCCGATGAGGACGCAGATTCCGGTGATCAAAAAGAGCAACGCAAGGTTGGTCAGGTGAACGCTTCGCACGAGCTTCTTCGAGGCGTTCTTCGGCGGAATGCGGGGGCCGATAACCAGCGACCACAGAGGACCGATCGTGAACATCACCATCGGGTGGCGGAAGAGCCAGTAGGCGGTCTTCTTGACGGTCGAGGCGGCCTCCCACTCGGCAAGGGTCATCGTCGGCACGTCGCCTTGGCCGCGACGATCGAGGTCGCCGGCGCTCCCGTGATGGGCGGCGTGATGCCAGCGCCAGTTCGAGAACGGATGCATGACGACGAGCCCGAGTCCGACCCCCCACGCGTTGTTTGCCTTGCGCGAGTTAAACAGGGAGCCGTGCGTGCAATCGTGGAAGAGGATGAAGGTGCGAAGGAGGAAGCCCGCCGCCGGGATTCCGACCGCGAGGACGAGCCAGTATGAGACGTCGAGCAGGAGGTACATAACGACTGAGAGCGCGAGGTAGGGAACGATCGAGGTCGCGATGTCGAGCCACGTCTTCCACGCGACTGGGCGGGAGTACGGGTCGAGCTGCGTGGCCCACTCGGGGCGCTTTCTGGTCGGTTTGATCGCGGCTGTCGTCATCTGGTCGTTCGGCGCTACGTGGCCGCGAAGAAGCGGCCGATGCGGGTAGTTGAGGCTACAGCCTCGGGCGTGATCGGGAAGATCGGCCACACGTGGATCAGCTCGTGGCCGATCTCGAGCTCCACCTCCGACCCCGCCCGGGTTGCCTCCTCGGCAAAGCTCACCGAGTCGTCGTAGAGGATCTCGTGGGTGCCGACCTGGACCAGCACGGGCGGCAGGCCCGAGAGGTCTGCGAAGAGCGGCGAGCACAGCGGGTCACGCGCGTCCGCGCCCGCCAGATAGCGGCCGGCGGCCTCGCGCAAAGAGTGGTCGAGGACGGGATCTCCCTCGAAGCGCTCGTCCCACGAGGGGCTCGTGCAGGTGAGGTCGAGCCACGGCGAGAGCAGGCAGACGGCGCGCGGCAAGGGCTCGCCCGCGTCGCGGCGGGCGATGCACGTCGCGACCGCCAGGCCGCCGCCTGCCGAGTCCCCGCCGAGGACCAGCCGGCTCGCATCGCCGCCGAGCTCGTCGTTGAGCGCCCGGCAGACGGCCGTCACGTCGTCGAGCGCTGCGGGAAAAGGATGCTCTGGGGCGAGCCGGTACTCGGGCAGCACCGCCACCGCGCCGGCCGCGCGAGCCAGCCGCGCGGCGAGCTCGGAGTGCGAGCGAGCCGAGCCTCCCCCATAGCCACCGCCATGGAGGTAGAGGAGGACGTCGTCTCCCGCCCCCGGAGGCTCGAGGCGCACGCAAGGGACGCCGCCGAGCTCCGTCTCGGTGCGGGTCACGTCATCGGGGAGAGGAAAGACCCGGGCGAGCCCGTCGAGCCGGTCGCGGCGCTCTTCGAGCGTCCGGGTGGCGGGGTCCGAGGACTTCTGCTGGGAGTAGAGGAGCTCGACGATCTGCTCAAGCTCAGCACTCCTCATTCGCGGGAAGCTACTAGCGTGAGGTCGATGGCCAACCCCCTCCTCGCCGTCGACGCCCCCTCCCTCCTGTACCGCGCCTTCTACGCGCTTCCCGACTCGATCACGAACTCCGACGGCGAGTCGGTCAACGCTCTCTTGGGCGCCACGAACCTGATCCTCGCCGAGATCGAAGAGCACGACCCGCGCGCCGTCGTCCTGTGCTTCGGAGCCGAAGCGGCCGCCTACCGAAAGAAGGCCCTCCCGGCTTACCACGCCGACCGCCCCGAGATGCCCGAGAAGCTCGTTCCTCAGTGGGAGCGAGCGAAGCTGTTCTTCGAAGGTTTCGACTGGACGGTCCGCCGTCACGCGACGCTTGAGGCCGACGACCTACTCGGCACGTTCGCGAAGCTGGAGAGCGAGGCTGGAGGCGACGCGCTCCTCCTCACCGGCGACCGCGACATGTTCCAGTGCGCTTCCAAGCAGGTGACCGTCCTCTACCTGCGAACCGGCCGCCGCGGCGCCGAGCCGATCGGCCCGAAGGAGGTCACGGACCGCTACGGAATCGGCCCCGAGCTGGTCCCCGACTTCATCGCCCTTCGCGGTGACCCTTCCGACGGCATCCCGGGCGCCAAGGGCATCGGTGAGAAGACGGCGGCCGAGCTCCTGCGCGAGCACGGCTCCCTCGACAAGCTCCTTGAGAACGCGCTGCGAATCAAGCGGCCGGCGCTTCGCACGACCCTCACCTCGACCGCCAAGGAGATCCGCTCCTACCTCGACATCGCAACGCTGCGCGACGCGAAGCTGGACCGCCCGACGGACGCCCCCACGAACCTCAAGGGCGGCGCGCGCTCGGCCCGAAGGCACGGCATGAACCGCCTCGCCGAGCGCTTGGAGAAGCTGGCGGCGGAGTAGCTCCGCCTGAAAGCAAACGTCCAACGCTCCACACAGGAGGGGGCAACGCTGGACGTTTGGGTGGTCGTTAGAGGTAGCGACGAGCCGTTTCGCCGACGGAGGCTCCGTACGAGCCGCCGAAGAGGAGCGTGTGGACCAGGAGCGGCAGGAGCTGCCACAGGCCGACGCGCTCCGTGTGGCCCTCCGGAAGCGGTGCGGCTTCGTCGTAGGCGGCGAAGATGCGCTCGCTCGGCGCGCCGAAGAGGCGGAGCATCGCGAGGTCGACCTCGCGATGTCCACCGTAGGCGGCCGGGTCGATCAGCCAGGCGCGGCCGTCAAAGCCGGCGAGGACGTTTCCGCCCCACAGGTCGCCGTGGAGGCGGGACGGTGGCTCCTCGGGGCCAGCGAACTCGTCGATCCGCGCACAGATCTTCGCCACCGCCTCTCGATCGCCGCCTGAGAGCCTGCCTGCGCGGTGGGCTCGCTCCGCAAACGGGTCGAGCATCCCCTTGGCGTAGAGGCGGGACCAGCTCTCTTCCTCCGACAGCTCGAGCTCGGCAAGCCCGAGGCGGAGGACGCGGTCGGGCGCTCCGGGCGGGAGCGCTCCGTGGCTCGCTGCGCCCAGTGCGTGCATTTCCGCGAGGCCGCGACCGAGCTCCTCGGCTCCGTCATCTGACAGGCGACCCGTCTCGATCCGCTCGAGCGAGAGCCAGCCAGGGTCGCCGCCGACTCCGAGGACCGCGGGAACGCGGATCCCCCCGGCCTCGCTCAGCCAGCGCAGGCCCGCCGCCTCCATCTCGAAGTCCGCGCAGGTCGCGTCAGGTCGCGCCTTGCGAAACTCGCTCACCTGGGAGTGGGCGCGACCTCGTCCAGAAGCGCCCGGCAGCAGCGCTCGACGATCTCGACCACTTCGGCGAACCCGCCCTCGCCGCCGTAATAGGGATCCGGCACGTCGAGCTCGCCGTCCGCGGAGGAGCGCAGCAGGCGCACCTTTTCTCGGTCCTCATCGGTGCGCGCGAGCCGCAGGATGTCGCGCTCATTCTGGCAGTCCATCGCGATCAAGAGGTCGAAGTCGTCGAAGTCGCCACGCACGACCTGCCGCGCCTCACCGGTCAGCTCCACCCCGCGCTCGGCCGCCGCGACGACGGACCGTTCGTCCGGCGGATAGCCGACGTGCCAGTCACCCGTGCCGGCGCTCTCGACCTCGATCTCGCTCTCGAGCCCCCGCTCGGCGACGAGCCCGCGCATCACGGCCTCGGCGGTGGGCGAGCGGCAGATGTTCCCGAGGCAGATGAAGAGGATTCGCACCCGCGCGAGGCTAGAGAAGCTCGCGCCCGTGTGGCTCGGTGAAGCCGTTTGGCGAGCCATCGCGGCCCTGACTAGCCGTTACCCCTAGCCTTCACGAAGACATGGGTCGATCATGAGTGCATCTGCGCTTGAGGCGGCAGGCCTCGATTCCCTCTCTGAGCTGGTCTCCCGCTTCGAGCCCGGCGATATCGACGTTCTGGGCGACCGGGCGCGGATCCTGCTCGACGCAGGCTCGGCGGGAGCGTTCGACGCCTTGCTCGAGGGCGGTGTCGCCCGGCTGGTTCCTGCCTCGAGCCCAGGCAGCGCCGACGCGGTCCTGACCGCGGAGCCGCCGGTCTGGGATGAGATCGCGAGCGACGTCCGCGCGGGCATGGCGGCGTATCGAAAGGGCCGCCTCAAGATTCGCAAGAACCTCCACCTCGGCGTCGGCTTCCTCGCGGCCACGAGCGGCGACACAGATCCACGGCGCCTGCGCTTCGAGCGCGTACGCACCGCCAATCACGAGCTGTCGATTCTGAGCGCCGGCGAGGGCGCGCCGCTGATCTGCATCCACGGCCTTGGCGGGACCAAGGCCTCGTTCCTTCCCACTGTCTCGGCGCTCGCCCCAGAGGGCTTCCGCGTGATCAGCCTCGACCTGCCCGGCTTCGGCGATTCGCACAAGCCGAACTCCGGCAGCTACGACGCGCCGTGGTTCGCGCAAGCGGTGACCGAGCTGTTGGACGAGCTTGGGATCGAACGCGCCCACCTCGCCGGGAACAGCATGGGCGGGCGGATCGCGATCGAGACGGGGCTTCTCTACCCGGACCGCGTCGAGCGGATGGTGCTCCTCTCTCCCGCTCTCGCCTGGCTTCGCGACCGGGGCTGGAAGTGGCTCTTGCGGATGCCGCTACCGCAATTGGGCTTTCTTCAGCCGACGCCGCGGCGGATGGTCGAGCCGATCGTGCGCCGGCTCGTGCCCGGAGCCAATGACGGCTGGACCGCGGCCGGAGTGGACGAGTTCCTGCGTTCCTACCTGACCGCGAGCGGCCGCTACGCGTTCTACGAGTCGGCGCGACGGATCTACATGGACGAGCCGCACGGCGACGACGGCTTCTGGACGCGCCTCCGCGAGCTTTCCCCGGACACCATGTTCGTATGGGGCAAGCAGGACATGCTCATTCCGATCTCGTTCATGCGCCACGTCGAGGAGGCGCTTCCTGCCGCAACCCATCTTGAGCTCGAATGCGGGCACGTGCCCCAGCTCGAAGCGCCCGGGCCGACCCACCGGGCGATGGCCGAGTTCCTCCGCGCTTGAGCCCGTCTATTCCTTGGCGTCTTGCTCGGCCCGCTCGCGCTCGGCGAGCTTTTCCTTGAGATAGGCCGCCTTGTCGCGGCGGCGCTCGTGCTGGTCGGCCTCGTCAGAGAGCTCGGAGTGCTCGAGCAGCTTGTGCTCGCGGGTCTCGCGATCTTCTTGCTCGATCCGCAGTTCGTGCGTCTGGGTTTCGTCTTCGTCTTGGTCCATGCCGAGAACTATGAACGAGCCGACGGCACCAGGCGGAGGCGGCTGGGAAGGAACGGGACGACGCCGCGCTTCAGATACTCGGCACCTCCCGCAACCATCGCCCTGCGAATCGCGAGTGGCGGCACCGGCTTGAAGCCGTACTCCTTGCGGATGCGGTCGGGCAGGAGCGCGATGGTCGTGAAGTTGACGGCCTCCACCAGCGGACGTACCGCCATCGGGACGGGCGGCTCGAGCACGATCTCGCGTGCTCGCTGGCGCGCCCAGTCGTTTACGAAGAGGCGATCGCCCTCGAGCATCCGCCGCCGATACGCGTTGAGGTCTGAGAGCGACTCGGGCATCTCTGAGCGCTCCAGCCCAAAGAGCCCTCCGACCACTTTGTAGTCCTCCCACAGAAGCGCCTCGTCGGCTCGCGAGATCGAACCCACGTACTTGCGATAGACGACAAGCGCCGAATCGACCAGCGTGAAGAGGACCCACAAGAGGAGCTCTGGGTCGTCTGCCCGATATGGCGTACCAGCCGAATAGGGGCCAACGGCCTCGGTGATCTCTCCCTTCACGCGCTTGTGCATCGCGCGGACGCGTCGCGTCTTCCGCTCGGCTTCCTCGCGCGAGCCGAACGTGATCGTGTCCATGAGCTCGGCCGTCCGGGCAAGCCGCTCGTAGGGCTCTTCGAGCCCGGCCGAATGAGCGAGGAGCCCGGCGACGGCCAAAGGATGCGCCGCCTGCATGAGGAGCGCACGCGGGCCGGAGATCGCCACCGCCCGCTCGCGGTGAACCCGCCGGAGCATCGATTCGTCAGTGAAGAGCCCGCCGCTCATCGCCACACCTCAAGGGTGCCACACGGAAGGCGCGCTAAACGGCGGTGGGCTCGCGCCGCCCCGCGGCCTCGCGCGAGCCGGCTCGGATGAACGATGCGCAGCGCTCGCCGGCCATGATCGCCGGCGCGTTCGTGTTCGCGCGGGTGATCACCGGCAGGACCGATGCGTCAGCGACCCGCAGGCCCTGGACGCCGTACACGCGAAGCTCGGAGTCGACGACGCCCTCGCCCTCCGCTCCGATGCGAGCCGTGCCAGGGGGGCGAGGACCTTCTCCACCGGGCGGACCCTACCGCGGACGGACACCAAGCAGCGAACGCCCGGAAATGCCGTTTCCGCCCGACTTTCCGGGCGCTCGGCGCTTAGTCAGAGTCAGCGCTTGGCGAGCGCCGGCACGCCCAAGCGTGCCGGCGTGTCGTCGCCGCAGCCGGCGAAGAATCCGCCGACCGTGTCGATCAGGTGCTCGAACGACTCGGCGCCGAAGAGGACTGGCTGGTAGTGGGTGATGTCGTAGTCGAGCGTCGCCATCTGGGCGAAGTCGAGCGGGCGGATGTCGGCCCCGCGGAACTCCTCGATCTCCCCGTAGGAAGACAGGAGTCCGGCGCCGTACGCCATCAGGTTGCCGCCCTCGCGCAGGACGCCGAACTCCATGGTGAACCAGAAGACATCGGCTACGAGCTGAAGTCCCTCGGGGGTCTCCACCCGCCTCGCGGCCTCGCCGGCGAGCCGGTTGACCTCGGCGAGCTGCGGGTCGGCCAGAAGGTGGCCGTGGCCGATCACTTCGTGGATCAGGTCGGGCTCGGGCGTATACAGCGGCGCACCTGGGTGGCGCACGTATTGAGTCGAGTGGAAGCGCCGGTCCGCGAGCGATCCGTAGAACTCGTCGAGCGGCACGATGCCTGCCGCCGGCAGGTACTCGAAGCCGGTCAGGCGGCTGAGGCTCTGGGTGATCTCCGACAGCTGGGGGATCCGGTCGCGCGGCAGATCGAGCGCGACCACGGCCTCGCGAAACGCGCTACAGGCGAGGCGCTCGTGCTTGGGCGCAAGCTCTCTCCAGACCGTCCGCCAGACCTCCTGCTCGGCTTCTGCGTAGTCGACCCGCGGGACCGGCTCGCCCTCGTGCCAGTCGAGAGCAGCGGCGGCGATCGAGTTTCGCCGCTCGCGGTAGGCGGGGTCGTTGACGCCGGGATGCTCGTCGTCGAGGTGAACCGTGACGCCGCCATCCTCGTCGCGAGTGACGGGCGAGTAGAGCTGTGCCTCCTCGAACATCAGCCCGTGGTGCTCAAGGTCGCATCTTCCTCAAACCACGACATCGCGTAGTCCGGCTGGTCAAGCTCTCGCGAGAGCCCCGAGAGCTTGAGCGGGCGGAAGGTGTCCCACATGACCGCGAGCTCCTCCGTGCGCTTGGCGCCGAGGGACGCCTCGACCAGGCCAGGCTGCGGCCCGTGTGGCAGGCCCGAGGGATGGAGCGTGATCGCCCCCACGTCCACACCCTTGCGGCTTCCGAACTGGCCGTCGACGTAGTAGATGGCCTCCTCGGACTGGACGTTCGAGTGGTGGTAGGGAAGCGCGATCGCCTCGGGGTCGTAGTCGAGCTCACGCGGGCAGAATGAGCAGATCACAAAGTTCTGCCCCTGAAACGTCTGGTGGACCGGCGGCGGCATGTGAATCCGCCCCGTGATCGGCTCGAAGTCATCGGTGTTGAAGGTGTAGGGGTAGACGTAGCCGTCCCAACCGACGACGTCGAACGGGTGGTAGTCGAGGACGTAGGTCTGGTGCCCGTCGCGGACCCGGACCACCAGCTCGTGCTCGTCGCGATCGGTGTGCGTGTGGAGCTCCGCGGGCGGGTGGAAGTCGCGCTGTGAGAACGGCGCGTGCTCGAGGAGCTGGCCGTAGCGGTTGCGGTAGCGGTTGGGCGTCTCGATCTCGCCGGGCGTGTGGAAGCAGAGCCAGGCCTGATCTCCGGGCTCGGCCGAATCCATCCGTATGCGATATGTAGTGCCGCGCGGGATCACGACGTAGTCGTGCGGGCGGTACGGGACATCGCCGAAGATCGTCTCGACGGTGCCGGTGCCCCGATGGATGAAGAGAACCTCGTCGCCCTCGCCGTTTCGGTAGAAGCTCTCGCGCTCTGCGGTCGGCTTGGCGATCGAAACCTCGATGTCTCCGTTCCACTGAAGCAGGCGGCGGGACGTCAGCCAGTCCCCGCCCGGCGAGACCGGGTTCGTGTCGGTGAGGCGGTGAACGTGGGTGTCGGGCACCCACTCGTCGCGGATGATCGGTTGGAAGTCGCCGACCTCGGCTAACCGGCAGGGCGAGTGCAGGTGGTAGAGGATCGACTCGTTGCCCGAGAAGCCTTCGAAGCCCAGCACCTCCTCCACCAAGAGCTTGCCGTCGCGCCGGAACTGGACGTGGCGTTTGGCCGGAACCTCTCCGAGTTGCGTGTAGCGGCCCATCAGAGATTGCCTCGCTTGTCCTGCTCGCGCTCGATCGCTTCGAAGAGCGCCTTGAAGTTGCCGGCGCCGAACCCGGTTGCACCGTGGCGCTCGATGATCTCGAAGAAGACGGTCGGGCGATCGCCGACCGGCTTCGTGAAGATCTGGAGCAGGTAACCCTCGTCGTCGTGGTCGACCAGGATCCCCTGCTCGCGAAGGTCGGCGAGCTGCGGCGCCACCTCCGGAACCCGCTCAGGCACCTCGTCGTAGTAGCTGTCCGGAATGGCGAGGAAGCCGACGCCGCGGCGGCGAAGCTCGGCGACGGTGCCGATGATGTCGCGCGTCGCGACAGCGATGTGCTGGGCGCCGGCGCCCTCGTAGAAGTCCAGGTACTCGTCGATCTGCGACTTGCGAAGGCCCTCGGCGGGCTCGTTGATCGGGAACTTGATCCGGCCGTTTCCGGAGGCAACCACCTTCGACATAAGCGCGGAGTACTCGGTCGAGATGGCCTCGTCGGAGAAGTGGATCATCTCGACCATTCCGAAGACGCGCTCGTAGAAGTGGACCCACTCCTCCATGTGGCCGAGCTCGACGTTGCCGACGATGTGGTCGATCGCGAGCATCATGTCGCGGTCAGGCGAGCCCGGATCCTTCGTCGCGCTGAAGCCGGGCAGGAACGCGCCGCCATAGGCCGAGCGGTCGACGAAGGTGTGGAGCGTGTCGCCGTAAGCGGCGATCGTCGCCACGCGGACGGTGCCTTGCTCATCTGCGAGGTCGTGAGGGTTGGTGATCCCGCGAGCTCCACGGCCCAGCGCTTCCGCGTAGGCCTCGTCGGCGTCAGGGACCGAGAGAGCGATCGAGCGCACGCCGTCTCCATGCCGCGCGTGGTGGCGCGCGATCTCGGAATCCGAACTAAGCGCGCCGGTCAGGACGATGCGGATCCGGCCCTGCTCGAGGACGAAGGAGGCGCGGTCGCGGATGCCGGTCTCGAGGCCGGCGAAGGCGACGCGCCGGAAGCCGAAGGCGTGCTCGTAGAAGTAGGCGGCCTGCGCGGCGTTGCCCACATACATCTCCACGTGGTCGATGCCGTTCAGCGGCATGAAGTCTTCCTGCGGGGCGGTCGGCGTGGGCCTGGTGGCGGTCTGGGGCGGCAAGGTTCTCCTCGTCGTCGGGGTCACTCTTTATGATCCGCTTGTTGACGATGCTTTGCAATACCGATTCGTTGCGTGATAGGGGCACCTAGCGTGGAACTGGACGAGATTGACCAGCAGATCGTTTCGCTCATGCGCGAGAACGCCCGGCGCTCCTTCCAGAACATCGGCTCGAGGGTTTCGCTGAGCGCCCCCGCGGTGAAGCGCCGAGTCGATCGCCTCGAGGAGGCAGGAGTGATCCGCGGCTACTCGGCGGTGCTCGACCACGTCGCGCTTGGCTGGACCACGCACGCGGTCGTCTCGCTCTTTTGCGAGGGGCGGATGTCGGCGGCCGAGATCCTGGCCGCGGCCGGCCGCCACCCAGAGGTCGCCGCGGCACACACCGTCGCAGGCGAGGCGAGCGCGATCCTCCACCTGCACGCGCGGGACACCGAGCACCTGGAGGAGGCTTTGGAGCGGCTGCGAGACGCGCCGGGGATCACCAGGACGCAGACGCAAGTAGTCCTCTCGACGCTCTTCGAGCGACCGGTGGAGTGACGGGTTCAGGGTCTGGATCCGGGGTGATGGCGAACGAGGACCCGGTGGACGAGGATCTCAGCGCCGAGGTAAGCAAGCTTCGCTACCGGCTTGGCTCGGTCGCAGACGAGCTCAAGGTCGAGCGCGTGCGTGTTCGGGCGCTGCCCGGCGTGCTTTTCTGCATCGCGTGCCTCGGCATTCCGATGTTCAGGGATCCCGAAAGCGTGGAGGTAGCTCTCGATACGAGGGTCGGGGTATGGGACCTGGTTAACCAGGCGCAGGCGGCATCGAACGGCGCCGTCGAGGCGATCACGATCGTCATGACGCTCGCCCTTATCGCTGCGGCGGCATGGTCCGCAACCGCGGCCTTCGTCCAGACCCGCCCGGTTGCACTCAGCGGGTACGCCCTCGGCGCACTGGTCGCAGTCGCGTGGGCGATTCTGCTCGCCCTCGTCGGGGTGAGCGGCGGCGAGGGGACGATCGACGAGCTTGGTTACCGGATCACGCTCGCTTACTTCCTGATCCCGTTCGCCGCGGCGCTGGTGGTCTCGACGGCGCTGGCCGTGAGCGCGGCGGATCGCTAGCGGGGCTGGATCACCTCGGCCGCGAGCTCGCCAAGCCCGTCGGCGGCGATCACGACCACGTCGCCAGGCTCGAGCCAGCGCTCGCCGGCGAGCGGGCCCAGCTCGAGGAGACAGCCGCGGTTGAGAGTGCCCGAGCCCAGGACGTCGCCCGGCTGAAGGCTTGTGTCTCGCGCGGCGTGTCTTTGGATCTCGTCCCACGAGAAGTGCTGCTCGGCGGCGCTCGTTCGCGAGAGCTCCTCGCCGTTCACGCTGACCGTTGCCACGACGTCGAGTCGCCCGTCCGCCATCGGGAGCTCTTCGGGCGTGACGAGCCACGGACCGAGCGAGGTGGCGAAATCCTTCCCCTTGGCGGGGCCGAGCCCCACCGTCATCTCCTGGGCCTGGACGTCTCGCGCGCTCCAGTCGTTCATCAGCGTGTAGCCAGCGATCTTGCCCTCGGCGCCGATCACGGCGGCGATCTCGAGCTCGAAGTCGAGCATCCGCGTCGCCTCGGGCCTCGCCACCGGCTCTCCGGGACCGTGAACCGAAGCCGGGTTCGAGAAGTAGAACGCCGGTGCCTCATACCAGGCGGGCGGGATCTCGGAGCCGCGCCTGCGCCAGCCCGCGGCGACGTGACCCTCGAAGGCGAAGAAGTCCCGGAGGCTGGGTGGGCGCGGGACAGGGGCGAAGAGCTGGACATCCGCCGCCTTGTGGCGCTCGCCCGTCTCCTTAAGGCCTTCGCCGCCGAGCCACGCGATCATGTCCGGGGCGCCGAGCGCCGCGACGTCGTCTCCGTCCAAGCGGCCGACGCGCTGGCGCCCTGAAGGGTCGCGAAAGGTCACGAGGCGCATCGCTCCATCCTCGCACCCCTGGCCGGTTTCGTAATCGGGCTAGGAGGGCAAGGCCCGGCGCATCCTGAAGCTGTCCGCGTTGTGCTCGAAAGCCGCGGCGGCGCTGGCCGCGACTGACCGGAGCGGCTAACTCGTCTTCGCGGGCAGGTTGAGCGTCTCTGAGAGAGGCACTCCTTCGACCAGCTCACGCTCGCGCTCGATCTCGGCGTTCAGCTCGGCGCCGAACAAAAGCGCGACGTTCGTCAGCCAGATCCAGGCGACCAGGATGATCGCACCGGCGAAAGCGCCGTAGACCGCGCCCACGTCGGCGACGCGCGAGACGTAGAGCGAGAAGAGAAGCGAGATCCCGAACCACGCGCCCACACCCAACGCCGCGCCCGGCGTGATCCAGCGAAAGGCTCGATGGTGCACGTCGGGGACGAAGAAGTACACGAGGCTGAACGCGAGCATCGCCGCGGCCAGCGCCAACGGCCAGCGCACGACGTTCCAGATGTCCTCTCCGGCGGTGCCGAGACCGATGAACCCGAAGATGTCCTCAGCGAAGCCGCCGCCGAGGAAGATCGCGATGAAGCTGACCAGGATCAGGCCGAGGAGGACGAAGGTGAGCGCGATGTCGTTCGCCTTGCGCCGCAGGAAGCTGCGCCCGCGCTTGATCTCGAAGGCCACGTTGAGCGCTCGGCGGGCGGCCTCGAGCGCGCCCGTCGTGCCGTAGAGGGCGAGCACGACGCTGACGATCACAGCCGCACCTGCCGTGCTGCGGCTCGAGAGCGCGTCCCGCAGCGAGGCGTCGACCGCGTCGATCGCCGTCGCGGGCACCACGTCGCGGAGGTAGCCGACGATCGCGTCGTAGGTCTCGGGAAACTGACCGATCACCCCGAGGAGGGAGACCGCAAGAAGCGCCACCGGAAACAGCGACATCAGGCTGTAGTAGGTGATCGCCGCCGCGTGATGCGTCATCTGGTCGTCGTAGAAGGCGATCGCAGTCCGCTTGGTCACTGCCCAGACGTGGCGCATGCGGGAGATGATGAAGCACTCTCGCTAGCGGATCGACGCGCAACGCGGTAATACTGGCGAGCGGATGTCCCTCCCGCAAGGCAAGCACGAGCTCGGGCCACATAACGGGACGCTCGCGATCCGCACTTCTCGCTCGGGCGCCGCGTCCAAGGCGGGCCACGATCTGCTCATCCACGTGACCTCGTGGAAGGGCGAGCTCGAGCTCGCCGGCGATCCCGCCGCGACCAGCGCGAACCTGACCGCGGACGCGACCTCGCTCCAGGTCATCGAGGGCACCGGCGGAGTGAAGGACCTGGGCGAGGACGACAAGGGGAAGATCCAAAAGACGATCGACGAAAGGGTGCTCAGGCGCAAGGACATCAGCTTCACGTCGACCGGCGTGAGCGGCGACTCGGACTCCGGCGCGCTAGCGATCGAGGGCGATCTGACGCTTGCCGGCCAGACGAAGCCGATCCGGTTCGAGCTCACCGTCGCCGAAGACAAGGCGATCAGCGCAACCGCCTTGGTCACTCAGACTGCTTGGGGGATGAAGCCGTACTCCGCGCTCCTCGGCGCGCTCAAGGTGGCGGACGAGGTCGAGGTCTCGCTAGAGGGGCGCCTCTAGCCAGTTTCGAGCCGGTTGACAGGATGAGACCACGAGTGAACGAAGCCGCCGAGCGTTCAAGTGGGCGGCTGAACGAGTACTTGCCCCACGGTGATGGTGGCCGAGCGGGCCGCCGACCTGATCCGTGGCCTCGTGCCCGGCGCGGCCTGAGCTCTGCGCCCGCCGCTATCCCCGCCCGTCAGGACCCCGGCCCCGCGACCACCCCGTCGTCGTGCAGGCGCCCGATCTCGGTCGCCGAAAGCGACAGCAGCTCGGCCAGGATCTCGTCCGTGTGCTCGCCCAGGGTGGGCGCAGCGGTCGCGGGCAGGCGGCCCAGCTCGGAGAAGAGAAGCGGCGAGCCCGCCATCAGATAGCTGCCGATCCCGGGCTGCTCTACCTCCTGGAACATCGGATTCTCCGTCGAGCAGCGCGGGTCCTGTTCGACCAGCTCGATGAACGTCTGGTACGGCCCCCAGCACACCCCGTGGCGGTCGAAGATCTCCGCGATCTCCGACAGCGTCCGGGCGATCGTCCACGGCTTCAGGATCGAGCCCAGCACCTCCCGCGCCACGAACCGGTCCCCCTCCTTCGAGAGGTCCACATCCATCTGGCGCTCGACCATCTCGACCGCGTCGTGGAGCCCCGTCGCGTCGACCAGCGCCTGCCACTGATGCGGGGTCAGCGCCACCACCATCACCCTACGGTCGTCAGATGTCAGGAAGTCTCGCCCGAACGCCCCGTAGAGGTAGTTGCCCTCCTTCGTCCGCTCACGCTTGAGGAGCTGCGCCTCGGCGATCTTGCCGAGGTTCCCAACCATCGCGAAGGCGACGTCGGAGAGGGCGACGGTCACCAGCTGGCCCCTGCCCGTCCGGGTGCGGTGGCGCTCGGCGGCCAGGATCCCTGCCGCCGCGAGCGTCCCGGTGATCGCGTCCCAGGCGGGCAGCAGGTGGTTGAACGGCACGCCCAGGTTGCGCGGACCGGTGGCCCACGGAAAGCCGGTGGCGGGATTCACCGTGTAGTCGACGGCGGAACTGCCATCGTGGTTGCCCGTGATCGTCGACATGATCAGGTCGTCGCGGTGCTTTCGCAGCTCCTCGTAGCCGAGCCAGCCCTTGGCCGGGAAGTTCGTTAGGAGGAAGCCCGAATCCTCGCCCGGCTCGGCGATCAGCGCCGTCAGGAGCTCCTTGCCGCGGTCGGATCGCAGGTCCACCTGGATCGAGCGCTTGCCCTTGTTCAGCCCGGCCCAGAACATGCTCTCGCCCTCGTCGGTCACGGGCCAGCGATTGCGGTCGAGCCCGCCGCCGATCTGGTCGAAGCGGATCACGTCGGCCCCCATCTGGGCCAGCGTCATTCCGCCGAGCGGCGCCGCCACGTACGCGGACCCCTCGATCACGCGCATCCCGTCGAGCATTCCCGGCATCGGTTCCTCCTGGTAGTTGGATGAGTGATCTAGGCGAGGACCCCGAGGAAGACCCAGTCGAGCACCGGCTCGGCAGGTTTCGGGTTCCCACGGTCGGCATGGACGATGGCCCGCAGTTCGATCAGGGTCGCGCCGGCGCTCCCGAGCCGTTTCGCCGCCACCACCGACACCTCGGTCGAGAGGAGGTCGCCCTCGAAGACCGGGGCGATGTGCTCGCAGCTCCGCCAGGCGACGATCGTAGCCAGGGCGGGGACTGCCCGCGTCACGTGCGCTGCCGCGATCGAGATCGTCTGCCCGCCGTAGACCAGCCGCCGCCCGTGCGGGCCGGCGGCAGCGTCGCGGTGGGTCATCGCGACATTCAGCGTCAGCCGCGCAAGCTCGGGGGCCGAGCTGACCGTCTCCCGGCCCTCCACCTCGAACTCGTCCCCGGCCTGAGGCGGCGGGTCATCGCCCGGAAGACGGTCGCGGAGCGTCGCGTAGTCCCAGGCCGGAACCGCCTCTTCCACCCGCGCCGGATCGAGCTCGGGGGAGATCGCGTCGAACGAATCGGCGTGGCCCGTGACCGCGCTCGCGTCCCGCAGCGGGATCATCGGGCAGCGGTAGAAGTCGAGGACCGGCTCGTCGCGCTGGTTCGTGGTCTGGATCCGCAGCACGGCCAGGCCCGACCCGGTCCCGTCGGGCCGCGGGCGGTTCTGCTTCAGCGCCACCACCTCGGTCCGGGTCCGGAGGGTGTCGCCCTCGAACACGGGCCGCATCAGCACCAGGCCGCGGTAGAAGAGATTGCCGAGGACACGCTGCGTTGGCACGGTCGACTGACCGATCGCGACATCGCAGACCAGGCCCGGGTGGATCAGGGGCTCGGGGTGACCGGTGACCAGCCGGCTGAGCGGGGCGTCGAGCGCGAGCGCCAGCCTGTCGCCGCAGACCGCCAGGTGGATCGCCGCGTGTCCCGAGGTGAGGGTGAGCGCGGGCGCGTCGAAAATCCGGCCCCGCTCCAGGTCCTCGAAGTAGGGACCACCGACCCTGGCCCTGCGGCTCTCGTCCACTGCGCCTTCCTGTCGACTTTGAGGCAGATGAGACTAACCGGTCATGACTTGGCGTATCCTCGCCGAGGATGAGGGCCCGGCGATCCTGCCTTTCCGTACCGGCCCGTCCGTCGCGAAGGCTCGACAAGGCGGGCGAGCTGGTGGCCGACGAGGTGATCTTGGACCTCGAGGACTCGGTGCCGCCCGCGCTCAAGGACGAGGCCCGGGCCGCCGTCGCCGAAGCCCTGGCCGCGGGGCGCTTCCCCGCTGCGACCGTGAGCGTCCGGGTAAACGCGCCCGCCTCACCGTGGTTCGAGGCCGATCTCAGGGCGATCGCGGGAGCAGGGGACCGGCTCGGCTCGGTGGTCGTGCCGAAGGTGGAGAGCCCCGGTGAGCTCGAGCGGGCGGGCGGGCTCCTGGCGGCCGCCTCGGAGCGTGAGATCGGCCTCCAGGCCCTCGTCGAGTCGGCGCGCGGCCTCCGCGACGTGGACTCGATCGCCCTCGCGTCGCCCCGGCTCGAGACGCTGATCCTGGGGCCGGCCGACATGAGCGTCTCGCTCGGCTTCACCTCCCCGGCCGACGGCCCGCGCTGGGATTTCGTCCGCGGCGCGGTCCTGGTCGCGGCACGGGCGGCCGGGATCCAGGCCATCGACGGCCCGTTCCTCCAAGTGTCCGATCTTGACGGCCTGCGCGCCTCGGCCGAGCGCGCCCGCGAGTTCGGCTTCGACGGCAAGTGGGCGCTCCACCCCGCCCAGATCGAGCCGCTGAACGAGGTCTTCTCGCCGACCGGCGACGAGGTCGACCGGGCCCGCTCCATCCTCGAGGCACTGTCGGGCGCGGGCGACGGGGCGGTGATGCTCGACGGCGAGATGATCGACGAGGCGAGCCGCAGGCGGGCCGAGGCGACCCTGGCGCGCGCGGGAGACGGGCGCGGGTGAGCTGGGTCCAGGACTTTGCCGACGGGTCGCGCGAGGAGCGTGACCGGCTCGGCGGCAAGGGGGCGGGCGTCGCCGAGATGACGCGCGTGCTGGGCTCCGGGCGCGTTCCGGCCGGCTTTACGATCACCACCGAGGCATGCGTCGCCTATATGGAGGGCGGGCGGGTTCTGCCCGGCGACCTCGGCGAGGAGGTCGACCGGGCACTCGAAGCGCTGGAGGTGAAGGCCGGCAGGCGACTCGGCGATCCGCAGGAGCCACTCCTCGTCTCCGTGCGCTCCGGGGCCCGGGTATCGATGCCGGGAATGCTCGACACCGTGCTGAACCTGGGCCTCGGCGACGAGGCCGTCGAGGGGCTCGCCCACACCACGGGCAGCGAGCGCTTCGCCTGGGACTCCTACCGCCGCTTCGTGCAGATGTTCGGCAACGTCGTGCGCGGCATCCCCTCTTCCCGGTTCGAGGACGCGCTCGGCCGGGCCAAGGAGGCCAAGGGGGTCTCCGCCGACACCGGTCTCGATGCCGGCGACCTGCGCGCGCTGACCGACGGGTTCCGCCGCATCTACGGCGAAGCGACGGGCGAGGATTTCCCGACCGACCCACGCGAGCAGCTCCGCCAGGCGATCACCGCGGTGTTCGACTCTTGGGACGGCGAGCGCGCGGTCGCCTACCGGCGGATCAACGGCATCCCCGACAACTGGGGAACGGCGGTGAACGTGCAGCAGATGGTGTTCGGCAACCTCGGCGAGACCTCCGGCTCGGGCGTGGCTTTCAGCCGCGACGAGCGCACGGGAGAGCCCAAGCCCTCGGGCGACTTCCTCGCGAACGCGCAGGGCGAGGATGTCGTCGCCGGCACCCGCGACCCGGAGGACCTGGACGACCTGGCGCGCCGGATCCCCGAGGCGCACGCGCAGCTGATCGACGACCTCGCCCGTCTCGAGGCCCACTACAGGGACATCCAGGACGTCGAGTTCACAATCGAGGACGGCAGCCTCTTCCTCCTCCAGACCCGCTCGGCGAAGCGACCTGCCCAGGCCGCCGTGCGGTTTGCCGTGGACGCGGTTGCCGAGGGCCTGCTGAGGCGCGAGGAGGCGCTAATGACGATCGACGCCGAGGCGCTCGAGGCGCTGCTCCACCCGGTCTTCGATCCGTCCGTGGACTTCGAGGTCCTGACCACGGGCGTCGCCGCCTCGCCGGGCGCAGCGAGCGGCGCGATCGTGCTCAGCGCCGCCGAGGCCGTGCGCAGGGCCGGTGCGGGCGAGGACGTGATCCTGGTCAGGCCGTTCACCGAGGCCGACGACATCGCGGGCTTCCACGCGGCGCGGGGGATCCTCACCGCCCAGGGCGGCAAGGCATCGCACGCCGCGCTCGTCGCGCGCGGCATGGGCCGGCCGTGCGTGGCCGGGGCCTCGGCCGTGAAGGTCGACGCCGAGGCCGGAACCGTCCAGATCGGCGACGTCTCGCTGGCCGCGGGTGAGCGCATCGCGATCGAGGGAACGACGGGGAAGGTCACCGCCGACGAGGTGCCGCTCGTGCAGCCCGAGGTGAGCGAGGTCTTCGAGCAGGTGCTCGGGTGGTCGGACGTGATCCGGCGGCTGGGCGTGCGCGCCAACGGCGACACCGCCGAGGACGCGGCCAAGGCTCGGAGCCTGGGCGCGGAGGGGATCGGCCTCTGCCGGACCGAGCACATGTTCTTCGGCGACGACCGGGCGGATCTGGTGCGCGAGATGTTCGTCGCCGCCGCCAGGTGGCGGAAGGCGGAGGTCCACGCGGCGGCCGACGACGACCCGGCGCCCGCCGCGCTCGAGTCGGCGCGGGCCGAGTTCCACGAAGCGCTCGGGACGCTCGGAAAGCTCCAGCGAGAGGATTTCGCGGCGATCCTGCACGAGATGCGCGGGCTGCCGGTGACCGTCCGCCTGCTCGACCCGCCGCTCCACGAGTTCCTCCCGCTCGAGCACTTCGAGGCCGAGGTGCGGCGGCTCGAGGCGGCGGCCGACGACCGCCTCACGCACGCCCGCGAGGCGGCCGAGATCGTCAGGGACCTCCAGGAGTCGAACCCGATGCTCGGCACCCGGGGCGTCCGGCTCGCGTTCCTCTATCCGCAGATCTACGAGATGCAGGTGCGCGCGGTGATCAGCGCCGCGGCCGACGCGGCGCAGGCCGGCGACTCGCCCGTCGTCGAGATCATGATTCCTCTGGTCGCCTACGAGACCGAGCTGAGACAGCTCCGCGAGCACGTCGTGAACGTCGCCGAGGAGGCGCGCGAGGCGGCCGGAAGCGAGGTGCCCTATTCGGTCGGGACGATGATCGAGTTGCCGCGGGCATGCCTGATCGCGGGCCAGATCGCCCACCACGCGGACTTCTTCTCGTTCGGTACCAACGACCTCACCCAGACCACGATCGGCCTCTCACGCGACGACGTGGAGGGCAGCTTCATGCCGTCGTACCTTGCGGGCAGGATCATTGACCGCAGTCCGTTCGAGGTGATCGACGGGCCGGGCGTCGGCGAGCTGGTGCGGATCGGCGCCGAGCGCGGCCGGGCCGCCAACCCCGCTCTCAAGTTGGGCGTCTGCGGCGAGCACGGCGGCGACCCGACCTCGATCCGGTTCTTCGACTCGATCGGCCTCGACTACGTGAGCTGCTCGCCCTACCGGGCGCCGATCGCCCGCGTGGCGGCGGCGCAGGCGGCGATTGAATCCGATACCTCGCGGTGAAACTGCGATGGGCCAGCACCGTCGTCGCAGACCGCAGTTCGCGATCGCGAAGTAGGCGCAACTGGGCCACAGCAGTGCTCTGCGCTCCGACCGGCTATGGGCTCGCACACGGGGTCAACGAAGGTGAAGAGCAGGCTTCAGAGAATGTGGTGAGAGGCGCGGGGACTGGTGGAGGAGATTATCGAGTGACTTCGAAGCGGGCCCGACAGGATTCGAACCTGTGACCTTCGGTTTCGTAGATTTGCGGTCAAGGCGGGATCTGCGAACGGCCGAATAGGCTGCCTGAAATGAACCGTCCCGGTCCCGGTCCCGTTGTCTTTGACCTTGACGGCGTATTGATCGATTCGGAACCCCTCTACGAGCTCGCGTTCCGCGCCTATCTCGAGCGAATTGGTCGCGAGACCGACGTTGGGCTTTTCGCTATGACTCTCGGTCGCCGCCAAGCCGACTTCCTCCCCGAACTGGCCGCTCGGCTCGGCCGCGATGGCGCCGAACTGGAGCGCGGTCTCGAAGCAGCTCTCGAGCCGCACCTCGCGACCCTCAAGCCGATGCCGTACGCCGCTGAGACCGTCGCGGGCCTGCGGAAGAACGGACGCCCTCTCGCCCTTGCCACGTCCAGCGTCGGAGACTTTGCCCGGCGCGTCCTCAACGACCTGCACATTGAAAACTTCTTCGACGCCCTCGTTACCGGCGAGGAGGTCGCGCGTGGAAAGCCCGACCCATCGATCTATGAACTTGCCGCGGCGCGTCTGGGAGTCGAACCGCGCGATTGCGTTGCCATCGAGGACACTCCCACCGGCGTGGCCTCAGCGAAGGCAGCCAGGATGCGCTGCGTCGCGGTGCCGCACGCGCTAACCAGCCGCTCCAGCCTCATGGAGGCTGACCTTGTCGTGGACGATTTGCGTGGGGCGGCGGCCGCGGTCCGCTGGCTGGATGGCCGTAGCGCTGTGGACGACGGCGCCTAACCTCGCGCCGTCGCCCCCTGATCGAACGCGCCTCAGCCGCCTCGAGTGATGATCGACTCGAGCTCGCTTTTGAGGGCCGCCGCGGTTTCCTCGGGCGATTGATCCCCCAGGATGTTCGCGTTGAACGCCTCGGACATCGCGAGCGACATGTCCGAGTAGTACGGCGATACCGGCGGTGTGGTCGTCGCGGGCACGACCTCCTTGCCGAGCCTCACTCCCGGGACCGCCTTGATGATCTCCTGATCTTCGTAGAGTTCCGTGCGCGTGGGCATGTATGCGCCTTCGATCGCCAGCTCCTTCTGCTGCTCGGGCGCTGTCAGATACTCGATCAGGGCGTAGGCCGCGTCTGGATCTTCAGCCTCCGCGTTGATGAAGAAGTTGAATCCTCCACCCACGTTCACCCGCGGTATCTCTTCGGATGCGACCGGCAGCTCCGTCAGCTCGACCTGGTCGACAGAGATGCTCGACTGCTCCGGGTCACCGAGAAAGTCGTACGCATAAGGCCACATGCGCATGAACACTGAGTCGCCGCGCAGGAACGCGCCGGAAGCCTCCTCCTCCTTGAAGTTGGCCACAGCCTCAGGGGCTACCCCATCCGCAACCAGGGCCTGCTGGATCGCGAGCCCTTCGATCGCTTCTGGGCTGTCGACCACAACGGTGTCCCCGTCGAGCACATCTCCTCCGGCGGTCCGAATGAACTCGAGCCCAAGGACGGTGCCGCCCTCGTACTGGGCCCCCGTAAACACGAACCCGTTTGGAATGTCGGCGTCCTGTTGGACTTTTGCCGCCATCTCCATCAGCTCACCCCAGGTCTGGGGTGGTTCGCTGAAACCGGCATCCTCGAGCAGGTCGCTGCGGTAATAGAGGAATCCGGCGTCGGTGAACCACGGCACCCCATAGATATTGTCTTCGAAGGTGTTCCCCGTGACAACCCCCGGGATGAACTCCTCACGGTCTGACTCTGAGAACCGATCCGACAGATCCGCGATATAGCCGTTAGCGGCGAACTGGGGCGGCCAGATGATGTCGCCCATTATCACGTCGATGTCGCTTCCGCCGCCCTGGAACTGAGTCCGAAACTGATCGAAGGCTTGGCCCGTGTCCGACGGCGTAATTCGCGTTGTCACCTCGCCGTCGGGATTCTGCTCGTTGAAGGCCTTGATCTGCGCGGCAACGATCTGCTTGACATCGGGGCTGAGGTTCATCAGCACGTCCCCGCTTAAAGAACCTCCACCATCGTCTCCGCCGCCGCAGGCGCTGAGACCGAACAGCGAGACTGCAGCGAGGCTGCTGCCGCTTGCAACGATGAATTCCCGGCGGTTGGTGCCGCCCTGGTCTCCTACTTCCTGTCCGTCTTTTGTCCTTACCTGTTCCATATCTCCTCCGGTGGTTGATTCTTGGGTGGTCGCTGTCTCGAGGCTTTGATCAAGGTCGTTATCCCTTCAGGGCGCCCGCAGTGAGGCCTTGGACGATGCGCCGCTGGAACGCCAGCACGACCAGGGCGATCGGAATCGTGATCACCAGGGCCGCCGCCGCCTGCGCGCCGTACTCGACGGTGTGGGTAGTCGCAAAGTTGGGGATCACCACGGTCGCCGGCCAGTGGTCGGCGTCGAACAGGAACGTGTTCGCAAAAAGAAACTCGTTCCAGGTGACAATGAAGGCGATAATTGCCGCCGTCGCCACGCCGGGGGCCGCGAGCGGCAGGATGACTCTGCGGAAGGCTTGAAGGGTGGTTGCGCCGTCGACCTTTGCGGCGTCCTCGAGGTCGCGCGGGAGCTGGCGGAAGAATGCCGTCAGGATCCACACGGTCAGCGGCAAGACAAAAACCGTGTCCGTGATGATCACGGCCCAGTACGTATTGAGAAGGCCGATCGCCTTGAACTCGATGAAGAGCGGAGCGATGACTGCGACGGCGGGGAAAAACGCGAGCGCGAGGATCCCGATCATGAGAAACGAACGGAACGGGAATCGAAGGCGCGCGAAAGCGTAGGCAGCGGGCGCGCCAAGTAGCAGGCAAAAGAACGTTGAGGCACCGGCTATGAGCGCGCTGTTGAAAAGGCCGCGGATAAAGGTCGGGTCGCTGAAGACGGTGCTGTAGCTCGAGAGGGTGAGGTCGTGAGGGAGAAGCGTCGGGGGCGAAGCAAATAGCTCGGATCGCGGGATCAGGCTCATCTTCAGCACCCAGAGGATTGGGGCGATGCTGAGCAAGACGAGCACGGTCGCCGCGATGTAGAAACCGAGTCCTGGACGCTTGCTCATCGCTCATCTACCGTTCTGGCGCCAAGCAGCTTGATAAAGACGAGTGCGATGGCGAGGGCA
>Ga0208612_1000262_pt1 | contig 25766 bp, 26 predicted proteins | sample AntDryMetagUQ889_FD_188089 | JGI IMG/M metagenome (GOLD analysis project Ga0208612, IMG submission 188089) | Polar desert microbial communities from Antarctic Dry Valleys - UQ889 (SPAdes) | ecosystem: Environmental > Terrestrial > Soil > Desert | place: Antarctic Dry Valleys | collected 2008-12-31 | reverse complement strand
CTCGCTCTCGTGAGCTCGGCCTGGAAGCGCTCACGGGAGGCGAGGGCAGCATCGCGTTGCGCATCGCTCGTCCAGAAGATCGCGGAGCGGTACTGGGTGCCGACGTCGTTTCCCTGGCGCATCCCCTGGGTCGGGTCGTGCCCCTCCCAGAAGATGCGAAGCATCTCCTCGTACGTCGTCTCCGAGGACTCGAAGACCGCGAGCACCACCTCGGTGTGCCCGGTCCGGCCGGAACAGACCTCCTGATAGCTCGGATTCGGGGTGAAGCCACCCGCGTAACCGGCCGCGGTCGTGTACATGCTCGGCGCTTCCCAGAACAGTCGCTCGGCACCCCAGAAGCAGCCCATTCCGAAGATCGCCCGGTCGGTGCCCTCCGGGAACGGAGGTGTCAGGGGCGTGCCGAGGACCAGATGGTCGACCACGCCGGGCATCGGAGCGTCACGGCCCGTGAGGGCGGCGTCCGCGGTCGGCAGTGCGACGTTCTTTCGCAGAAAGGACATGCTCCAAGGGTAGCCGTACGGGTTCGGTGGAAGATGCCGCTCCCCCGACCCGTCTAGAGATCGAGTTCAACCGAGAGGAGCCAACGCCATGAGCACGCAGCTGGTCTCCGTTTTCTCCGAACGACTGTACGGAGACAAGTCCTTCGCCAACGCACTCGAGCACGATCCCTTCTCGACGCTCCGCAAGGAAGGCTTTGCCGATCTGGCGACGGCTGCCGAGCGAGATCGCGACCGCATCGGCGACCTGGTCGATCGACTCTACGCCGACGACGAGTTCCGAGGGAGAGTCGAGCAGGACCCGATCGCGGAGCTCATCGGCTGGGGCCTTCCCGAGGCCGCGATCGGACCGCTGCTGGCAGTCGCGGGCGCTCCCGACGACGTGATCGAGCGAGCGGCTTCGGACGTCGAGGCGCACATCTCGGCACGGAAGCCCGCGACGGTCGCCGCGGTCGCAGCGGTGCTCGGAACTTTCGCCTTCGCGCAGCAGGCATCCGCAAGCGTGCAGCCGGCGAAGGCGCAGGTTCAGGTCAGTCGGGTGGCAACGGCAAGCACGCAGGTCGCGCAACCCGCGCGAGCGGCAGTGCAGGTCAGCAAACCGGCCCGCGCGACGACCCAGATCAGCAAGCCCGCGCTGGCCAAGGCTCAGATCAGCAATGCGCAGGCGACCTGGCACGGCGTCCAGCCGCAAAGGGCGAAGGCCCTCGGCGCGCTCACGTCGCTCCTCCGGGGGAGCAGCCCCTAGACCGGATCCCTCAGCCAGCCAGCGCTCGTTCGAGGTCGTCCCAGAGCTCGTCCGGGTCCTCGAGGCCGACCGAGAGACGGAGGAGCCCTGCGGGCACGCGTGCTCCTTCCCAGCGAGACCGAGCCTCGATTCGTGAGGTGACGCCGCCGAGGCTCGTCTTGTTCGCGATCAGCTGCGTACCCGTCTCGACCCGCCGGGCGGCATCGGCGTCTGCGACGTCGAACGACAGGAGAGGGCCGAAGCCGGGATAGCGGACGATCTCGACGGCGGGATGGGTGCGGAGGCGCTCCACGACCGCGCCGGCGCTCTCCGTCTGGCGGGCTACCCGCACTTCGAGCGTTTGCAATCCCCGCAGGAGAAGCCAGGCGACGTCAGGAGCTGCGACGGGGCCGGTTCGCGAACGGAACTCGCGGAGTCGCGCTGCGGTCTCCGGGTCGCGGACGATCAGGGCGCCGACGAGGGCGTCGTCGTGTCCGGCCAGGCCCTTGGTCGCGGAATGGAGAGCGATCTGGCAACCGCGTTCGAGTGGTCTCACGTGGAGCGGGGTCGCCGCCGTCGAGTCACAGACGACCGGTGCCGAGTGTGCTGCCGCGGCCTCGAAGTCGGGCATCGTCAGGAACGGGTTGGAGGGCGCCTCGATCCACACCAGATCTGCCTCCGCGGGCGGCGCCCCGGTCTGGTCGAACTCGACATGTCTCACGCCCCAGCGCTCGAGCTCGCCGAGCAGCTCCCCGGTCCCGTAGTACGCGCCCTCCGCAAGTGCGACCGTTTGTCCGGGTGAGAGCAGCGCCAGGACCACCGCTGCGGACGCCGCTGTTCCCGACGCGAAGAGCAGAGCTTCTCCTCCGTCGAGCTCACCGAGCGCCTGTTCGGCGGCGGCGACCGTGGGGCTCGAAAACCGCGCATACGAGAACGCGCCGGGCTCGCCGCCCTCGTACGGCCACGTCGTCGAGCGATCGATCGGGACGGAGCCGCTCACCGCTCGACTGTAACGCGGCCGGTCATCTTTGCAGTGCCTGGCACTGCAAGCGTCGAGAGTTGGCGCAAATCGCTCCACGGTCGAGCCGGGCGTTTAGGCTCCGCGCCGATGGCGGAGACGCACGACACGACCGAGGCCAAGCTTCGCTGGCTCGAGGAGCTGCGCGAGGAGTCGCTGCACGCGGGCAGCGAGAAGCACGTCGCGCGCCAGCGTGAGCGCGGAAAGCTGCTCGCCCGCGAACGCCTCGAGAAGCTGCTAGACCCCGGCTCGTTCGTCGAGCTCGACCGCTTCGTGCGGCATCGCGAGGCGGAGTTCGGGATGCGCGAGAATCGGCCATGGGGCGACGCGGTGGTGACCGGCTACGGGACGATCTTCGATCGCCGGGTCTTCGTCTTCTCTCAGGACTTCACCGTCTTCGGTGGTTCGTTGTCGGAGGTCTTCGCCGAGAAGGTCTGCAAGGTGATGGACATGGCCGTGAAGTACGGCTGTCCGGTGATCGGGATCAACGACTCGGGCGGTGCGCGTATCCAGGAGGGGGTGGTCTCGCTCGCCGGCTACGCGGAAATCTTCTGGCGGAACGTCCAGGCCTCCGGAGTCGTGCCGCAGATCTCACTCGTCATGGGGCCCTGCGCGGGCGGCGCCGTGTACTCGCCGGCGATGACCGACTTCGTGCTGATGGTGGAGGAGACCTCGTACATGTTCATCACGGGCCCCGATGTCGTGAAGACCGTCACCGGCGAGGACGTCAGCTTCGAGGAGCTCGGCGGCGCGGCCACACATGCCACCAAGTCGGGCGTGGCGCACTTCACCGCGCCGGACGAGGAGACGTGTCTCGAGGAGGCGCGCTACCTGCTCTCCTTTCTCCCGCAGAACAACGTCGATCCGCCCCCATACGCCGCGCCCACCGACCCCGTCGAGCGGGAGGACGCCTCGCTCGATGCGATCGTTCCCGACAGCCCCCACAAGCCCTACGACATGAAGCAGGTCGTCGAGCGGGTCGTCGACGACGGCCAGTTCCTGGAGGTTCACCCCCATTGGGCGGAGAACATCGTGTGCGGCTTCGCGCGACTTGGCGGGCATTCGGTCGGCGTCGTCGGGAACCAACCGGGCGCGCTCGCGGGAGTCCTCGACATCGACGCCTCCGTCAAGGCGGCGCGCTTCGTGCGCACGTGCGACGCCTTCAATATCCCACTCGTGACGTTCGTCGATGTGCCCGGCTTCCTGCCGGGCCCGGCGCAGGAGTGGGGCGGGATCATCCGGCACGGCGCCAAGCTCCTCTACGCCTACGCGGAGGCAACGGTTCCGAAGCTCACGGTGATCACGCGCAAGGCCTACGGCGGGGCGTACGACGTCATGTCCTCGAAGCACATCAGGGCCGACTTCAACGTCGCCTGGCCGACCGCGGAGGTCGCCGTGATGGGGCCGGAGGGCGCCGTCAACATCGTGTTTCGCTCAGAGCTCGCCGAGTCCGACGATCCCGACGCCAGGCGAGAGGAGCTCATCGCCGACTACAAGGAGCGCTTCGCGAACCCGTACACCGCAGCGGAACGCGGCTATGTCGACGACGTGATCGAGCCGCGTCGCACGCGACCCGTCTTGATCTCCGTCCTCGAGACTGCCCTTACGAAGCGAGAGCCGAAGCCGAAGCGCAAGCACGGGAACATCCCGCTCTGATCACTCTTCGAAGGCGTAGTCGATCGAGTCGCACACCGGCTCGTAGCCGATGTCCATGTAGATCCTGTTCGACGTCGGATTCGCAAGATCCGTGTACAGGAAGCAGAACTGTCGCCCGGTCGCGAGGCGCTCTGCCGACACCGCTGCGGTGACCGCACCCCCGTATCCTCGCCGGCGGTGCCGCGGAGGCGTGTAGACCGGTCCGATGCCGACGCCGGTCGGGGTCTGGCCTCCCCAGCCTGCGAGCGAGACGGTCTGGTTGTCGTGCTCCCACAGCACGAACGCTCCGGTGCCTTCGACAAGGCGCGCGTCGACGACTTGCTCTGGATTTACGTGCCCCGGTGTCCCAGCAGCGCTGATGTCCTCTGCGAAGGCGCGAAGCCAGGAGACGAGGAACTCGCGGTCCGCCGCCGCAGCCGTACGCGGTCGGCCTGGAACGCCATCCGGGGGACGCACCTCGGTCAGCTTGTAGATCCGCTGCATCTTCCGGCATTGAGGGGCTATTCCTGTATACGACTCCCACGCACGTGCGAACACCTCGACTTCGGGGATCGCTCCCGTCACGCCCGGCAGGTCCGCCTCTGCGGCGATCGTCGTAACCAGTGCGACCAGCGCATCATTTGAGACCGGTTGTGCGACAACGAGGTTGTGGGGAGGCGTCTGCAGGGCAGCAGCCGCCACCTGACCACCGTCTTCGACGACCCAGAGGTGGTGTTCGCGGTAGACGCTCGGATGATCTCGAAGCGTGCCCGCGATTCCGAGCATGAGATTGTGGCGCGCCTCGTCCTCGAGGAGGAGGAACGATGCAGCGTCGAGGAACTCGGTGGGACTGGCAAGGCGCTTGACGTCGATCAGTTGATCCTATAATCACTAGGCAATGCCTAGGCGTACATACTCGGCCGCGGAGGCTGCGCGTGCTCTCGGCGTCTCGCTCGACACCCTCCGGCGCTGGGACAAGGCGGGGAAGATTCGCGTCGAGCGTAACTCCGCCAACAGGCGCGTCGTCGCAGCTGTAGAGGTCGAGCGTCTGAAAGGGGCAGAGGGATCCGAGGAGCTCTCTGCGCGCAACCGGTTTCGCGGAGTCGTTCGCTCGGTCGAGATCGAGGGCTTGCTCGCGAAGGTCGAGATCGATGTGACGGAGCCCGCCCGGGTGGTCGCGATCATCACGCGCGAGTCGGCGGAGCAGCTCGCGCTGAAGCCCGGCATGGGCGCGGCGGGGGTCGTCAAGGCGACGAGCGTCATGGTGGAGAAGTGAGAAGTCGTCTCGCCGTCGCCGAATTGCTGGCGCTCGCCGTCCTCGGTGCGGGCGCTGCAGCCGCACCTGCTGGCCACGACCGGACCGCTGGCCGGCCGGTTGTCCTGGCCGCTGCGTCGCTCACCGACGTGCTGCCCCGAATCGTGCCCGAGGCTGCCTACTCGTTCGGCAGCTCGAACTCGCTCGCCGAGCAGATTCGTCGCGGCGCGCCCTTCGACGTCTACCTGTCCGCGAGCCCGATTTACACGCAGGCGCTGTCGCGAGAGCAGCTCGCGAGAAAGCCCGTGGCCTTCGCGACCAACTCGCTCGTCGTCATCGTCCCGCGCGCGAACCCGGCGAGGATCAAGACGGTGTTCGACCTCGCGAAGCGTCCGAAGCTGCGGCTGGTGGTCGCGGGGCCGAAGGTTCCGATCGGCCTCTACACGCGGGAGGTGCTCAAGCGTCTAGCCCTCCTCCGGGTGCTGAAGAAGACCGTGAGCCTCGAGCCCGATGTGAAGGGCATCGTCGGCAAGGTTGCGCTCGGCCAGGCCGACGCCGGCTTCGTGTACCTCACCGATGTTGCGCCGGTGGCGGACCGTGCGCGGGCGATCTCGATACCCGCCCGAGCGCAGCCGACGGTGATCTACGAGCTTGCGATCGCCGCGAAGCCCGTCGACACCGAAGCAGCGCAGGACTTCGTGATCTCCGTTCTCGGTCCCGACGGGCGGCGCTTGCTGCGGGCCGCGCGCTTCGGGCTCCCGTGAGGCTCACGCCCTTCAGCACAGTGCTCGCGGTCGCGACGACTGCATCGCTGGCGTTCTTGCTCCTCCCGATCGTCGCGATCTTCGCGGAGTTGTCGCCCGGAGACCTGCGCGACGGGCTCACGAGCGAGGTCACTCGTGATGCGCTCCGGGTCACGATCGAGACGAACCTCGTTGCAATGGCGCTGATCATCCTCTTCGGAACGCCCACCGCCTATCTCCTTGCGACCCGGCGCTTTCGAGGCAAGGCGCTGCTCGTCACGCTGGTCGAGCTTCCTCTCGTGCTCCCGCCGGCGGTGGCGGGCATCGGGCTGCTCGCGGCATTCGGACGACTGGGGTTGCTCGGCGGAACGCTCGACGGGCTCGGGATCGATATTGCCTTCACGAAGGTCGCCGTCGTGCTCGCAATCACCTTCGTTGCCAGCCCGTTCTACGTGCGGACGGCGATTGCAGCGTTCGAGGCGGTCGATCCCGATCTCGTGGCCGCCTCGCGTACTCTCGGCGCCGGGCCGGGCCGGACGTTTGCGCGAGTTGCGCTTCCACTCGCCGGAGGGGGCCTCGGCGCGGGGGCGGCCCTCGCCTTCGCCCGCGGCCTCGGTGAGTTCGGTGCGACGATCATGTTCGCGGGATCGCTGCAGGGAGTCACCCAGACGCTCTCGCTCGCCGTCTACCAGGAGTTCGACGTCGAGTTCGACAACGCGCTCGCGATCGGAGCGCTCCTCGTCGTCGCAAGCGCCCTCATCCTCCTCACCGCAAAGCTGGTACTCGCATGGAGACGCTCCAACTCGACCTTGATCACGGCCTCCGCACGTTCCGTCTCGAGCTAGCGCTCACGATCGGTGCCGAGACCGTTGCCCTCGTCGGCCCTTCGGGCGCCGGCAAGTCCAGCGTGCTCCGCGCGGTCGCCGGGCTCCTGCGCCCCGAGCGAGGCTTCGTCACCCTCGGGAGTCAGACCTGGCTCGATCGCCGACGTGGCATCGACCTGCCCCCCGAGCGGCGGCGCGTGGGGCTCGTCTTCCAGGAGTACGCGCTCTTCCCTCACCTGGACGTGCGCCGGAACGTCGCGTTCGGGGCGCGCGACCGGCGAGCGGTTTCGGGCATGCTCGAGCGCCTCCGGATCGCTCACCTCGCCGGCGCGCGTGTGACCGAGCTCTCGGGTGGCGAGCGCCAGCGCGTTGCGCTTGCTCGCGCGCTGGCGCGGGAGCCCGACGTACTTCTCCTCGACGAGCCGCTGTCTGCTCTCGACGCCTACACCCGGCGTGCAGTGCGCGCGGAGCTGCACGAGTTCCTGAGGGAGCTTCGGATGCCGACACTCCTCGTCACCCATGACTTCGAGGATGCAGCGACGCTGGCCGATCGGGTGGGGGTGTTGGTAGACGGTCGCGTTCTGCAGCTCGGGCCGCCGCAGGAGCTGGTCGGCTCGCCGAGAGATCCGTTCGTCGCCAGCTTCACAGGAGCGAATCTGCTTCAGGGAGTTGCGTCTCCCGGCCGGGACGGCTTGACGGAGATTGCGCTCGACGGCGGAGGCACGGTCTGGACGACGGAGAAGGGCTCGGGACGCGTGGCCGTCGCCGTCTACCCCTGGGAGGTGTCTCTGTCCCACGCCGTTCCGAACGACTCGGCCGTCAATCATGTTCGCGCTCCCGTGTCGTCGATCGTGTCTCTTGGAAACCGCGTTCGAGTGCGAGTCGGCCCGCTCACCGCCGAGGTCACCGCGTCGTCGGTCACGCGACTCGCGCTCGGCGAAGGCGACGTCGTGATCGCCTCCTTCAAGGCGACGGGCACCCGCCTCCTCCCGATGGCGTAGCCTGAGCTCGATGCGTCTCGAGGTGGTGCCTCCGGTGTCTCCCGAAGAGCTCGTTGCGCTCGAGCAGGCTCTCGCCAGAGCCGAGATCGAGATCCACGCGACGCCCGGCCGATCGCTCACGCGATGGTCGCGGACGGCTGCTCTGGAAGCTGTTGACGCGCGAGTGGCGACGCGGGCGCGCTACGCGCGTTCGCCTCTGAGCACGCCCGGCGCGACGCGCGCGTAATCGAGCCCAGAGATCCACGTCGCCGCGAGTGCGAGCAGAAGCGCCCACCAGGCGATGTCCTCGCTCCACGCGCCTGCGGCGGCGAGCCCGGCGATCGTCGCGGCGACCGCCTGTGCCCAGGTCTTCAGCCGGCCCAAATCACGTGCTCCGAGCACGACGCCCCGCTCCACCGCCGCGAGACGCAGCCCGGAGACGAGAATCTCGCGGACGACGATCAGCGCCACCATCCATGCCGGCGCTACTCCTTCTCCGATCAGCATCACTAGCGCGGCGAGGATGAGCACCTTGTCCGCCACCGGGTCCAGAAGCTTGCCGAGCGGTGAGCTGGTTCCCCGGCGGCGCGCGAGCCACCCGTCGATCTGGTCGGTGGCCATCGCGACGACGAAGATCGCGGTCGCCCAGTAGGCGTGGTTGGGGAAATCCCAGGCGAAGAGGATGACCACCGCCGGTACGGCGGCGACACGCGCAACCGTCAGCTGATCCGGGAGGCTCACCGTCCGAGAGAATACGTCTCCCATGGCGCCCTTCAACAAGGTTCTCGTCGCGAACCGCGGCGAGATCGCGGTTCGCATCTTTCGCACCCTGCGTGAGCTCGAGATCTCGACCGTCGCCGTCTACTCCGAGCCGGATCGTTCTGCGCTCCACGTCTCCTCGGCCGACGAGGCCTTTCTCATCGGCCCAGGCCCGGCCGCGGAAAGCTATCTCCGCGGCGACCGGATCATCGAAGCCGCGGAGCATGCGGGGGCGGAGGCGATTCATCCGGGCTACGGGTTTCTGGCCGAGAACGCCGCATTCGCACGCCAGGTGGCCGCTGCCGGCCTCGTGTGGATCGGCCCGCCGCCAGAGGCGATCGAGGCGATGGGATCGAAGATCGCGGCCCGGCAGCGCATGCAGGCCGCCGGAATCCCGATCATTCCCGGCTCGACACAGTCGGCCGAGAGTTCCGGCGAGGTTCTCGCCGTCGCCGCCGAGATCGGATACCCGATCGCGATCAAGGCTTCGGCCGGAGGCGGAGGGAAGGGGCTCAGGATCGCCAACGCGCCCGACGAGGTCGAGCGGGCGTACGAGGCGGCCCGCCGAGAGGGTGGCGCGTACTTCGCCGACTCGGCCGTGTACGTGGAGCGCTACCTCGGAGATCCCCGGCACGTGGAAGTGCAGATCCTGGCCGACGCCCACGGCACGGTCGTCCATCTCGGCGAGCGCGACTGCACCATCCAGCGGCGCCACCAGAAGCTCGTCGAGGAGACGCCGTCCCCCGCCGTCGATGCGGCTCTCCGAGCGTGGATCGGGTCGATCGCAGTGGAGGCCGCGCGTGCGGTCGACTACCGGTCGGCCGGAACTATCGAAGGGCTCCTGACCCCGGACGGGTCGTACTACTTCCTGGAGATGAACACGCGGATCCAGGTCGAGCACACGGTGACCGAGGCCGTGACCGGAATCGACCTCGTCCGTGAGCAGGTCCTGATCGCCGCCGGCGAGCACCTCTCCTTCGCCCAGGAAGAGGTCGTCCTGCGCGGTCATGCCATCGAATGCCGTATCAACGCCGAGGACGTCGCGCGCGGCTTCCTGCCGACACCGGGTCGCATCGCGGCGTATCGCGAGCCAGGCGGGATCGGCATTCGCGTCGACTCGGGGGTTCGGGCGGGAGACGTGATCTCGGATCTGTACGACCCGCTGATCGCGAAGCTCGTCGTCCACGACACCGACCGGGAGCGGGCGCGGCGACGGATGCTGCGTGCGCTCGAGGAGTTCGTCGTCGCCGGCCCGACGACGCTCATCGCGTTCCACCGCGCGCTGCTGTCGAGCCGGTGCTTCGTCGCGGCTGAGACCTGCAGCGGGCTCGTGGAGTCCGAGGAGCTTGCGCAGCGCGTGGAGGAGCTGAACGACTCTTCGTTGTCTCATGAGAGAACAACGATAGGGATTGGGTCGGACAGCGCTCCGCGACGAACGCGTGCACGTGTCCTCGAGATCGAGCTCGACGGCCGCCGGCACGAGGTGCGCTTCCACGCGCTGGAGCCCGCGTGGGCCGAGGCTGCGCGTCGGCACAAAGAGCGGAGCAAGGGGCTGAGCGGCGACGCCAGCGGCGCGATCGTCAGTCCGATGCAGGGGACGATCCTCGAGGTCGCCGTGGCCGACGGTGACGAGATCGCTGCCGGAGGGCTGATCTGCGTGGTGGAAGCGATGAAGATGGAGAACGAGATCGTGGCTCACGGCAATGGTGTCGTCGGCGGACTGCGCGTGCACCCGGGCGAGCAGGTTGCCCACGGCGACTTGATCTGCATCATCGAGACCCGCTCCGCGACGACGTGAGCTCCGTAGGCGAGCGGTGCTCCGATCTCTCGAGAGCGGCGGACGAGCCGCTCGTGGCGACCGCGTCGACCGCCGATCAGCTGCTGCTCGTCGAGGTGCCTGGAGCGTGGGGGCGTGACGTGACGACTGCAGGCACGCTGCCCGAGCCTGCTAACGAAGCCGTCACGGGCTGGCTCGCGCGAACGCCCCGCTCGCGGCTGCTCTTCATCCGCCGGCCGGGGATGTCCGCCGACAATTCCCTCGCGTTCGTCGTCCGCGCAGAAGAGACAGCGGTGAACGTGCGGCGGATCGAGCTCGCGCGCTACGAGGATCTCGCCGATACGGACCTCGACACCGCGGGTGCGGCTGGGCCGGGCTCACTGGTTCTCGTCTGCGGCCACGGGAGCCGCGACGGATGCTGTGCGCTGCGTGGCACCGCGGTGTATCGAGCGCTCGCCGGCCATGTCCCGCAGGAGGAGCTCTGGCTCTCCTCTCACCAGGGCGGCCATCGCTTCGCGGCGAACGTGCTCGTCCTACCCTCCGGACTGCAGCTTGGTCGCCTCGATCCGGCGAACGCCGTTTCCGCGACGAAACGCGCCCTTGCCGGAAAGATCGAGCTCGACCACTACCGGGGGCGAACGTGCTACGACGTGCAGGTACAGGCGGCGGAGCATGCAGTGCGGCGAGCGTTGGGGCTCGCCGCGGTCGAAGATCTCCGACTAGTCGCCGTCGATGACTCGGTCGTACGGTTTCGCGACCGCGCCGGGAGCGAGCACGCGGCAACGGTCGAGGAGATCGCCGGACCCGTCGTCCCGGCCAGCTGCGGCGCCGAGCCCGAAGCTCAACGAGCTCTCGCCGCTCGGCTCGTGTTCTGATCCGGACGCTGCTACGAGCGGAGTCGGTACGCGCGATCGGTTATCCAGACGACGTTCTCGCCGAGCTCCTCGGGCGGATTGCCGACGGCGACCAGAGTTCCGAATACGATGCGCACCCAGTTTCCGGCGGCAAGTGACCCGGGTGCCGAGATCGTCCCCTTCCAGCGCGCGTCGGGCTCCAGGATCGCAGGCAAGCTCGGCTCGAAGCGCGCAGCGGGCCGCACGGCCGGGAGCGAGTTGCTCGCGTTGAGCTCGTTCAGCTCCTCGATCGTCCCGGTCGAGAACAGCATGACTCCGAACGAGCGGTTCGAGCTCGCCCGTGGATCGCCCAGCGCGTACGCGACCGAGGACCGGTTCTCGAGAGCCACACTCGCACGCCAGCCGCCCGGCGTCACCTGGAGGGAGTCGACCGAGAAGACGAGCTGCTCTCCGGGAGTGCCGTGTGTCTCGCGCCAGTCGAGCGAGGCGCTCTGCGGGCTCGCGGCGACGCTGGCCTCGGCGGCAGGCTCCTCGTCCTGAAGACGTTTCGCCGCGGTCGAGAAGACGAAACCGGCGAGTGCCGCCCCGAGTGCCACGAGCACGAGAATCGTCGTCCGGCTCATCGCGCCATGCTCGCACACACGGCTGACTGCCTCCGGTCGGCGACCGGCCGGGTAGACTCGCCCGCGCTTTGGACCTGCACGAATTCCAGGGGAAGGAGCTCTTCCGGCGCTTCGGAATCCCCGTGTCCGAGGGGCGGCTTGCGACCACCCCCGATGAGGCACGCACAGCTACGGCCGAGCTTGGCGGGCCGGTCGTCGTCAAGGCGCAGGTCCTCACGGGCGGCCGTGGCAAGGCCGGAGGCATCAAGCTCGCAGAGACGCCGGAGGAAGCTCACGCGCGAGCAGCGGACATTCTCGGCATGGACATCCGAGGCCACACGGTCGAGAAGGTGTGGGTGGAGCGGGCCTCGGACATCGCGCGCGAGTACTACCTCTCGATCGCCTTCGATCGCAGTGCGAAGCAACCGCTCTTCATGTTCACGACGCAGGGCGGGATGGACATCGAGGAGGTGGCGGCGTCGAGGCCGGACGCTCTCGTCCGGCTGCACGTGGATCCGCTCGAGGGCTATCACCCCTGGCATGCGAGGCGACTCGTCTATCAAGCCGGTGTGCAGGAGCCGTCCGAGCAGAAACAGATCGTCGCGATCATCGGGAAGCTGTACGAAGCCTTCGTCGCCTGTGAGGCGACGCTTTGCGAGATCAATCCGCTGGTCGTGACGCCTGAGGGCGAGGTTCGGGCGCTCGACTCGAAGTTCACCGTCGACGACAACGCGCTCTTCCGGCACCCCGACCTCGCCCATATGCGCGATGTCGGTGCCGCCGATCCGCTCGAAGCGCTCGCGCGCGAGAAAAGCGTGACGTACGTGAAGCTCGACGGCGACGTCGGGGTGCTCGGCAACGGGGCAGGGTTGACGATGGCTACCGTCGACGTCGTGACGTTCGTCGGCGGGCGGCCGGCGGACTTCTGCGATCTCGGCGGAGGCGGCGACGCTCAAGGCGTCGTGGACGCTCTCGAGGTCATCACCAAGGACCCTGACGTACGATCGATCTTCTTCAACATCTTCGGAGGGATCACCCGGTGCGACGAGGTCGCACGCGGAATTCTGCAGGCGCTCGCCCAGATGGGAATCGAGCATCCGATCGTCGTCCGGCTCGACGGGACGAACGCCGAAGAAGGACGCCGCCTGCTTCGTGAGGCCGACGCGTCGAACGTACACACAGAGGCGACGATGCTCGACGGCGCACGGCGGGCCGTGGAGCTGGCGGCGGCCGTCTAGTGGTCTCCACCGGAGATACACGCATGCTTCGCGCGGCTGCGAACACTTCGCATGCCGTCGTCCTCAGTCGCCCCAATATCCAAGAATATTGGGGCTCCCTGCATCCTAGGCCTGCTCGGTTCTCGCCGGCGAATCACGCCCGTATCTCCGGTGGAGACCTCTAGTGGCCATCCTCGTCGACACCGAGACCCGGCTCGTCGTACAGGGACTGACGGGCTCCGAGGGTCGCTTCCACGGCCTCCGCAACCGGGAACACGGCACCCGCGTGGTCGCCGGAGTGACGCCCGGCAAGGGCGGGCAGGACGTCGAGGGGATACCGATCTTCGACACCGTGGCTGCTGCGGCCGCCGAGACCGCCGCGAACACCGCCATGGTCTTCGTGCCCGCGCCGTTCGCCGCGGATGCGATGTACGAGGCGATCGACGCCGGTGTCGGGACGATCGTCTGCATCACGGAAGGTGTGCCCGTCCACGAGATGCTGCGGATCCATGCGTTCGTCCACTCGCGTGGCATTCGGCTGATCGGGCCGAACTGCCCAGGCGCGCTCTCGCCGGGGAAGGCGAACGTGGGGATCATCCCCGCGGAGATCTTCCGTGAAGGGACAGTCGGGCTCGTGTCCCGCTCGGGGACGCTCACGTACCAGATCGGGCACGAGCTGACTCAGCTCGGTCTCGGCAACTCGACCATCGTCGGGGTCGGCGGCGACCCGGTCGTCGGCTCCTCGTTCGTCGACATGCTCTCGCTGTTCGAGGCGGACCCGCAGACGGAGCAGATCGTCATGGTCGGCGAGATCGGCGGCGACGAGGAGGAGAAGGCCGCGGCGTTCATCGAGGCAGAGATGTCGAAGCCTGTCGTCGCCTATATCGCCGGCTTCACCGCGCCGCCCGGCAAGACGATGGGACATGCGGGCGCCATCATCTCCGGCTCGGCTGGAACGGCCCAGGCCAAGAAGGACGCGCTCGAGGCTCGCGGGATCCGCGTCGGGACGACTCCGACCGAGACTGCCGAGCTCGTGGCCGAGCTCTTGCGTACGTAGGCATCGGGTTTCTCGGCGTGGAGGGCCGGCTGAGCCCGCTGCGGTCTTTACAGTGCCTGGCACTGTAAGGGTGGAGATATCGCGTCGGATTCTCCACAGCTAGGCTCGCGCGGATGGCCGCGTCTCCGATCTCCTTTGCCCGCGGAGCGCCGGCACCCGAACTGATTCCGGCCGCCGAGCTCGCCGACTGTGCTCACGCGGTGGCGTTGCGGGACGGTGCTCGCGTCTTCGCGTACGGGCCCGGCGGCGGGTACGGGCCGCTGCGGGAGTGGGTCGCCGGGCGTCACGGCGTCGAGCCCGGCCGGGTCGTCTTGACCGTCGGGGGGCTCCATGGATTCGTGCTCTACGTTGCCGAGGCGCTCGCACGGCGGCCGGGTCGGGTTCTCGTCGAGGGCCCGACCTACGACCGACCGCTGAAGATCCTCGCGCGCGAGTCCGCCGAGGTGGTGCCCCTCGACATGGACGAGGAAGGACTCGACCCGGACGCCCTGGACCGAGAGCTTCGACGAACGCGAGACCAGCCTTCGTTCCTGTACACGATCCCGACCTTCCAGAATCCCAGTGGGCGGACGCTCTCGGCCGAGCGACGGCGGCGCATCGCCGAGATCGCCGAGAGACACGGCCTCCCCGTGCTCGAAGACGACCCGTACGGACTCGTTCGCTACGAGGGCGAACCGGTGGCGACGCTGCACGAGCTGATGGGAGGCGAGCTCGTCACGCACACGTCCTCGTTCTCCAAGACCGTAGCGCCGGGTCTCAGAACGGGGTTCTTCGTGCTCCCGGCGGCCGAAGCCAAGGGCTTCGAAGAGCGAGCCGTCTCGACGTACATCTCACCGCCGTTTCTCGCCCAGGCGACCATCGCCGAGTTTGTGGAGCGCGGGCGCTTCGAGCCGAACCTGAAGCACGTTTGCGGGGAGTTGCGAGCGCGCCGCGACGCGATGGTCGCCGCGCTCGAGCGCACGTTTCACGACGATGCCTCGTGGAACCAACCCGAGGGCGGCTACTTCATCTGGCTCGAGCTCGCCGACGGTGGAGACGCCTCCGAGCTCGCGCTCCGCGGCGGCGAGATCGGCGTGGGCTTCATGCCGGGCCAGGATTTCTTCCCACCAGATTCTGGTGGCGGCAGCTCGTCCGCGCGCCTTGCGTTCAGCTACGAGACGCCGGAGCGAATCGCGGACGGCGTCGCGCGTCTCGCGACGCTGCTCTAGGTCACGAGCCGCCGAGCCTGCGGCGCGCACGCGAGCGTTCGAACAGAAATCCACCGGCGAAGCCGATTGCGACGCAGAGGAGGATGAGGAAGAGCAGGCGAGTGGAGGTCGAGAAGAAGAGGAAGTCGACCTTGACCTTCTCGCTGTTCTTGAGCGCGATCACGACGGCGTAGAGGGCGAGCACGCCGAGGACGATGAGCGTCCACGGGGTGTCCCGCTTCTCTGACGCCGGGCTCGAGTCGGGCCCTGACACGAGGTGAACTCTACGCGGCGTGGCCGACGACGAGGCGAGGAAGCGGGCGCGGGACGAGTTGCGGCTGCCTCGGCGGCGAGAGGGCGCCGGCCTGCGCTGCGCGGAAGGTCGGACACGGCTGATTCCCGGGAAGAGCGCAGAGGCTCTCACGTCGGAAGTAACAGTCGTCGCAAGTGGCAGGTGAGCGTGTCTTCGTCATCTCCGAAGGCCGCCCCTCAACGACCAGCCCGCATTCTGTCGAGCGGATCCGGTTCCGACAAGCCCCGACCGGACAAATCCTCCGCAATTTGCGCCTGTTCTCAGAACGGTAAAAAGACCTGCAAATTCAGCAATTTGCGGGAGACGTTGTCAGCACCCGCAACGCCTGTTGAAAACTTTCCACAGGGATGATCTCCAGATCTCCCGCATGCTGTCGTGCCTCCTCGGCGTTCGCGCCGGCAGGCACGACGAAGACATCCACATCCGCATTGCGTGCGGCGATCGTCTTCTGCTGCAGCCCGCCGACCGAGAGCACGGTTCCGTCGAGCGCGAGCTCGCCGGTGGCCGCGACGTTGCAGCCGTTGGTGACGTCGCGTCCGAGCGCGCGCGCGATCTCCAGCGCGAAGGGCAGGCCGGCAGACGGGCCACCGACTTGGCCGAGATCGATCTCGATGTCGATCGGAACCTCGATGTCGGCCTGCTGGTCGACCCTGATGCCGACGATCGCTCGGTCGGGGTCCTCCGGGCTCGCGACCGTCTTGACGGTGACCTTCTCGGTCTCGTCATCGCGCCGCAAGGTGAGCTCGACCTCGGCTCCGGGCTTGCGGCGCCCGATCTCGCGACGCAGCTCGTCGGGGGTCTGCACGGAGACGCCGTCCACCGAGACGATCACGTCGCCGGAGTCGACTACTGCTGCAGCGGGCACGTCCGAGGCGACGTCGATCACGAGCGCGCCCTGCGGTGTTTCGACGACGTCCTCCCCCAACGCCCGAAGCGCGACTGCAGCCGCGACCAGCTCCGAGCGGGTCATCTCGGCTGCCGTCTGCCGATCACGCTCGCTCTCGGACGTGCCCGGGGGAAGAAGCGCCTGCTCGGGGACGACGGTCGAGCCCTCCGGTCGCAGGAAGGGAAGCAGGTCTTCGAGCCGCGTGGTTCGGCGGACGAAGACGTCGACGTAGTACACATCGCCGTCCTCGATTGGTCGCGCTCCCTCGACCGTGACCCGCTCGGCGAGTGGCTTGGCATTTCCGGGAGTGAAGATGAACTCCTCCGCAGGAAGGATCCAGAGCGTGAACGCGGCCGCCAACCCGACGACCCCGAGCGCGACCAGGATCCCCGCGAACCGCTTCACGGTCGAGTCACGTGCTCAGAGAAGCCCGCGGACGAGGCCGCCGTCTACGGGAACGACGGTTCCCGTGACGTAGGACGCCCGCTCCGAGCAGAGGAAGGCCACGACGTCTCCGATCTCGCGCGGCGTCCCGAGCCGGCGGAGTGGGATTGCCTCCAGGTCAGCCTCGCTCGGACCGTCCGGGTAGACCTCGCGAATGCGCTCGGTGTCGATCCGGCCAGGAGCGATGGAGTTCACGGTGATTCCCCCGGGGCCGAGCTCGCGGGAGAGCGATTTCGCCCAGCCGATGACGCCCGGTCGCACCGCGTTCGAGAGCGCGAGGTTGTCGGTCGGCTCCTTCACCGTGCTGGAGGTGATGTTGACGATGCGGCCGGCCTCGCTCCGCTCGAGATGGGGAAGGCAGAGCCCGGTCAGGCGGACCACGGAGACGAGCAACAGTCGCACCGCCGTTTCGACCTGCTCGGCGGAAAGCCCCACGGCGGCAGTCCGCGGCGGCCCACCGGAGTTGTTCACCAGGATGTCGATGCCGCCGTGCGCCTCCAGAGCGGTCTGCACCAGTCGCCCGAGGTCGTCCGCGCTCGTGACGTCGCCGGGGACGGCGATGGCGCCCAGGCGCTCGGCCTCCGCGCGAAGGGGCTCGGGCCGGCGAGCGAACATGACGACGTTCGCCCCTTCGGCCGCGAGCGACTCGGCGACGCCGAGGCCGATGCCGGCAGAAGCGCCGCACACGATTGCGCTGCGTCCTTCGAGGTTGAGATCCATGGTCGACGCGAGGCGCGCCTACCCCTTCCCGAGAACGCCGACCACGTCCCGCACGGCTGCAGCCGACTCTTCGAACCACGCCTGCTCCTGCTCCGAGAGATCGAGCTCGACGATCTCCTCGACCCCCGCCGCCCCGAGCTTCACAGGGACCCCCATATACAGGTCGTTGACCCCGTACTCGCCTTCGAGGTACGCGGTGCAGGGGAGGACCCGCTTCTGATCGAGGAGGACGGCCTCGACCATCTCGGTCACCGCCGCGGCGGGCGCGTACCAGGCCGAGGTGCCGAGAAGCTCGACGACCTCGCCGCCCCCCTTGCGCGTCCGCTCCACCATCGCGTCGATCCGGTCCTGGGAGACGAGCTTCGTCAGGGGCACGCCCCCGACCGTCGTCGCCGAGACGACCGGCACCATCTGATCCCCGTGGCCGCCGAGGACGAGCGCGTGCACATCGCGAACCGATGCGCCGGTCTCCCAGGCGATGAAGGTCCGGAACCGCGCCGTGTCGAGTATCCCCGCCTGCCCGATCACCCGCTCCTTGGGCAGGCCCGAGGCGCTCTTCGCCACGTGGCACATCGCGTCCAGCGGATTCGAGAGGACGATGACGATCGTGTCGGGCGATTGCGCCAGCGCCTGCTCCGTGACCGACCCAACGATCTTCTCGTTCGTCGTCACGAGGTCGTCGCGGCTCATTCCGGGCTTGCGCGGCACGCCGGCCGTGACCACCACCACGTCCGATTGCGCCGTATCCTCGTAGCTGTTCGAGCCGGTGACCGCAGGCTCGTAGCCGAGCACCGATGCCGCCTCGTCGAGGTCCAGCGCGATGCCTTGCGGAAGGTTCTCGACGATGTCGACGAGAACGACGTTCGCGTAGTCCCGACGCGCAAGCTCCTGGGCGATCGTGCGCCCCGTGAGCCCCGCACCGACGACGGTGACCTTGTGTCTCATCTGTCCTCTAGCTCCTCAATGATCGCGTCGGCGTACTCGGCGGTTCCGACCGCTGTCGGGTCGTCGCGGGTGGGTTTCAGGTCGTACGTGACGCGCGAGCCGTCGGCGATCACGGCCGCAACCGCCCGCTCGAGGCGCTGCGCAGCTTCACGCTCGCCGAGGTGCTCGAGCATGAGCTTGCCGGAGAGGATCATCGCGGTCGGATTCACCCTGTTCAAGCCCCTGTACCTCGGGGCCGAGCCGTGGGTCGCTTCGAAGACCGACGCATCGACGCCGATGTTGGCGCCCGGCGCGACTCCGAGACCGCCGACGAGACCTGCCGTCACGTCGCTGACGATGTCGCCGTAGAGATTCGGGAGCACCAGCACGTCGAACTCCTCCGGGCGTTGCACGAGCTGCATGCAGAGCGCGTCGACCAGCACCTCGCGCGATGCGATCTCGGGATAGTCCGATGCGACCGTGCGGAAGACGTCGAGGAAGAGCCCGTCGGTGAACTTCATGATGTTCGCCTTGGTCACGCCTGCGACCTCGCGGCGGTGGTGTGCCCGTGCGTACTCGAACGCGAAGCGGATGATTCGTTCCGAGGCCTCCACGCTCATCGGCTTGACCGAGATCCCCGAGCCGGCCGCGATCTGCCTCGGCTGCAGCCTGTTCAGGGTCTCGATGACCTTGGTCGCGTTCGCACTTCCCGCCTCGTACTCGATGCCCGCGTACAGGTCCTCGGTGTTCTCGCGGACGACGACGAGGTCGACCTGCTCGTAGCGCGTGCGGACGCCCTCGTACGTCTTGCACGGGCGGAGGCAGGCGAAGAGCTCGAGCTCGTGCCGGAGGGCGACGTTGACGGACCGAAAGCCGGTCCCGATCGGCGTCGTTATCGGGCCTTTCAGCGCGACGCCGTTTTTCTTGACCGACGCGAGCGTCTCCGGAGGAAGCGGCGTCCCGGCCTCCTCCATGACGTCGACCCCGGCCTGCCGAACGTCCCAGTCGAGCTCCACTCCGGTCGCCTCGAGCACGCGTCGGGTCGCCTCGGTCAGCTCGGGGCCGGTCCCGTCCCCGGGGATGAGGGTTACGCGATGGCCCATGCGCGCGCCGGATCGTACCTGGGCGCGTGCAGAATCCTTGTCAGGTAGCGTCCGAGGAGGATGAGCGAGGTCGCGGACTTCAAGCCGGGTCTCGAGGGCGTCGTCGCCGTCGAGACCGAGATCGCCGAGCCCGATCGCGACGGGGGAGCGCTCCGATATCGCGGGGTCGACATCGAGGAGCTCGTGGGCAAGGTGCCGTACGAGAAGGTTTGGGGCCTGCTCGTCGACGAGAGCCTCGAGCCCGGAATGCCCGACGCGGAGGGATACGAGCCTCCTCTGTTGACTGGCAATGCTCCGTCGGACGCCCAGGCCGAGATCGCGCGCTTGTCCGGCGTCTGGGGGCTCGGCAAGCTCCATCAGATCTCCGAAGCCCAGGCGCGAGACGACCTGGCGCGGCTCTCGGCCGAGCTGATGGCGATCGTGGCGCGCTCGGCGCGAGTCGCCGACGGCCACGACGACTCGATCCCGGACGAGGTCGTCGCGCAGGGCAAGACCGCCGCCGAGAAGTTCCTCCTCCGCTGGCGAGGTGAGGCCGAGCCGGCACACGTCAAGGCGATCGACACGTACTGGATCTGCACGGCCGAGCATGGCCTGAACGCGTCGACGTTCACTGCGCGGATCGCCGCGTCGACAGGCGCAGACGCCGGCGCCGCGATGTCGGCTGCGGTCGGCACCCTCTCCGGGCCGCTGCATGGAGGCGCCCCGGCCCACGTGATGCCGATGCTCGACGAGGTGGCGGCGATGGGCGATCCGGCGCGCTGGGTCGCCGAGCTCCTCGATCGCGGCGAGCGGATCATGGGGTTCGGGCATCGCGTCTATCGAGCCGAAGACCCGCGTGCGCGCCTTCTTGCGCGCACGGCCGAGGAGCTCGGCTCACCGCGGGTGGAGACCGCGAAGGCTCTCGAGGAAGCCGCACTCGCAGAGCTCGGGCGGCGTCATCCAGAGCGCGTGCTGGCGACCAATGTCGAGTATTGGGCAGCGATCGTGCTCGATGTCGCCGAGATTCCCGCCAAGCTCACGCCCGCGATGTTCGCCTGTGCCCGTGTCGCTGGCTGGTCGGCGCACATACTCGAGCAGAAGCGCGCGGCCCGCCTCATCCGGCCGGCGGCGCGGTACGTGGGGCCGGGCGCTCGGCCGCTGTCGTCTCTGTCATGAGCCTCGCCGACGCGGCGATTCAGGCGGACGCGCTCGCGCAAGCCGGCGACGAGCGCTCGCTGGCGACGCTCCGCGTGCAGTGGGACGAGGAGATCGAGGCTGCGGCACGCGACTCTGACTATCGCGTCCGTGCCCAGGGGTATCGGGCGATCGCCCAGTTCCGCTTTCGCCAGAAACTCGAGCTCCTGCGCCGAGGGCTCGAGGACGAGAGCCCCGCTGCGCGCGGGTCCGCGCTCATCGCTCTCGAAGGGCTCTCGCGAGGGCACCCGGGAGACATCAACGCGTTTCGGCCCCTGCTCCACGAGCTCGCCGCACGCGATCCGAACCTCGCCGTGCGCCGCCTGGCTGTCATCTGCCTGAAGAATGGCGCGGCCAGGAGCGACACGCTCCAGCTGCTCGAGGGGATCGCGGAGTCCGACGAGACCGACGCCGAGCTCCGCAAGACCGCACGTGTCGTCCAGGCCTCGCTGAAGAAGAAGGCGCTCGCGAAGTGAGCCCGGCTGTCGCGGTGATCATGGGCTCCAGCTCCGACTGGGAGACGATGGAGCACTGCGTCACGACACTCCGAGAGCTCGAGATCCCGTACGAGGTACGCGTGCTCTCCGCGCACCGCACGCCCAGTGCGCTCGAGGCATACGTCTCGGATGTCGAGGCGCGTGGCGTCCAGGTGTTCGTCGCAGCGGCGGGCGGTGCGGCTCACCTCGCAGGAGTAGTCGCCTCCCAGACGCTGAAGCCCGTTCTCGGGATTCCCATGGGAACGCAGCTCGGAGGGCTCGATTCGCTGCTCTCGACCGTGCAGATGCCTGCGGGCATCCCCGTCGGCACGCTCGCGATCGGGCGGGCGGGCGCGATCAACGCGGCGCTGCTCGCCGCCGCGATCCTCGCGCGTTCCGAGGGCGACATCGAAGGGCGCCTCCGTCGGTTCCGGGAGGAGCAGGCGCAGAAGGTCCTCGATCAGCCGGACCCGAGCAGCTAGGTGCGCGGGACACCTGCACGTTCACGTACGGGTGACAGTCACCCGCTTTCGATGGCCGCCAGCACGTCGTCCGCGTAGCGCTCGAGCTTGACAGGCCCGAACCCCTTGACGCCCGCGAGCTCGCCGTGCGTCTGCGGTCGAATCGCTGCGAGCTCCTGCAGCGTCGAGTCGTGCAGGACGACGTAGGCGGGAACGCCGTCCGCCCGCGAGCGCTCGAGGCGCCACGTGCGCAGGCGCGCCGCCACGCCTTCGTCGACGTCTTCGGTCGTTGCTCCTGTTCTGATCGCGGGGCGCGGGGCGTCCGGGTCGGCCGTGAGCACACGAAACCCATCGGGCGTCGTCTGCTCGACTAGCGCTCCGGCGCGTTCAAGAAGCTGCACCCAGCGCTTGACGTCCGCCTCCGTCGCTGCCGCCAGCAGGCGATATGCGAGTGAGCTCCGCGCGGACGGAGGCGCCTTCAGCGATCCACAGAGCGTGGCGACGAGGCTGCGTCGCCCGATCGGCCACGTCAGTCCGGCGACCGCCTCGACGATCGCCTCTCCCACGTCCTCCGGCAAGGGCGGCGCCGGAACGATCGCGTTCGACGTCTCGGCGAGCGGAGCGCAGACGTCGCACGTCCCGCACGGCGGGACGAAGCGTTCCCCGAAGTGCTCGGCTACCTGCGCATGGCGGCATGCGAGGGTCTCGGCGAAGGCGACGATCCGCTCCGCCCGCGCCTCGGCGACCAGCCGTGCGCGTTCGAGCAGCGACTCGACACGTGTCGCGGCGTCGTCGGGAACGGCGAGCAGCTCGACGTTCATGCGGCGCGCGTCGTCGAACCCGCGCCGGACGAGCCCGGCCTGCTCGAGCATCCCGACGAGCACGCGAGGATCGCGCTCGGGGACGAGGGCGGCGAGCTCGGCGGGATCGATGCTTCGGCTCGTGTCTCTGAGCGCCCGGTAGATCGCGCGGAGATCGGAGGGCGCAGGCACGTCCGAGATCGCAAAGCGCCGAAGCGCGATTGCGTCGCTCGGGCTCGCGAGCAGGAGCGTCTCGCTCGGGACACCGTCGCGCCCGGCCCGGCCGACCATTTGCACATAGCCCTCGAGCGAGTCGGGATAGTTGACGAGGCAGACGAGCCGCACGTCGGGCTTGTCGATGCCCATGCCGAACGCCGTCGTCGCGACGACGGCTTGGATGCGACCGGCGACGAAGTCGTCCTGCACCCGTGTCCGCTCCTCGGGCTGGAGCCCAGCGTGGTAGTGGTCGGCGCGGAAGCCGTGACCGCGGAGCACCCTCGCCACCTCCTCCGTGGAGCGGCGGGAGCGGGCGTAGACGATTGCCGAGCCCCCGCCGATGCCGCTAAGACGGTCGACCAGGATCTGCAGCCGATCCTCCGCGTTTGCGACTCGGGCGACGTCGTAGCGAAGGTTCGGTCGCACCACCGAGGTGTGTACGACCTCTGGCTCACGGCCGAGGGCGACACCGATCTCGCGTGCGATCTCGGGCGTTGCGGTCGCCGTCATCCCGAGCATCGTCGGCGCGCCGAGCTCCTCCAGCCCTCGTCGGATGAACAGATAGTCCGGCCGGAAGTCATGGCCCCACATGCTCACGCAGTGGACTTCGTCCACCACGACGAGCCCGATTCCGATCGTGCGGAGCATCTCGACGAAACGCGCCTGGCGGAGACGCTCGGGAGCTGCGTAGACGATCCGGGTCTCTCCCGATGCGACCTTCTCGAGCCGCGCCGCGCTCTCGTCGATGGAGAGCGACGAGTTGACGAACGTCGCCGTCGCCGCAACCTTCGGCGGAAGCTTGTCCACCTGATCCTTCATCAGCGCGATCAGAGGCGAGAGCACGAGCGTGGGCTCGGGCCGGAGCATCGCGGCGAGCTGATAGGTGAGAGACTTTCCCGAGCCCGTCGGCATCAGCGCCAGCGTGTCGCGGCCGTCGATGGCCGCCCGAACGACCTCCTCCTGTCCGGGGCGAAACGCGTCGAAGCCGAAGAGCTCGCGGAGTGGGGTTGCGAGATCTCTCAGGCCGGCGAGTATAGGGAGCCGGTCGAACGACGTCCGAACCCGTTGCAGAGTTGTTACGTCGTCGCGTCCGAGCGTGGAGCCTTGCGGCGGGCATGCGGGTGCGCGAGGAAGTAGACCTCGCGGCGGCGGCGGTCCGAGATGTGCGTGTAGCGCTCGGTCGTGCCCAGGTCGGCGTGCCCCAGCATCTCCTGAACCGAGCGGAGATCGGCTCCGCCCTCGAGCAAATGCGTCGCGAACGAGTGGCGGAGAAGGTGCGGATGGACGCGTTCCGGCTCGAGACCGGCCCTCTCGGCGAGGCGGCGCAGGATGAGGAACGCGCCCGCGCGCGTGAGCGCTCCACCGCGGGCGTTCAGGAAGAGCTCGGGCCGGTAGCGGCGGTCGAGCTGGGGCCGCCCGAGCGCGAGATAGCGCCGCGCCGCCTCCGCCGCCGGACGCCCGAGCGGGACGAGGCGCTCCTTGCCACCCTTCCCGTGTACGCGAACGATCCGGTTCTCGAGGTCCACGGCGTTCTTCTCGAGCCCCATGGCCTCCGAGACGCGCAGTCCCGCCCCGTACAGGAGCTCGACGAGCGCACGATCGCGAAGGGTGCGGGGGGTCGTTCCCGTCGCGGCGTCGATGAGGCGCTCGGTCTCGGTGGGAGAGAGCGCTCTCGGAAGACGGCGACCACGCCGGGGCAGCTTGATCGCCGCCGCTGGATTCTCGACCTTCGCGCCGATGAGGATCAGGTGCCGGAAATAGGCCCGCACGGCGGACACACGGCGAGCGAGCGTCGACGGTGCAAGGCCGGCGGCGCGCATCCCGGCGAGCCAGCGCTCGAGGTCTTCGACGGTGGCGTCGCCCGCGTTCCCAGCGCGAAACTCGGCAAGCGAGGCCAGATCGCGGCGGTAGGCGTCGAGCGTGCGGGGAGAGCGCCCGGCCGCCAGGAGCAGCAGGTAGCGATCGAGATCGGGGTCGGAGGGAAGGGCGGCCATCCGGCGCGGGACCGATTCGGCGGGGCTCTCCGTGCTCCTGCTCTCGCGGCTTCGGCGAATCGGCGGTCTTTACAGTGCCAGGCACTGTAACGGTGACAATTCGTCGCCGATCTGTCCACAGGCGGATCGACTCTAGGAGCGGGGATGCGAGCGGTCGTAGACGCGGCGCAGGCGCTTTGCGTCCACGTGGCTGTAGATCTGCGTCGTGGAGAGCGAGGCGTGGCCGAGCAGCTCCTGGATCGTGCGCAGGTCGGCTCCGCCCTCGAGGAGGTGGGTGGCGAACGCGTGTCTCAGGCGATGAGGGTTGCGGACGAGCCGGCGAACGGTGCTCGTGTCGAGTCGTAGGCCTCGTGCGGAGAGAAAGAGCGCGTCGACGGCGCCTCGAGCCAGGGACGGCCTTGCCTCGCGAAGGTAGACCGCGACATGTTGCGCGGCCTCCTCTCCGAGCGGCACCAGGCGCTCCTTGCCGCCCTTGCCGCGGACGTGGATGGCCTCCCGCTCGAAGTCGAGGTCGGAGAGGTCGAGCCCCACCGCCTCCGCGCTCCGGAGCCCTCCCGAGTAGAGAAGCTCGAGCAAGGCCCGGTTTCGAAGCGCGAGCGGTGAGTTGCCCTCGACCTGCTCGAGGAGCTCATGCACTTCCGCGATCTTCGGCGCGTCGGGCAGCCGTCTCGTCCGCCGCGACGAGAAGGCCGCGTCGGGGACACGGGCGGGACCGAACGTGAAGCGCAGGCAGGAGCGGACCGAGGCCACCCGGCGGGAGACCGTCGCGGGCGCGAGCCTCCGCCGGTCGTGCCCGAGCTCGGCGATCCAGTCGGCGAGAACGCGTGCGTCGACATCGTCGAGCCCAAGGCCGCGCTCACCGAGCCAGCGTGCGAAGGAGTCGAGATCCGAGCGATAGGCGCGCTGCGTCGCTTCCGACAGTCCTCCGTGCTCGAGGAACCGTTCGATGGCGGCGCGGGTGGTCACGGGTCCGCATTCGCGATCGGCGACGGAGAGCCTGCCGCGCCCGTGCGCTCGGCCGCGACCGGCGACGCGTAGGCAGGCTTAGAGAGTGCCAGGTCGTCGTTTCGACTCCTTCTCAGGCGGTGACCCGCCGGAGCGCCCGTCCGATCCCGCCGTGCGGCAGG
>Ga0208612_1000261_pt1 | contig 25792 bp, 25 predicted proteins | sample AntDryMetagUQ889_FD_188089 | JGI IMG/M metagenome (GOLD analysis project Ga0208612, IMG submission 188089) | Polar desert microbial communities from Antarctic Dry Valleys - UQ889 (SPAdes) | ecosystem: Environmental > Terrestrial > Soil > Desert | place: Antarctic Dry Valleys | collected 2008-12-31 | reverse complement strand
CGGAGACCCACCGAGGTTGCGACGTGACGGAAGCCGGCTTCGTCGAGAGGCTCGTCCAACTCGACGCTGAGGATGTTCACCTTCTTGACGCTCACGCGTAGAACATTCGCAGGTTTGTGGCGATCGCACGGCGACCGTGCTCCCACTCAGGAGCTCAATCTGAAATGACCTCTTTTAGTCCTGCGACTCGGCCCATCACGCTCCGTTGACCCCGTCGAACGGGCGACCCACGCGGCGCTGGCACCCCGCAAAGGGAGCATCCGCGTCACAGAGGGCGGCTTTCGCGTCGTCGATGTGTGGGAGTCGGAGGAGACCTGCGCGCGATTTGGAGAGAAGCTCGGTCCGACCCTGCAGGAGGCTGGCGTCACGGCCCAACCGGAGATGTACCCAGCGCACACGTTCGTCTCGGCCTAATCTTCTCGACGGAAGCCGTTTTCGCGTCGGCTGTTGCAGATTCGGCATCTAAACGCGTTCAAGCGGTTCTCGCGAACGTGTGGGGAGTCGGTTACAAGCTCTGAGCTAGCTTGTGCGAGCCTCGGGGTATCGCGGCAGCCCGTCGCCGGGAAGCTCCTGCCAGGGGACGGCGTAGGCCGTGTACTGGTGCCACTGCGGGCGGATTCCCGGGTCGCCGTCCACCGCGCCGAGGCGGACTCCCACGTAATCGGCTGTGCCGGGCGGCCGGCTGAAGAGGGCGGAGCCGCAGCGGCCGCAGAAGAGCTTCTCGAAGCCACCGTCCGGAGCCCACACCCCTAACTCGCCCTCACCCGCAGTCACCCGGACCGACCCGGGCACGGCGCGGGCGTTGGCGGACGCGGCCGTGCCCGAGCGGCGCTGGCAGCGCGTGCAGTGACAGTACGAGGCGGAGACGAACTGCTCCGCCACCTCGAATCGGACGGCGCCGCACCCGCAACCGCCTGTGATGAGCACGTCCATCGACACAGATTAGCCTGGGCGCGACTCCGTCTTCTCCGTCTTCACGCCCGCGGCAGATAAGCCGCGGGCAGCCCCAAGCAGCTTCAGGGATTTTCGCGCGAGCGGGAACCCGCTCCCGCGGGTTCCCGCCGGCCGGGATCCGCGCAGGGGAGCCCGAGCCGTCGCTGCAATAAATCAGAGCAGAACGCCTTCGAGCCGGAGCAGGTGCTCCTTCACGTGCAGCCCGCCGCCGTAACCCGTCAGGCTGCCGTTCGAGCCGACGACGCGGTGGCACGGTAGGACGATGGGGAGCGGGTTCCGGTTCATCACCGTCCCGACGGCGCGCGCCGCCCGCGGAGCGCCGACGCGGTTGGCTAGCGCGCCGTACGTCGTCGTCTCGCCGAAGGGAACTCGGGCCAGTTCGTCGAGGACCCGGTGTGCGAACGGCGCCGAGGCGCGGAGATCGAACTCGAGCTCGAAACCACGACGGGATCCCGCGAAATACTCGTCCAGCTGACGGTGCGCCGCCTCGACCGCTGCACTCGAGCGCAGCACCCGCGGCCCGTACTCCCGCGCGAGCCGGTCGAGCTGGCGCTCCGGGTCTGGGTTGAACGAGATCCGGCAGAGGCCGCGCTCGGTCGCTGCCATGAGCAGCGGGCCGACGGGTGACTCGACGACGTCGAAGCCGACGTCGAGCAGGCCCGCAATGGCGGCGGCAGCGCGGAAGCGACGATCGAGGTCGGCGGGAACCGTCATGCGATCTCCCTTCCTGCGCGCAGGCGCCTGATGCCCGAGGAGGCGGCCTGGCGGGCGGCCTCGGGGCTGGAGCCCAGCGCGGTGGCGATATCGTCGTAGTGAAGGTCGTAGCCGTAGCGAAGGACGACGGCCGCCCGCTCGGTCGGGGGCAGCGCATCGGCAAGGTGCTCCAGCTGGGCGTACACCGGGCGTCCGTCCTCTACGGGCAGCTCCGGCAACTCGTCGGCGAGCGACCGAGCGCGACGGCCGGTATCGATCACGAGCCTCGCGGCGATCGTCAGCACCCATGCGCGCAGATGCTCGCCGTGCTCGAGGCGCGGATACGCTCGCAGCGCCCTCAGGAACGTCTCCTGAAAGGCATCTTCCGCGGCGTTGGCGCCGAGCCGCCGCCGCAGAAACCCGAGCACGACATCCCGCTGCTCGAGGTAGAAGCGCTCGAAGGGTGGGATAGGCGGGACCGCAGCCACGGCGTTCATCATCCTCCCTAACGCCATGCGCACCTCATCTGTGAGAGTGGCGCCATGAAGGTGGCTGTCGTCGGCCACGTGGAGTGGGTGGAGTTCGCGCGGGTCGAGAAGGTGCCCCGGCCGGGTGGGATCGTGCACGCAGGGGAGACCTGGGCACAAGCCGGGGGCGGAGGAGCTGTCGCCGCGCTTCAGCTGGCGCGCCTCGCGGGCGACGCCGTACTCTTCACGGCTCTCGGCGACGACGAGCTCGGGCGCCGCGCCGCTGACGAGCTCGCCTCGTACGGCATCACGATCCATTCCTCGACTCGCTCGGAGCCGCAGCGCCGTGCCTTCTGTCATATCGACGAGCATGGAGAACGGACGATCACCGTACTCGGGGACAAGCTGCGTCCCGCCGGCGAAGACGGCGACCTCCCGTGGGAGGAGCTGGCCCGCGCGGACGCGGTCTACTTCGTCAGCGGCGACATTGCCGCGCTCCGCCAGGCGAGACGTGGAGGCATCCTCGTTGCCACCGCCCGCGAGCTTGCCACCCTGAGAGCCGCCCGCGTGGGGCTCGACGCGCTCGTGGGCAGCGGCGACGATGAAGGCGAGCGGTATCAGCCCGGCGACCTCGAGCCGCCGCCGAAGCTCGTTGTCTCCACGGCCGGCGCCCTCGGCGGGTGGGCGCAGCCGGGGGGCCCGTACACGGCGGCCGCGCCAGCCGGGAGGATCGAGGACGCCTACGGCTGCGGCGAGTGCTTCGCCGCCGGCCTGACGTATGCCCTCGGCCGTGGGGACGAGGTGGCCGAGGCGCTCGCAGTCGCGGCACGCTGTGGCTCAGGCGCTCTCACCGGCCGCGGTGTCCACGCGGAGGCGCTGCCCGGGTAGGTCGAGGACTTCCGCCGGAGTGGACAGGTGGGAGAAAGTGGTTTACAGTGGGGCGAAGTGGGAGACCACTCGAGGCTCCGATCATGTTCTTCGGCGAATACGAGCACACCATCGACGACAAGAATCGGGTCACCCTGCCGGCCCGGTTCCGCGACGCGCTCGCAGCCGGGATCGTGCTCACGCGGGGCCTCGACGAGTGTCTCGACGTCTATAGCCGCGCCGACTGGGACACCAATGTGGCGACCCGTCTGGCCGATCTCGATCCTTTTTCGAGGGAGGCGCGGGAGCTGAAGCGATTCTTCTTCGCCGCTGCGACCGACGCTGAGCTGGACAAGCAGGGTCGGGTGCTGGTACCGCCGGCGCTCGTGAGGCGCGCGCGGCTCGGGCGCGAAGTCGTCGTGGCGGGTGTCCACGACCACCTCGAGATCTGGGACCGGGCCGCCTGGACAGATCACGTGACCAAGGTCGAAGGGAGTGCGGACGATGTTGCCGAACGTCTTGCAGAGAAACGCGTCTGATCACGTCCCCGTGCTCGCCGAGGAGGTGCGCGAGCTCCTCGGCGTGCAACCGGGGGATACCGTCGTCGACGGCACCTTCGGCGCCGGGGGCCACTCGAGACTCCTCGCCGAGGATCTGGGCGGCGAGGGCAAGCTGATCGCGATCGACCGGGATCCGTCCGTCCGCACCTACTTCGACCGGTTCAAGGCCGGCACGGCCGTCCAGGCACGGTTGCTCCGCGGGGAGTTCTCGATCGTCCTCGGCCAGCTCGCGGCCAACGACGTTCAGGCAGACGCGATCCTGCTCGACCTCGGGGTCTCCTCCATGCAGCTCGACCGGCCGGAGCGCGGCTTCTCGTACGCGTCTGATGCGCCGCTCGACATGCGGATGGACAGCTCGGCCGAGCTGTCCGCTCGCGAGCTGGTCAACGAGGCGGACGAGCGTGAGCTCGCGCTCATCTTCCGTCGCTTCGGTGAGGAGCGGTACGCGAGGCAGATCGCCCGGGCGATCGTGCGTCGCCGAGCGGACCGCTCCTTCGAGCGTACTGCAGATCTGGTCGAGACGATCAAGCACGCGATTCCGACTCCCGCGCGTTTCGGGGACGGTCACCCGGCGAAGCGCGTCTTCCAGGCGCTACGGATCGCGGTCAACGACGAGCTGGGGGCGCTGGAGGCGGCGCTTCCTGCAGCCGTCCGGATGCTCCGGCCAGGTGGCCGCTTGGCCATTGTCAGCTTCCATTCCCTCGAGGACCGGATCGTGAAGCGCTACTTCCGTGAGGAGTCCCGCGGGTGCACGTGCCCGCCGGAGTTCCCGATCTGCGTCTGCAGTCACCAGCCGCTGCTACGCGAGTTGACACGCAAGCCGGTGCGTCCGTCGCCGCGTGAGCTCGAGGCCAACCCTCGCGGGGCCTCGGCCAAGCTTCGTGTCGCGGTGAAGGAGGCTGGTAGCTGATGGCCAGCTGGGCACCGGCGCACAACCGCCCCGAGGCCTCAGCGGTTCCCCTGCCGCGGCCCCGCCCGCGGACGCAGGCCAGTCGAGCAGCGCGCGGGCGCGCGTTCGGCGGCGTTGCCTGGATCGTCCTCTTCGGTGCGCTGCTCGCCGGCGTGGTGGCGGTGAATGTTGCGGTGCTCCAGCTGAACGTCCAGCTCGACAAGCTGGGCACGGAACGCATCGAACTGCGCGCCGACACCGCGCGGCTGCGTTCCCAGCTCTCGAGCGCCGGTGCGACGGCCAGCATCGAGTCGCAGGCAAAGGCGCGCCTTGGCCTGGTGCCCGCGACGACCCGCTCCTTCGTCGAGTTGCCACCCCGCAGGTGACGGCTCGGGTCTCGAATCGCCGCATCCGACTCCTGCTCGGGCTCTTCGTGCTCGTTTTTGCCGGCGTCCTCGCGCGCGCGGTGTGGCTGCAGGGAGTTCAAGCCGGGACACTCGAGCAGATGGGGCTGCGGCAGAACCGCGAGACGGACACCATTCCTGCCGGGCGAGGCACGATCTACGACCGGACCGGCGAGCCGCTCGCCATTGGCGAGCAGGCGACGACGGTGTTCGCCGACCCGCGGCACGTGAAGGACCCGCGAGCGGTCGCGGTCGCGGCCGCCAAGACCCTGCGCGTCGACCCGAACGAGCTGTATCCACAGCTTGCCGACCGCTCGCGCCGTTTCGTCTACGTCAAACGGAAGGCAAATCCCCAGCAGGCGGCCGCGCTCCAACAGGAGAACCTGGCGGGGGTGGGCTTCTACTCCGAAGAGCGTCGGACGTACCCGCAGCGCAGCGTCGCGGCGCACGTGCTCGGTTTTGCCGGGGTCGACAACGACGGCCTGGACGGGCTCGAGAAAGGCCTCGACCGCGAGCTCAAGGGCAAACCTGGCAGCCAGACGATCGTGCGGGACCCGATCGGCAGGGCGATTGACGTCGTCGAGGTCAAGCCGGAACGTCAGGGCGACGATGTCTTCCTGACGATCGATCGCCGCATGCAGGGAAAAGCCGAGGAGGTCCTGCGGGCGACGGTGAACCGGTGGGGCGCACTCGGCGGGCACGCGATCGTGCTCGAGCCACAGACGGGTCGAGTGCTCGCGATGGCCGTCGCACCGAGCTTCGACGCGAACGACTTCGGCAACGTCGGACCTGAGCGCCGCAAGAACCGCGCCGTCACCGACGTCTACGAGCCCGGCTCGACGTTCAAGATCGTCACCGTCGCCGGAGCGCTGTCCGAGAAGCTCGTCACACCGAGGACGAAGTTCACGCTCGCGGCCTCGATCAAGGTCGCCGACCGGGAGATCAGCGAGCACGAACCTCGCCCCACCCGCCGTATGTCGGTAGCGGAGATCCTGTCGCAGTCGTCGAACGTCGGCACGGTCACCCTCGCCCAGAAGCTCACGAAGACGGAGGTTGGCGTGGCCGGCTGGATCGAGCGGTTCGGCTTCGGCAAGCGCACCGGTGTCGACTTTCCCGGCGAGTCGCCGGGCATCGTCGTTCCCCCCGAGCGTTGGTCGGGCTCGACGATCGGCAACGTTCCGCTCGGGCAGGGCATCGGCGTCACGGGCCTGCAGATGGCAGCCGCCTACGGGGCCATCGCCAACCACGGCCTGCTCCGGCGTCCGCACCTGGTCGAGCGCATCGCCGGGACCCGAACTCGCGTGGGTCCGGGGCGCCGGGTCGTCTCCCGTACGGTCGCCGCCCAGGTGATGACCATGCTCCGCGACGTCGTCACCGCCGAGGGTGGCACCGGCGCGCTCGCAGCGATCCGGGGGTACACGGTGGCGGGGAAGACCGGCACCGCGGCCAAGCCGGAGCGTGGCCGCTACTCGACCAGTCGCTACGTCGCTTCGTTCGTCGGCATCGTGCCGGCCAAGAAGCCGCGGCTGGTCGTGCTCGTCTCGATCGACGAACCGAAGGGCGCGATCTGGGGGGGCGTCGTCGCAGCTCCCGCCTTCGCAGAGATCGCGACCTTCGGGCTCCAGTACCTGGAGATCGCGCCGGACGCCACGCAGCGGCGGTAGTCTCCTTGCCCGGATGGAGCTCGAGCGGCTGATCGCAGCGCTCGCACCGGAGGCGGTCCTCGATCGGCAGCCTGTCGAGGTGCGGGATCTCGCCTACGACGCTCGCGCCGTCCTCCCGGGAACTCTGTTCTTTGCCGTGCCGGGAGCCAAGGTCGACGGCCACGACTTCGTGCCACCGGCGATCGAACAGGGCGCCGTCGCACTCGTGGTGGAGCGTGACATGGCGGCCGGGGTGCCGCAGCTGGTCGTGTCCGATGCGCGGGCGGCGATGGCGGTGGCAGCGGACACCTTCTTCGGCGAGCCGACGAAGGAGCTCGAGGTCGCTGGCGTCACGGGCACGAACGGCAAGACCACCTCCGCCTTCCTCCTCCACTCGATCCTCGAGACAGACGGAAGGAGGCCTGGCCTGCTCGGCACCGTCGAGAGCCGCGTCGGTGGCCGGGTGCGGCCGGTCGTGCGGACGACCCCGGAGGCGATCGACCTGCAGCGCACGTTCCGAGAGATGCTCGAGGGCGGTGACCGCAGCGTCGCCCTCGAGGCCTCGTCGCATGCCTCCGTGCTCCGCCGGCTCGACCGCGTTCGGTTCGACGTCCTCCTCTTCACGAATCTGAGCCAGGATCACCTTGACTTCCACGGGTCGATGGAGGAGTACTTCGCCGCGAAGCGACGCCTCTTTCTGGGAGCCGCGCCCCCACCCGCGGCGGTCAACATCGGCGGCCAGTGGGGGCGACAGCTGGCGGAGGAGCTCGCAGACGCGGGGCGGGCACCGCTCGTCACCTTTGGCTTCGCCGAAGACGCGGAGGTTCGCCCCGAGAAGCTCGTCTTGGACTCCTCGGGAGCGCGGTTCGAGGCCGCCGGGATCGAGCTGCAGACAAGCCTGCGCGGGCGCTTCAACGTCGAGAACGTCCTGGGCGCGGTGGCGGCGGGCCTGTTGCTCGACGTCGGCGAGGCCGAGATCGCGGCCGGGGTGACGGCGCTACGCGGAGTGCCCGGCAGATTCGAGGCGATCGACGAGGGCCAGCCCTTCGCGGTCGTCGTCGACTACGCGCACACGCCGGACTCGCTCGACAACGTGCTGCGCACCGCTCGCGACATGGTCAGCGGCCGCGTGCTCGTCGTCTTCGGCGCCGGCGGCGACCGCGACCGCGGCAAGCGGCCGTTGATGGGGAGGGTGGCCGCGGAGCTGGCCGACCTCGTGCTCGTCACCTCCGACAACCCGCGCAGCGAGGAGCCGCTCGCGATCATCCAGGACATCCTCCAGGGAGCCGGCATGGACGTGGAGATCGACCCCGATCGGCGTAGCGCGATCGAGCGCGCCGTCACGCTCGCGCAGCCGGGCGACGTCGTGGTCATCGCCGGAAAGGGGCACGAACAGGGGCAGGAGATCGGCGACGAGAAGCTGCCGTTCGACGATCGCGTGGTCGCACGCGAGGCTTTGCGCGCGTGATCCCTTTGGGCATCGAGGAGATCCGGGAGCTGGCGCCGGGCGAGCTCTGGGGCGAGGGAGACGTGAGCGGGATGCAGATCGACTCTCGGCGTATACGGCCGGGCGACCTCTTCGTCGCCGTCGGGCGCGGCGCGGAGTTCCTCGACGACGCGCGGGCCGCGGGCGCCGCAGCCACCCTCGTGCCCGACGACGGCTTCTCCGCGCTCGCGGCGATCGCCGGTGCGGTTCGCGATCGAAGCTCAGCTCGCATTGTCGGGATCACGGGCTCGACGGGCAAGACCTCGACGAAGGACATCCTCGCGGGGCTGTGTCAGCCGGTCGCCCGCACCGTCGCCACCGAGGCGAGCTTCAACGCCGAGCTCGGCGTGCCGCTGACGCTGTGCCGCATCGAGTCCGACACCGAGATCTGCATCGTCGAGCTCGGCATGCGCGGGTTCGGGCAGATCGCCGAGCTCTGCGTCTTCGCGCGCCCCGACGTCGGCGTCATCACCGCGATCGGCCCGGTCCACCTCGAGCGCGTCGGCTCGGTCGACGGCGTTGCGCGTTCCAAGGCGGAGCTGCTCGATGCGCTCCCTGAAGGAGCTCCTGCCATCGTGCCCGACTCCCCCGAGCTCGAGCCCTACCTGCGAGAGGACCTTGACGTTCGCCGCGTCGGTCCGGTCGACGTCGAGCTCGATGAGGATGGGGTTCACGTCGCGTTCAGGGGGCGGCGGATCCGGTTCTCGCTGCGCGGGCGGCACCAGGCCCAGAACGCCCTGACGGCCCTGACGGCCTACGACGTCCTCGGCTTGTCGCTCGAGCGCGCGCAAGAGGGAGCGGCCCAGGTCGAGCTCTCCCGCTGGCGCGGTGAGGAGCTGCCGCTCGGAGGAGGAGGCTTCGTCCTGAACGACGCCTGGAACGCCAATCCGACCTCGATGGCCGCGGCGCTGAGGCACCTGGCCGAGAGAGGTGCGAGCCGGCGGCGCATCGCCGTCCTCGGAGGGATGGCCGAGCTGGGGGAGCACGCGGAGCGATATCACCGCCAGGTCGCGGACCTCGCGCGCGAGTTGGGGCTGGAGGTCCTTGCCGTGGGCGAGCTGGCGCGGGGGTACGACGCGTCAGACTGGGCGCCCGATTCCGAGGCAGCGCTCGCTTGGCTGCGCGAGGCCGTCCGGCCGGGGGACGCGGTTCTCGTCAAGGCGTCGCGGGCGGTCGCCCTCGAAGGCATCGCCACCGCTCTGGCGAACCACGTTGCGTAATGGTCAGAGTTCTGATCGCAGGGTTGATCGCGATGGTGGTCGCGATCGTGATCGGCCCGAAGTTCATCGAGTTCCTCAAGCGGAACGAGCTCGGCCAGCCGATCCGGGAGGAAGGCCCTGCCGGCCACCTGGTGAAGCAGGGAACGCCTGTCATGGGCGGCCTGCTGATCCTGCTCTGCGCAGTCCTGCCGTTCCTTGCCCTTTCCCGGTACACGCTGCCCGCCCTGACCGTCCTCTTCCTCACCGTCGCCTGTGGCGCGATCGGCTTCCTCGACGACTACATCAAGGTGCGCCACCGGCGCTCGCTCGGGCTGACCGGCCGCTGGAAGCTGCTCATGCTCGGGGCGATCACGGCGGTCGTCGGCGTCGCCGTGCACGAGCAGGAGCGGGTCGGCACCTCGATCTACCTGCCCGTCGTCGGCTTCGACCTCCCTCTCTCGTACGCCTTCTACCCCTTCCTCTTCCTCGTGATCGCGGGAGCGGCGAACGGTGTGAACCTCACCGACGGGCTCGACGGCCTTGCTGCGGGAGCCGGGATCATCGCCCTGCTGACCTTCCTCTCGATCACGGTGATCGGCTACATCCGCTCGGCTCCGGCTCCGGGCGATCGCTCGACGTTCCTGCTCGACCTTTCCATCCTCGCGGCGGCGCTGATCGGGGGCGCGATCGGGTTCCTCTGGTACAACGCGTTCCCGGCCGAGGTGATCATGGGCGACACCGGCTCGATGGCGATCGGCGGTGCGCTCGCCGGCTTTGCGATCGTGACGGGCACGGAAGCCCTGCTGCTCCTGATCGGCGGCATCTTCCTAGTCGAGGCCCTCTCGGTGATGATCCAGGTGCTCTCGTTCAAGTACTGGAAGCGGCGTGTGTTCCTGATAGCTCCCATCCACCACCACTTCGAGATGAAGGCGTGGTCGGAGACGAAGATCGTCGTCCGCTTCTGGATCGTGACCGCCCTGCTGTGTGCGTCCGGGTTCGTCCTCTACTACCGCGACTACCTGCAGTTCGAGTGAAGCGCGTCCTCGTCCTCGGGCTCGCACGTTCCGGGCGAGCGGCGCGCGAGGCCCTGGAGGAGCGCGGGGTGGAGGTCGTCGGCGCCGACCGCTCCCTCGGCAACGACGACGACCTCGAGTTGCTCGGCGGCGTCGACGTCCTCGTCAAGAGCCCGGGTGTCCCTGGCGAGTCGGCGCTGCCGACTGCAGCGCGCCGGCGCGGCATTCCCGTCTGGAGCGAGATCGAGCTGGGCGCGCACCTGCTCGAGGACAATCCGATCCTCGCTGTCACCGGCACGAATGGGAAGACCACGACCGCCGAGCTTCTCGGCCACATGCTCGGCGCACCGGTTGCGGGCAACGTCGGGCGGCCGCTGACGTCGCTTGTCGGCGTCGTTCCGGCGGGCCGGCCAATCGTGTGCGAGATCTCGAGCTTTCAGCTGGAGGACATCCACGAGCTGCGTCCATGGATCGCGGTGCTGCTCAACCTGGAGCCGGATCACCTCGACCGCCATGGCAATTTCGAGGCCTATCGCGAGGCGAAGCTGCGTGTCTTCGAGAACCAACTGCCCGACGACGTTGCGGTCGTGCCCCGGGGCTTCGAACCCGTTCCGGGTGCGGGTCGGCGGATCGAGTTCGCTTTCGACGACCCCCTGCCGGCCGAGCCCCGGATCCCAGGCGCGCACAACCGCGAGAATGCCGCAGCCGCGACCGCAGCGGCGCGAGCCGCAGGGGCCGCCGAGGCCACGATCGCCGAGGGGCTTCGGAGCTTCCCCGGGATTCCACACCGGCTGGAGCCGGTGCGCGAGATCGGCGGCGTTCGCTACGTGAATGATTCCAAGGCGACGAACACGGCTGCGGCCCGGCGCGCGCTGACCGCGTACGACGCCCCGGTCCACCTCATCCTCGGCGGCTCGCTCAAGGGCGAGCCCTTCGACGAGCTCGCTGAGCGAATCGCCGCGACAGGCGTCGTGACGGCCTACCTGATCGGCGAGGCTGCCGAGCAGCTCGCGGCGGCGCTCGGCGACGTGAACGCGCCCTTCCTGCTCAGCGGCACGCTCGACCGAGCGGTCGCAGAGGCCGCGGGTGCGGCCCGGCGGGGAGACGTGGTCCTGCTTTCGCCTGCGTGTGCCAGCTACGACCAGTTCGAGGACTTCGAGCACCGCGGAGAGGAGTTCAGGAGGCTCGTAGAGAACCTGCCGGGGTGAACTCCGGTCAGCTCGAGCAGCGACTACTCGTCCTCGTCACGCTCGCGCTGGTCGCATTCGGGCTCGTGATGGTCTACAGCGCCACGTCGGCCGCTGCCGCGCTCGGCGAGGGCGACCCGATGACGTACCTGAAGCGGCAGTCGATCTATGCGGTACTCGGTATCGGCCTGATGATCGCGGCGTATCGGTTCGACAACCGTCGGCTGCAGGCGATGGCGCCTGCACTCGTGCTCGGCTCCCTCGTTCTCTGCGTGGCGCTGCTCCTCGTGGCGCCGGAGGTGAACGGCGCGCGCCGGTGGTTCTACGTCGGGCCGGCGTCGTTCCAGCCGTCCGAGCTCGCGAAGGTCTCTCTCCTGATCGCGGCCGCGGCCTACATCGCCCGCAAGGGCGCGCCGCGGACGCTCGGCGAGCTGTGGCGTCCGATCGGCCTGATTGCGGCGGTCTTCGCCGGCCTCTTCCTGCTCCAGCCGGATCTCGGCACGACGATCGCGCTGCTGGTGATGTTGACCGGGATGCTCGTCGTGGCGGGCGTCCCCGGCCGCACCGTGGCCGCCGCCGCGACGCTGGCGCTCTCGGCAGGGGCCGCCGCAATCTGGTTCGAGCCGTACCGGCGCGAACGCGTCCTCAGCTTCATCGACCCCTGGGCCGACCCGACCCACACCGGCTTCCAGACGGTGCAGGCGATCATCGGCATGGGCTCCGGCGGGCTCACCGGCGAGGGGCTCGGACAGGGCGTCCAGAAGGTCAACTACCTTCCCGAGGCTCACACCGACATGATCCTCGCGATCATCGGGGAGGAGCTCGGCCTGGTCGGTACGACAGCCGTGATCGCCGCGTTTGCGGCGTTCGCGTTCGCCGGCTTCACGGTGGCGCTGAGGACACGCGATCCGTTCGCGAAGCTGCTCGCAACGGGGATCACATCGCTCGTGTGCGGTCAGGCGGCCGTGAACCTCTCGGCGGTGCTGGGAGTCGCGCCTCTGACGGGAATCCCGCTGCCGTTCGTCTCCTACGGAGGCTCGAGCCTCGTCATGCTGCTCGCCTGCGTCGGGATCCTCCTTAACATCGCCGTCGATGACCGCGCACCGCAGAAGGCCGCCCGACGAGCTCCGGTGTCTCATCGCGGCCGGAGGAACGGCCGGCCACGTGCTGCCGTCGCTCGCGGTGGCGGAGGCGCTGCGCGAGCGCGGCGTCCAGGTGACGTTCGCCGGGTCGCCGGATCGCGTCGAAGCTAGGCTCGTCCCCGCGCACGGCTACGCCTTCGACCCATTCACCGTCTCGGGCCTGCCCCGCCGTCCGTCGGTCGTTCTTCTGCGTGCCCTCTTCCGCGCGAGCAGGGCGCCGACAGCATGCGTCCGGATCCTGCGCCGACGGCGGCCCCACGTCGTCCTCGGGGGCGGCGGCTTCGTCGCGGGGCCGATGGTGCTCGCGGCGCGCTTACTCGGGCTGCCGGCGGCTCTGACCGAGGCCGACGCCCATCTGGGTCTCGCCAACCGACTTGCCGCGCCGTTCGCGCAGCGCGTCTTTCTCGCGTACGAGCTCCCGCATCGGAGCGGGGGGAAGTACCGCGTCACGGGTCGGCCGGTGCTGCGATCCCATCAGGGCGTGACCCAGGCGGAGGGGCGCCGGCGATTCGGGCTGCCGGCCGATCGACCCGTGCTCGCCTTCTTCGGTGCGCTCGCCGGCGCGCGCAGCCTGAACGACTTCGCGGTCGACACGTACGGTCGCAGAGGCCCGGCGGTTCTCCACATCTCCGGGGAGCGGGACTACGAGAGCCTGCGCCCGCTCGTCGAGCGGGACGACTACGTGCTCGTGCCGACGACGGACGAGTTCGGTGCGGCGCTTGCCGCTCCCGATCTCGCGATCTCGCGCGCGGGGGGGACCGTCTGGGAGCTGGCGGCGGCCGGGACGCCCTCGGTGCTCGTTCCCTATCCGCAGGCAACGAACGACCACCAGACGCTGAACGCACGCCATTTCGAGCGGGCCGGAGGCGCCGTTGTCGTACCCGAGAGCGAGCTCGCTACCGTGCCCGCCCTTGTCGACGAGCTGCTCGGCGATCCCGATCGGCTCGCTCGGATGAGGGAGGCCATGCTGCGGCTGGCGCGGCCGAACGCGGCGGAGGAGATTGCCGAGGAGCTGATCGAGCTTGCATCCGCTTGAAGGGCGCCGCCTCTGGTTTGTCGGGATCGGCGGCGCCGGGCTCTCGGCCTACGCGTTCCTGGCGCGGGCCTGGGGTGCCGAGATCGGCGGCTGGGATCGGGTGCGGACGCCGTATCTGAGTGGCCTCCCCGGCGTCGAGATCGAGATCTCGCCCGACCCGGTCGTGCGGGAGGGGTGGGAGGTCGTGGTGTCCACCGCGTACGCCGACCGGGTCGAGGGTCGTTCCCGGGCCGAGTTCCTGGCCGAGCTCGTCTCCTTGCGGCCGCAGTCGATCGTCGTCGCCGGAGCGCACGGGAAGAGCACGACGAGCGGCATGATCGCCTTCGCGCTTGCAGAGCTCGGCCACGATCCGGCGTGGCTGATCGGCGCCGAGATCCCCCAGCTCGGCGGCAATGCCGGTGCAGGCGAAGGCCCCCTCGTCGTCGAGGGCGACGAGTCCGACCGGACGATCGAGCACTTGCGACCCGCGATCGGTGTCGTCACGAACGTCGAGCTCGACCACCACGCCACCTTCGCGTCGCGCGCCGAGCTCGCCGACCTCTTCGAGCGCTGGCTCGAGCACGTACCCCAGGTCGTACGCGGCTGGGAGCTCGATCCGGTCGACTTCGAGCTCGCTGTTCCCGGGGAGCACAACCGGCGTAACGCCGCCGCCGCACTCGCGGCGCTCGAGCTCGCTGGTGTCGACCGAGCCGCCGCCGCGTCGGTGCTCGCGCGCTTTCGCGGCGCCGGGCGACGCTATGAGCTCGTCGGCGAGGCAGGAGGCGTGACCGTCGTCGACGACTACGCCCACCACCCCTCGGAGCTCTCGGCCGTGATCGCTGCGGCGCACGAGCAGACCGACGGGCGGGTGCTGGTGCTGTTCCAGCCCCACCTCTACTCGCGCACGCGTCACCTCGCAGCCGAGTTCGGGGCGGCACTCTCCGCCGCGGAGGGGGCGTGCGTCACGGAGATCTATCAGGCCCGGGAAGAACCGATGCCGGGCGTCAGCGGCAAGCTCGTGCTTGATGCGCTCGAGCCCGGCACTCGCGCGGGTTGGGCCCCGACTGTGGAGGACGGGGTGCGGATCGTTTGCAGCTGGGCGCGGGCAGGGGATCTCGTCCTCACGCTCGGCGCCGGGGACGTCGACCGCGCCGGCAGGCTCCTTCTGGAGGTCCTGTGATCGAGATTCAGGAAGGTGTGCCGCTGGCCCGCCTCACGACGATCGGTACCGGCGGTCCCGCGCGAGCGTTTGCCCGTCCGACGACGGAGGCGGAGCTCGAGGAGGCGCTCACGTGGGCGGCCGAGCGCGAACTGCCCGCTGCGACTGTCGGGCTCGGCTCGAACCTGCTTGCTGCAGACGAGGGCGTGGAGGCGCTCGTCCTCCGGCTGAGTGGGGAGTTGGCCGCGGTGGCGACGGGCGACACCACGCTGACGGCCGGTGGCGGCGCGACGAACGCCGTCTCCCTTCACGCCGCACGCCAGGCCGGCCTCGGCGGCTTCGAGTTCGCCTGCGCGATCCCGGGCACGGCCGGCGGCGGCGTCTGGATGAATGCGGGCGCGTACGGCAGCGACTGGTCGACCATCCTGACCCGCGCTTTCGTCGTGACGGCCGGGGGCGCGGGCTGGCTGACACCGGCCGAGCTCGGCCTCTCCTACCGCCACTCGAACCTTCGTCACGGACAGGTTGTGGCCCGGGTCGAGTACAGGCTCATGCGGCGGCCGGCAGGCGAGATCAGGGCACGCGTCACCGAGCTGATCGCGCAGCGTAAGGCCACCCAGCCGACCAACAAGCGCACGTTCGGCAGCGTCTTCAAGAACCCGGAGCACGAGCTGGGCGCGGGCCAGATACTCGAGGAGTGCGGCCTGAAGGGCCACCGGATCGGGGGTGCTGTCATCTCACCGAAGCACGCGAACTTCATCGAGAACGCGGGCGGCGCGACGACCGCCGACGCCCTCACCCTGATGGCGGAGGCGCGGCGGCGCGCGCGAGAGCAGTTCGGCCTCGAGCTCGAGCACGAGGTGGAGCTGCTCGGCGCCATCGAGGTGCCCCGGCTCGGCTAGGAGACGAGAGCCTCCTCGAGACCGCGTAGGAAGGCGAGGGCGCGTGGCGAACTCGCGTGTGTGGCCGGACGAGCAAGAGCGCGCGGAGGCTCGCGCCGGCGCGAGCGCGCGGCAAGCGCCGTCGTCACGTTTCCGCGCAGCCGTGCCCGCGATCGCCTCGAGCTCAACCGCTTCGTTCCCTCCGGCCGCTCCATTCTTGCCGGCCTTGCCATCCTCCTCCTGAGCTGTGGCGCCTACGCACTCGCACGTGGCACGTCCGCGTTCGCGGTGCAGGAGGTTGCCGTCGAGGGGCCGCCGGTGCACGTCGAGAAGGAGGTGGAGAAGGTCCTCGCAACCACGCGAGGCGAGAGCCTGCTCGAGGTCGACCTCCCGCGCCTGCGGGGACTGGTCGAGGACATTCCGGCGGTCGCCTTCGTGAGGTTCGATCGCGCGTTCCCGCATACGCTCCGCGCGATCGTCGTGCCGGAGCGGCCCGTCGCCGTCCTGCGCCAGGGGAAGGACTCCTGGCTGGCCGCCGCGAGCGGTCGCGTGATCAGACCGCTCGACCGCGGCGCCCGCCCGCGCTTGCCCCGGATCTGGTTGACGCGCGAGGTCGAGCTGCGCGTGGGAGAGCGTGTACCTCCAAGTATCCGCAACGTCGTCCGCACCGTTGCCCCGCTCGTGCGGTCACCGCTGCCCGCACGCGTGGCGACCATCCGCCACTCCGAGACGGAGCTCACGCTGGTGCTCCGCTCGGGAGCCGAAGTGCGTCTCGGCGACCAGTCCGATCGGGCCCTCAAGCTCGAGCTCGCACGGCGGATCCTGCCGCGCCTGACCGCCGAGGAGCGCTACCTCGACGTGAGCGTTCCAGAGCGTCCGGTCGCAGGGACGAACCTCAACTCTGAGGTAGAGGTCGAGATTGCGCCCTCGACCTTCCCTTGAGGTTGGCGTTGACACGCGGACGAACGGGACGTACCCTGCCTGCGGAAGGCTTCGACCCCGAGCCCAATCCTCGACCGGACCCTCAGGTAGAGGCAGGTCGAGATCCAACGGAAGTGAGCGCGCCATGAGAGACGCATCTGGCAACTACCTGGCAGTGATCAAGGTCGTCGGCGTGGGGGGCGGCGGAACGAACGCCGTCAACCGAATGGTCGACGCGGGACTGGGAGGCGTCGAGTTCATCGCCGTGAATACGGACGCTCAGGCCCTCTTGATGGCTGACGCGGACGTGAAGATCCACATCGGGTCGAAGGCCACCCGCGGCCTCGGCGCTGGGGCCGACCCGGTGGTCGGACAGGCGGCGGCCCAGGAGAGCCGCGACGAGCTGAAGGAGGCGCTGAAGGGCGCGGACATGATCTTTGTCACGGCCGGCGAGGGCGGCGGCACCGGTACCGGCGGAGCCCCGATCGTTGCCGAGCTCGGCCGTGAGCTGGAGGCACTCACAGTCGGGGTGGTCACGAAGCCGTTTGCCTTCGAGGGCCGCAAGCGCGCCGAGCAGGCGGAGGAGGGAATCCAGAACCTGCGCGACCGCGTCGACACGCTGATCGTGATCGAGAACGACCGGCTCTTGCAGGTCGTCGAGAAGCGGACGCCCATGACCGAGGCTTTCCGGATCGCCGACGACATCCTCCGCCAGGGCGTTCAGGGCATCACGGACCTGATCACCGTGCCGGGCATTGTCAACCTCGACTTTGCAGACGTCCGCACGATCATGCGCGACGCGGGCTCGGCCCTGATGGGCATCGGCTCTGCCTCGGGCGAGAATCGTGCGGCCGAGGCCGCGCGCACCGCCGTCTCCTCACCGCTGCTCGAGCAGTCGGTCGACGGGGCGACGGGAATCCTGCTCAACATCACCGGCGGCTCCGAGCTCGGACTGTTCGAGGTGAACGAGGCGGCGGAAGTCGTCACGAGCGCGGCCGATGGCAATGCGAACGTGATCTTCGGCGCTGTCATCGACGAGTCGCTCGGCGACGAGGTTCGGGTCACCGTGATCGCGACGGGCTTCGGCGGAGCCCGTCATCGTCGGCGCCGCCCGGAAACCGAACGCGTCGCAAAACCCGCAGGCCGGGCGCCCGAGCGCATGCGGAGCTCCGACACGGAGCTCGAGATCCCGTCCTTCCTCCGCGAGGACTAGCTCCAAACGAGCTTCGGACGCTTCGGCTTTCCGCGGCGGCGGGCATTTCGCAGCGGATAGAGTCAGTTCGCCGTGCAGACGCTCTCGAGGACGCCGCTCCACGAGCGGCACGTCGCTGCAGGGGCTCGGCTCGTGCCATTCGCGGGCTGGGAGATGCCCGTTCAGTACGAGGGAGTGATCGCCGAGCACCGCGCCGTCCGGACCGACTGCGGCGTCTTCGACGTCTCCCACATGGGAGAGATTCACGCGGAGGGTCCAAAGGCGCGGGAGCTGCTCCAGGCGCTCCTGTCCAACGATCTCGACCGGCTCGACGACGGAGATGCGCAGTACACGCTCCTCACGGACGAGAGCGGAGGGATCATCGACGACCTGATCGCGTACCGGATCGACCCGCATCAGTACCTCCTTGTCGTCAACGCCGGCAACAGGCAGGAGGTGTGGGACTGGATGAAGGAGCGCGAGATCCGCGGCTCCGAAGTTCGCGACGCGTCTGACGAATATGGGCTGCTCGCCGTCCAGGGCCCGCGGTCGATCGAGCGGCTCGGGCTGCCCGAGGGCAAGCAGTTCACGCACGCGATGGGCGAGATCGACGGGATCGAGGTGATGGTGAACCGCACCGGCTACACGGGCGAGCAGGGGTGCGAGCTGATGTGCCCGGCCGAGGACGCGGTCGCGCTCTGGGACGCCGTCGTCGCGCGGGGAGCCGTCCCCTGCGGGCTCGGCGCCCGCGACACCCTTCGACTCGAGGTTTGCTACCCGTTGCACGGCAATGACATCACCCGGGAGACCGACGCCATCTCTGCGGGGCTCGCGTGGACGTGCGCGCTGGACAAGGACTTCACCGGTGCCCCCGCGTTGCGGCGGCTGAAGGAGGACGGCCCGGCCAGAAAGCTCGTGGCCTTCGTGATGGAGGAGAAGGCGATCCCCCGAGCCGGGATGACGATCGAGAGTGGTGGCGAGGTCACCTCGGGCACGCACTCGCCGATGCTCGACAAGGGCATCGGCCTCGGCTACGTCCCCGCCGATCGATCGATGCCTGGCAGCGCACTCGTGATCGACGTCCGCGGCAAGAAGCGGCGCGCGACGGTCGTCCCGAAACCCATCTACAAGCCTGAGGAGGAGCCGACCTAGTGGCCGCAGCCGAGAGCTATCCCGACGAGCTGAAGTACCACCCGGAGCACGACTGGGCCCGCATCGAGGGAGACGAGGCAACGGTCGGGATCACGTGGTTCGCGCAGGACGCGCTCGGCGAGCTCGTCCACTTCGAGGCGCCTGAGCCGGGCGTGACCGTCACCAAGGACTCGGTGTATGGCGAGGTGGAGTCGGTGAAGGCGGTCTCCGATGTGGTGGCGCCCGTCTCGGGCGAGATCCTGGAGGTGAACCAGGCCGTCGTCGACGCACCCGAGACGGTGAACGCGGACCCCTACGGCGAGGGCTGGTTGCTCCGGATCCGCTTGTCGGATCCCGCTGAACCGGACGCGCTGCTCGACGTCGAGGCATACAAGCAGCTGCTCCAGGACCTTTGAGCCAGCTGTCGCTCACCGACTCCGATCGCGAGCAGATGCTCGAGGCGATCGGAGTGTCGTCGGTGGAAGAGCTCTTCAGGGACATTCCGGAGGCGGTGCGCTTCGACGGCCGTCTCCGGCTCGAGCCCGCGCTGTCGGAGCCGGAGCTCGTTCGCCATCTCGAGGAGCTCGCGGCGAGGAACGTCGACACGACGAAGGAGCTGTCGTTTCTGGGCGCCGGCATCTACGACCACTACGTCCCCGCCGTCGTCGACGCCGTGCTGCAGCGCGGGGAGTTTCTGACTGCCTATACGCCGTACCAGCCGGAGCTTTCCCAGGGCGTGCTGCAGGCGATTTTCGAGTACCAGACTGCGATCTGCGAGCTCACCGGCATGGACGTCTCGAACGCGTCCGGCTACGACGGCACGACCGTCGCCGCCGACGCCTGCTACGTCGCGAAGCATGTGACGGGCCGCTCGAAGGTCGTCCTGGCGGAGACGTTGCATCCGCAGGTCCGCCAGGTCGTGAAGACCTATGCGGTGGGCTTCGGTCTCGAGGTGGTCGAGGTGCCCCACGACGGCGGGACGACTAATCTCGATCTTCTAACCGCGGCGTCGAAAGACGCCGCGGCGCTGATCTTCCAGCAGCCGAACTTCTTCGGGTGCCTGGAGCCCGCGCCGGCCCTCGCGGCAGCGGCGAACGAGGCCGGCGCGCTGCCGATCGCCCACGTGGATCCCGTCTCGCTGGGCGTCCTCGAGGCGCCGGGCAACTACGGCTGCGCGATGGCGATCGGCGAAGGGCAGAGCGCGGGGAACTACCAGTCCTACGCCGGCCCTCACTACGGCTTCCTGGCCTCGAAGGCGGAGCACACGCGACGGTTGCCCGGCCGGATCATCGGCGAGACCACCGACGTGAACGGCGAGCGCGGCTACGTGCTGACGCTGCAGACCCGCGAGCAGCACATCCGGCGCGAGAAGGCGACGTCGAACATCACCACGAACCAGACCCTGCTCGCGCTCGCCGGGCTCGTGCACCTGACCTGGCTGGGGCCGCAGGGCCTCCGCGAGCTGGGGGAGACCTGCATGGCCCTCAGCGCCTATGCGAAGCAGCGGCTCGGCCGCGAGCTCGCGTTCCCCCGGCGCGCGACGTTCAAGGAGCTTGCGATTCGCGTTCCCGGCAATGCCCGCGACGTGATCACAGCCGCACGCGAGTACGGCGTCCACCCGGGCTACGCCCTCGGCCGAGACTACGGGGGGATGGACGACGTGCTGCTCGTCGCCCTCACGGAGAAACGAACCCCCGCGGACATCGACAGGCTGGCCGAGGTGCTCCACGAGGTCGGGGCGTAATGGAGCTGATCTTCGAGAAGAGCCGGTTCGGACGGCGCGCGTCGACGCTCCCGCGGTACGAGCTGCCGTCCGTGGAGGTGCCCGAAGAGCTGCGGCGCGCGGAGCCGCCGCGCCTGCCGGAGCTCGCCGAGCCGGAGGTCGTCCGTCACTTCACCGAGCTCTCGACGCGCAACTTCGGTGTCGACACCGGCTTCTATCCGCTCGGCTCCTGCACGATGAAGCACAACCCGCGCGTGAACGAGCGGCTGGCGATGCTGCCGGGCTTCAAGGACCTTCATCCCTACCAGGAGGAGGACGGCGCGCAGGGGGCGCTCGAGCTGATGTGGCGCCTGCAGGAGATCCTGCAGGAGGTGTCGGGGCTACACGCCTGCTCGCTCCAGCCTGCCGCGGGCTCGCAGGGGGAGCTGACCGGCCTGATGCTGATGCGCGCGTACTTCGCAGACCGTGGCGAGGGAGAGCAGCGCGACACGATCATCACGGCCGACACGGCTCACGGGACGAACCCGGCGAGCGTGACGATGGCAGGCTACAAGCTCGCGAAGGTCGAGACGGACGCGCGCGGGAACCTCGACCTCGACGACCTGCGCGCGAAGGTGAACGAGCGGACGGCCGGCCTGATGCTGACGAACCCGTCCACGCTCGGGCTCTTCGACGAGTCGATCTCCGAGGTGGCGCGCATCTTCCACGACGCCGGCTCGCTCCTCTACTACGACGGCGCCAACCTGAATGCCGTGTGCGGGATCTCCCGCCCCGGCGACATGGGCTTCGACATCGTCCACATCAACCTGCACAAGACCTTCTCCCAGCCGCACGGCGGCGGTGGGCCGGGCGGCGGTCCCATCGTCGTGCGCGACAAGCTGGAGCCGTTCCTGCCGGTACCGGCCATCGTCCGCGACGGCGAACGCTTCCGCCTCGACCACGACCGGCCCAAGTCGATCGGGAAGGTACGCGGCTTCACCGGCCCGTTCGGCGTCTTCGTCCGCTCCTACGCCTACATCCGGATGTACGGCCCCGCCCTGCGCGAGATGTCGGAGGCGGCCGTGCTGAACGCGAACTACCTGCTCGCGCGGCTGCGCGACACCTACGAGCTCCCCTACGACCGGCTCTGCATGCACGAGTTCGTGGTCTCGGCGCGGAAGCTGAAGCGCGAGCACGGCGTCACAGCGTTGGATGTCGCCAAGCGGTTGATGGACTACGGGTTTCATCCGCCGACGATCTACTTCCCCCTCGTGGTCCCGGAGGCGCTGATGATCGAGCCGACCGAAACGGAGCCGAAGGAGCGGCTCGACGCGTTCGCCGACGCGATGGTCGCGATCGCACGGGAGGCGGCCGAGCATCCGGAGCTGCTGCGCGAGGCCCCCGTCTCGCGGCCGGTCCGTCGGCTCGACGAGGTCAAGGCGGCCAAGCGGGCGATCGTCAAGTACGGCTTCGAGGAGCATCCCGACCTCTCCGGCGAGGTCGGGGAGGCACGGCAGCTCGAGGCGCAGAAAGGCGCATGAGCCGAAGCGAGCTCGAGCGCACGGTCGACGAGCTCGCGGAGGCTCACGGCGGCGAGGCCTTCGCCGAGGCCGTTCGCCGCTACTCCGAGACGCTCGGCGAGGACGAGCGTGAGGAGCTGAAGCAGGTCCTGCTCGGGCGGGCGAGGCTGCTCGAGGACGCGGTCGAGGAGCGCCTCAGGGCGCGCGGGTGGATGCGCCGCACGTTCAACCTGCTCGAGGAGATCGGCCGCGAAGATCGTTCACCACCCAGTAACCGACGCCAACGGTAACGTTGCCGCATGGAGCGCCTCGCCGACTACGTCGTCCACCACCGCCGGATCGTGATCGGCGTCTGGATTGCACTGACCGCTTTCGGGGCCTTCTCGGCCGGCCAGATCGCCGACCGCTGGCTCGAGGACTTCTCGATCCCGGGTGCGTCCGGCTACGAAGCCGACCAGCGTGCCCTCGCCAAGCTCGGCAACGGGGAGCTCTTCCCGTACGTGATCGCTCTCCGCGCCGACGGGGACGTGACGAAGGTGCCGGGCGTCGAGGAGGCGATCGAGAAGACGGCTGCCGCGAATCCGGGCTCCCGGGTCAGCTCGTTCTTCAACACGGGTGACGACATCTACCTCTCGGACGACCGCAAGGTCACGTTCGCGAACCTCTACGCCGCGGGGCAGATCTCGATCGAGCCTCCCGATATCGAGCCGACGAAGCAGGCGCTCGCCGCCGCGCTGCCGGAGGGGGTCGACGGCTACGTCACCGGCATCGACGCGCTCTATGCCGAGTCAAGCGAGACGGCGGAGGGCACCGAGCCCGTGAGCGTGCTCGTCGAGGCGACGATCGGCGGCCTCGGCGCGCTCGTGATCCTCCTCTTCACGTTCGGCACGCTGCCGGCGATCGCGATGCCGCTGCTGATCGCGATCGCGTCGATCTTCAACACCTTCTCGCTGATCTGGCTGCTGACGTACATCACCGACGTCTCGATCGTCGTCCAGTTTCTCGTGGCGCTGGTCGGGCTCGGAGTGGCGATCGACTACGCGTTGCTGATGATCTTCCGCTTCCGTGAGGAGCTCCGGCACGGCGCCGACCGCGACCGGGCGATCGTCCAGACGATGCGGCATGCCGGCCGCTCGGTGATCGTCTCAGGCTCGACGGTCGCAGTCGGGCTGCTCAGCATGATCATCCTGCCGGTGCCGTTCATCCGCTCGATCGGGATCGGCGGGATGCTGATCCCGGCCGTCTCCGTGCTGGCGGCGATCACGCTCCTGCCGGCGTTGCTCTACACGCTGGGGCCGCGCATCAACAGCGTGCGCGTGCTACCCAAGCGCCTCGTCGAGGGCAGCGACGAGCCCGAGAAGGGCTTCTGGAACCGGTGGGCGCACCTCGTCGTGCGGCGGCCGCTTCCCGTCGCGGCCGCCGGCCTCGCAATCGTCGCGGCGCTGCTCTTCTACGGCGTCCAGCTGAACCCGGCCGACGCTCAGGCCAAGGACTTGCCCGGCGGTGGGCCCGCGCACCAGGGGGCTCAGGTGCTGCGCGACGCCGGGATCACGGAAGGCGCGCACAAGCCCTTCCAGATCGTGGTCGAGGGCAATGCGAGCGCCCGAACGCTCGAGCAGGTGGCGTCCCGGCTCGACGAGACCGAGGGGATCGCCGGCGCTGCAGCGCCTCCGTCGGCCCGGGCGGACGGCCTCGCGCTCGTCGAGGCGTTCGCGACCACCGACGGCTCGGATCGGGAAGTACGGCCGACGGTCACTCGCTTGAAGGACGACGTCCTGCCCGCACTCGAGGGCGACCTGGGCGGGACGCAGTTGACGCTCGCCGGGCTCCCGACGTCGGAGCGGGAGTTCATCGACGCCGTGTACGGCAACTTCCTGTACGTGCTCCTGTTCGTCGTCCTGCTCACGTACGTGCTGCTGATGCGTGCGTTCAAGTCGGTGCTGCTGCCGCTCAAGGCCGTGATCCTGAACCTCGTCTCGCTCGGCGCCGCCTACGGGATCATCGTCTTCATCTTCCAGAAGGGCCACGGGGCGGAGGAGATCTGGAACGTGCCGGCCACCGACTCGATCATCTCCTGGATCCCGCTGATGATCTTCGCGTTCCTGTACGGGCTCTCGATGGACTACGAGGTCTTCATGCTCACCCGCATGCGCGAGGCCTACGACGAGACGGGCGACACGAAGCAGGCGATCACGCTCGGGCTCGCGCGCACCGGCAAGCTGGTGACGAGCGCGGCGCTCGTACTGATGTTCGCCTTCTTCGTGCTCTCGACGAGCCCGGGGACCGATATCAAGCACTTCGGGATCGGACTGGCGGCGGGGGTCATCTTCGACGCGACCGTGATCAGGGCCCTGCTCGTGCCGTCGATCATGCGGCTGATGGGGGGCTGGAACTGGTGGCTGCCTCCCTGGGCGGCGCGCGTCCTCCGCGTGGCGCCGACCTCCGTCTGATCTACGGCCGGGGCAGTCCGGCGCCGATACAGGCGCCATGCGACTCGCTGCGTTCCTCCTGGCCGGACTGCTCGCGTTGGGTGGCTGGCAGGTGGTCCGCCGCGAGCAGAACGAGCGGCGGCTGGCCTTCGTCGCGACCGAGGTTGCGCAGCGCGACGTCGGCGTGGACTGCCCCGGCTTCTTCGCGCGCCTGGTCGAGATCACGCCCAACGCAGGCTGGGTCGACTTCGACGAGGACGGCCGCCCCGCCGATGAGGCACATCTGTCCGCGGCGACATGCAAGAGCCTCGAGCGGACCTGGCGGGCCGGGGAGCCGCCCTCGTTCGCGTGCCTGCGCGACATCTGCATGCCCGAGACGTTCGAGCTCGTAGCGGGAATCGTGACCCTCGCCCACGAGTCGTGGCATCTCCGCGGCGTCACGAACGAGGCGCAGACGCAGTGCTACGCAATCCAGACGACCGAGCTCGTGGCGCTCCGCCTCGGGGTCAGGCCGGCCGACGCCCGTAACATCGCCGAATTCCTAGCCGCACGCGACTCCGGCGTACCGGCAGGCGAGTACCACTCGGCGGAGTGCCGGCCTGGAGGCAGCTTCGACCTGCATCCCGAGACATCGGACTGGCCGACCGGATAGGAGACGCGGGGCGCGGCTCAGGTTTCTCCAGACGGGTCCTGTCGAGAGCGTGTCCTCGAAGAGGTTCTCTCGGTTAGCGTATGGACCTCGTCAACGCCGTCAGAAAGGAGCCTCGCCCGTGTGTGGCATCGTCGGGTTGTTCGCCAAGTCGCCCGCGATCGAGGAGTGCCTCGGCCGGCACCTCGCGGCGATGCTCGCGCAGATGAGCGCCCGGGGGCCTGATAGCGCGGGCGTTGCCGTCTACCGCGACCCGGTGGCGGGGGGCTCGAAGTTGACGCTGTACTCCAGCGACCCGTTGTACGACTGGGACGCGCTCTGCGGGCAGCTCGCCGGCGCCTTCGGGGTCGCGACCGTGCCGAGTGTCCGCGCGAGCCACGCGGTTGTCCTCGTGGAGGCCGAGGCCGGAGAGGCCGACGCGTGGGTGCGGCGGAACTTCCCCGACCTGCGTGTGATGAGCGCGGGCTCGGTGATCGAGATCTACAAGGAGGTCGGACGTCCGGAGCTGTTCTCCCGGCAGTTCGGGCTGGCCGACTTGCAGGGCACGCATGCGCTCGGTCACACCCGGATGGCGACCGAGAGCCGGGTCACGACCGAGGGCTCGCACCCCTTCTCGACGGGGCTCGACCTCTGCCTCGTCCATAACGGCTCGCTCTCGAATCACAACCGGCTGCGGCGCACGCTTCGAC
>Ga0208612_1000260_pt1 | contig 25864 bp, 25 predicted proteins | sample AntDryMetagUQ889_FD_188089 | JGI IMG/M metagenome (GOLD analysis project Ga0208612, IMG submission 188089) | Polar desert microbial communities from Antarctic Dry Valleys - UQ889 (SPAdes) | ecosystem: Environmental > Terrestrial > Soil > Desert | place: Antarctic Dry Valleys | collected 2008-12-31 | reverse complement strand
AGCAGCGACCGTGTGCGGATGCCGAGCAGCGGCGCGTAGCGCTCGAGATCGTCTCCCGTGTCGACGTCCGCCTCGAGCTCCGGGCTCGTTACGGTCGCGAACGGCGCATGGGCGCGGAACCGAGCCGCGCTTCCGGGCCCATAGAGCGGAGCGAACACGGACGGGTCGGGAAGCGACAGCGCGTTTGTCGTCCCATCCTCGGCTTCGACAAGGGCAAGGCCGGCCGCGGCGAGCCTCGTGATTGCGCTGGGCGTGGCGCACGGAAGGTCGGCGTTGAGAACCACAGCGTGTCCTTCGACGCTGGCCAGTCCGAGCGCTACGGCCGCGCCCATGCCCTCCCCTGGATCGGGCACGACTTCGACACCGGGCGGGACAACGTCCGGATCGTCGGTGACGACGAGGACTCTCCCGACCTCGAGCGCCGCAGAGACGACGTCTCCGAGCATCGCCACGGCGGCAGCAGCGCGGATTGCCGCTGGAAGCCGTCGTTTCGCGTCGCCGCGATAGGGGATCACGATCGTCGGCACGCCGCGAAGGGTAGTCAGCGGCGCTCTAACAGTGCCTGTCCCTGTGAGCGTGGAAAGAGCGCGCCGATCCTTCCACAGGCCGCTCGGCGTTTCGGTCAGGCTGCGTTCGAGGACGTGCTGTCCGCGCCGGGGCCGGACGTCGCCCACTCGTGCACGTCGAACCAGTGTGTCTCGTGCAGCGCCCTGCACACCTGGGGATCGGTGTGGGCCGGGTTGAAGACGTGGTGCTCGACATCGCAGCAGATCTCGACGTCGCCGAGGGAGACGTGCGAGATGCGGGTGAGTGACTCCGACGGAAGCCCGACCTCGGAGACCATGTAGTGCTTGAACTGGAGGTCGGGATCGAGCTCCATGAGCTCGGGCCAATCGGGGCAGGTGCGGGCGGTCACGCGCGGCTTACTTCTCCTCGATCGCCCAGCTCCCTGCAAAACGGACGAATCCACGCTCGTCGCCGCCGGGATAGACGACGAACGCGAGCGCGTCGTCGAGCTGGTGGTAGAGATGCTCGCCGCTCTCGTCCGTCAAGCCGAGCCGGAGGTGGAACCGGCCGTCCGCGAGCGGCAGCGAGCCGATCTCGAAGCGAACCCCTCGTTCTCCGTTGCCCGCGGCCCAGCCGAGCTCACCGAGATCGACGGCCTGGCCGGCGACGAGCGTCCCCGCATCGTCGCGCAGCTCGAGCTGGAGCCGGGGAGCGGGAACACCGTCTGTGGTAGAGACGGCGACACGGAGCGCGAACGGCTCCCCCGAGAGGAACTGCAGCCGCTCCGCCCCTTCTTGTCCAACGAGTTGCGCGGAGGCGATCGTCGCCTCGCCGGAGCCCCACTCACGCAGACCCGCCCCGCGCTCGGCCGGATCGATGTCGTCGGCAAGGGAGCGTCGGTAGCGTGCGATCGCCTCTCGCGTCGGCCCGTCGAACGCGACGCTGCCCGAGTCCAGGAGCACCGCCCGCTCGCACAGACGCTCGACGGCCGACGCGTCGTGCGAGACAAAGACGATCGTCCCGCCCTCCTGCTTGAACCGTGCGATCCGGCCGAAGCACTTGCGCTGGAACGACTCGTCGCCGACGGCGAAGACCTCGTCGAGCAGCAGGACATCCGCGTCCAGGAACGCGGCGATGGCGAAGCCGAGCCGAACGGTCATCCCCGAGGAGTACGTGCGCACGGGCCGGTCAATGGCGTGCTCGAGCTCGGCAAAGGCCACGATCTCGTCGAAGCGCTGGCGGATGTCCGCTCGGCGCAACCCGTAGATCGCGCCGTTCAAGAAGACGTTCTCGCGTCCCGTGAAGTCGGGGTGAAACCCAGCTCCGAGCTCGAGTAGAGACCCGATCCGGCCCTCCGCGCGCACGCGTCCTGTCGTGGGCTTGATGATCCCGGCGACGATACGAAGCAGGGTCGTCTTGCCCGACCCGTTCCGACCGATCAGGCCGACGGCCTCGCCGCGCGCGACGTCGAGCGAGACGTCGCGCAGGGCCCACACGTCGGTCGCTTCCGCCCGGCCGCGTTGGACGAAGAGATCCTTGAGCGTGCGGGCGTCTCGAGCATGGATGCGGAACCGCCGCGAGACGCCTTCGACGCTGATCGCGCCTGAGTCCATGCTGCAACCTAGACTAGCCCCCGGGATGGAACGAGTCGGCGAGCACGCCGTGCCCGTGGGGCCGCTCGCCGTCCGCTGGCTGGCTTACGAGCTCGAGGACGCGCGTGCGGGTGTCGAGGTACGGGCGCGCGTGCGGCTCGAGAACGCGGGCTCGGCCGCGTGGCGCTCGCGCGGGCAGGAGGGAGTCCAGCTCGCCTATCACTGGCTCGATCCGCTCGGAAATCCGATCGTGTGGGACGGCGTTCGCACGCCGCTGCCGAGGGTGGTCGAGCCGGGCGAAGAGGTCGAGCTCGACGTGAGGGTCGCTGCCCCGCGCCCCCAAGGGAGCTATCGGCTCGCGTTCGATCTCGTGGAGGAGTACCGCTTCTGGTTCGAGGAGGTGGGCTCGAGTCCGCTCGAGATCCCGGTCGAGGTGGAGCCGCGGATCGCCGAGCGTCGCCTCCAGGTTGTCCTCCACGGAGAGCCGGATCCGGAGACGAATTCGGCTCTCGCCGCGCAGGAGGAGCCGCTCGTGTCAGAGGACGCCCTCGCTTTCGCGCACCTCGTCTGGGGAGCCGTGCCCGCCCCGGACTGGTCTCGCTTGCTGCTGAACGCGCACCAGGAGGGCTACGCCGCGGTCGGTCCCGCGGTCGAGGTCTCGCGGGCCGAACGGCGCCAGTTCGCTCCCTGGACTCCCGGCGGCGGTCGGAACCCGCGCTTCCCCGAGCCGCTCCTCCTCCCCTCGCTTCTCGTCGGCTTCGAGCCGCAGACTCACGAGGGCCTGCCGTCGTTCGCCGGCGCCGATGCCCTCTTCGAGGGTCGGGCAGTGGTCAGACTTCGACGGCGATCCGGTCGTCCGAGCGGCTGAAGACGAACGCTCCCGTCGCGAGCGATACGACCGCTGACACCACGACGTAGATCGCCTCGGAGAGCCGCGGAAGCTCTCCGTAGAAGAGCACGTCCCGCATCGCCTCGATCGGCGGAGTGAGGAAGTTCACCCAGTGGATCGCAAACTCGGCCACGGGATAGTCGGCCACACCGGGGAGCTGGTCGAGGCTGTACAGGATCGGCGTCAAGAAGAACCACGGCAGCAATAACGCCGTGAGGAGGTGCTCGACGTCCCGGAAGAGCGCGTTCAGCGAGGCGATCGCAAGCGCGACCCCGGCCACCATGCACGCGAAGAGCGCCCCCAGCGGAAACGCGAGCCAGACGGTGTCGCGCGCCTCGGGGATTCGAAGCAGGCTCAGGACGACGACCACCACGAGCATCACGGCGAAGCCGACGAGATGGGTGGCCACGATCGAGAGCGGGACGAGCTGCCGCGGGAAGCGCACCTTGCGGATGAGGTTCGCGTTTTCCAGCAGGCTCCGAGACGACGCCTGGGCGGCCGTGGCGAAGAACACCCACGCCGGCAGGCCGCAGAGCAGGAAGAGCCAGTAGTCGCCGCTCCCGACCTCGGCAACTCGCCAGAGCAGGGAGAACACGAGCAGGTAGACCGCCATGAGGACGAGCGGGTGCAGGAGCGACCACGCGAGCCCGAGCACCGAGCCGCGGTACTTCGCGCGGAGATCGCGGCGAAAGAGGCTCCCGAAGAGCTCGCGGTAGCGGATTACGTCGGCGTAGACGGTCAACGAGAGTTCACAGGCTCAGTTCGAGGTCGACGCCCAAGGGCCAACGCCGCCGATGCGCTCGACGGAGTAGCGCACGACGTAGCCGGGTCCCTTCGGCGCCGGGAACTCGGCGTCAGGGGACATGTAGACCTTCGCCAAGCGGTTGAGCAAGTTCCATGCGTCGTCGCTCGGCTGAACGGCGGCCCGCGCCCGCAACGCGGCGTGCTCGTTCAAGAAGACGCCGGGCACGCGCGGCGCATCGAAGGACAACACGACCCGCGGATCCCGCTCGATGTTGCGCAACTTCGCCAGCCACGACATATGACCGCTGACGAGATCATCGCCGTCCAGCCCGATCCAGACGACGGTCACCTGCGGGCTCCCGTCGGCGTTGATCGTGCTCAGGTGGGCCATGGGACCGGACGCGATCAGGTCTCGCAGTTCACGCGGCAGACCGCTCACGGTTTGATCGTTCCTGTCACGAGACTCATCGTATTGATGCTTGATCACGCGCCTGAGCCGACACGAGTCACGGTGCCGCCGCGCCGCCGTAAGCGCCACGGCGCATATCGTCGGTCAGCAAACCCCGATCGGCAGCCACCGGCACGACACATGTGATCGTTTCCGCGGAGGGGTCGCTGGTCAGTCGGATCCGAGGGCGTCGAGCTCCTTGCACGAATCGGCCTTCTCGAACGGCTCCCGCAGTTCCGGTACGTAGGTCGTGATTCGGTATTCAATGGATGCCCCGACGAGTGCCAAGACGAGCGCACCCTCTAGGCATGGGCTTAACGCCTCGCGTTGGACTGGTCTTCACAGACACGTCCCCGAGAAGAGCTCGCTATAGAGGATTGCGTCGGGATAAACGGTTATGGCGAAAGAGCGTAGGGCGGCTGGTGGCTCCACTACCCTTTCCAGGCTGTGGATGCGATCGTCGCGATCGCCGCGTTCCCCGTCACCTTCGCGGTTCTCTGGGCCCTCTTGCGGACGCCGCTCGGCGGGCGCCTCATCGCGCACCCGAGCGGCGAGCGCTGGCACGCCGAGACGACGCCGACGTTCGGCGGGGTCGGCATCTTCGCCGGCTTCGCCGCCGGGGTCGGTGTCGCGCTGGCGACCGGCGCGGTCGAGTGGAGCGGTGAGCTCGGCGGGATTCTCGGCGGCGCCGCGCTCCTCTTCACCGCAGGGCTTCTCGACGACCTCCGCCACCTGAGCCCGCTCGTCAAGCTCGCCGTCCAGATCGGCGCCGCCGTGATCGCGCTCGCGAGCGGCCTCCAGGTGGAGATCGTGGGGAACGACGTGCTCGCCTGGGGCATCGGGATCCTGTGGCTGGTCGGGATCACGAACGCCTTCAACCTGCTCGACAACATGGACGGGCTCGCGGCGACGCTCGCCGTGATCGCCTGCGCGTACTTCGCGATCGACGCCGTCAGCGAGCATCCGAGCGAGACAGTTCTCGTGCTTTCTCTCGCGCTCGGTCTTGCCTGCACGGGGTTCCTCCCGTTCAACCTGAGACCCGGACGCGCAGCCGCAGTGTTCATGGGCGACTCGGGCAGCCTGGTCCTCGGCTTTACGCTTGCGTCCCTCGCGCTTGCCTCGAGCTGGACGGTCGCAGGAACCACCGTCGCGACGGTGCTTCTCCCGCTGCTCATCCTCGCGATCCCGATCCTGGACACGACATTCGTCACTCTCGTACGGCTCGCACAACGCAGGCCTGTCAGCCAGGGAGGCCGAGACCACACGTCCCACCGTCTCGTCTACTACGGGCTGTCGGAGGCGAACGCCGTCCTTCTGCTGGCGCTCGTCGCCGCCGCGATCGGCGCGACCGCACTTGCCTACAACGTGCTCGACAACAGCCGTCTGACCGCCTTCGGCGTGCTCCTCACCTTCGTGCTCCTCGTACAGTTCGGCAGCTTCCTGAGTGACCTCGAGGAGCGTTCGAGAAGAGGCGAGGCGACTGCCGAGGTCCCGCTTTGGCAGGCGCTCGTTTTCGAGCCGCGCCGCCTCGTGGAGGTCGTCGTCGACTTCGTCGTGATCTGCGCGACGTTCCTCGCCGCGTACCTGCTCGTGATCGGCGGGCTCGGGAGCGAGTTCGAGCGCTCGGTCTTCCTCGCCGCGCTCCCGATCCTGCTCGCGACGAGGTATGTCTTCTTCGTCGCGCTCGGCGTCTATCGGCGCGTCTGGCGCTTCGCGACCGCGCGTGACGTCGTGCCGATCGCCGCCGGGTGTGTGGGCTCGGCCGCGATCGCGTATCTCGTGCTCGTCGCCGTACGAGATATCGGGCCGTTCCCGGCCCTCGAGGTACTGGTTGTGGACGCTGTGCTGTGCACGCTGCTCGTGGGCGCGTCACGGCTCACGTTGCGGCTTCTGCCGGAGGCGCGCGCTCGCGGAAGTCACCGGCCCAGGGTTCTCGTGGTGGGAGCAGGACAAGCAGGCCGAGGGCTCGCCCGCGAGCTGCGCGACACGCACGAGGCACGCGTCGTCGGCTTCCTCGACGACAACCCCCGCGTGCGGCGTCGCAGGATCCTCGGCATCAGCGTCGTCGGAGCGCTCGACGAGGCGTCGCGGGCGATAGCAGGCGCACGAGCCGAGGAGGTGCTCGTCACGATCCCCGGCGCGCCCCAGGAGCGACTCGACTCCGTCGTCCGGGCAGCCGCGGAGGCTGGGATTCCCTGCCGGATCGTCCGCCGCATGACCGAGTTCTCGGCGCCTGAGCCGGTCGAGGCGACGCTTCCGTGAGACAGCGGCCGGTCCTACTCAACCGCCTACAGGCGGCGATCCCGTTGCTGACCCTCTACTTCGGGCTGGCAGCGCTCTACGCGTGGCAGGCGTCGCAACACCCGGTCCCGACCATATTCACCGACGAGATCGAGCTGGCTCAGCTGTCGCGCTCGATTGCAGAAACAGGGGAGCCCGCCCGACGTGGGGAGCCGTACGGATTGGCGACTCTGGCGGCGTATTTTCTCGCTCCGGTCTGGTGGCTCGGGTCGACGTCGGCGGCATACACCGCCGCAAAGCTCCTGCTCGTGCTCGCCATGACCGCGACCATCTTCCCCGCGTACGCCCTCGCGCGACTGGTCGTCTCACCGTGGTACGCCGTCGCGGCAGCGGGAGGGGCGACCGCCGTTCCCGCTCTTGCGTATTCCCCGATCTTCGTCGAGGAGCCATTCGCGTATCCGTTGGCCACGGTGGCGCTCTGGCTGATCGCGCGGGCGCTCGTTCAGCCCAACTGGACTCGCGTCGGCGTTGCTGTGCTCGCGTCTGCGACGGCCATGCTGACGCGAACACAGCTCGCGATCCTCTTCGCGGTGCTCGCGCTCGGCCTGCTCTGGCTCGCTTGGGAGTCCGAGCGTATCCGCGCCTGGCGCTCGTCCTGGACGCGCTGGGACTGGCTCGGCGCGATCGTGCTGGTCGTCGGACTCGCCGTGGGCTTCTCGGCTGCGATGGGCCACCTGTCGGAGAGTTGGCGCGAAACGACGGGCTTCTACCGCGACCGGATTCTCGAGCACGCGACGTGGGCTGCGGGAGCGCTCGCGATCGGTATCGGGATTCTTCCCGTGGTCGCGGGGATCGCCGCTCTCGCCCGGCCGAAGGACGAGCCACGCGACACCGAGACCCGCGCTTTCGTCGTCACGAGCGTCGCTGCTCTCACGGTGTTCCTCATCTACACGGGGATCAAAGGGGCGTACATCTCGACCATCTTCTCGACGCTGATCGTCGAGCGAAACCTGATCTACCTGTGCCCGGTTCTCTTCGCCGCGACCGCGCTCGCGTTCGAGCGCGGGGTAGGGCGAGGCTGGGCGATCGCCGGAGGGGCCGCCCTCACCGTCTATCTCGTCAGCGAGACGCCGCTTCGCCTCGATCAATACCCGTACTACGAAGCGCGCGGTCTCTCGATGGCCGCGTTCGCAAACCGCGAGCTGGGATGGGCGGAGGGCACGATCGAGCGTGCCCTCCTCGTGGCGTCGGTGATTGCTGTGGCGATCGTGGTCGCGCTCGGACTGCTCCGACGGGGATCAGTCGTTTTCGCGGCCGTAGCGGGTTCGGCAGCCGTTGCCGTGTTGGCCTGGAATCTCACGACCGAGGTGTACGCCGCCGAGGGCGAGCGCATCTTGTCGGAACGTGTCGACGGCAACCTCACGAAGCCGTACGACTGGGTCGACCGCCTGACCGACGGCGGCTCGGTGGTCGTGATCGGCCAGGGTATAGCCGACCCGACCGGCATCTGGTTGACCGAGTTCTTCAACCCGTCGGTCCGGAAGATCTGGAGTATCGACGGCTCGGCAAGAGTTGTGGGCGGGCCAATCCTGACACCCGACCTCGCCGCGTCGGACGGAACCCTGACTCCCCCGCCAGGCACCGAGTTTGCGCTCGCCCTGAACGGAGTCACCCTGCAGGCCCCGGTCGTCGGAACCGGAGGAACGGCGACGCTGTACCGGCTCGACGGGAAGCCCCTGAAACTCGGCGCGGCCGTCGAAGGACTCTATTCCGACGGTTGGATGGGGAGCAGCGCGGCGTACACGCGATACGACATCGCTCGCGATGGCCCTGGCTTCGCCGTGGTCAAGCTCTCTCGAACAAGATGGTGCCCGCAGGACGTGCCCGGCAAGGTGACGGTACGGATCGGACCCGTCACGATCGGACGCCAGCACCCGGAGATCGCGCGCGTGACAGAGACGAAAACCGGAGTGGTTCACGCATGCAAGGCCATCACCCTGCTGCTCGCGGCTCCAAACGCGCCCTGGCGCGTCGAAGTGACCATCGAGCCCACGTTCGTCCCACGGGAGCTTGATCCGTCCCGGAGCGACGCACGCGAGCTCGGGGCGGTGTTCGAAGCCGGCTTCCAGTCCATCTTCGCGAGCGGCTAGGGCGACCCGGCGACGAGGTAGGTGAAGCGGAAACGGAGGGCCAGCCGCGCAAGCGAACCGCTGCGTTCTAGTGCTTGGGCGAGCGCCACTGCAGGCGTGGGTAAGGCGACCGTTTGCGGCATGAAGAAGGGGCGAAGTGCGATGTGAGCGAAGCCGGCTGCGCGGAGGTCGGCGAGCACATCCTCGAGCCGGTACTGACGCGGGTTCAGGTCGAAGATGAGCTTCTTCTCGGTGAAGGCGGCGACGTGCCGGAAAAAGGAGCGGCGGTCATGCACGTAGTAGATCGCGCGGAAGACGGTCGTCGCGGCGACAGAGGCAGGAGGCGCGTATTCGTTGAGGTCGCCGAGCTCGACCGGAGCGCGGTCGCCGAGCCGTCGGCTCGCCGCCTCGACCATCTCCGGCGTCGAGTCGACACCCCGATAGCGGAGGCCACGCGCGGCAAGGAGGTCTCCGAGACCGCCGTCTCCGCAGGCGAGGTCGAGCACCTCGTCGCCGGGGACGAGCTCTGGCCCCAGCGCGACGACGAGGTCGGCCCGATGAGCCAGGTACGTCGCCGCATCGGCATAGGCGCGCTCTGTCCAGTCCTTCGCCTGGCCCGCGTACTTCACAGCGCGAGCAGGCGCTCGGGATGCTTGCGCACGAAACGGGCCATGCCGCGCGCATGCCAGAGCGTGTGCCGAGAGAGGAAGCGGCGGTCGATCACGGCGGCGTAGTCGTGTGTGACCACAGCGTCGGGGACGTACCACCGCTCCCAGCCTGCCTGCTGGGCTCGATAGCAGAGGTCGATGTCCTCGCAGTAGTGGCGGAAGCCCGCGTCCCAGCCGCCGATCTCATCCAGCATGGTCCGGCGCATGAGGAGGAACGCGCCGAGCATCCAGTCGGCTTGAATGGGCTCGGTCGGGCGCTCGTCGAGCTGGTAGTGGTCTCGCTGCTTCTCGTACGGCGCCCGCAGGCGGCGGAGAGGCGTGCGACGGACGAGCGTGCCGCGGATTGTCGGAAAGCGCCTACGCGACGGCTGCCACGTTCCGTCCGGCCAGCGCATCTGCGGCCCCGCGATTCCGCAGTGGGGGTGCGTATCGGCGAAGACGACGAGCGCCGCGACCGCGCCCGCTTCGGGGGTCACGTCCGGGTTGGCGCTCAGCACGTACTCGCCCTCGGTCGCTGCGATCGCAAGGTTGACGTTGGCGGCCAGGGTGAGCGGCCGGGAGTTCTCGAGCACGCGAACGCCGTTGGGGACGACGGCTACGGATTCGGGCAGGTTCGCGACGACGACCGTCTCGTCGACCTGCGACACGAGCGCGGGAAGCGAGCTTTCGAGCTCAGCCGCATGATCGTGCGAGACGACGACTGCGGAAACCTTCACGCTCCGAGTATCTCCCGGTAGACAGCGAGCGTCCGCTCTGCGGTCGCGCGCCAGCTGAACGCGCGGGCGCGCTCGAGCCCGGCAGCGGAGAGCCGCTCGCGTCCCTGGACCGCCTCGCGGATCCCGTCTGCGAGCTTGCCGTTGTCGACGAAGACGGCTGCATCCCCGGCGACCTCTTGCAGAGCCGGCTCGCGCACCGCCACGACCGGCGTTCCTGACGCCATCGCCTCGAGCACGGGCAGCCCGAAACCCTCGAAGCGAGACGTCTGCACGAGGCAGGCGGCGCCGCGGTAGAGCTCGGCCAGCCGTTCGATCTCGACATGCCCTTCGAGGCGCGCGCCGCTACGGCGAAGCTCATCCGCGAGCGCTGCATCCTTCGCGGGCCCCACGACGACGAGCGGAAAGCCGGCCGCAGTCGCGGCCTCCAGCGCCGCGAGCTGGTTCTTCCGCGCTTGGATCGCCCCGACGGCAAGGACGTAGGCGCCTTGTGACACTGTGTCACCTGGCGCAGGGTGGAACGCTGGGTCGACACCATTCGGGGTGACTACAACGCGGTCTGGAGCGACGCCGTATAGCTCGATGAGATCGCGCTTCGTGCGCTCGGAGACCGTCAGGACGCGCGCTGCTCGCCGCACCGCGCGCGGCACCACGCGGCGAAACACCAGCCGGTCGTTCAGGCTGAACAGCCCAGGCTCACGCTCGAAGGAGAGGTCGTGGACGGTGACGACACCCGGGCACGGAAGCTGAAGTGGGAGCGCGTACTGCGTGTGGACGAGATCCGCACCTAGCCGCCGGAGTAGCCGCGGCAGTGTGATCGCCATCCGCACGAGCTGCGATCCAGCGCGAAGCTTGACCGGCTCCACGCCTTCCGGGACGAGATCCGGCCGGCGCGTCACCGCTGCGAAGCGGATCCCCGCCTCCGCGGCCAACGGCGTCAGCTCGCGGAGCAGGTTCCGCACGTACGTCTCGTCGCCGGTTCGCTCGCGGCCGAGAACGTCGGCGTCGATCGTGACGAGCTTCACGCGAGCTCCTTCCAGAGCGTCTCCACTCCGCCGGCAGCTCGCTCCCAGGTGAACTCGTTCGCTCGCGCGAGTCCCAGCGGAGCGAGCTCCACTCGCTGCGCCTCGGCCTCGGCGATGCCATCGGCGATCGAGATGACGTCGTGTGGGTCGACGAGCACGGCCGCGCCGCCGGCGATCTCCTCCATGGCGCCCCCGCGCGACGTCACCACGGGAGTCCCGCTCGCCATCGCCTCCAGCACCGGCAGCCCGAAGCCCTCGTACAACGACGGGTAGACGACGCAGCGGGCGCCGCGGTAGAGCTCCGCGAGCTCGATATCGGGGATCTCGCCGACCCAGCCCGGGACGTCGACCTCACCCCAGCCGCGCGCGCCGACGACACGCAGCTCGACGCCTGCCAGCCGCGCGGCTTCCACGACGCGATCGAGATTCTTCCTGGGCTCGAGCGTCGCGACTGCGAGCAAGTACGACCCCTCGGCCGCGGGCCCGTCCGGCGTGAAGAGCGGATCTACGCCGTTCGGAACGACGCGAATTCGCTCCTCGGGAACGTCGACAAGCGCCGCGACCTCCCGTTTCGTGAACTCGGACACCGCGACGACGGCATCTGCTGCTCGTAACACCCTTCGCAGCCCGGCCTTCCCGTACAGGCCATGCCAGCGCGGGAACGTTTCCGGGTAGCGCAGGATCGCCAGATCGTGAACGGTGAGCACCGTGGGGACACGCGGTCGCAGGGGGCCGCGAAACGTCGTGCAGTGGAGAACATCCAGGCGCTCGGCGCGACGAGGCAGCCTCACCGGATACCAGAGCGCGTCGCGAAGCACGCTCGAGGCACGACCCGGCCCACCGAACGAGAGCAGCTCGAGCTCTAGCCCCGGGCGGTCTCGGAGCGCGCCGAGCAGCCCGCGCACGACCCGAGCGGTCCCCGCGCGCGTCTGCACGAGCGGCGACGTGTCCACGCCGACTCTCACGCGTCGTCCTCGAGCTGCCGCCGCGACACGGCCCTGAGCGCGTCCACCGGCTCCGGGTACTCGAGCAGCTCCTCGGCCTGCGCCTGCGAGCACCAGCGGTACTCCACGTGCTCCTCGTTCAGCACGGGCTCCCAGTCCGGCTCGACCTCGACTGAGTAGGGATGGAGCGTGACCGTAGCGTCGTCGTCAGCCGGCCGGTAGCCGAGCTCGAGCGGGATCGGCGCGAAGCTGACGGGCTGCAGCAGCCCCGTCTCCTCGCCGAGCTCGCGCAGCGCCGCCGCGTCCGGTGCCTCTCCCTCCTCGATCCCGCCCGCGACCAGGTGCCAGTAGCCGTGGCTCTCCGGCGAGCGGAGCAGGACGAGGAAGCTCGGCCCCGGGCGGTACACGACAAGCAGAACCTCCTCGCGCTCCCTCATCGCCCGGCGGCCTCCTCGTAGCCGCGCAAGAAGGTCTCACCGGCGTTCCGCCAAGTGAACTGGGCGGCATGCGCGAGGCCGAGCTCCCCCAGACGCTTCCGCTCGCCGAGCGCGCGCTCGATCGCTGTCGCTAGCGCGGCCGGGTCGTCAGGATCTGCGCGCACTGCCGCACCGCCGCTCGCCTCGTTCAGCGAGGGGTGAGACGATACGACGACCGGGCATCCGCAGGACATAGCCTCGAGAACGGGGATGCCGAAGCCCTCGAAGCGCGATGGGGAGACCGCCGCTGCCGCCCCGCGGTAGAGGCGCGCGAGCTCGTCATCGGAAACGAAGCCGAGGCGGCGAATCTTCTCCGAGTCGAGCTTGGGCTGAGCACCCCACCCCTCCCCGCCGGCAACCGCGAGCAAGAGCTCGCCGCCCAGGAGCCGGTGTGCCTCGACGAGGGTCTGGAGGTTCTTCCGCGGCTCGAGCGTCGCCACCGTGAGGACGTACGGCGCGCCCAGATCGGCCACAGGCCCGTCAGGGCGGAACTGGCTCCGCGCCGCTGGATGCGCCACGTGGACGCGATCGGCGGGGACACCGAGAGTCGCGATCACGTCCTCGCCGGTGTAGCCGGAGTTCACGAACACCACGTCACACGTCCGGGCCGTGTTCCGGTACTTGCGAGCATGCATCAAACGCGTCCGCGGAGTCGTCCATTCTGGATGGTGCAGCGGGACAAGGTCGTGGATCGTCGTCGCTCTCACTCCCGCGCCCTGTGGAGGGAACATCCAGTCCGAGAAGTGCAGTACGTCGAAGCTCCCGAGAAGTCGCTCGGCGGCGGGGCGTCCCGCACTGCTCCAGGCCGTACGCAGCGCGTGGGAGAACGGCAGGCGCCAGGTGCGGAGCTCGACGTCGATCCCGGTGAGTGCCGCGCGGATTTGTTCCGGGCCACGGAAACTCGTCGGCGCGAAGGCGACGATCTCGTGCTCCTTCCCGGCGGCCTCGACGAGTCCACCGAGCGAGCCGCGAATGTAGTTCCCGATCCCGAGCGGCGGATGGGAGAGTGGCGACACGTCGAACGCTACCCTCACGATGCGGGCTCGTAGGCGAACGCGTTGAAGTGCGCGCCGAGCTCGCGCCGGTCAGTGCTTCCCGGCCGGACATCGGCGGGTACCGCTGTGGGAGCGACCCGGAACGTCACGACGCACGTGTCCCGTCCTTGCTCGAGCGGCACCCGGAGCTTCGATTGCGTGTTGGGGGCTAGCAGCGCGCGAGCAACACGCCGTCCACCGACCGAGGCGTGCACCGTCTGGGGCGACTCGAACAGCGACGGGTCGCTCGACAACGACACGATCACCTCCCCGCCTCGACAGCGGCGCCGCTTCCAGGTCACCGTCTCCCCAGACCAGGAGTCGTTCGGGTAGAGACCTCTGACCGAGGTCGTCGAGACGACATCGCCACCGACCCGCCAAAGCGTCGTGCCCAGGAGATCGTCGCGCACGACCACCTCACCGTCAGGGGTGACCGACCCATCGGTGAGGAGGTACTCGACCGCGAACGGCTTGCCACCCGGAACGCGCACGAGACCGTCTCGAGGGTCGATGCGCACCTGCGTCTCCCCGACTCCTCCGGGCGTCGGCTGTCGCAGGTAGAAGACCGGACCGACCGTGCGATTGAAGAACTCGTTCTGGTTGACCGTGAATCGGTCCGCGCGCCCCGTCCACAGAACGGCTGCCCGGGCTTCGTCGGGCAGCGCGGCGTCGATCCAGTCGCGCGGGACGCCCCGGATGCCCTGGAAGACCGCGCCGGCGGATGCCTGCTTCACCCCGTGCTCGCCGGCCCAGATCGGGTAGAAGACCGCCGCGTAGTACGCCAGAACCACCAGCGGCAGCGCGAGCGCGTAGCGCATGGGGACGAGGATGAACGCCACCGCGAGCACGAGCGCGAGCGCGAAGGCCAGCTCCGCGACCCACTCGAGCCCCACGTGATCCTGCACCGACCACCACGGCAGTAGCATGAGCGTGTCCGAGAGCGCAGAGGTGTCGATGAAGCGCTCGAAGGGAATCAGCAGAACGAGCACGGCGGCGGCGGCGGCGGCGAAAAGCGAGAGGACTCGGGGTCGCGGCGCGCCGCGGTCGACCCAGGCGAGCAGGAGGACGAGGAAGAGCGGCACGACGACGAAGAGGTTCCGCTCCTGGATGCGCTGGGCGAACACGGAGGCGAACGCGGAGACGACGAGCACGAGCCAGAACGTCATCGCAAGCGCGGTCGCCAGCAGTGCCTGCAGCGGCCGGTCGAGCGAGCGGGACCGCCCCACGAGCACGATGGTCGCCGCGACCGGCACGACGCCCAGGTAGAGATCGAGCTCGGCGACGTGGTACAGCGCGTACCGAAGCACCTCGCCCAGCTCGTAGTCCGACTCCCCCACGATGCTGTAGGCGCCGAGGAGATCCGAGAGCGACCTGCCGCGGGCAAGTTGAGCGACAAGAACGAGCGCTCCCGCGCCCAGCACGACTCCGTACAGCCAACGGAACGGCCAGAGCGCGACGCGCACTCCTTCGCCACGGAACACGACGAGAAGAAGCGGCGCAGTGAGGAGCGCGGGGACGAGGACAACGGCCTGCACGCGCGTCGCCGCCGCGAGCCCGACCGCGATCAACAGGGCGACCTGACGGGCAGCCGTTGGCCGCTCCAGGACGAGGGTGAGCAGCAGTGCGCATACGAGAAACACGGGATAGAACGCGTTCTCCGTCATCACCGATCCCGTGTAGACGAGCGAGGGAAGCGAGACGGCGAGCACCGCTGCGAGCAGGGAGAGCCCTGGGCCGACGACGCGACGCGCGAGCAGATACGCAGGGATCGCGGCCAGGGACATCACGAGCGCGTTCAGCGTCTTCACTGCGGCATAGGCATCGGTCAGGCCCTCGAACACGGCGTAGGCGGGGCTGATCAGCAGCGGGTAGACGATGCCGTAGCCGGGAGACGAAACGTCTCGCACGAGCAGCTCTCCGCTGTCCGCGAGACTGCGCGCGAGCTCCGAGTAGATGAGCTCGTCGACCATGATGAATGGGCCGAGCATGCCTCGCGCGAGCCAAGCCCTGACGACGAACGAGCCGGCGACGATCGCGACCAACCATGCCCACGCCGGTACGCGCCGAACGGCCAGAGCTCCTGACGCAATGAACGGCCATGTCGCGATGCGGCGCTGGACGCCGTGTTGCGGCGTCCTCAGTCGCGCCCATATTGCGAATATGGGCACTCCCTGCGTCCTTGCCTCACAGCCTCCAGCATCCGCCTCGCGACGGGCGATCACTACGTCAGAAGCTCTACCTCCCAAGCTCGACCTCGGCGAGACGCCGGGCGATCTCCCCCGCTTCCGCGTCCTCCGGAGAGATCCCGACATCCGCCGCGGCCTGGCTCACCTCCCGCAGCACCGCGTCACCTACCGCCGCCCCGCCCGCGGCTTCCTCGAGCGCGGCGACATAGAGCTCCGCCACGCGTCTGCGGTCGTGCTGCTCGTGCGCCAGCCGACTCGCGGCAGCGCCCATCTGCGCCCGCACGTCCTCCCGCTCCACCAAGAGCTCGAGCGCCGCGGTCAAGGTCTCGACCTCGTGAGAGTCGACAGGGATCTTGAGAGCAGCCGCGTCCGGAAGCTCGGAGAACCACCCCACGTCGCTCACGACGAGCGGCTTGCCGAGCGAAAGCGAGCGAATCACCACGCCCGAGGTCTCGCCCATCGTCGGATGACGCAGGCTCACCGTGACGTCGACACCCGCCATCAGCTCCCAGAGCCGGCTCTCGTCCACCCACCCCTCGCGCACGATCCCTTCGTCGTCCAGGCCGAGGCGCTGGAGCCTGCGGTCGAGGTCGAACCCGGGCGAGGTCGGCCCGACGAGGAGCAGCACCGCCTCGGGATTGCCCTCCCGCAAGTCGGCGAACGCGCGCAGGAGCTCCGGGACTCGCTTGCTCGCGTTTACGACTCCGAAGCATCCGACGACCGGCCCCGAAGCGACGCGCTGAGACTCGACCGCCGGCACTGGCCAGGCTGGATGCGGAACTACCCACACCGGGCCCTCGTATCCGGCCGCACGGACGAGCCCGTGCACGGTATGCGAATGCACGATCAGCCCGGTCGCGTGCTCGAGCACGAACCAGGCGAGCGGAAACTCCTCCGGCCGGGACTCCCAGAGTGGCGCGATGCGCTTGTCGAGAACGCCGTGGGCGAGCAGCCTCCCGACGACTCCGTGCTCGCGCTCCATCGTGTCGAGGTAGCCGTGGCCATCGCGGCGGCCGATCGTCATTCCGGCCACGAGATGGTGAACGACGAAGTCGTGCAGGACGACAACGCCCGGCCGCCGGCGAAGCGCGTCGACGATCCACGCGTGCGCATCCGGGTTGTTTCCGACGTGGTAGAGCGCGGCATCCGTTCCGCGCGGAGCGCGCTTGCTCCCCTTCCTGACGACGGTCACATCGAGGCGCTCGCGCAAGGCCGGCAGCAGTAGCGCGCTGTAGTCCGCCACGCCCGTTTTCTCGGACGGCATCGGCGAGAAGTACGCCAACTTCATGCGAGCAGCCGCTCGATTGCCCGGTCCCAGGTCACTTCGTCCGCGATCGCCTTTCCTGCGCGCCCGAACGTGGCCGCCTCCTCGCGGTGCTCACGAAGCCAGCCTGCCGCCTGCGCGAGCTCGGCGGCGTCCGGCGCCACGACAAGGCCCGTCCGGTGGTCGAACACGATCTCGAGCGGGCCTCCGGCATCCGTCGTAGTCAGAACCGGCTTCTCGGAGAGGAACGCCTCGAACGGCACCATGCCGTAGTCCTCGTCGATCGGGGCGTAGTACACGGCGAGGCAGCGACCGTAGAGATCGGCGAGCTCGGCGTCGGACACGCGGCCGGCGAAGCGAGCGCGACCGTCGAGCCCGCGGGCGCGAGCGAGTTCCTCGAGTCGGCGCCGATCGGGACCGTCGCCCGCGATCACGACCTCGAGCGAGGAGTCGAGAGCCGCCGCTTCGAGCAGGAGATCGATGCGTTTCGCGCGGTCGAGGCGGTTCACCGACAGAACGAAGTCGCCGTACCCGTCGCAGCGATACGCGAGCTCCTGGGGTGGAGGCGGCAGGAACTCGGCGTGGAGTCCCGTGGTGCGCTCGAGGCGATCGGCGACGTTTTGCGAGATGGCGAAGAGGCGGGTCGCCTCTCCGAGCGCGACCCGGTCGAGCGCGTGCACCTTCCGACGCAGCGCTCGATCCTCGAGCGACTCGTCGAACTGCCCGAGGTCGGTTCCGTCGAGCTCGTACGCCTGCCGGAACTGGTGGACGAGCCAGACGCGCTTCTCGGGGTGCCGGACGAGGTACGAGGGGAACTTCGTCGCGACGACCATGTCCACCGGCGCCCCGTCCACCTCGTCGAGGTCGAGCATCCGCCACAAGAACGACTGGGTGAGGACGCGCGTCCCTGGATACCACTTGAAGGGAATCGTGACGAGCTCGGCCTCGTGCCCGCGCAAACGGAGCTCGGCGACCAGCCTGTCCGTCATGACTTCGGTCCCGCCCCATGCGAACGGGATCTGGGGCCGAGTGACGAGGATCCTCATCGTCGCCCGCTTCGGAGCTCGTCGAGCTCTCCCTGCAGCTGCTCGACCTGTCGCTGGAGGTCGTCGATCAACCGGAGTGTGGCGGCGTTGAACGAACGCTGGTCGTAGGCCAGAGGCTCCACGTACCAGCGCATCAGCTTGCGCAGCACGCCCTTGACCGGGGTTCCGACCCCGCCGCGCACTCCGGGCCGCAGGCGCAGCGAGCGATCCGCGGAGACGGGCCAGAGACGCTCGGCCTCGGCTCGCGCAGCTTGACGGTCACCCTCGCTCGGCATCGCCCCGCCCGGATCCGACCCCGACCTTCGAACCTCCTCCCGAAGGCGCTGGAAGAGCTCGTCGACGTCGACCGAACCCCCTGCAGATTCGCCGTTTTTGGCTTCGCCAGAGGGCATCGCGGCATTCTAGATGCTTGATGTGGGTTAGAAGCACATCTGGATGGGGGCCTGGACCGGCGGATCGCGCCCGCTTCGGCCGGCGCCAAGGCGTCCGGCCTTGCCACCGCCCGAATCGAACCCGCTCCTTGGCCCAGACCCTCCCCAGCCGCACTTCTAACCCACATCAAGCCTCTAGCCGGGGCACGAGGCCGACCCACGACGCGACTACGATCAGCCGGTGCGCGTAGGAATCTCGCTGCTCACCTTGGCCCCGGGCGATCTCGGCGGCTCCGAGACGTACGCGCGCCAGCTCGTGCGCGCGCTGCCGGCTGTGCGAAGGCTCGACTACACCGTCTTCGTCCCGTCTCGGGCGAAGGATGCCGCGGGAGTGTTTCCGGCGACGGAGGTCGGTGAGCCTCCTGTAGGGCGCCGCGGCCCCGCGCGCGTTCTTGGCATGGCGCTCTCGGCGTTCCGGTCGCGCGCCGTTCGGAGCGAGCTGGAGACGGTCGATGTCGTCCACTACGCGTTGACCGTGCCGGTGCCGGCCACCAAGCTGCCGACGGTCGTGACCCTGCACGACGTCCAGCACCGCGACCTCCCCGAGTTCTTCGGGCCGGCTCGCCGCTCGTTTAGGCGGATCGCGTACGACCGCGCGACCCAGTCGGCCTCAGTGGTCATCGTGACGAGCGAGTTCGTGCGAGGGCGAGCGCTCGAGCTCCTGAAGCTCGACCCCGCGATCGTCCACGTAATCCCGCACGGCATCAACCACACGCTCTTCAGGCCCGGGGACGAGGAACGCGAGCCGTTCATCCTCTATCCCGCGCGGCCCTGGCCGCACAAGAATCATGCCCGCCTCTTCGAAGCGTTCGCGATGATGCGCAAGAAACAGCCCAAGCTGCGTCTCGTCCTCACCGGAGGCGGCCTCGAGCGCCTCGGGACGCTCCCGGACGGAGTCGAGCGCTGGGGCGTCGTCCCGGCCGCGGAGCTGGCATCGCTCTACAGGCGAGCCGCGGTCACGGTCTTTCCGAGCCTGTACGAGGGATTCGGCCTCCCGCCGCTCGAGGCGATGGCTTCGGGCTGCCCGGTCGCAGCAGCCGACATCGCGGCGATTCCGGAGGTCTGCGGCAATGCCGCCGTCCTCTTCGATCCGATGGATCCCGAGTCGATCGCAGCCGGCATCGTCGACACAGACTCGCGCTCGGAGGAGCTTCGCGAGAAGGGTCTCGCGCGCGCGGCCACATTCACCTGGAACGAGACCGCGCGTCTCCACGAAGACGCGTATCTGGCTGCGGCCAGGGCCGGAGCTTGATGGGAGTGTCGACTGGCGCGGCCGCGAAGCGGACGCCTTTAGGGATTCTCCCGCGACCGGAACTCGCGCGAGCGAGTTCCGGTCTTGCGGACGAGTAGTGCGAGTTGGCCTGAGTCTGCTGACACTCGTGCCGGGAGTCGCGGGTGGCAGCGAGACATACGCCCGAGAGCTGGTCCGCGCGCTGGGTCGCGTTGGGCGCTTCGAGTACCGCGTTTTCCTGCCCTCCATCGCAGCCGACGTGGATGGTCTTCCGACGGAGCTCGTGCCCGAGTACCGCGCCTCCCGGACGACCGGAGGGCGGATCGCCGGGATGACACAGGCTTCGATCGCGGGACGGAGCATCAAGCGACGCTTTGGGGATCTCGACGTGCTCCACTTTCCACTGAGCATCATGGTCCCGCCAGTCGAGAGCCGTTCCGCGGCGACGACGATCCTCGATGTCCAGCACGAGCTCCTTCCGCAGTTCTTCTCGCGCGCCGAGCTCGCATACCGGCGCAAGGTCTACGGCTGGTCGGCTCGGCGAAGCCGCCTCGTCGTGACGATCTCCCAGCACGCGGCGGGGACGCTCGTCGAGCGACTCGGCTTGCCCGAGGATCGGGTCCGCCCGATTCACCTCGGGATCGACCACAAGGTCTTCAGGCCCGGCGACGAGTCACGTGGAGAGTTCCTTCTCTATCCCGCCCGCAGCTGGCCGCACAAGAACCACGAGCGCCTGTTCGCGGCGTTCGCCGCGCTGCGGCGTCGTCATCCGGGCCTCGAGCTCGTCCTCACCGCATACGAAGGGCGCGCGCCCGACGGAGTGCGCTCGCTCGGCCACGTCTCGCGAGAGCAGCTCGTCCAGCTCTATCGCACAGCTGCGGCGCTCGTCTTTCCGAGCTTGTACGAGGGCTTCGGCCAGCCGCCGCTCGAGGCGATGGCGTGCGGCTGCCCGGTCGCGTGCTCGAACGTTGCGTCGCTGCCGGAGGTCGTCGGCGACGCCGCCCGCCTCTTCGATCCGTCGTCGACCGAGGAGATCGTGGCCGCGGTCGAGGACGTTCTCGCCGACCCTGATCCCTGGCGCCGTCGCGGCTTCGACCGCGCCGCCGGATTCACTTGGGAGAAGACCGCCCAGGCGCACGACGACGTGTACGAGGAGCTTCACGGGCGATGATGTCGCTGTGAAAGCGCCACTGACCGAGTCGCTCAAGCGTTCCCCGCCAAGCCTGCACGACAGCTTGGACTACTGGGGCTTGGCGTGGGAGGCGCTCGCGTGGCTGGAGGAGAACGTGCAGGAAGGGATGTCGACGCTCGAGACCGGCGCCGGGGCGAGCACGATGGTGTTCGCGGCGAGCGGTGCGCGGCATCACGTCATCACGCCGGACGCCGAGGAGGAACGCCGGATTCGAGCTGCCTGCGAGGAGCGCGGAATAGATACCTCGAGACTCACCTTCCACCTCGGGCGCTCACACGAGATCCTCCCCGAGCTCGAGACGGGTGATCTCGACCTCGTCCTCGTCGACGGCGCCCATGGGTTCCCGTATCCGATCCTCGACTGGTGGTATCTCGCGTCGCGGCTCAGGAAGGGCGGCCGCATGCTTCTCGACGACGCCTACCTGCCGGGGATCGCCTCGATCGTCGACTATGCGCGTACAAGCGACGCGTGGCAGCTCGAATCGCCAGTCAGCTTCCGCACGGCCTGCATCCGCAAGCTGCGAGACGACGATCCGCCCAACGAGGCGGACGCCCAGGCGGCACACGGGCGGATGAGCTTCGCGTACCTGCCTCCGGGACGACGCGTCGTCGCTTCGGCTCGGACGCGCATCTTCTCGACGCGGGCGGGAATCTGGGTCGTCCGCAAGTTGCGCGGCCCAGGACAGTGACCAACTGCGATCCGTCTCGGGGCAGATGCGCCGGTCATCACAATGTCAGCAGGAGGAGCGACGTCTCAGCGCGCCGTCATGTTGATCGAACAACGCTGACCGCTCTTCGCGAAAACGTCGATGCGGAGGCGTACAGCCGGTCGTACCTCGATCCTCTTCGAACAGCGATCCTGGGGCTGGCCGAGGGTCAGGGAATCTCCGCTTGCGACGGTAATGGGTCGTGCGGATCCCGCGACGAGGTACGAGCCGATGCGTAGTCGCAAAGCTCCGAGCTTCGCAGTGCCTTCCAAGCTGCTGCCTGAGTACGAGGCATCGGTCGAAAACCGCCCCCACCAGCGCCGGAAACGTGGTGCCGGCCCTGCTGTGCGGCCGATCGTCACGGTGTAGAACACGCCCTCCGGATAGGGCAGCCGCCGCATGTCGAACCGATGCCAGACGTCGGTGGCTGTCAGTTGCTCGGTCACCGAGCTTGCGAGAGCAAAGACGCGCGGCGTGCCGGTAGCCGGTGAGGTCGTGGTCATCTCAGCCTCACCCCTGAGGGGTCCGGCTAGGAAGCCGTCGCTGGGCGACTCGTCTTGGGTAGCTCCGCAGCCGACCGCGACCGTCAGTGCTAGCGCAACCGGGATGAGAACCCGCAAGTAGCTTCCCGTTTCGTGCGGCCACGCCTCCCACCGAATCAATCGCAGGCCTCACGCTGATAGCCGGGTGGCGCAGGCATGAACGGAGCAACCAGTGAGCCTGTTTTGAACTTCGCCTCGTCCTCGCCAAGCAGGCGGATGGTCCCCTTCGCCGTCGGGTCCCCCCAACCCGACGGTCGGCCTCGGAAACCGTTGTTCAGCGGTGGCTGCGCGAGCCAGAGCCTTCCGTCGAAGATCGTCGACTCGACCCCACAGTGCGTGTAGAGGAGATGGGCGTAGTCGCGGCCGATGCGCGCGCCGGGGCCGCACGGCGGACTCGCGGCGCCCGGTAGGCACAGCAGCTCGAGCGAGGGGGGTAGATCCGAGGTCTTCGGCTTCGAGCCCGCAGCCAGGTAAGCGCGCTGAATTTCCGCTACGGCGAGCTGCGTCTCGCCGTCGGCGGGCAGCAGATTCAACGCCGCTCCGTAGCAACCCGAGTCGTAGAGGAGATCAATGCGGCCGTTGTCGAACCAGTCAGCGACGACCGCATGCCCACACTTGCGCAGTACTCCGGACGGCGGCTCTTGGGAATGGGCATCCAGCGGCGACACTGTCCTCTCGGAGTCTGGGTCGTCGGTCGATTCGACGAGTGCGAGAACGACGAGCGCCCCTAGCGTGGCGGCGAGGAGTACGACGAGAAGCACTGTCCATGCCCTGGTCATCGTGCGCTACTCACACCAGCCACCACACCATGCGCGCTGGCGAGACCGAGGAAGCGTCTCACGCCTCTTGTACGCCAGAGCACGCTCGGAGGTTACTGTTCGAGGACGCTACTACCCAGCTGTATGCGTTCGGTTAGAGCGTGTTCGTGAGCCATCACGAGCGCTCAGGTCACGCGAGCCGGAACAGATGCCAAGCGAACTCAGTCACTGCTTATCTCTGCGCCACTCTCTTCCGGTTGATCTCGCCTCGGTCTGCCAGATCGCCCCCCGCCTACAGGTCGCTATTGCCATGCTTATCGCCCGCCACCGTCGCGCCCCACTCCTCGGGTGCAACCTCGCCCGTCGGCTGCGCGAAGAACCAGGATTGGCCCTCGGGGTCACGGGCGGTGTACCGCCGTTCCCCGTACTCCTGGTCGGTAGGCTCCTCCTTGATCTCGGCGCCCGCCGCCTTCGCGCGCTCGAAGTGACCGTCCACGTCGTCGACCAGGACATAGATCCCGACCGTCTCCTGGCCGAGATCCTTCGGGTTCCGGTACTGCTCACCGGGGTCGCCCATGTAGATCTTGGCGTCGCCGACCTGCATCTCGGCGTGGTTGACGTAACCCTCCTCGCCGGTGTAGCGCAGCACCTCCTTGAAGCCGAACGCCTTCCCGAGGAACTCGAGTGCGGCCTCGACATCCTTGTAGAGCAGGTACGGAGTGATCGTCTGCATGTCGTCTCCTTGTCAGTGGGTTCGCCGGCGTCGCCGGATCTCGGTTTCGAGCGCATCGAGACGGTTGTCCCAGAACTGGCGGTACTGCTGTAGCCACTCATCGAGCTCCTGCAGCGGCACGGGATCAAGCGAGTAGAGCCGTCTCTGCCCATCCTCTCGCGCGCGAACGAGCCCGTGCTCGCGGAGGACACGGAGATGCCGCGAGATTCCGGGGCGGCTTGTTCGAAAATGTGAAGCGATCTCGCCGGCGCTTCGTTCCCGCTCGGCCAAGAGCTCGACGATTCTTCTACGCGTCGGCTCGGCGAGCGCTTCGAGCGCGTTCATCGCGTCTCGCCGTCGCCGAGGAGTGCGTCCAGTCGTGCCAGATGGCCCTCCCAGATGCCCATGGCCCGCATGCCGACCCGCGCGTCGATGAGGCGATGGTCGAGCGCCAGGACGGTGCCATCGCCGTCCGGCCTTAGCTCGAAGCGGACGACAGAGGGCTCCTCGCCAGGCACCGTCCAGTCGAGCTCGAGGAGCCGCTCTATCTCGAAGGCGCGCACACTTGCGGTGAGCGCGCCGTCGTCGTCGCGACGCACCTCGAAGCCGCCACCCGGAGCCAGGTCGACATCCCCCACGGGAGCAAGCCACCTCGCGATCGACATAGCATCGGTGAGCGCCGCCCAGACCTCCCTCGGCGCCGCGCAGTAGTAGCGGGTGAGGCGCACACCGCAGGTGCCGTCCATTCAACTAGCGTAACGAGACGGTTACGTAACTGTCAAGTTACTAACCCAATGCTCGCAGGTAGTGCCAGCTGTCCCTGAGACTGCGCGGGCGGACTGCCGTGAGCAACACGACGTAGAGCACGACTCCGACCACTGCCGATGCGAGCGCGCCGAAGACGAGCGCAGGCGGGAGGAAGGAAGCGACGCTCAGCCCTGCGACGAAGGCCGCCGCGGCCCCGAGGCGGCGCGCGGTACCTGCCAGCGCGTCGAGATCCACGAGCAACGCGGTGAGAACGAGCAAGGTGGAGGCGGCGAGCGCGAGCGCCAGTCCGTTCAGCTCGAGCACCTCCGCACCTACCCAGGCCAGCGGCACCTGCAGCACGAGTGCCGCAAGCGCGATCCACGGTAGGCCGCGCGTGCGGCCGGCGACGAAGGCCAGCGGGAAGGTCACGGCGACGCCGACGGCCGCGACCATCCAGAGGCTGAGCACGACCACGACGCGGCCGATGTCCGCGCCGATGTCGCCCGCGTACGCTTCGCCCAGAACGGCCTCAACGAGGACGCCGCCCGCGAGCGCGAACATGCCGGCTGCTGCGCCGACGAGCACCAGCGCGAGCCACGACGTGGCGACGACGTGGCGCGCCGCCTGCACCGTGCCGACGCCTGCTCGGGACAGAGGCACGGACGTCACGATTCCGAGGGACCCGGCAGTCACGGTCACAAGGGACGAGGCCGCGAGATACGCGTACACGAAGCTCGTCGCCGCCCCCGTGCCCAGCCGCGACGCGAACGGAAGGCAGATCACGTACAGGAGCTGGAGCGCGAGCGGCAGCGCAGCTCCCACGGCGAACGCCCCAAGGCGCGCTCGCACAGGCGGCCCGCTCGGACGAACGGCGCCTCGCGGCATACGCAGGCGTGCCGCATGCAGCGCGAGCCCGACAACCACGACCGACAGAGTGACGGCGCCGTTCAGCATCGACCCCCAGGCGACCGCGATGACCCCGTCCGACTCGACGCGCGCGAGGATCAGCACCAGCCCCGACGCGCTCCCGAGCGTGTAGGCGAGCGCGGCCGTTCGGTAGTCGTCGATCGCGGCGAGGCCGCTCGCCGCCAGAGCCGCGAAGAGATGGGCGACGCCCGCGGGCACGACCCAGCGGAGCACCTCAGCGGCCGTGTCCTCCGCGATCTCTGAGCCGTCGCCGGTGAGGAGCCTCGCGACGAGCGAGGAGCCGAGCGCCGACACGAGAACGAGCGGGACCGCGATCAGCACGAGCGCGATCGCAAAGCCGGCGAGCTCGCCCGCCAGCCGTCCTTCCTCCTGAGCGCGAGCAAGCTGAGGAAGCACAGCGACCCTGATCGCCTGCGAGGCGATCACGATCACGACGAAGAGCCCGTACGCCGCCAGAAGCCCGTCGGTAGCCTCAGAGCGCCCGAACTCGCGCGCGATCACGACCCCGATCGCCGCCGCGATCCCCGACACGAGCAGAAACGACCCTGCGGTGAGCGCGCCGCTCCCGAGCGAGCCCAAGCCGAGGGAGTCTGTACGCTTGCTCACCGACGCGGAAGCGTACGTCCCATGCCGAACGACAGCCTCTGGACAGACAGCGCGCTCGACGACCTCCGCCGTGACTTCGGCGACATCTACGACGGCCGAACCGTGC
>Ga0208612_1000259_pt1 | contig 25904 bp, 30 predicted proteins | sample AntDryMetagUQ889_FD_188089 | JGI IMG/M metagenome (GOLD analysis project Ga0208612, IMG submission 188089) | Polar desert microbial communities from Antarctic Dry Valleys - UQ889 (SPAdes) | ecosystem: Environmental > Terrestrial > Soil > Desert | place: Antarctic Dry Valleys | collected 2008-12-31 | reverse complement strand
ACCGCGGAGCGCCGCCGCCGTGAGCGAGCCGGCGTTTCCGTCCACCACGACGACTCCGGACATCATGTTCTCGCAGGCCGACCAGCCGACCCGACCCGTGATGTGGATCTCAGGCCCGTCGATCAGACCGCAACCGAAGTAGCCCAGGCTTCCGGCGAAGCGGATCCTGCACCGCGTGAGGATTCCGACGCCGAGCGAGTGCTTGGAGCCGGGGTTCGAAATCTCGACCTCCTTGACGCCCTCCTCGTACAGGAGCCAGCGGAGCTCGAGGTTGATGGCGCGCGTCGTCAGGTCCTTCGCGTCGAAGCGCGCGCTCTCGCCGTCGATCTTCGAGACCTTCGGGATCTCCGCGAACGGCTCCGCGAGGCCTCGTGCGTCATACGTGATCTGTGTCATCGGACTTGGCTCATCGCTTCCAGACGAGCACTTCTCGCTCGTAGGGGTCATAGGTATCGATCTCGTGGTCGACGATCGCGCGAATCGCGATCTCCTCCGACGCGAGCGCGACCAGGTCGTCCGATTCGTACAGCACGAGCGGCTTCGCGGCGAGCTCGTCCTTTGCGACGCCGAGCTCGTCCTTCGTGACCGCGATGTACGTGAAGACGCCGTCCAGCTCGTCGAGGGACTTGTCCATCGCCTCCTCGAGCGACGCGCCGTTCGTCATCTCCTGGGCGAGGTAGACGGCGATGATCTCCGAGTCGCACTCGGACATGAAGCGGCGCCCCGCGCGCTCGAGGCGGCGCCGCCACATGAAGTAGTTCGTCAGCTGGCCGTTGTGCACGACCGCGACGTCGGAGTACGGGTAGGCCCAGTAGGGGTGCGCGCCCGCGATGTCGACCTCGGACTCGGTGGCCATGCGCACGTGGCCGATCGCGTGCGTGCCCCTGAACTCCGAGAGGCCGTACTGGCCATGCACGGTCTCGGCGTCCCCGAGATCCTTGACGATCTCGAGCGAGCGCCCGAGCGAGAGCACCTCGGCGTCCGGGATGTCCTCCACGAAGTCGGCGAGCAGCTTGAGGTCGCCGTCGAAGTCGAAGGAGACGCGAAACGCGTACGACGTCTCCTCGTCGACCGCGTCGATGCGCGCTCCGAGCGACTCGAGCCGCGACTCGACGATCGAGCGATGCCGCCCGAGCTTCTCCTCGAAGTCGAAGTCACGCGGCGTGTTCGCGTCGGCGAGCTTGTAGCGCATGACGAGATTGCCGTTCTCGGGTGTCCCGTAGAGCGCGTAGCCGGTCGAGTCCGGGCCGCGATGCTTCATCGACTGGAGCATCGACGTCATCTCGTCACCGATCGGGTGCTGCGACCCGTCCCGGTAGATGATCCCTGCAATTCCGCACACTCAGATCACCTCCCGCAAGACCTGCATCCGCAAGAGCGGATGCAGGTCGCGGATGCCGCCTGCGGCGGCAAAATCCCTGAAGCGGCCGCTCCGCGGCCGGGGACGCGGGCAAACACGCTTGTCACGGGAGGACATCGAGGTACTCGGACACGTCCCAGTCGGTCACGGTGGCGCAGTGGCGCTCCCACTCGTCCCGCTTGTAGTGCATGAAGACACGGTACATCTCGTCGGGCAGCGCCTTCTTCACGACCTCGTCGGCCTCGAGGGCATCCAGCGCGTCGCCGAAGGTCATCGGGATGCGCTTGACCTCCTTGCCGGCCTCCATCGCCTCGTAGATGTTCCGCTCCTCGGGCTCGCCCGGGTCGAGCTTGCGGTCGATCCCGTCGCGCATCGCGGCGATCAGCGCTGCCATGGAGAGGTAGGGGTTCACGGCCGAGTCGACCGATCGGTACTCGAAGCGTCCTGGAGCAGACACGCGGAGCGCCGTCGTCCGGTTCTGGAAGCCCCAGTCGGCGAAAACCGGTGCCCAAAACCCCGTGTCCCAGAGTCGGCGATACGAGTTGACGGTCGATGCGGTGACCGCGGTCAGCGCCGAGAGGTGCTCGAGAATCCCGCCGATCGCGTACAGGCCGAGCTGACTTGGCTTCTGCTGGTCGTCCGTGTCAGGCATGAACGCGTTCTCGTCGCCTTTCCACAGCGAGATGTTGTGATGGCAGCCGTTGGCCGACACGCCCATGAACGGCTTCGGCATGAAGCAGGGAAAGGCGCCCAGTTCGCGGCCGACCGCCTTGCACACCTGCCGGAAGGTCGAGAGGTTGTCCGCGGTTCGCTCGGCCCGGTCGAAGCCGAAGTTGAGCTCGATCTGCCCGGGCGCATCTTCGTGGTCGCCCTGGATCATGTCGAGCCCGAGCTTCTGCCCGTATTCGATCACCTTGTGGATGATCGGCTGCAGCTCTGAGAACTGGTCGATGTGGTAGCAGTAGGGCTTGGTCATGCCCTCGATCGAAGGCGTGCCGTCCTCCTGCAGCTTGAGCCACATCATCTCCGGCTCGGTTCCTGCGCGGAGGTGGAGGCCGGTCTCGTCCTCGAACTCGGCCTGCATCCGCTTCAGGTTGCCGCGGCAGTCCGAGGAGAGGAACGCGCCGCCGTTCTCCCGCTCCTCGCGGTTGCGGAAGCAGAGGCACCACACGCGCGCGACCCGCGGATCCCACGGAAGGGTCTCGAACGTCTCTGGCTCGGGGACGCCGACGAGCTCGGCGGCCTCGGGCCCGTACCCGATGTAGTTCCCGTGGCGGTCGGTGAAGAGGTTTGCAGTTGCTCCGTAGACGAGCTGGAATCCCTTCTGCGCGATCGTCTCCCAGTGCTGCGCCGGGACGCCCTTGCCCATGATCCGGCCGGTGACGGAGGGGAACTGGTAGTAGACGTACTGGATCTCCTCGGCGTCGATGCGCCGCCGGACTTCCTTGACGGCATCGCCACGTCCGTCGGCATCGACGAAGCGCTCCAGGTCGGTCGCCACCATGTCCTCCTTCTCCGCGTCGCAGGTCGCTCGTGGAGCAGCGTAATCCGCAGGCGAGGTTCGTGCAGCGCAAGGGTGAGCCGCCCGTGGGCTAGCCTTGGAGACGTGAACGAGCAGCGAGCAGAGCATCTGACCTCGGATCAGCGGTCCGCGCTCGAGACGGAGCTCGCGGAGCTCGAAGGCCCGCGTCGCAGGGAGATCGTGGAAGCGATCAAGCGTGCCCGCGAGTTCGGCGACATCTCCGAGAACTTCGAGTACCACGCCGCGAAGAACGAGCAGGGACTGCTCGAACGCCGCATCCACATCCTGAAGGATCGGCTGCACCACGCCGTCACCGTCGAGCACGAGACGAACGAGAGCGTCGGCGTCGGATCGATCGTGGAGCTGGCAGACGAAGGGGGCGAAGCGATGGAGGTCGAGATCTCGGCCGTCGGCGGCGTCTCCCCGGACTCGCCGCTCGGCAGCGCGCTGCTCGGCGCCAAGGTGGGTGACACGGTGGCGGTCCAGGCGCCGAGCGGCTCCTGGAAGGCAAGCGTGCTCGCAATCAAACGTGCGTGAGAGTCCCAGGGGTCAGGCTTCAGCCTGACCCCGTCTTTGGGCTCGGGTCGTCGGCGTTTTGACGACGATAGACCTCAGGGGCGAGGTCAGGCTGAAGCCTGATCCCCAGATTCCATCCGGCGCACGTATTTCACGAACGCGAAGGGGATACCGCTCTCCGACACGTGGGCCTCGCGGGACGTTTCCTCGAATGCCGCGCGCTCCCAGGCTGGAAAGTACGTGTCCCCTTCCAGCTCGGCATCGATCTCTGTCAGCAGCAGCTCGTCGGCTCGTGCCAGCGCGTCGGCGTACAGCTCGCCACCGCCGATGACGAACACCTGCGCTGCACCTTCGAGCAGATCGAGGGCGCCGCTCAGCGAGCCGACTTGCTCCGCGCCACTGGCTTGCCAGGCTCGGTTACGGGTGACCACCATGTTCCGTCGGCCAGGCAGCGGGCGGAAGCTACGCGGAAGCGAATCCCAGGTTCGTCTCCCCATGACGACTGCGTGTCCCATCGTCAGCGTCCGGAATCTCTGCGCGTCCTCGGGAATCCGCCAGGGAAGACCGCCTGCCAGCCCGATCACGCCATTGCGCGCGACGGCTGCCACGAGCGAGACCTTCACACGGCGACAGGAGCGCGGATCGCCGGATGGTGCTGATACCCGACCACCTCGAAGTCCTCGAACGCGTACTCGAAGATCGAGTCGGGACGTCGCCTCAGCTGGAGCGACGGATACGGGAACGGCTCGCGCTCGAGCTGCGTCTCGACCTGCTCGCGATGGTTGTCGTAGATGTGGCAGTCGCCGCCGGTCCAGATCAGGTCGCCGACGGCGAGGTCGCACTGCTGCGCGAGCATGTGGGTGAGAAGCCCGTAGCTCGCGATGTTGAACGGAACGCCGAGGAACACGTCCGCGCTTCGCTGGTAGACCTGGCAGCTCAGTCTCCCGTCCACGACGTAGAGCTGGAAGAACGCGTGGCACGGCTGCAGCGCCATCTTCGGAAGGTCGGCCACGTTCCACGCGCTCACGATGATGCGGCGAGAGTCGGGCTCCTCTCGAAGGAGGCGCACGGCCTCGGCGATCTGGTCGATCTGACCCCCGTTGGGCGTCGGCCAGCTGCGCCATTGCACCCCGTAGACCGGGCCGAGGTCGCCGTCCTCGTCCGCCCACTCGTCCCAGATGGTCACGCCCTGCTCCTGCAGCCAGCGAACGTTGCCATCGCCGCGCAGGAACCAGAGCAGCTCGTTGGCGACGGAAGGGAAGTGCACCTTCTTCGTGGTCACCAGCGGGAAGCCCTCGGCGAGGTCGAAGCGCATCTGGTGCCCGAACACGCTCACGGTTCCGGTGCCGGTCCGATCCTGTTTCGGGGCGCCCGTGGTAGACACGTGACGCATGAAGTCCTCGTACTGCGAGCGCGCGGGTCGATCGGCGAGGGTGTCTTCGGACACGGCGATCTCGACGATAGCGACTGACCCGGAGGCCAGCGCCTGAGCATCGAGATCGTCTTCGAGACGCACTCCACCAGCGTCGACAACGAGGGAGGGGTCGCCACTGGGTGGCTCCAGGGCGAGCTCTCCGAAAGGGCAGACGGCAAGCGAGGGAGCTCGGCGAGCGACGCCGCAACGACGGCATCTCGGCGGTCTTCACCTCGGATCTCGGTCGTGCCGTCGAGACGGCAGAGATCGCTTTCTGCGACTCCGGCCTTCCCATCTCCCGAGATTGGCGTCTCCGGGAGTGCAATTACGGCGAGCTGAACGGAGCGCCGAGCCGACGCTTGGAGGCCGAGCAATCACGAAGGGTCGACGAGCCGTACGCGGGTGGTGAGAGCTACCGGGACGTCGTGAACCGGATGCGTGGATTCCTCGACGATCTGCAACCCGGGTACGACGGCGGGCGGATCGTCGTCATCGGCCACTCCGCGACGCGCTGGGCACTCGACCACCTGCTGTGCGGCCGGCCGCTCGAGGATGTCGTCGGCCCGTTCGACTGGCAAGAGGGTTGGGAGTACGTCTTCGAGCGCCGCTTGCCCTCCGGATAAGGAGGATGTCAGGCTTGCGCTTGCATGGCTGACTTGCCGAGCGGAGCGGTCACCTTTCTCTTCACCGACATCGAAGGGTCGACGCGCCTCGTCAAGCAGCTGCGGGAGCGGTACGGCGAGGTGCTCCAGGAGCACCAGCGGCTGCTGCGCGAAGCATTCGTCGCGCACCGAGGCTACGAGGTCGACACCCAGGGCGACTCCTTCTTCGTCGCCTTCGCGAGCGCGCGCGACGCGCTCCTTGCGGCCGTCGAGGGACAGCTCGCGCTCTCGTCTCATTCCTGGCCGGAGGGTGTGCAGATCAAGGTGCGGATGGGGCTCCACACCGGCCAGGCCGTCGCGGCGGGCGACCGGTACACGGGACTTGCCGTCCACCGTGCTGCGCGGATCGGAGCCGCGGGACACGGAGGGCAGATCCTCGTCTCTCAGGCGACGCAGACGCTTCTCGAGGACGAGGAGGAAGACCTTCATATCCACCTTCGCGACCTCGGCGACCAGCGGTTGAAGGATCTCGACCGCCCGGTGCGGCTCTACCAAGCCGCAGCGAACGGGCTAGAGGCATCGTTTCCGCCGGTGCGGGGTGGCGCTGACCTCGCGGAGGCCGCGGAAGGCGCGATCGCCTCGCCTGTCTGGCGTCGCCGGACGGTCCTCGCCGCCGCGCTCGCCCTCGCTCTCGTCCTCGGAGTCGCGGTCGCGGGCGGCTTCCTACTACGGACGGACTCGAGGGGCGGTCTCGGCGAGATCCAGGCCAACCACCTCGGGATCATCGATCCCCAGACGAACGAGATCGTCGCCGAGATCCCGGTCGGGATCGAGCCCGGCCCGGTCGCGGTCGGCGCGGGCTCGGTCTGGGTCGGGAACGCGCAGGATCGGAACCTGACCAAGATCGACGCGGACCAGCGGACGGCAACGGCCACGATCTCTCTGGAGAGGCGGACGCCGACGGGAATCGCAGTCGGGCTGGGCTCCGTGTGGGTAGCGCACGGCCTGCTCGGCCAACTGTCCCGGGTCGATCCTCAGTTCGGCGAGGTCGGGGAGCCGATCGCGGTGGGTGGCGCGGCTTTCGGCTCTCCCAACGGCAGCGTCGCACTCGACGACGTATCAGCATGGGCGGTCTTTGGGGACTCGACATTCGCGCGCCTGGACGCGGAAGGAAGCATCCTGGGTCAGACGCTCGCCGGATCTCAGCCCGCGTGGCGGCGGGCGGCTCCGTCTGGGTGACGAACTCCGGCGACGCAACCGTTCAGCGCTTCAACCCGGAGACGTTCAACGAGGGACCGCTGCGGACGTACAACGTCGGCAGCCGCCCCTCGGGGATCGCGTACGCCGGCGGCGCGATCTGGGTCGCGAACGCCGGTGACGAAATCGTCACCCGAATCGACCCGGGCTCGGGCGCGACGCTGCCGATCACGGTCGGAGAGGGCCCATCGGCGATCGCCGGCGGCTCGAACGCGGTGTGGGTGGCGAATACCGCAGCGAGGACCATCTCCCGGATCGACCCGAATACGAACGAGCTCGTGGCGACGATCGAGATCGGCAACGCGCCGTCCGGGGTCGCGGTTGGGAACGGCGTCGTCTGGGTCACAGCGCGAGCGCCGTAGCTTGGGGGAGCTAGCTCTTCAGGCAGACAGCGGTCAAGTCGAGCACCGGCCGGAGCACGACGCAGCCGACCCGCTTCGAGACGAGCGTCGGCTCGTTGAGGAAGTCCACTGTCGCCACGGGCGCGAGATCCCGTGCGAGGCGGACGTCGAGTGCCGCATAGGCGCTGTTGCGGTCACTCCCTTGCGGGAGCCGCGCCGCCCGGCGCATCTGCTGGTCGTACGCGGTGGAGGCGAAGCGGGTGAAGTTCGTTCCCCCGACGAACCGGCGGTCGAAGAGCATGTTGACGTAGGCGAACGGGTCGATGTAGCTGGGGCTCCAGAGACCGAACGCGATGTCCCACGGCTCGTCCCGCGCGGCGAGCTTGTTGAAGTACGCGGCGGATGCGCTGTGGATGGGAATGCCCCGCACCTCCACCTCGAGCCCGATCTCCGCGAGTTGCTGCCGACCAGCTGGCCGATCGCCATCGGCAGCGGGGAGCTGTTCACGTAGAGAACGGCTTTTCCGCTGCGCAAGTTGTCGTTCGCGAGCGTCCTCGCCCGCTGCAGGTCCGCGCGCTCCAGCGGGTAGACGTTCGCGTCCTTGAAGCCCGGGAGGATCGATGGGAGGTACTGATCGCTCGGCCGACTCACGAGTGAACCGCCCGTGCTGACGAGCGCGCGCCGATTCAGGGCGAAGTTGACCGCTCGGCGCAGGCCCGGGTTGTTGCGGAAGAGCGGCCGCGACGAGTTGAAGGCGAGCATCCGAAGTGTCAGCCCGGGCCTGAGGAACAACTGTGAGCGGTTGAGCCCGTACTTCTCGACGAGGCGGAGAGACGGATCGAAGTAGATCCCGGCGATCGTGTAACCCCAATCGGCATCGCCTCGATCCACGCGCTGGAGCACCTCCTGCGGCGAAGCAGCACGGAGGTCGACGTCGAAGCCGTCGACATGGTGGGGCCGACGGCCGCCGTAGAAGGGATTCTGTCGAAGCACGACTCGCTCGCCTCGCCGGTACTCGTGGACGTAGTACGGGCCGGCAGCGGGGAAGGCGCCCACTCCCTCAGCGTCGATCGGCAGCTTTGGCGGTACTGCGCAGAAGAACGTCGACGCCGTCCGGTGCGGGAAATCAGGTGCCGGGCGCGTGAGCCGGACAACCAGTGTGTTCCCGCGGGCAACCACACCCGAGGCGGAGGCGGACTTGCCGGTGACCACCCTCCCGGCGCCGACGATGTCGCGTACGTACTGAACGCCCGGTGAGTTCATCTCGGGCGCGAGCATGCGGTTGATCGCGCGTGCGAATGCACTTGCCTGGACCGGCGTCCCGTCACTGAAACGGAAGCCGTTGCGCAGCCGGAACGTGTACGTCTTGCCGTCGCGCGACAGGGCTGGGAAGCTCGCAGCAACCTCCGGCTGAAGGCGGAACCCTTCCGGAGGCGACTTGTCGGGGTAGGCCAGCAGGCGCGCGCAGGTCGTGTCGAGCAGCGCCCAGCCGGGCGGGCTGGACGCCAGCGCCGGATCCATGTAGTCGATCCCAGCAGCTGCGTGCATGCTCACGCGGAAGGTCCCGCCCTCCTGCTCCCAGCGGGCGCCCGAGCCGAGGGCGGTCCGCTCGGCACCGATCGCCTGGAATCCGCAGCCGAGCGCGAGAGCAGCAAGCAGAACATGAAGCCTAGAACTGCCCATCCGACTCCTCCTCGCCGAGCACGCCAGGTCAGCGTACGAGGAAGCAAAAAACTAGACGGGCGACGAGCGGCCGAGCTTCCACGAAACCAGAAAGTTCGCCGGACTCCGCATCGACCGCAGGTGCGGCGCATCAGTACATGGGCATGCTCGAGCTCGGGCCCGAGTCGTCGGCATGACGTGTATCTCGGGAGCGGGGCTCACGTCGACAGAACCGGCGTTTCGGAGCCGGCCTCCACCACGACCCAGCCGTCGAACTCGCTGAACCGCCACGGCGCGTTCATCGGCACGACAGTCGTGCCGTCGGTCTCGACCAGGAAGCTCCCGCAGAGCGCTGCAAGCTCTCCGTCTTTCGTGAGCCACAGCTGGTACAGCCCGCCGCTCCCGGGCGGCGCGAGTCCCTCGACCTCGAGCTCCATCGGCCAGTTGCCCGCGTCGTCGATCTCGAAGACCTCGAGGGAAGCGCTCGCGCCTCCCGCTCCGGACATCGCGATGACGCGGTCGGTGCTCCGCCCGCCGCTCTCGGAGACCACGAAGCCGATCGCGAAAGCGACCGCTCCGAACGCCGCGGCGAGCGCGAGGAGCCCCGCTCGTCGCCGTCGTCGATCGAGCCGGACCACCGGCGTCGGCGCCGACGCGAGTCTCGACGTCAGCTCCGGAGGAGGGCCCGCCTGCAGGAGCGCGTCGTGCACGCGCAGGAGCCGCTCGCGCTCCGCCGGGTCGACGTCCGAGCCGACGAGCTCCTCGAAGTCTGGGCCTCGGTCGTTCATTCGAGCGTCCCGTCGAGCTCCTCGGCGAGACGCGAGAGAGCGCTTCGTGTGCGGGTCTTCACCGTCCCGAGGGGTATACCGAGCGAGTCGGCGATCTCGCTCTGCGAGAGGCCGCGCCAGTACGCGAGCTCGATCACGGGCCGTTCGTGTGCCGGGAGGATCTCGAGTGCGCGGTGCACCTGCCACGCCTGCCAGGAAGCTTCTGCGCGGTCGGGCGGGCCTGGGTCGTCTCCGGGCTCTTCCGGGACGTCGAGCGCCGGTTCCGGCGTGCGGCGCAGCCCGTCGATGATTGCGTTCCGCGCGACCGCGTAGATCCACGGCGCGCCGTTCCCGCGTCCGGCGTCGTACGTCCTCGCCGAACGCCAGATCGCGAGAAAGGCGTCTTGCGCTGCGTCCTCCGCACGCCCGCGGTCACCGAGGCGACGGAGCGCGAGGCCGAGCACCGCCCGCGCGTAGCGCCGGTAGAGCTCCTCGAACGCGGGCCGGTCGCCGCCCGCGATCAGCTCGATCAGGTTGCCGTCGGTTGGCTCCCGGCGCTGCACGTGAGTCATTGTTGCCCGTGGCGTGGTGCTGAAACGAACCGGCAGCGCGAGCGACGTGGACATCGCTTGGTGCTACGGACGGGCCGCACCCCTGGTTTGCTTCCGATGCTACGAGCGAGCAGTCCCGTAGTGCGTGGCGACGGCGTCCCAGTTCACGACGTCCCACCACGCCGCAAGGTAGTCCGGACGCTTGTTCTGGTAGTTGAGGTAGTAGGCGTGCTCCCAGACGTCGACGCCGAGCAGGGGGGTATGGCCCTGCATGAGCGGCGAGTCCTGGTTCGCGGTCGAGTACGCCTCCAGGCCCGATCCGTTCCAGACGAGCCACGACCAGCCTGAGCCGAAACGCGTCACGCCGTTCTGGGTGACCTTCTCCTTGAAGGCGTCGAAGCCGCCGAAGGCCTCGTCGATGGCGTCGGCTAGCGCTCCGCTCGGCTGGCCGCCTCCGTCCGGCCCCATGATCTCCCAGAAGAGCGAGTGGTTCGCGTGCCCGCCGGCGTTGTTCTGCACGGCCGTGCGGATGTCCTCGGAGACTTCACCGGCCTTGAGCGCCGCGAGGACCTCCTCGACGGGCGCGTCCGCCCACTCGGTCTCGGCCAGCGCCTTGTTCGCGTTGTCGACGTAGGCCTGGTGGTGCTTGTCGTGGTGGATCTCCATCGTCTTCGCGTCGATCGTCGGCTCGAGCGCGTCGAACGAATAGGGAAGTGCGGGAACGCTGAACGCCATGACCTGCTCCTCTCCAGTTGAAATCTGGGAGAAGGATATGCTCCGCGGCGTTCCGCACCGAGCCGCAAGGAGTCGAGCGAATGGCGAACTTCGTGGAGATCAGGCCCCGTGAGCTGAAGCAGGCTCTGCTCGAGCTGGACGGCATCTCGCGGACGACGATCGACGCCCACTACCGGCTGTACCAGGGCTACGTCACGAAGCGGAACGAGATCCTGGGGAAGCTCGAGGAGGTGGAGCTCGGGGCTGCGAACCAGGTTTACTCGGACTTCCGGGCGCTCAAGGTCGACCTGACGTTCGCTATCGGCGGGATCAAGAACCACGAGATCTACTTCGAGCACCTGGGCGGCGAGGGCGGCAATCCGAACGGCGCGATCGCCGGGCTCGTCGAGCGCGACTTCGGCTCCGCGGATGCCTGGCGTGCCGATCTCGTGGCGTCGGGGATGGCCGGCCGTGGCTGGGCCTGGACCGCGTACGACTGGGACGAGGGATGCCTGTTCAACTACGTCGGCGACGCGCAGAACACGTTCCCAGTCTGGAACGCCACCCCGCTCGTCGCCCTCGACGTCTACGAGCACGCGTACTTCCTCGATTACCAGACCGACCGCGCCGCGTACATCGAGGCCTTCTTCCGGAACCTCGACTGGAGCGTCGTGAATGGCTGGATCGACGCGTACCGCATCCCGACTGCATAGACCGTGACCGAGGCGCTCGCCGTCGTGGGCGGGTACCTCCTCGGCTCGCTGCCGTTCGGCTACTGGCTGCCGCTGCTGTTTCGCGGCGAGGACATCCGCAAGCAGGGAAGCGGAAACGTCGGCGCGTCGAACGTGTTCCGGGTCTACGGGCGGCGGCTCGGGATCGCGGTCGCGCTGCTCGACCTGGGGAAAGGTCTTGCCGCCGCGCTGCTCGGGCTGTGGGCGGGAGGGGCACTGATCGGCGTTCTCGCGGGAGCGGTCGCGATGATCGGGCACGCCAGGCCGATATTCCTCCGCTTCGAGAAGGGCGGGAAGATGGTCGCGACGGCGGGAGGCGCGTTCCTCGGGCTCGCCCCGCTGGCCGCGCTCGGCTGCATCGGCGTCTGGCTCGTCGTCTTCCTACTGACGAGATACGCATCTCTGGCGTCGATCGCGACGGCGCTCGCACTGGTCGTTTTCGTCCTCGTTATCGGCTACCCCTGGCCCGTGATCGCGTTCGCGGTCGCAGGAGCAGGCGCGGTCGTGCTCTTGCACCGCCACAACATCCGCCGCCTCGTCGGCGGCACGGAGCACCGTTTCGAGCTCCGGCGTCCGGGCCGCGCCTAGCTGCTCGCGAGCCAGGCAGCAAGCGTGGTCTGGTTCGGACTCGGCTCGCCCGACTGCAGCTCCCCTCGAAGCTCTCCCACCGTGCCGAAGCGCTCGGCGACCACGTCATGGATGTGGATGGTCTCGAAGTTCACCTGCTTCGAGAGGAGGAAGTCGCGATCCTCGAGCTGGGGGAGTGCGTCCAGTGCGTCTCGTAGAGCGTGGCGCACGGAGTCCTCGACGAAGCGCGGCCGGAGATGCGCGTGCTCGACGACGAAGAGCTCGTCGGGGCGCTTCAGGAGATCGTAGATCGGCGCGCTCATCGAGCGCTCGACGACGCCGATGAGCGTCTCGGCGTCGAGATCGTGCTCCGTCCCGACGTAGAGGGTTCCGCGGCCGCGCTGGTTGTGGGTCGCGATCGGTACGAGGTCGAGGATCTTCTCGATGTCGCCGGAGTCGAAGCCCGCTTCGAGCAGTCGTTCGTTCGCACGGTTCCGCACGAGACCCTGCGCGCACGGACACGCGTTGATCCCGTGCGCCTCGACGCCGACGGCGCGGCGCGTTCCGCGCTCGGACGCGGCCGCGATGCCGCACAGCATGACCATCTCCTGGGTCTTCAGGCCCGTGACCGGAGTTCGCCTGCGGACGGGCCACTGCGCCCGGATCCACACCTCGGCCCTCAGGGCATGCTGGCGCTCGACGACCCGGCTCGCGATCTGCTCCGCGAGCACCTCGACGAGCAGCGCCTCGCCGTCGACGAGGAGATCGATTGCCCCCTCGAAGAGCTCCGGGAAGCGCGACATATGGACGCCCTTCTGGTCTGCGGCGAGGTCGACCGTGCAGTCGATCGTCGCCGCCATCACCGTCTCGGCGTCTCCGCGGCGGATCCGCACCGCTTTCTGCACCCCGGTGACTCCTGCCCGTGAGAGCGCGAGCCCGATCTCGGGCTGCGAGGCCTGGAGGTCGTTGTCCAGCTTGGTGGCGTCAGTCACAGGAGCCACGCTAGCAACGTCCTACGGTCCGACGACCTCGAGCGAAGTGTGCGCTCGGGTTGCACGCGCGAGACGCCCGTCGAGTGTCACCAGCGCAGCTCCGAGATCTTCGGCGAGGGCAACGTAGACCGCGTCGTAAGCGGTGAAGTTCGCCCGTAGCGAAACGATGCGTCCCAACAGTGGGCCGTGCGGATGGCGTTCGAGTGGCAGTTGGAAGTACGAATCGAGAAAGCCACTGGCCAAATCCACAGGCGTGGCGCCCCGGCCGAGAAGACCGCGCACGAAAGACGCAACCTCCAGATCGCAGAACTCTGGAATGTGCAGGATGTCGGGACCCGCAATGAGGCGGGCGTGAGCAGGCGACCGCGACGCGCCGGTGAGGGCGTCGCAGACCGTGGACGCGTCGACTACGAGGTCGCTCAGTCTTCCAACCCCGCCTCTCGACGTGCCTCGCGGATGATCTCTGCGACGGGAACGTCGAGGATGATCGGGGGTCGGTTTCGGATCTGAGCGAAGACCTCTTCCTTCGTGGGACGTGCGATCTCGCGCTCGAGGATCTCTTGGATGTATGCAGTGAGCGTCTGGCCGCGGGCCTTCGCGCGTCGCTTGAGCTCGCTGTGCGTGCGATTGGACACGTTTCTCACTTGGATCATCTTGGACATGCTTCATACATGCTATCGCATGTGTAGTACATGCTCCCTATGGACGTGCCTACTTGAGCAGCCGCGAAAGCCGGCGATCCTTGAGCAGCCTCCCGCCCGTCTGGCAGTGCGGGCAGTAGAAGATCGTGTGCTCCTCGAAGTCGACGCGTGCGATCGGGTTCCCGCACTGCGGGCAGGGCTCGCCGAGCCGGTTGTGGATCAGGTAGACGTCCTTGTCGCCTTTGCCTCGGAGCCGCAGCTCGAGTGCGCGTTCGAGATCCTCGTGGATCGTCGCCGCCAGGCGCTCGGCCTCCTCCGGCGTGAGGTCCGTCGAGGCCTTGAACGGGCTGAGCCGCGCCCGGAGGAGGATCTCGTTCGCGTGCCCCCTGCCGATACCGGCGAGTGCCCGCTGGTCTCGAAGGAGGGGATGGAGCTGCCGTCGCTCGCGGCTCAGGATCTCGCCGAGCGCGGGTGCATCGAGCTCGAGCGCGTCCGGGCCCAGGTGGGCGAGATCGGCGTCGAGCTGCTCGGGTGTCGTCAGCCAGACGCCCGCCCGCTTCTTCTTCCCACCCTCGGTGAGGATGAGCTCGCCGCCGCCGAAGAATCCGAGCCGGAACATCGGTCGCTTCGGCCCCTTCGCCCCGGGCTTCAGATAGCGGATCCGGCCGGCGCTCATCAGGTGCACGCGCAGGACGAGCTCGCCGTCCTCGGTCGGGAACAGCAGGTTCTTCGCGCGTCGCTCGGCGCCCGCCAGGCTGCGACCTTCGAGCGTCGAAAGCGGTGGGTCGATCGTCTTCAGCGTCGCGACGTGCGCGGGCCCGGCACGCTCGATCGGAAACGCCGAGACGAGCGGAGCGAGCTCGCGCACCCAGGCCTCGACCTCGGGTAGCTCAGGCATCCGGCGCTTCAGTCTGCACGGGTGCATGCTGGCGCACGGCGTCGTCCATGCTGCCGATCGAGCGTACGGGCGAGAGCAGGAGGGGCAGGAAGCTCAGCGATCCCCCGATCGCGCCCACCCACAGCGTCGGCCGGAGTCCGACGAGAGAGGCGAGCGCCCCTCCGGTGAGAGAGCCGAGCGGGATCACACCCCACACGATGAACCTTCTGGTCGCGTTCAGGCGGCCGAGCAGGCGATCGGGTGTGACCGCCTGCTGGAAGCTGAGGCCGGTGACGTTGAACACGATCCCGGCGAAGCTCGCGAGGATCAGCGCCGCGACCAGGAACGGAATCGGCTGTGACTGCGGCGCGGCGGGCACGAGCAGGAGCGCGGGTCCGAACACGAGCGCCGACCCGACGAGCGTGGGACCGACCCCGAGCTGCGCCGATAGCCGGTTGGCGGCCACCGCGCCGAGCAACCAGCCGACGTTTCCGATTCCGAGGACGAGCCCGATGACCGTCGCCGACAGGTCGAGGTCACGCACCGCGTAGACGAGGAAGATCGAGAACGCCAGCGTGTTGAAGAAGTTGGACAGGGCGACGGTGAGCGCGAGCGGTCGCCAGAAGCGATGGCCGAGCAGATAGCGGAGCCCCTCGACCAGCTCGCGTCGCATGCTCGGCTTTGTCGCCTGCTCGGGAAGGCTCTCGGGTCGCTGGATGCGCGCGATGAGACCGGCGGACCAGACGAAGCTGAAGGCATCCAGGAGGATTGCGTACGGCGCGGTCAGGGCGCCGATCAACACGCCCGCGAGCCCGGGACCGGCGAGCGCCGCTCCGGACCGGCTGATCTCGAGCTTCGAGTTGCCGTCGACGAGCTGGGTTCGCTCCACGAGGGAGGGGAGATACGACTGGTACGCGACGTCGAAGAAGACGGTGCCGACACCGACGAGGAAGCCGACGGCGTAGAGCTGCCAGATGGTGAGCGCGTCGAAGGCGTACGCGACCGGGATGGACCCGAGAGCCAGGGCGCGGCCGAGATCGCCGAGAACGAGGATCGGCTTTCGGCGCAGCCGATCGACCCAGACTCCGGCCGGCAGCGCGAAGAGCAGGAACGGAAGGAACTCGACCGTGCCGAGCAACGCGACCTCGAAGGCACTCGCATCGAGGATGAGGATCGCTGCGAGCGGCAGCGCGAGCTGCGAGACCTGCGATCCGAACTGGCTGATCGTCTGAGCGGACCAGAGCCGGAGGAAGTCCGGGTGGCGCCACAGCCCGCCTGACGGCCAGACGCGCATCAGGCGGGTTCCACGATTCCACCGGGCGCCCGTGGGGTCAGCACCGGGTCCTCGGGCGGCTCCGGGATCGCCTCGAGCCGACGGATCGGGTTCAGCACGAGAGGCACCATCGCGAGCGCAGCGCCGCCGGCAGAGAACCAGAGTGTCTCTCTCGGGCCGACGGTCGACCCGAGCGCGCCTCCGATCACCATCCCGACCGGCTGCGGTCCCCAGTACATGAATCGGACGACCGAGTTCATGCGACCCTGCAGGCGTTCCGGCGTGATCGCCTGCCGCAGGCTCAGCTGGTTGACGTTGAAGATGTTCCCGAAGAGCCCGCCGAGCAGGAACCCGACCATGAGCACCGGCTCCGGGCGGCTCGTCGGCGCGAGTGGCACCGCCACGATCCCGATGTTGGTCAGGAGCGCGGCCCACACGATGGTGCGACCCACGCCGAAGCGCCGCGCGAGCCGGCCCGAGAAGACCGCACCGACAACCGTTCCGACTTCTCCGACTGCGAGGACGAGACCGAGCGTCGCCGGCGACAGGTCGAGCGTTCGGACGAGATAGACGATGAGGACGCCCAGGCCGATGTTCCAGAAGAAGTTCGCTCCGCCGGTCGCGAGCACCAGAATCCGCAAGTAGGGCTGGCGGAACACGAACGACAGGCCTTCGCGAAGCTCGCGCCGCATGCTCGTCTTCGGTCCGGGCTGGCGTCGACCGGTGCGCTCCGGGTGCTTGATGCGACCGAGCAAGAGCGCGGAGACTGCATAGCTGAGCGCGTCAGCGAGAATCGCCACCGGTGCGGTGAGCGCCCCGACGAGAATGCCTGCGAGGCCGGGCCCGCCGACCTGCGCGGCCGATCTCGTCGTCTCGAGCTTCGCGTTCCCCTCCAGGAGCTGGCCACGCTCGACGAGCGCTGGGAGGTACGAGAGGTACGCGATGTCGAAGAACACGGTCAGCGCGCCGGCGGCGAAACCGGCGAGGTACAGCTGGGGCAGCGCGAGCGCATCGAGCCAGTAGGCGACGGGCAGCGAAAGGAGAACGACGGCGCGACCGACGTCGGAGACGATCAATACCGGCAGCCGCGGCAGTCGGTCGACCCAGACGCCCGCTGGCAGCGCCAGCAGCAGGAACGGGAGAAGTTGGAAGAAGCTAACGAGCGCGACCTCGAAGGTGCTCGCGTCGAGCACGAGAATCGCCGCGAGGGGCAGGGCGAGGAACGTCACTTGGGAGCCGAGCTGGCTGATCGTCTGCGCGGACCAGAGCCTCAGGAAGTCCGGGTGGCGCCAGAGACCACCGCGCGGCCACAGCCGCATGTCAGGAGGGGTCGGTGGGGGAGAGCGGATCGGCGATGCCGGGAAGCGTCGCGCCGAGCTCCGTCGTGCGCTCTTCCTCGATCGGCTCAGGCATGTCGCGGAGGTGGCGCTGCGGAGAGAAGACGATCCAGAGGAAGGAGAGCCCAGAGCCGACCGCGCCAATGACCATTGTCTCCCGAAGGCCGACCCACGAGCCGAGCGCGCCGCCGGCCAGGGTGCCGATCGGGATCGTTCCCCAGACGATGAAGCGCATTACGGAGTTCATGCGCCCCTGTAGACGGGGCGGGCAGATCGCCTGCCGATACGTCACCTGCGTGATGTTGTAGACCACGATCACGAAGCCGAGCAGGATCCCTCCGGCGGCGATGAAGGGGATCGGGAAGCTGATGGGAGCGAGCGCGATGAGGAGCATCCCGGGAGCGTTCAGAAAAGCGGCGCCGATGGTCGTCGGGCCGATCCCGAAGCGCTTCGTGATCCGCGTCGTCGTGAAGGCGGCGAGGAGCGAGCCGACGCTTCCGATCGAGAAGAGGACACCGATCACTCCTGGCGAGAGCTCGACCTCGCGCACGAGGAAGACGAGGAAGATCGAGAAGGTGACGCTGAAGAAGAGGTTCGAGGTCGCGGTGCAGCCGGCTTGGGCGCGAAGGTTCGGATTCCCGAGCACGAACCGGAGGCCTTCCTTCAGCTCCGTCCAGAGGCTCGGCTTCTTGCCCGTTTCGGTGTCTGCGAGGGTCGGGGTGCGCTCCTCGCGCTTGCGGATGGTGACGAGGAAGAGCGCCGAGGCGAGGAAGCTGAGCGCGTCCGCCAATACGGCGTACGGAGCGGTTATCAGCTCGACCAAGACGCCGCCGATCCCCGGGCCGCCGAGCTGCGCGGAGGAGCGGCTGATCTCCAGCTTGGAGTTGCCTTCGCCGATGCGGTCGCGGTCCACGAGCGACGGCAAGTACGACTGATACGCGACGTCGAAGAAGACGGTGCAGACTCCTCCGAGGAAGGCGACCGCGTACAGCTGCCACAGCGTCAGGACGTCTGCGACGTAGGCGATCGGAATCGTCGCCAGCAAGACGAAGCGCCCGAGGTCGCCGATGATGAGAATCGGACGCCGCGGAAGGCGGTCGACCCAGACGCCGGCCGGAAGCGTGAAGAGAATGAACGGGAGGAAGTTGACCGTTCCGTAGACCGCCACCTCGAAGGCGCTCGCGTCCAGCACGACGATCGCGACGAGGCCGAGCGCGAGATCGTCGACCTGCGACCCGAACTGGCTGATCGTCTCGGCCGACCACAGCTTCAGGAAGTCACGATGGCGCCAGAGACCGCCGGTGGGCCATAGCCTAGGCATCGTCACTCTCGCGCTCGAGCGGCAGGATCGTGGTCGCCTCGAAGAGGGCGAACGCAAGTCCGTACATCTCGCCGTCCGGATCCTCGGCACTCTCGAAGTCCGCGAGCAAGCGAGCAAGCCGTTTCTGGAAGCGCACTACGTCAGCCGGTGCGAGGCGCGCGTGCAGGATGGCCGAGGTCTCCTTGTCGAGCCCGGCTGCGATCAGCTCGTCGGCAGCCTGGCGGAGCATCGTCGCGGCGATGGCATTTCGCCGGAGGTCGTCGGGCATCGAGTCGTCGGTCTTGAGCACGAAGAGGCGAGCGACGCGGCCGTAGTACATCTCGGTCAGCGCTCGGACCTTGCGCGTTCGCACGACCCGTACGAGACCCGCCCTTTCGAGCACCTTCAGGTGGTGTCCGACCGTTCCCTTCGGCGTGTCGAGGACGTGAGCGAGATCGGTCGTGCTGGCCGCTCGTTCTCGGAGCAGCGTGATGATCCGCCCGCGGAAGGGATCGGCGAGGGCACGGAGCTGGTGCGGCTCTTCGACGACGAGCACGTCTTCGAGGTCGTAGTCGGGATTACGGTCGATGATCGCGGAACATACGGCATCCGCCGACCGTTCGCAAACACAGCTCGGATTCCATGGGTTCGACTCTCGCACTACGCTCCGCGCCGTGGACGCCATTCTCGTCGAAGCCACCCGGGGCGACGTCGTGGAGGCGCGTCACCGGGCGCATGCGGTCGCCGTCGTCCGCGGCGCGATCGTCGCCTCCGCCGGCGACGCGGAGCTCGTCACTCAGTTCCGGAGCTCCGCGAAGCCCATTCAGGCTCTTCCGCTGATCCGGGCGCGCGCCGATCTCGACGACGTCGAGATCGCGATCGCCTGCGCTTCGCATCTGGCGCGTCCCGAGCAACTCGAGGCCGTGCGCAGCCTGCTCTCGAAGGCACCTGCCGACGAAGACGACCTCGAGTGCGGAACCCGCGGGCCGGACGCCGGCGCAACGAGGATCGAGCACAACTGCTCGGGCAAGCATGCGGGACTGCTCGCTCTCTGCCGGGCGCGAGGATGGCCGACCCGGGACTACCGGCTCCTCGTGCATCCGTGCCAGCAGGTCCTGCTCGACGAGGTTGCGACCGCGACGGAGGTCGATCCGCAACGGATCCCGATCGGCGTCGACGGCTGTGGGATCCCGACCTTCGCCCTGTCGCTCGAGCGGATGGCACACGCGTTCTCGCGGCTCGCCGAGCTCGACGGCGGAGCACGGGCGATCGATGCGATGCGCGCGAACCCCACGCTCATCCGCGGCCCGGCCGCAGCGGACACCCTGCTCATGCAGATTCGATCCGACTGGGTCGCGAAGGGCGGCGCCGAGGGACTGCTCTGCGCCGTCTCCGAGGATGGGATCGGCGTCGCCCTCAAGGTCGAGGACGGTGGTCAGCGGGCCGTGCGTAGCGCGCTCGCGGCGTTCCTCGCCCAGCTCGAGGTCGATTCGGGAGAGCTCGGAGAGGTGCCGATCGAGAACTCGCGCGGCGAGATCGTCGGCGAGCTGCGCGCTGTCTGAGCTCAGCGTGTCCGAAGAGGACCTTTGCGAATTGGCCAACTCGCACTAGGATGCTGCGCCTGGTGGCAGAGCCGGAGCGGCGAGCAGTACCGGCTCGAGAGGCAGGGCAGTTCGGTTATCCGTTCGAGCGCGAGAGGAGAGTCTCCTACCCATGCTGTCCGTCGACATTGCTCTTCCGGAGGTCGAGGAGCTTCAACGCCTCATCGAGCACGGGCTCGAACGAGGATTCCTCACGTACGACGAGATCGTTGCGGGGCTCGAAGAGGTCGAGCTCACGAAGGAGCAGGTCGAGGACTTCTACACGTACCTGATCGACCACTCGGTCGAGCTGGTCGAGGGCGTCGAGCACAAGACGCTTCCGCAGGAGGAGCCTCCGCTCGAGGACGAGAAGATGGCGCCGAAGCTCGATCTCTCGGTGGAGCCGTCGCTCGACTCGCTCAGGCTCTACCTGCGCGAGATCGGCAAGGTGCCGCTCCTCACCGCCGACCAGGAGGTCTCCCTCGCGAAGCGAATCGAGCGCGGCGACATGAGCGCGAAGCAGCACATGACCGAGGCGAACCTGAGACTCGTCGTCTCGATCGCGAAGGGATACCTGGGCCGGGGTCTTTCGTTTCTGGACCTGATCCAGGAGGGCTCTCTGGGGCTCATCCGTGCGGTCGAGAAGTTCGACTATCGCAAGGGCTTCAAGTTCTCGACCTATGCGACGTGGTGGATCCGCCAGGCGGTGACTCGGGCGATCGCGGACAAGGCGCGCACGATCCGCATCCCCGTGCACATGGTCGAGAAGCTGAACAAGGTCGTACACATCGAGCGCCAGCTCGTCCAGCGCCTCGGCCGCGAGCCGGAGCCGGAGGAGATTGCGGAGGAGCTCGACATCCATCCCGACGAGGTGCGCGAGATCCTGCGCATGTCGCAGCTCCCGATCTCGCTCGAAAAGCCGATCGGGGAAGACGAGGACTCCTCGCTGGGCGACTTCGTGCCCGACGAAGCCGCCGAGTCGCCCTTCGACACCGCCTCTCTGTCGCTCCGGCGCGAGGACGTGGAGGTCGCGCTCTCGGCCCTACCCGACCGCGAGCGGCGCGTCATCGAGCTCCGCTACGGCCTCGACGGCTCCCAGCCCTGCACGCTCGAGGAGGTGGGGCGCACGTTCGGGGTCACGCGCGAGCGCATCCGCCAGATCGAGAACAACACGCTGAAGAAGCTCGAATCGCTGCCCGAGGCCCAGGGCCTCAAGGACTGCGTCTAGGGACCGAGACGGGGTCTGGCTGAAAGCCGGGCCCTCTGCGTCCCGAGTCTGGGGGTCTGGCTTCAGCCAGACCCCTCTGCTTCACGCCGACAGCTGAATCTCCGCAGCCAGGTTCTCCATGTCGACCTTCGGCTCAAGGTCGTCTCGCACCCGCACGTCGACTCCCGGCAGGCCTGCGACGAGGGGACTACGCAGCGGGAAGAAGCCCGGCATCACCGAGCGCTGCGAGCGTCTGCTCTCGAAGCTCGCTCGCGAGCTGCGAGACGTCCGCGCCGAACGGCGCGAAGACTACGACGTCCAGCCACGCCGTCCGCTCGCTCACCTCACCGACTTGAACGTCCACGTCGAGCTCTACGCCCTCGGAGACGTGGGAGGCCGCCTCGGACGTGATCTCGCGCGCCTCGGCCAGAGAGGCGTCGATGCGTACGGGGAGCCGCACCGTGACCAGCCTGCGAGGATCGTCGACGGAGTTGTTCACGAGCGTCGTCGAGACCATCGTCGAGTTGGGAACGAAGATCCGCCTGCCCTCGTCGGTCGCGAGCGCCGTATAGCTCAGCGAGATCTCCTCCACGATCCCTGTGTGCTCGTCGACGGTGATCCGGTCGCCGAGCCGGACCGGTTGGGTGAACGCGAGCAAGACGCCGGATCCGAGGTTGCCGAGCGGAGTCGTGAGAGCCAGTCCTGCGACCAGTGCGAGCACCGCACCCGAAGCCAGAAAGGCCCGGGCGACCTCCGTCGTGGAGGGGAAGATCGAGAGGACGCTCCATACGCCGATGAGACACACGATTGCGACGGCCGCGCGCAGGAGAAAGCTGAAGGTCGTGCGCCGACGCGCCGCGACCTCGGGATCCCGCTCCGCCAGGCGTCGCTCGTACCGCTCGAACGCGAGTCGCAGGGCGAAGCGAAACGCGATCACCACGCCGAGCCAGATGGCGGCGGCGACGAGTGCCTGGACCCAGCGATTGTCCACGCGGCTGAGTTCGGCGCCCGTGGGGCGTCGCCTTCCGGGCCTCCTAGTCGCCGGCGAGCTCCCGCGCGGAACGCGGTCGCGCGACCTGCGCGCGCTGCGTCTCCCACCACGTCGCTAGCCGAGACCGGGTCTCCGCGAAGAGCTCTGCCTGGACGTCGACCGAGAGGAAGAGCTCGTCGACCGCTCTCGTGGCGACGGCGGTGTGGATCTCGTCGTCTCGGATCAGCTCGGTGCTCGTGTCGAAGAAGACGTCGTTGTTCAGCGCGACGCGATCGACCCACACCGCCGTAGCCGAGACGAGCAGAAGGAGACCAGCGACGACGAGGACGACCCCCGTCGCGATCGAGCGGCTCAGCTCGACTCTTCCAAGAAGGTTGCGTGCAGCGCCCGAACCGCGCGCTCGACATCTGCGCGCGCAACGAGACACGTGATCTTGATCGGGGAGGTCGAGATCAGCCGGAGATTGATGCCTTCAGCGGCCAAGGTCTGGAACATGCGGGCGGCGACGCCGGGGTTCGAGCGCATCCCGGCTCCGACCAGCGATACCTTGCCGAGGTCCTCGATCTCCTCGACCTCGATCGCGCCGAGCGTCGCCTGGGCGCGCGCGAGCGCTCGCCGTGTCGCCGACACGTCGTCCTGCGGGACGCTGAACGAGATCTCGGCCGGCCCGTGGGCGACGTTCTGGAGGATCGTGTCCACGCTCACGTGCTCCGCCGCGACCGCCTCGAGGATCGCCGCCGCCGAGCCCGGCCGGTCGGGCACGCCGCGGAGCGCGAACAGGACCTCGTCCTCGGAATGCGTGACCGCCGAGACGATCGCTGCCTCCATGCCTTGAACGTCCTCGATCCAGGTGCCAGGCTCGCCCGAGAAGGTCGAGCGCGCGTGGATGGGAACGCCGTGTCCGCGCGCGAGCTCGACGGCTCTCAGCATCAGCACCTTCGCCCCGGAGGCTGCCATCTCGAGCATCTCCTCGTAGGAGACGACCGCAAGCTTGTGCGCCCGGGGAACGATGCGTGGGTCTGCCGTGAAGACGCCTTCGACGTCGGAGTAGATCTCGCAGGAGGCGCCGAGCGCGGCCGCGAGAGCGACCGCGGTCGCGTCGGTGCCACCGCGCCCGAGCGTCGTCACGTCCATCGTGTCTCGCGAAAAGCCCTGGAACCCGGCGACGAGCACGATGCGTCCGCGATCGAGCGCTTCCAGCACGCGAACCGGCGTGATCTCCCGGATCTTCGCCTTCGTGTGCACCGGATCCGTGAGGATGCCGGCCTGCGAGCCGGTGAACGACACGGCCTCGTGGCCGAGGTCGTGAACCGCCATCGCGACGAGCGCGCACGAGATGCGCTCCCCGGTCGAGAGGAGCATGTCGAGCTCGCGGGGGTTCGGATCGGGCGACGTAGAGCGTGCCAGCTCGAGCAGCGTGTCGGTCGTCTCGCCCATTGCCGAGATCGTCCCCACGACCCGGACGCCGCGCTCGCGGGCCTCGACGAGCCGCTGGGCGACATGGCGGATCTTCTCGGGATCCGCGACCGAGGAGCCGCCGAACTTCATGACGACCGTCTCGGTCGAAGCCTCGGACGCCGCGTGCATACCGGGATTGTGTCTGCCAGACGACCGGGGTGTTGAGTTGGCCGGGCAGGCCAACCGTCGTGCTGCCGGACGATTGGCCTGCGCCGGGATCTCGGACTAGCCGCCGAACTCCTGGTCGAGCCCGATCTCGTACATCTCGACCGCTGTTCGCTTGCCGGCTTCGTCTCCTGGGGTCATCTGATCGAGCGCTCGATCTCCCTCACGCATGTCCTGTTCGGTTTCGAAGAAGGTGAGTCCCAGCCCGCGGCCGTTCTCGCGGTCGACGAGCATCAGGAGCCTCTTGGCCTTCTCGAGGCCCGGCGGGCGGTCCCCCTGCATCATGTTCCTCACGCGCTCGACTGCCGCGGTGGGATCAGCGAGATCGCCACCTTCGAACCGAGCGATACGTACGTACATGACTTTCTCCTCTCTGTTTGGGTGCTCAGGCCGGAATGAAGGGCAGGCCTGAGAGTAGGTGCTCGATGGTCAGCTCGCGGTAGGTCGGCCTGATCCGCGACCCGTCCGCTAGGTCCTCGAGGATCACGCCCAGGCGATCGTCTCGAAAACGATCCCACGTTTCCCGGGAGTCCCAGATGCCGATCATGCGGAACCCCTCCTCGGTTGGGCCGGCGACGTGTAACACGAGCCCCTCGGGCGCAGCTGCTCCGAGAGCCGCTGCGACCTTGCGGTACATGTCCCACGTCGCCGGGACGTCCTGCACGAACGCGTACCCCATCGGGTCTATGCCTGGAGCACGAGGTTGAGCGTGCCGCCCTTGCCGTCACACGTCGCGTTCAAGTGCAGCACCGCGCGCGCCTTCTGCTTCGTGACGAACCTCCCGATGAAGGACCAAACGGTGAGGGAGCCGGTGTTGCTGTACGCCTTGAACGTGCCGTCGGCCTTGATAGGGAACTGGAGCGTGCTCGGCGCACGTCCCGTGCCACACGACCACGTCACCCGCGCGCTCTTGCCCGATGCTGCGACCTTGACTCGCACTTGCTTCGTAAGCGCGGGGGTGCCGCTCGCGTAGAGCGTTCCTTCATAGACGGCTCCCTTGGTCGGGAGAGCGGCGAAGGCTGTCGTGGCCAGGAGTGCGGTCACGACGACTGCGGTGACTCCAACTATCGAACGGAACATGCATGCCTCCTCGGTCGGCGTTTCGAAGACGTTCGCGCACGTCGGTCGAGGATCGGTAGAGCCCGGGCATAGCATCCTGGAGATGAGCTCGACCGTGTTCCGGGTGCTCGGCCCTCTCGAGGCGGAGCGAGACGGCGCCACGATCACGATCGGTGCTCCGAAGGAGCGTGCGCTCCTCGTCTACCTCCTGCTGAACGCCGACGCGGCGGTCGGGGTGGATCGCATCATCGACGCACTGTGGAGCAACGACCCGCCCTCCTCTGCGCCGAAGCTCGTCCAGCTGTACGTCTCGAACCTCCGGAGAAAGCTCGGCCGAGCGGTGATCGAGACCGTTCCTTCCGGTTATCGCGCCCGAATCGTTCCGGGTTCGCTGGACAGTGCTCGCTTCGAGCAGCTTTTCCGGGATGGGCGCGCGGCACGGGCGTCCGGGAACGCCAGGCTCGCGGCGGCGACGCTGACTCGAGCGCTCGCTCTCTGGCGGGGCCCGGCTCTCGTCGACGTCTCGCACGCGGACTTTGCGGCTACCGAAGCCGGCCGGCTCGGGGATCTTCGGCTCGACTGCGCCGAGGAGCGACTCGCGGCCAGGCTCGCGCTCGGCGAGCACGAGGACGTCCTCGCCGAGTCGGCGAAGCTCAGCGCCGAGCATCCGCACCGCGAGCGCCTCCGGGGGATTTCCATGGTCGCGCTCTACCGCGTAGGCCGTCAGGTCGAAGCTCTCGAGGTCTTCCGCAAGACGCGCGAGGATCTTCTGGACGAGCTGGGCCTCGAGCCGGGCGACGACCTCCGAGCGGTCGAGCTTGCGATCCTTCGCCACGACCCGGCCCTCGTGCCAACGGTGTCCCCGTCCGAGGGTGCCGCCTTCGATCTCCCCGCGGCTCTCACGTCGCTGATCGGCCGTGAGCGTGAGCTCCGCGAGTTGCGTGAGCTCGTCCTGCGCGCGGATGTGCGGTTGGTGACCCTCGTGGGCGCGGGCGGAAGCGGGAAGACGAGGCTGGCGCT
>Ga0208612_1000258_pt1 | contig 25917 bp, 27 predicted proteins | sample AntDryMetagUQ889_FD_188089 | JGI IMG/M metagenome (GOLD analysis project Ga0208612, IMG submission 188089) | Polar desert microbial communities from Antarctic Dry Valleys - UQ889 (SPAdes) | ecosystem: Environmental > Terrestrial > Soil > Desert | place: Antarctic Dry Valleys | collected 2008-12-31 | reverse complement strand
AACGTGAACCAACACACACGTGAAGGGAGCCGGCGTCGGGGATAGGCGTTGCCGACGCCCCGCACGGCACCCACCTGGCGATGCCAGGTTCTCGGGGGCTGGGGCATCACCGGCAGGGTGGGGCACTTTTCGAAGCATCTAACCTGGCCCCATGACAACGGAGGTCATCGGCGATGCGACGCGCGACGGCGAGTGGGCCGCCGTTCGTCTGGTCGTCGACGGAGATCGAATCACGACCGCGGACGCGCACGGCCTCGAGCGGTCGCTCGAGAGCCTGACGCTCCTCGAAGCCGCCGCTGTCGGGGGCGAGCCCCTCGTGGTGGAGGCTCTCGCCGCGGCCCTCGGTCAGGTGTTTCATGCCGCCCCTCGGCCCGGACGCGCGGCGGTCGCGATGAGCGGCGGGGTGGACAGCGCAGTCACCCTCCTTCGCGCTGCACCGAATGCAGTCGGCGTCACGCTCCGTCTGTGGCAGGACCCGAAGGGCCCGTCCTCCGAACGTGCGTGCTGCTCCTCGGAAGCGGTGGCCGCGGCGCGCGCCGCTTGTCATGCACTGGGCGTACCGCACGTCACACTCGATCTGCGCGAGGAGTTTCGGCAGGCCGTGGTCGACCCGTTCGTCGCCGGCTACGCGGCCGGCGACACGCCGAACCCGTGCGCGCGCTGCAACGGCGTGTTCCGCTTCGACGCGCTCCTGGCATTCGCTCGCCGCGCGGGCGCGGTAACGCTGTGGACCGGTCACTACGCGCGGGTCGTGGAGAGGGATGGCCGGCTCCTCGTCGCTCGTGCTCGCGACTCGACGAAGGATCAGTCGTACATGCTCGCGACGCTCGATCCCGGGGTGCTCGAGCGCGTGCGCTTCCCGTTGGGCGAGCAGACGAAGAAGGAGACACGCGCCGAAGCAGTGCGTGCAGGCCTCGCGGCGGCGACACGTGCGGAGAGCCAGGAGGCCTGCTTCCTCGCGGGAGACGACTACCGGAGCTTTCTCGAGCGCCACGGCCTTCCTCGGGTCGACGGGGAGATCGTCGACGAGCATGGTGCGGTCGTGGGCCGCCACGACGGCTACTGGGCGTTCACGCCCGGCCAGCGTCGTGGTCTTCGCCTCGCGGCGGGGCGTCCGCTGTACGTCCTGCGCACGGAGCGGGCGAGCAATGAGGTCGTCGTCGGCGACCACGACGCGCTCGCCGTGACCAGGATCCACGCAGAGGGTCATCTGTATGTCCCCACACAACGGGCCCACGCCAAGCTGCGGTATCGCTCGGCCCCCGTGCCTTCGCAGGTCATGGTCGAGAACGGCGGCTTCACGCTCGATCTCGAGAATCCGGCGCACGGAGTCGCCACGGGTCAGATCGCGGCTCTGTACGACGGTGACGCAGTGGTCGGCGCTGGGGTCATCACCCGCGCGAGCTAGGTCTCACTGTCGACTAGGATCCGCGCGATGACGGTTCTGGCCTCGACCTCCGGTGACGTCCTGAACTACGCCCTCGCCGTGTTCTTCATCGCGGGCGGTCTCGGGCTGGCCTACATGCTCGTCCGGCTCGGCGGGACCTTCGGGCGACTTTCGTCGTTCATCTCGGGCACCGAGCGAGATCTTCTACCGGTGATCGTCAAGGCGGGCGGGACGGTCGATCGCGTCAACGACCAGATCGTGAAGCTCGACGTCGTGACCGACAGCGCGGTGTCCATGGCGGACAGCGCGGACACCGCTGTCCGAGCGGTCTCGACCGCCATCACCACTCCGGTGAAGAAGGTCACCGGCCTCGCCGCGGCGGTCTCCCATGGGTTCTCCGCCCTCCGGTCTCGACACGACATCGGTGAGGCGGTGACGGTTGCGAAGGAAGCTGCTGCGCGCCGCGAGAGCGAGCTCGACGAAGAGCTCCGCGGCGCCGGCCGAAGCTCGACCGACTACACGCCGCCCGCGGCCTAGTCTCCGGGGCGGGCTGCGTGCCCGCTCGTAGAATTCGATGATGCGGACGACCCCTGAGCTGCGCGAGGCGTTCCTGGCGTTCTTCGAGGAGAAGGGCCACCTGCGGGTGCCCTCCGCCTCGCTGGTTCCGCGCGCGGACGACCACTCGACGCTCTTGACGAGCGCCGGCATGCAGCCGCAGATGCCGTACTTCCTCGGCCGCGAGGATCCGCCCGCGCTCCTGACGACGACGAGCCAGAAGGTGTTTCGGACGCAGGACATCGACGACGTCGGCCTCGACACGTACCACCTGACTTTCTTCGAGATGCTCGGCAACTTCTCGTTCGGGCAGTACTACAAACAGGGCGCGATCGGGCTCGCGACCGAGTTCATACGTGAGCGGATGCAGCTCGACTGGGATCGCATCTGGGTGACCGTCCACGCCGGCGATCCGCAGCTGCAGCTCGGCCCGGACGAGGTCGCGATCGAGCTTTGGAAGAAGGTCGGGATGCCCGCCGAGCGGATCGTGCCGCTTCCCAGCTCCGAGAACTTCTGGTCGGTCGGCGGCCCAGGGCCGTGCGGCCCCGACTCGGAGATCTTCTGGGACTGGGGCGAGCAAGCAGGTTGTGGGAACGCTGACTGCGCGCCTGGCTGCACGCGCTGCGAGCGCTTCCTCGAGTTCTGGAACCTTGTCTTCATGGAGTTCGAGCAGCGCTCCGACGGCACGCTGACGCCACTCCCGTCGCAGAACATCGACACCGGGATGGGGCTCGAGCGGGCGGCCCGCGTCCTCCAGGGCGTCCCGTCCGTCTACGAGACCGACGGGTTCAGGCACGTCATGGACTGGATCGCCGCCGAGTCCGGAATCGCATACGGCGACTCGCCTGAGGCGACGAAGGCGCATCGCATCCTCGCCGACCACGGACGCGGGATGACGTTCCTCGTCGGCGATGGCGTGACGCCTTCGAACGAGGGCCGCGGGTACGTCTTGCGGCGGATCATCCGCAGAGCGGTGCTGCAGGCGCGGCGCATCGGCCTGCACGACGTCTACCGCTTGCCAGCGGTCGTCGTCGGGCAGATGAGCGGCGCCTATCCGAAGCTTGCCGAACAACAGGCCGAGATCGAGCGCGTCGTCCGCGCGGAGGAGGAACGATTCGGAGAGACGCTCGAGCGCGGGATGCGCTTGTTCGACGATCTCGCGGACAGCGAGGCCGTATCGGGTGAGGAGGCGTTCACGCTCGCGGCGACCTACGGGTTCCCGCTCGAGCTCACCGTCGAGCTTGCGGGCGAGCGCGGGCAGGCGGTGGACGTAGACGGCTACACGGCCGAGATGGAGCGGCATCGCGAGATCTCGCGCGCGACGGGTGGAACCGAGCTCCAGCAAGCGGCCGACTTCGCGCGGGAGGCCGGGTTCGCGTCGGAGTTCGTGGGCGATCGGAAAGTCGACGTCCTCACGCAGATCGGCGCGCTCGAGGAGCTCGAGGACGGTTACTTTCTCGCCAAGCTGCGGGAGTCGCCGTTCTATCCGGCGGGTGGCGGTCAAGTGACTGACCAGGGCTGGATCGAGCTCGACTCCGACGCGGAGACGCGCGCCGAGCTCGTCGATGCCTATCGCTTCGACTCCGACCAGGTCCTGCTCCTACGCGGCACGGGATTCACCGCCGGCGATCGGGTCCGGGCTGTCGTGAGCTGGAACGTCCGCCTTCCGACGATGGCGAACCACACCGGGACGCATCTGCTCCACCAAGCGCTGCGCGAGGTACTCGGCGATCACGTGCTGCAGGCGGGCTCGGCGGTCCGCGCTGACAAGCTCCGCTTCGACTTCACGCACGGCCAGGCACTCAGCGCGGACGAGCGCAACGAGGTCGAGCGCCTCGTCAACGAGAAGATCTTCGAGGGTCTCCCGGTGCACGTCTTCGAGACGCCGATCGAGGAAGCCCGCCGGCTGGGGGCGATGATGCTCTTCGGCGAGAAGTACGGGGACATCGTGCGTGTTGTCGAGATCCCGGGCTATTCGACGGAGCTCTGCGGCGGGACGCACGTGAGGTCGACCGCCGAGATCGGAGCGTTCGCGATCCTCTCCGAGGGCTCGATCGGGTCGGGCGCGCGGCGTATCGAAGCGGTCACCTCGGGCACTGCCTGGGCGTTTCTGCGCGAGCGTTCGCGCGAGCTCGACGAGCTGCGGGCGGAGCTGGCCGCGCTGCGAAGGGACGCACGGGCGCAACCACCGGTCGCGGTCGCGTTGGCGGAGGCACCCGAGGCTGACGTCAAGGTCGAGAATGGCGTGAACGTCATCGTGCAGTCGGTGGACGGCTTCGATTCCGATGCGCTGCTCGATCTCTCGGACCGCTTCAAGCAGCGCCACTCCCCTGCTGCTGTCGTCCTCGGCTCGCGTGAGAACGGCACCGTCCACCTGGTCGCGAACTTCGACGCGGAGGTGGCGGAGAGGATCAGCGCTTCGGATGTCGTTCGCCAGGCGGCGGCGATCGTCGGCGGTGGCGGCGGAGGACGTCCGACCATGGCGCGCGCGGGTGGCAAGGATCCGGAGAAGCTTCCAGAGGCATTGGCAGAGGCCGAGCGCCTGATCCTGAGCGCGCTGTGAAGATCCTCGCGCTCGACTATGGCGCCGCGCGCACCGGCGTCGCGGTCTCGGACGAAACGGGAGTGATCGCCCGGCCGCTCGCGGTCGTCGAGCGCGCGGCGTCGCCGGACGGGCTGGCGCGCGTGTGCGAGATCGTCCGGGAGCAGGGAGCGGAGCAGGTCGTCGTCGGCCTTCCGCTCACACTGCGCGGGGAGCGGGGAAGCCAGGCGCTCGAGACCGAGGAGTTCGTGCAGGCGCTCCGCGCTCTCCTCGAGGTCCCGGTCGAGAGCTACGACGAGCGGTTCACGACGACCCTCGCGGCGGGCGCACCCGGCACCGCCCCGGAAGACGCGCGCGCAGCTGCTCATCTTCTCGAGAGCTATCTCACGCGGATGCAGCCGAGATGAGTTCGAAGTGGATGCTTGTCGTCAGTGTGGTGCTCGCAGTGGCGGTCCTCTCCGGCTGCCGGCACGAGAGCCCGCCACCGGCTCCGGTCGAGACCACGCCTCCGCTTACGCGCCTGCGGATCATCTTCCCGGAGGGGTTCACGCGTCGCGAGATGGCGGAGCGCGTCGGCGCCGTTCGGGAGATCGCCATCGGCAAGCGTATGGTCACGCCGCGGCTGACCTCCTCCGGGTATCTGCGCGCAAGTGCGCGGGCGCTCCCCCCGGCGGAGTTCCGAAAGGGCTGGTCGCGCACCCGCTCCAGCGAAGGGTTTTTGTTCCCGGCGACGTACGAGTTCACGAAGCTCACTTCCTCGGAGAGGCTCGTTCGCGACCAGCTCGCGTTCTTCCGGCGCCAGTGGCGGAGCGTGGATCTCCGCTACGCGCGGTCCAAGAACCTCACGCCCTACGACGTGCTGATCATCGCATCGATGATCGAGAAGGAGACCGTCGCGCCCGAGGAGCGCCGACTCGTCTCCGCCGTCATCTACAACCGGCTTCGAGAGGGTATGCCACTCGGTATCGACGCGACGATCCGCTACGGCATGAACGTTCCGGGAACCGAGCCCTTGAAGCAGTCCGACCTCGAGAGCGACAGCCCCTACAACTCGAGGCGGCGGCTCGGACTACCGCCCACACCGATCTCGAACCCGGGGCTCGCGTCGATCCGGGCAGCGGCGAAGCCCGCGCGGGTGGATTACCTCTTCTTCGTCCGCAAGCCGGACGAGGTGCATCACTTCTTCACCGCGAGTGAAACGGAGTTCTTTCAGAAGAAGTGCGAGTACGGCTTCGGTTGTTGATTCATGCCGAGCTACTACCGCGACCCGAACGCTCCGACGCCGAATCGGTCAAGGAAGGTCGGCGTGTGCTTCATCGTCGAAATTGACGGCGGTGTCCTCATTGATGCGCGCGAGGACGATGGATCCCTGGCCTTCACCGGAGGAACGCTCGAGGAAGGCGAGTCCGTGCAAGAGGCGCTGCAGCGTGAGCTGTTCGAAGAGACCGGTCTGGAAGTGAGAGAGCTGACGCCGCTCGGCGTTTTCTCCGATCCGTCACGGATCGTGGCTTATGCGGACGGTGCGGTTCAGCGTGTCCTGTCGCTGGCTTTCGTCGTCACTCCCATGCCCGGAACCCGGCCCCGAGCGAGCGAGGAATCGCTCGAGTTGCGGATCGTCTCTCGTGCGGAGCTCCGCGACCTTCCGATCTGGCCCGCGCACCGACCGATTCGGGACGCGTACCTGGCTTTCGACGGCAAGGTCGTTGTCGAGTGAGCGAGATCCGCGCAACGACGCGGCTCGTCGGGCTTCTCGGCTGGCCGGTGGAGCATTCTCTTTCTCCTGCGATGCAGAATGCTGCGTTCGTCGCTCTGCATCTCGACTGGGCGTACGTTCCGTTGCCGACTCGGCCGGAACGGCTCGCGGCGGCCGTACGCGGACTGGTTGCGCTCGGCTTCGTCGGTGCGAACGTCACTGCTCCGCACAAGCTGGAGGTCACACAATTCTGCGAGACCGATGCGCCCTCCGTGAACACGCTCGTCGTCCGTGAAGATCGGGTCGAGGGTTGGACGACAGACACGGCGATTCTTGCCGAGCTCGCAGCTGAGAATGCGGTGATCCTCGGCGACGGCGGCTCCGCCACGGCCTTCGCGCAGGCGCTGCCGGACGCGCGCCGCTACTCGCGGGGCAGCGACTGGCCTCCGGATGTCGAGGGCGCGGATCTCGTCGTCAACGCGACCTCCGCGCGCGACGTGGTACTCGTCGAGCTCGGTCCCGGTCAGACGCTCGTCGACCTCCCGTACCCGGAGACCGCGACCGCGGCTGCCGCGACCCGGTCGGGCGCGACCGTTGTCGGAGGATTGGAAGTTCTCGTCGCGCAAGGCGCCGCCTCCTTCGAGCTCTGGACCGGTATCGCCGCCCCCGTCCAGGCCATGCGGAAAGCCGTGCGCGCCAAGTAACAGTCTGTTACTTGGCGATCTACGCTTGCGGGTATGAGCCTCGAGCTCCGAACCGCCGGCGAGTCGCACGGGCCGGCACTCGTCGCCATCGTGACCGGACTTCCCGCCGGCCTCGTTCTCGACCGCGACGCGATCGAGAACGACCTCCGCAGGCGGCAGCAGGGGTACGGCCGCAGCCCGCGGCAGAAGCTCGAGCAGGATCGCGTCGAGGTGCTCGCCGGCCTGCGCCACGGCCGCACGCTGGGGTCGCCGCTCGCGCTCGTCATCCCCAACCGTGATCACGAGAACTGGGCGTGGGGGATGAGCCCCTGGCCCCCTGAGGGCGAGCCGACGGGCAAGGGCACGACACCCGTCACGCTTCCGAGGCCGGGTCATGCGGATCTCGCGGGCACGCTCAAGTACGGGCACGACGACACGCGCGACACGCTCGAACGGGCAAGCGCGAGGCAGACCGCGGTGCAGGTGGCGGCAGGGGCGGTGGCGAAGGCGCTGCTTCGGGAGATCGGCATTCAGGTTGCCGGACGCGCCCTCGAGATCGGCGGCGAGGCGTCCGAGGAGAAGTGGCAGAGGGCGACCGACGCCACCCGCGCAGACCGCGACACTCTCGGAGGAGTCGTCGAGGTCGTCGCCGAAGGCGTTCTCCCCGGCCTTGGCTCCTACGCCGAGAAGGGGACGAGGCTGGACGCGCGGCTCGCCGCTGCGTTGATGGGGATCCAGGCCGTGAAAGGCGTCGAGATCGGCGACGGGTTCGCGCTCGCACGCCTCCGGGGATCCGAGGCACACGACGAGATCGACGGCAATCGTCGTCGCGGAACGAATCGCGCGGGCGGGATCGAAGGCGGCGTCACGAATGGCGAACCAGTGGTCGTGCGGGCAGCCATGAAGCCGCTGCCGACCCTGATGCGCCCGCTTCGCTCCGTGGACCTCGAAACCGGCGAGCCTGGCGAGGCGCTCGTCGAGCGCAGCGACGTCCAGGCCGTCGAAGCCCTCGCCGTCGTCGCCGAGGCGGCGGTCGCGTGGGAGCTCGCACGCGCAGCATGCGAGAAGTTCGGCGGCGACGCCCTCACCGACTTCCTCGCCGCGCATGCCGCCTACCTGGAGCGCATCCGCTGGCCGCGGAACGTCTGAACGCGCTCGGTCGCCATCTCGCGCTCGTCGGTTTCATGGGCGCAGGGAAGTCGACGCTCGGGCCCGACCTCGCCGAGCGCCTCGGGCGGCCGTTCGTCTCGGTCGATGCGGTCGTCGAGGAACGGACCGGCTCGGCGGTTGCGGAGCTGTTCGCCGAGCGTGGCCAGGAGGCTTTCCGCGAGCTCGAGGAGCGCGTTGCCATAGAGATTTTCACCCGCCGCCTTCCTGCGGTCGTCGAGCTGGGAGGCGGCGCGCTCGGAGCAGAGCTGACGCGGATCGCCCTCGCCGAGCACGCGTTCACGGTTCTCCTCGAGACCACGCCGGAGCAGGCGTGGGAGCGAGTCTCACCCGACGGCCGCCCGCTCGCACGCGACCCCGAGGAGTTCCGGACGCTGTTCGAGGAGCGCACGCCGCTCTACGAAGCGGTCGCCGACGGTCACGCTCGCGATCTCGACGGCGCAGTCCTGGCCGCCGCCGGAGTCCACGTCTGGGAAGGAGCAATGGACGGCCTCGGTGGGCTTGCTCCCGGTGAGGGTGCGATCGAGCTCGTCGTCGACGCGGGGGTCGAGCCGCTTCACGGTGAGCGTGCTCGGCGAGCGCTCGGCGAGCGACTCTCCGCGTCTCACGTCCTGCCGGCAGGCGAGCAGGCGAAGAGCATCGACGAAGCAGAGCGGCTCTGGTCGGGCCTTCGTCTCGATCGCGAGGGAACGGTCATGGCCCTTGGCGGCGGTTCGACCACGGATCTCGCGGGCTTCGTTGCGGCGTCGTACCTGCGGGGAGTTCCCTGGGTCGCGGTGCCGACGACGCTCGTCGCACAGGTGGACGCCGCCATCGGCGGGAAGACCGGTGTCGACCTCGAGCGAGGCAAGAATCTCGTTGGGGCGTTTCACTGGCCTGCGCGCACCGTCATCGACCCGGAGCTGCTGGCCACGCTGCCGCCTCAGGAGCTCCGAAACGGTCTCGCCGAGGTGGTCAAGACGGGACTCCTGGCGGGAGAGCCGCTGTGGGAGCTCGAGGCGGCGCAGCAGGTCCGTCGCTGCGCCGCGTTCAAAGCCGCCGTCTGCCTGAGCGATCCTCTGGATCGGGGCACGAGAGCGCAGCTGAACCTCGGTCACACGTTCGCGCACGCGCTGGAGACGGCATCCGGGTACACGCTTCCCCACGGCCGAGCGGTCGCGCTCGGGTTACTCGCCGCACTCAGGCTGTCGGGGCTCGAGGACGACGCGAGGACGGTGCAGGAGGTCCTAGCTCCCGAGCCGGCCGAGGTCGATCGGGACGCGGCGTGGGCGGCGCTCGAGCTGGACAAGAAGGCGGTCGGCGGCCGGCCGCGGCTGGTGCTGCTCGAGAAGCCAGGAGCTCCGACACTCGGTGTGGAGGTCGACACCCGTGACGTCCGCGCCGCCCTCGATGCGTTGATCGCATAGGGTCCCACGGTGCGAGTAGTCGTCCTGAACGGCGTGAACCTCGACGTGGTCGGCCGCCGCGATCCTGCGCTCTACGGTGGGATCAGCATCTCCGAGCTCGAGACCCGGATCTACGAATGGGCGAGCGAGCTCCAGTGCACGGTTCGGGCGCGGCAGACGAATCACGAGGGCGAGTTCATCGACTGGTGTCACGAGGCGTTCGACTGGGCCAACGGCGTGATCATCAACCCCGGGGCGTGGGCCCACTATTCGTGGGCGATTCGCGACGCGGTCGAGCTCTTCACCGTCCCCGTCGTCGAGGTGCACCTTTCGAACATCGACGAGCGCGAGGACTGGCGTCGCGTCTCGGTGCTCGAAGGGGTCGTCGAGGCCAGGATCATCGGCAAGGGGCCCGACGGGTACCGCGAGGCCCTCGAGTTCCTCATGCGGAGCCGCACGTGACGCGGATCGAGCGGCTGGCCGCGCTGCTCGAGGAGCCACTGCTGGTCGCCGGCCCCCCGTACGTGCTCGGCGGCCAGGCGAACGTGCGCTACCTGACGGGCCTGCAGAGCTCGAATGCCGCGGTTCTCGTCGAGCCGGACGCAACGGCGACGCTGTTTGCCGACTTCCGCTACGCGGCACGAGGGCGCGAGACCGAAGGCGTGACCTTCATCGAGACCGCACGGAACCTCGTGCCCGAGATCGGCGAGCTGTTCGCAGGGAGACGAATCGGATTCGAGGAAGCGCACCTCCCCTTTGCGAGCTATCGCGCTCTCGTGGACGCGGGAGTCGAGCCGGTTCCGACCTCGGGCTTTGTCGAGTCACTACGCGCCGTGAAGGATGCGCCCGAGATCGAAATCATGCGCCGCGCGAGTGCGCTCTCGGACGAGATTTTCGGCGCCCTTGCCGAGGAGCGGTTCAGCGGCCGTACCGAGCAGGAGCTCGTGTGGTGGATCGAGCGGAGCTTTCGCGAGGCGGGCGCCGAGGGCGTCTCGTTCCCTGCCATCGTCGCGGCCGGCGAGACCGCGACCTCGCCGCACGCGGTTCCCGGTGATCGACCGATCGAGGAAGGCGTGCTCGTCGTCGTCGACGCCGGCTGCGTCCTCGACGGGTACTGCTCCGACTGCACGCGCACCTTTGCCGTGGGCGAGATCCCCGAGCGGCTGTCGGAGATCTATGCGCTCTGCCTCGAAGCTCAGCTCGCGGGGTTGGAGGCCGTTGCGCCAGGCGTGCACGGAAAGGACGCCGACGCCGCCGCTCGCTCGCTGATCGTGGACGCCGGGCTCGGCGAGGCGTTCGGCCACGGCCTCGGGCACGGTGTCGGCATCCAGATTCACGAAGCTCCGACTCTGCGAATCGAGTCGGCGGACGTGCTCGAGCCGGGAAATGTCGTGTCCGTGGAGCCGGGGATCTACCTCCCCGGTGAGGGCGGGGTGCGCATCGAGGACCTCGTGCTCGTCACAGAAGACGGGGGCGAGCGGCTGACCCAGTTCTCCAAGGAGCTCATCACGGTGTCGTAGGGGCCGGACATGCCCGGCCCCTACAATGCGCGCCCGATGGCAGAGACGGTCACCACGAACCAGTTTCGAAACGGCATGCACGTCGAGCTCGACGGCTCCGTGTGGCGCATCGTCGAGTTCCAGCACGTGAAGCCGGGGAAGGGTGGCGCGTTCGTGCGCACCAAGATGAAGGCGCTGGGTTCCGGCGCGGTGGTCGACCGCACGTTTCGCGCCGGCGAGAAGTTCGCGCGTGTCCACACCGAGGTCAAGAGCGTCCAGTTCATGTACGACGACGGCTCCGAGGCCCACTTCATGGACGAGCAGACCTTCGAGCAGTTCGGGCTGCCGCATGCCGAGGTCGCCGACGAGCTCGCGTACCTCCCGCCCTCGAGCTCGGTTCAGATGCTGGCGGTGGACGGCAAGCCCGCCGGGATCCAGCTGCCCGCATCGGTCGAGCTGAAGGTCACCCAGACGGAGCCCGCGGTACGTGGAGACACCGTCACGAACGTCTCCAAGCCGGCGACGCTCGAGACGGGAGCCGTCGTTCAGGTTCCCCTCTTCGTCGATCGCGGCGAGCGTATCAAGGTCGATCCTCGCGAAGGCCGCTACATCTCGCGCGCCTGATCGCGTGCGCTGACAACGCACGTTACAACTTGTAACTTGGTTGTGTCTCTCGCGTTAGAGGATCTCGTTCAGGGCGTCGAGGGGCCTTTGATTCAGGAGGACGTCGAGGATCGTCTCGCGCGCGACGCGGGCGCGTTCTCGATTCCGGCGGAGCTCATGCACGTGCAGCCGCACGCGCTCGTAGCTTGGTCGCGGTATCCCGAGCTCCGCGGCCGCTGCACGACATCTCCTGTACGTCTCGGCGATCGGGAGCGAACGGTCGTCGAGTCGGTCGATCGCGGCTACGAGTCGCGGATCCAGTCGAGGCGCGGCGGTATACATCGCCTCCGCAATCCTGGTCTCTCGAGTCGAACAGCTCTGTGCCAAGAGCGTGCCGATTCGCTCCTAGTGACAAGTTGTAACTTGGCTTCGATCGATGCCGGATCGTGTGATGATCAGGCGCCCAGCGTGGCTCGTTCTCGAAGTGAGGTCGCTAAGGTCCACGGTCGATGCCGAAGCTGGTCGACACGACCATCAGACTGCTTTCACAAGAGCCTCTGGCCGGGAGGCTTCCGACTGCTGAGATCCTCCGGGTGGCCGAGATTCTCGATGGCGCGGGCTTCGCGTGCCTGGAGATCTCGGGCGGTGGCGTTTTCGATGCGACCGTGCGCCGGCGGGTGGAGAGCCCGTGGGAGCGGATCCGGGCGATCAAGGCTCGTGTGTCGACCCCGCTCGGAATCGCATTGCGCGGCCGCTTTCTCGTCGGGTCGCGGCCGGTCAGCGGGGACATCGTGGGGCGCTTCGTCTCCTGTGCCGCCGAGAACGGCATCGAGGTCTTCCGGCTCCACGACCCGCTGAACGACGTCTCCAACCTGCGCGAGGCGGGCGCGGCGATCACGAGCTCCGGCGGCACGTTCCACGCTGGGCTCGTCTACAGCCCCGGCCGCACGGACGAGACCGACGCGCTCGTCGACCAGGCACGGAAGCTGCCGGAGCTCGGCGCCACGCGCGTCGTCGTCAACGACCCCACGGGCGCGCTGCTCCCTCACAAGGCACACGAGCTCGTCGGGAGGATTCGCGAGGCGAGCGGGCTTTCCGTGGGTTTCTACGTGCAGGGCGCGGCCGGCCTCGGCATAGCGTCGGCACTGGCTGCGGTCGAGGCGGGGGCCGACCTCGTCGCAACTGCCGTCTATCCGCTGGCCTTGAGCCTCCACCGCGTTTCGGGCGAGGCATTGGCCGAGTCCCTCGAGGGGCTCGGCCATTCCACCGGGGTCCAGACCGAAAAGCTGTGGGAGGCCGCGGACGTCATCGACGAGTACATCGGGGACGAGCCGGTCGCGCCGGTCGCGCCGCGAATAGCCGTGCGGGCTGCGGAGTACGACCTGCCCGCCGGGCTCGTCGCCGCGCTCGAGGTTCATCTTCGCGCCCATGCCGCCGCCGACCGTCTCTTGGACGTTCTCGAGGAGGTGAGCCGCGTCCGCGCGGAGGCCGGCTGGCCGCCGCTGGCGGCGCCGATCGGCCAGATCCTGGCCTCGCAGGCGCTCCTGCACGTCCTGGAGGCGAGGCGCTACGGCACGGTGATCGACGAGTTCCGTGCGCTCGTCCAGGGCGGCTACGGCGTGACGCCCGAGCCGGTCGACCCGACCGTAGAGCGCGCGATCGAGCTGCTCGCACCCGCGCCCACGCTGACCGACGACCCGCCTACCGCGGAGGATGTGCGGGAGCAGGCCGAAGGCCTGGCCGCGAGCGAGGAGGAGCTCGTTCTCATCGCGACGTTCGGCTCCGACGCGGAGGAGCTCCTGCGCACGATCAGGCAGCGGCATTCGCGCGACGCGGTTCTGATCGCCGAGGACGAAGATGCCGAGCGCGCGGAGCGGATCCGCGAGCTCGTCAAGATCGTGCAGGAGAGCGGCGTCGGCGAGATCGAGATCGAGGACGAGGGCATGCGCGTATCCGTCCGACGCGCTGATGAGCTGCCTGCGACGGGACCGACGCCGCTCCTGACTGCCGAGAGCGCGGAGTACGACGCCGGCCCTGCGCAGCAACCCGACGCAGCCGCCCCGACGCGTGTGGAGTCGCCGATGGTCGGAGTGTTCTATCGAGCCCCGAACCCGGGCGCGCCGGCGTTCGTCGACATCGGTGACACCGTCGTCCCCGGACAGACGCTGTGCGTGCTCGAGGCCATGAAGCTGTTCAACGAGCTCAAGGCCGAGGTCGCAGGCACGGTGGCGTCCATCCACGTCGAGAACGCCCAACCGGTCGAGTACGGGCAGCTGCTGTTCGAGATCGAGCCGGCCCTCGCGCCGCCAGTCCTCTAAAGGCGCTGACCGTGTTCTCGCGCGTCCTCGTAGCGAACCGGGGCGAGATCGCCGTCCGCGTGATCCGGGCGCTGCGCGAGCTCGGGATCGAAGCGGTCGCCGTGTACTCGACCGCAGACCGCGATGCCCTCCACGTCGAGCTTGCAGATCGCGCAGTTTGCATCGGGCCCGCCGCGGCCGCGGAGAGCTATCTGCGGATTCCGAACGTCGTCGCGGCCGCCGAGACAACCGGTTGCGAGGCGGTTCACCCGGGTTACGGTTTTCTCGCGGAGAACCCGGCCTTCGTGCGGGCGTGTGAGGAGTCAAGCCTCGTCTTCATCGGGCCTCCTGCGGAAGTGATGGAGCGGATGGGCGACAAGGTTCTCGCCAAGGCGGAGATGCGCACCGCAGGCGTGCCGCTGGTGCCGGGAACGGAAGGGGTCGCGAGCCTCGCCGAGCTCAGGGCGGCCGCGCGCCTGATCGGATTCCCCGTCCTCGTGAAGGCCGCTGCCGGGGGAGGGGGCAAGGGCATGCGACTCGTCGCGGCCGAAGAGGAGCTGGAGGGCGCGTTTGCGTCGGCAGGCGCCGAGGCGGAGGCAGCCTTCGGTGACGGATCGCTCTACCTCGAGAAGGCGCTGACACCCGCTCGCCATGTCGAGATCCAGGTGCTCTGCGATGCGGAGGGAGGAATCCTCACGCTCGGTGAGCGGGAATGCTCGATCCAGCGCAGGCATCAGAAGCTGGTCGAGGAGTCGCCGTCGCCTGCACTCGATCCGGACGCACGGGAGGCGATGGAGAGCGCCGTCGAGCGCGCGTGCGCTGCCGTCGGCTACCGGAACGCCGGCACGTTCGAGTTCCTGCTCGGCCCCGACGGTGGCTTTCACTTCATCGAGGTGAACTGCCGGCTCCAAGTCGAGCATCCGGTGTCGGAGCTGGTCACCGGCATCGACATCGTCCGCGAGCAGGTTCGCATCGCAGCCGGCGAGCGACTCAAGCTCACCGGACGTGCGCCTCGGCATGGCCACGCGCTCGAAATCCGGATCAACGCGGAGGATCCGACACGAGGATTCGCGCCGGCGCCCGGCACCGTCACCCGATTCACGCCTCCGCTCGGTGCCGGGGTACGCGTCGATACGGCGGTCCGGTCGGGGAGCGCGATCCCGCCGTACTACGATTCGATGATCGCGAAGGTGATCGTCTGGGACGCGACGCGCCCGGCCGCCCTTGCTCGCGCCCGTCGCGCGCTCTCGGAGCTCGAGGTCGAGGGTATTCCCACCACGAGAGAGCTCGCGCTCGACGTGCTCGCGTCGGAAGAGTTTCAGAGCGGTGAGTACTCGACGTCGACGCTCGGTGATCTGGAGGGCAGGGTGCCCTCCCTCTCCGTCTCGTGACCCCGCCGGCCGGACGCAGAGCAGGGCGTCGGCAGGCGCTCTTTCTCCTCTACCAGTGGGACCTGACCGGACAGCCGCTCGCCTCGCTCTTCGAAGGAGAGCCCGACGCGTTCGCGTCCTCACTCGCGCTGGCGGTGTCGGAGCGGGTCGCCGAGCTCGACCTGCGCATCACGGAGACGTCCGAAGACTGGCCCGCCGACAGGCTGGGTACGCTCGAGCGCAACGTGCTTCGCATCGGCGTCTACGAGCTCGAAGAGGGCACGGTTCCACCTGAGGTGGCGATCAACGAAGCTGTCGTCCTCGCGAAGCGGTACGCGTCGGAGGACGCCGGAAGGCTGGTCAACGGCATCCTGGGGCGGATCGCGCGAGAGGAGGCGACTGCTTGAGCTCCACGGATGAAGCGCTCGGGCGCGCGGAGGAGCTACTCGCGCAGCTTAACGGGAAGCGCGACGAGCTCGAGCGGCTCGCGCGGGCGGACGACATCGACGGGGAAGCCGCGGTCGACCTGATCGCCGACCTCGCGGACCTGGCCAGGCAGATCGAAGCCGAGCTGACACGCGCGCGGGCGACCGCCGATGCGGACGGCTGACGAGCTTCGCGACGTCTTCGAGGCGTATCTCGGCGCGCTTCCGCTAGCACCCGAGCTCGGTCGTCTCGAGGAAGTTCTCCGGTACGCGCTCGACTCGGGAGGCAAGCGGGTTCGCCCCGTCCTCTGTCTGGCCGTCGCGGACGCGACACGTGGAGCGGTCGAGCGAGCGCTGCCTGCCGCAACAGCCCTGGAGCTCGTGCACACGTTCTCGCTCGTTCACGACGATCTGCCTGCGCTCGACGACGACGCCGAGCGCAGGGGGCGCCCGAGCGCGCACGTGCGCTACGGAGACGGCGTCGCGCTGCTCGCCGGTGACGCCCTTCTCGCGGAGGCATTCCGGCTCGCACTCTCGTACGACCATCCGGCGATCGCCCGCGAGCTGGCCGACGCCACCGTCGGGATGATCGGCGGCCAGCACCGTGACATCGCCGGCGACGACCACGACCCCGTCGAGGTGGTGCGTCTCAAGACAGGGAGGCTCTTCTCCGCGTCGGTGGGCCTTGCGCTGAACGCGGTCGGCGTGCCGGTCGTCGAGCAGCCGCCGTGGCGGGCGTTCGGCGACGAGCTCGGCCCGCTGTTTCAGGTGGTGGACGACATCCTGGACGAGGACGGCTTCGCCGAGCGCCTCGGAGCCGAGGAGGCGCGACAGCTCGCCGATGCCGCCGCGGAGCGTGCTCGGAAGCGGCTCGAAAGGCTCTCCGCCGACACGTCGGTGCTACGCGAGCTCGTGGACGGTCTTGCTGTTCGAACCGTTTGAGGGTTGACGCCCGCCTCGTTATGGCTACCATCCGGCGCTGACGAACAGGCCAGGTTCGTGCGCAACCCGATATCTTCGCGCGCCGACCGACGTTCCCTCCTCGCCGATGTCCCTCCGTCTTCACAGACTCCTGCCCGCGCTCGCACTGGTCGCCCTCGTGCTGGCGCTGCCTCCGGCGACGGCCTCGGCCACGGGTACGACGGCGACGGTGCAGACGGACGAGCAGCCGACTCGCGGGGAAGGACGTCCGACTCAAAAGAGACGGGTGAGCATCGGGGAGCGTGCCGCGAAGATCGCGATCGAGGCGGTCGGCATCCCGTACCGCTGGGGAGGAGCGTCACCGACGAGCGGCTTCGATTGCTCCGGGCTCGTTCTCTGGGCCTACGGTCGGGTCGGAATCGAGGTGCCGCACAACTCGTACGCCCTGTGGAGCACGCTCCGCGGGGTGGAGCGCTCGAGTATGGCCGCGGGAGACGTGCTCGTGTTCTCCGGGATCGGGCATGTCGGTCTCTATCTCGGCGGTGGGCGCATGGTGCACGCGCCGTCCACCGGAAGACACGTCGAGGTCGTGGAGCTCGCGAGCTCGAACTACGGCTCGCGCCTCGTGGGCGTGCGCCGCGTCGCTCCCGCGTAATCACACGCAAAAGAAAACGACCGCGCGCGAGTGAACTCTTACCCCGCGCGCGGCCTGCCAAAATCCCTACAGGCGGCCCGCTCAGCCTCCGCGGCTCGCCTTCCCTCATTATCCACTTCTATCGACGGGTGTACCCGAATCCTCCGAAGAGCGCGAGGACGACGAGCACGATGATCAAGACCAAGAGCCATGTCGGCATGTGTTCACCTCCTGGCCCGAGTAGTTCCCACGGCAGACCCCGTTGAAACCCGCACGCAAGCGGCTCGACGTCCTCCTCGTGGAGAATGGCCTGGCCGAGAGCAGGAGCCAGGCTCAGGCGCTCGTCCTCGCCGGGCTCGTCCCGGGCTACGACAAGCCAGGGCAGCAGGTGGACGAACACGCGGAGCTGCGGGTCGAGCGGCCTCCGCCGTTCGTCTCGCGCGGAGGCGAAAAGCTCTCCACTGCGCTGGAAGCCTTCGCAGTCGGGGTCGAAGGGCGCGACTGCGCGGATGTCGGCGCCTCGACCGGCGGCTTCACCGACTGCCTGCTCCAGGCCGGCGCGAGCCGCGTGATCGCGATCGACGTCGGCTACGGCCAGCTCCATCCTCGGCTTCGCGCCGATCCGCGGGTCCACGTCCTCGAGCGGACCAACGCGCGCCTGCTCACGGAGCTGCCGTTTCCGCCCCAGCTCGTCGTCTGCGACGTCTCCTTCATCGGCGTCGCGAAGGCGCTTCCACCGGTGCTCGCGCTGGCTCGGCCGGGCTGGGAAGCCGTGGTGCTCGTCAAGCCGCAGTTCGAGGCCGGGCGCGCCGAGGCGCCGAAAGGGGTCGTCCGCGACCCCGAGGTGCAACGGAACGTCCTCGAAGCGGTGACCGAAGCCGCGCGCGCGTGGGGTGGACAGACGGTCGGAGTCGTAGACTCAGGGCTACCCGGCCCCAAGGGGAACCGGGAGTTCTTCGTCCATCTCGTGAACCGGTCTACCGAGGCGAACCACGATGACATCGACCGCTGGATCGCCGAAGCCGTCGGCGCGTAGTAGACCCGTGGCGCTGGCCGCGGTGGTGATGCACGGGCAGCCGGCACAGATCGGGTCGGGGCTTGCTCGCCTGCAAGCGGTCGCGGAGGAGCACGGCGTCGAGCTCGTGCACAAGCCGGATTACGACGATGCGGCTGCTGCCGACATCGCCATCGTGCTCGGCGGCGACGGAACCGTTCTGCGTGCGTTGACGCGGTTCCTCGGGACCGGCGTGCCCGTGATCGGGGTCAACTTCGGGCGGGTCGGGTTCCTGAGCTCGATGCCCAGGAAGGATCTGGAAACCGGGCTCGCGCGGGTCTTCGCAGGGGAGTACGAAGTGGTGGAGCTGCCGACGCTCGAGGTCGAGCATCCCGAGGGGAAGCGTCAAGCTGTCAACGACGTCGTCGTCGCGAGCGCCTCGCTCGGGCGCATGATCGAGCTCGAGCTCGCGGTCGGGGGTGAGGAGCTCGGGCGTCAGCCTTGCGACGGGATCATCTGCGCGACTCCATCGGGCTCGACCGCGTACAACCTCTCGAACGGGGGGCCGGTGCTGGTGTGGGGCCTGGAAGCGATGGCGCTCACGTACGTCGCTGCGCATTCGCTGCGCGCCCGTCCACTCGTCATCCCTCCCGGCGCCGACGTCATCGTCTGGAACCGGACCGAGGGCGTCGAAGCCGGTGTCCTCGTCGACGGGCATCGGGTTGCGACGCTCGCGAAAGCCGAGCGGGCGGTCGTGCGCATCGGCCCCGAGCGCTCACTCCTCGCGACGCTTCCGGAGGCGACCTTCGTGCGCCGGTACCGACAGAGCTTTGCTTCGTAGGCTCCGGATCGAGAACCTCGTCCTGATCCGGGAGGCGGATCTCGCATTCGGCCCCGGCCTGAACGTGCTCACGGGCGAGACCGGAGCGGGGAAGACGATCTTCGCGCAGGCCGTCGGCCTCCTGCTGGGCGCCCGTGCCGACGCTGCGTCCGTGGGCGCGGATGGGTCGGAGGCGTACGTGGAGGCGGAGCTGGATGTCCCCCAAGACTTCTTCGAGGAGGATGAGGCCGCGACGCTCGCTGATCTGCGACCCGAGGGCGAGGCGGGTCTTGTGCTCGCGCGCCGGGTCTTCGGCGATGGACGTACGCGTGCATATGCCTGGGGCCGCGCCGTCGCGCGCGAAGACCTCGCCGCAGCGGCAGAGCGGCTGATCGCCATGTCGGGGCAGTTCGAGCAGCGCCGTCTGGCGCGCCCGTCCTTCCAGCTCGAGGTGCTCGACGCGTTCTGCGGTCCCGAGCAGGTGGCGCGCCGACGCGACGCGGTTCGAGCGTGGAAAGAGCTTGCCCTGGCGCGCCGTCGCTACGAGGAGCTGACGCGTGACGCCGACGCTGCCGCGTCGCGCCTCGCCGAGCTCGAAGCGCTGGTCGAGGACACCGACGGGCTCGCTCCGGGGGATGAGAACGCGCTCCGTGCTCAGCGTGAGCGGCTTCGCCACGTCGCCGAGCTCGAGGAGGCGGCTTCGGCCGCGGTCGAAGCGATCGCTCCGGAGGAGGGCGAGGGTGCGGCGTCGCTGACCGCGCAGGCCGAACGCGCGCTGGCGCCGCTCGAGCGGATCGCGCCGGAGCTCGGAGTCGTCGCGACCGAGCTCCGCGATGTCGCGCTCCGCCTCGGCGAGGCCGGGAGCGACCTCCACGCTTTCCTCGCGTCGCTGGAGGCGGATCCGGGGGCGTTGGACGAGATCGAAGGACGTCTCGCCCGAATCGCCGATCTCCGGCGTCGCTTCGACGCGTCGACCTTCGACGAGTTGCTGGAACGGGCAGCTGCCGCTCGGGTCGAGTTGGACGGCGTCGCCGCCGGGCACGATCCGGTGGCCGTCGCCGCCGGCGCGGTCTCGGAGGCAGAAGCACATGTGGCCGCGCTCGCCGACGAGCTGCGTGCAGTGAGGAGCTCCCACGAACGCCCCTTCGCCGAAGCCGTCTCCGCCGAGCTGCAGGGGCTCGGGCTGGGAGACGGTGAATTCCTGTGCGAGCTTCGCGAGCGGGAGCCCGGGGCGAGCGGCGCGGACGAGGTCGCCTTTCTGATCCGGCCCAATCACGGCTTGCCCTTCGGTCCGGTGGCGGAGCTCGCCTCCGGAGGCGAGCTCTCGCGAATCGCACTCGCGCTGGCCGCGGTCGCCGGTGGTGAGACCCTGGTGTTCGACGAGATCGATGCCGGGATCGGCGGCGTGACCGCGCACGCGGTCGCGTCGACCCTCCAGCGCCTGGCCGAGCGGGCCCAGGTTCTCACCATCACCCATCTCCCGCAGATTGCGACCGTCGCCGACCGGCACTTCCGCGTGGAGAAGGTTCCCGGCGACCCGACCCACACCCGCATCGAGGAGCTGGATGACCTCCTGCGCCGCGAGGAGCTCGAGCGCATGTTCGGCGGGCAGGAGTTCCTCGCCACCCTGGGCGGCGGGGGTCAGGCTTCATCCTGACGTTCGTCTGGGGTCAGGCTTCATCCTGACGTTCGTCTGGGGTCAGGCTTCAGCCTGACCCACCGGCCGTGACTGCTGCTACGGTGGGACCCCGTGGCCAAGTACGTGTTCGTCACGGGTGGCGTGGTCTCCGCGCTCGGCAAGGGGATCGTCGCGGCGTCGCTCGGGCGCCTGCTGAAATCGCGCGGCCTGTCCGTCAGCGCGCAGAAGTTCGACCCGTACCTCAACGTCGATCCAGGCACGATGAGCCCGTTCCAGCACGGCGAGGTCTTCGTCACCGAGGACGGCGCCGAGACCGATCTCGACATCGGCCACTACGAGCGCTTCATCGACGAGAACCTTTCCCGGAACGCCAGTCACACCGCGGGCGCGATCTGGGACAGCGTCCTTCGTCGTGAGCGCAAGGGAGAGTTCCTCGGTGCGACCGTCCAGGTCATCCCCCACATCACGAACGAGATCAAGGCGCGCATCCGCCGCGCCGAGAAGGTCTCGCCCGCTGATGTCGTCATCTCCGAGATCGGCGGCACGGTGGGCGACATCGAGTCGCTGCCGTTCCTCGAGGCGATCCGCCAGTTCCGGCGCGAGGTCGGGGTCGAGAACGTGCTCTACCTCCATGTCACGCTCGTGCCGTTCATCCCCGCCGCGGGAGAGCTGAAGACGAAGCCCACGCAGCATTCGGTCAACGAGCTCCGGCGCATCGGTATCCACCCTGACATCGTCGTCTGCCGCTCGACCGAGCCGCTCTCCGACGACATCCGCGACAAGATCGCGCTCTTCGCCGACGTGGATCTGCGCGCGGTGATCGCCGCACCCGACGTCTCCGACGTCTACCTCGTTCCCGAGACGCTGCAGGCGGAGGGCCTCGACACCCTCGTCTGCGAGAAGCTCGGCCTGGACGTGCCCGCCGCCGACCTCGGCGAGTGGCGTGAGCTCACCGAGCGAAGCAGCGAGCTTCGGGAGGAGGTCGAGATCGCGCTCGTCGGCAAGTACCTGAAGCTCCACGATGCGTACCTCTCCGTGCACGAAGCCCTCAAGCACGGCGGCGTCCACTCGGGCTGTCGCATTCGCGTGCGCTGGGTCGATGCCGAGCACATGTCGTACGAGGAGGCGGTGCGGGAGCTCGAGCAGGTGGACGGCGTCCTCGTCCCGGGCGGCTTCGGGTCTCGCGGCTGGGAAGGAAAGATCCTCGCGTGCCGCGTCGCGCGCGAGCGCGAGATCCCGTATCTCGGCCTCTGCCTCGGCATGCATGTCGCGGTGTCCGAGTTCGCGCGAAACATCGCGGGAATGGAGGGCGCCAACTCGACCGAGATGGATCCGGAAACCCCGTACCCCGTCATCGACCTGCTCCCGGAGCAGAAGGAGATCGAGGATCTCGGCGGCACGATGCGCCTCGGCGCTCAGGCGGTCGAGCTCGTCGAGGGGACGCTTGCCCGCGAGGCTTACGGCGAGCCCGTGATCCACGAGCGGCATCGCCATCGCTACGAGGTGAACAACGAGCTTCGTCCGCAGCTCGTCGACGCGGGACTCGTCATCTCGGGCACATTCCAGGAGGGGAGGCTCGTCGAGATCGTCGAGCTGCCCGATCATCCCTGGTTCGTCGCCAGCCAGTTCCACCCGGAGTTCAAGTCGCGGCCCACGCGTCCCGCGCCGCTCTTCCGCGACTTCGTAGCGGCAGTGCTCGAGCGGTCGCAATCCCGTAGCGGCGTGCGCGCGGCTGCGAGTTGACGATCACTGATCGGGCAGGCGTCGTCCTGCGCCTGGCACGCGCCGACGATCTAGCGGCGATCGACCAGCTGACGGTCGACGGGTACGCAGGGATCCAGGAGAGCTACGTCGGGATGCTCGGCGAGGACATCTATCAGGCCGTGCGGCACCAGCCCGAGCTGACGTGGGAGCAGAGGAAGTGCGCTCAGAACCGCGAGCTCTTCGACGTTCATCCCGACCAGGTGTGGGTGCTCGATCGCGACGGTGACGTCTTCGGATACGTCACGTTCTGGCTCTTCGCCGAGCAGCAGTACGGGCACATCGACAACAACGCCGTTCGCTCCGACGAGAGGGGACATGGCTGGGCGACGTTCATGTACCGATCGGTCCTCGAGCACTTCCGCGAGCTCGGGCTCCGGTTCGCGCACGTCGACACTGGCTTGGACGACGCCCATAGCGCTGCGCGTCGCGCGTACGAGTCCGTGGGGTTTGACCGCCAAATACCCGGGGTCGAGTATTGGCAGGATCTCTCGACCCTGAACACAGGATCGACGTGAATCCGCCAAGTGACACAGTGTCACTTGGGATGAGCGCGCGTCCGGTCCTCCACATCGCCGCCGCGATCATTCGCCGCGATGACGAGATCGTGCTGATTCGGCAGGCAGCTTCTGGTGAGGAGCTGTTCTGGTCCGTTCCGTCAGGACGAGTTGAAGACGGTGAGCTGGTCACAGAAGGTCTCGCACGCGAGGTGTTCGAGGAGACGGGTCTTCAGGTCATCGATCCTGGACGATTGGCCTTCGTCCTTCAGATCGACAATCGCCGCGCTGAACAGCTCCATCCAGGTCGCTGTCCGGGGAACGGATACCACGCGACTGTCTGGACTTTCGAGGTTGATTCCTGGAGTGGCCGGCTCGAGCCTCATGACCCGGATGGTCTCGTCGTCGAAGCAAGCTTCATGACCGTTCCTGACGCGGTCGCGCACCTGGAGAAGCTCGTATGGCAATCGGTCACCGTCAACTACCTCCGAGGCAAGGTCGGGTCTGGATCACTACATCTTCAGCGCTGGCACGAAGACGGCAGCGTCGAGATCCTCGCCTGAAACGCCAAGTTACAACTTGTAACTTAGTCTCGTGGATTCGCTCCAGCAGCCGCTGACTTCACCGCTGATCGGCCTCTTCCTCGAGTTCTGCGCGATCCCGAGCCCTTCGGGGCGGGAGCGCGCGGTCGCAGACCGGGTCGGCGCGTTTCTAGCCGACCTCGGTCTGGAGTGGGACGAGGACGACGCGGCGACACCGCTCGACGGAGACACGGGGAACATCTACTGCCGGATTACCGCGACGAATGATGGTGGCACCCCGATCTTCCTCTGCGCGCACACGGACACCGTTCCGCCAGAGGCGGTGATCGAACCGGTGGTCGGCGAGGACGGGATCGTGCGGAACGCTGCGGGAACCATCCTGGGCTCGGACAACAAGGCCGCCGTCGTCGTCATGCTCGAGGCGACGCGGCGGATCGTCGAGGAAGAACGGCCGCATGCCGGCATCGAACTGATCTTCACGCCGCAGGAGGAGGTCTCTCTTCGAGGCGCGGATGCGTTCGACCACACGAGGCTCGCGGCCGAGACCGGGTTCGTCTACGACCAGGGAGCGCCGATCGGCGAGATCGTGCTCGGATCGCCGCACGGACGGCTGCTCGACTTCCGCTTCCACGGACGCTCGGCTCATGCGGGCATGTTCCCGGAGGACGGGCGCTCTGCGATCGCGGCGGCCTCGAGGGCGATCGCCGACTTCCGGTTGGGACGGATCGACGAGGAGACGAGCGCCAACGTCGGCGTGATCACAGGTGGCACTGCGCGCAACGTCGTCCCCGAGTGGTGCTCGTTCACGGCCGAGGTGCGCTCGCACGACGAGCGCAAGGCGGTCGACCTCGTGCGCGAGATGCTGGAGACAGCGGCGTTCGCCGCGAGTCTCGGCGAGTGCGAGGTCGATTCCGAGGTGCGACCGAGCTTCCCTGGCTACCGCTTTCGCGAGAGCGACCCGCCCGTGGTGCTCGCCGCGACGGCGCTCCGCGAGGCAGGCTTCGAGCCGACCTACGCCCTGAGCGGCGGCGGTGCGGACGCGAACGTCTTCAACGCGCGCGGCCTCTCCTGCGTGAACCTGGCGAACGGGATGATGGAGATCCATACGCCGGGCGAGCACATCGCGGTCGCCGACCTGGAGGGCATGGTCGAGGTCACGCTCGCGCTCGTCGAAGCGGCTGCGAGAACTACGTCAGGCTGACCGAGCCGTCTTCTGCGAGCGTCCAATGCGGGTTGTGGGCGATCTCCCACGGATGCCCGTCCGGGTCGACGAAGACTCCCGAGTAGCCGCCCCAGAACGTCTCGGCGCCTGAGCGAACGATCGTCGCTCCGGCCGACTCGGCTTCGGCGAGGACGCCGTCGACCGCCGCTGGCGAGCGGACATTGTGCGCGAGGGTGACACCGCCCCAACCACCTGAGTCAGCCACCGCAGTGTCCTCGGCGAGCTCTGCGCGGCTCCAGAGCGCGACGATCATCCCGCATGCCTGGAAGAAGACGACGTCGTCATCCGGCTCGGAGCCGGTTGTCCAGCCGAGCGCCTCGTAGAACGCCCGCGCGCGGCCGATGTCGACGACGCCGAGCGTGATCAGGCTCACGCGCTGCTCCATCAGCCGCACCTTAGATGCTTGATCGGGAATTCACGGCGGGCCGGATGGCCACGACACTGCGCCGGATCGCCACCCTCCCACGCCGTCCAGGCTTCTTTCCTCGCACGGCGAATGAGCGCGTCGCCCGGCTTGGTCGTGACCGCCCCCCGGGACTGCGCGTCATTCCAGATCAAGCATTTGGGCGCATCTCGCGCGTCGGTCGCTATCGTCCGCGCGCCATGCGGATCGGCGTCGCCAAGGAGATCAAGCCCCAGGAGCATCGGGTCGCTCTCACCCCCGCGGGGGCACGCGAGCTCGTGCAGCGCGGGCATGACGTCCTCGTGGAGTCCGGCGCCGGGCTCGGGAGCGCATTTCCGGACGAGATCTACGAGCGTGCCGGCGCGACGATCGTCTCGGTCGACGACGTGTGGGACCGGTCCGAGCTACTGCTCAAGGTGAAGGAGCCGATCGCGATCGAGTACCCACGACTCCGGCCCGGCCTGACGCTCTTCACGTACCTGCACATCGCCGCCGACGAGCCCTTGACCAGGGCGCTGGTGGACTCCGGCATCACCGGGATCGCCTACGAGACGGTCGAGACCGACCTTGGCGGGCTGCCGCTACTCGCCCCGATGAGTGAGATCGCCGGCCGCCTGGCGCCGCAGGCCGGCGCGCACTATCTCGAGAAGCCGAAGGGCGGGCGTGGGATCCTCCTCGGCGGGGTCGCAGGTGTGTCGCCGGGCAAGGTGGTCGTCATCGGCGGCGGCATGGTGGGCTACAACGCCGCGATCATCGCGATCGGGTTGGGAGCGCAGGTCACGATCTTCGAGCGCTCTGTCGACCGCATGCGCTACCTCGAGCAGATCCTGAGCGGGCGCGTCACGCTCATCATGTCGTCGAGCCTCCAGATCGAGGCG
>Ga0208612_1000257_pt1 | contig 25923 bp, 24 predicted proteins | sample AntDryMetagUQ889_FD_188089 | JGI IMG/M metagenome (GOLD analysis project Ga0208612, IMG submission 188089) | Polar desert microbial communities from Antarctic Dry Valleys - UQ889 (SPAdes) | ecosystem: Environmental > Terrestrial > Soil > Desert | place: Antarctic Dry Valleys | collected 2008-12-31 | reverse complement strand
GTGGGCGCCGCGGTGCATGAGGACGATGCACAACCCCGTCCACGTCTAGCGCGCCCCGACGTGGGTCGCGTTATGCACCCGCCGAGCGACAGCGATCAGGCAGCCGGCCGGTGGCTTGCGTTCACCCCACCCCCGCCTCCGCTCCCTCGACCAACGCCACCACCGCGGCGACCACGTCCGGGTCGAACTGGGCGCCGGCGTTGCGCCGCAGCTCCTCCACGGCGACGGGGCCCGCAAGGGATGGCCGGTAGGGGCGCGCGGTGGTCATCGCCACGTAGGCGTCGCATGCATGGAGGATGCGCGCGGCGAGCGGGATCTCCTGGCTGACGAGGCCGTCGGGATACCCCATGCCGTCGAAGCGCTCGCGCTCGGCGCGGACGATCTGGGCGGCCGTCGTCAGGGCCGGCAGCGAGCCCAGCAGCCGCTCGCCCACGACCGGGTGCTCGCGCAGGGCAGCGAACTCGTCGTTGGTGAGCTGTCCGCGCTTCTCGACCACGCCGGGCGGCGCGCACACGGTTCCGATCTCGTGGAACAGCGCCGCCAGGTGCAGCTGGCGCACCTCTTCGGCCGCCAGGCCCAGCCGGCGTCCGACCTGCGTGGCCAGACGAGCCACCATCCGGCCGTGCTCGTCCGCGCGCTCGCCGGCGAGCGTCCAGTCGTCCTCGGTCCTCCACCCCGAGGAGGAGAGCTGGCGCAGCAGCGCGACGACCGCCAGCGCATTGCCCACCGCGGTGGCCGCGCCCTCGGCGAGCGCGACGTCGTCGGGGCCGTAGGCGTTCGGGCGGTCGGACTCGAACACCAGCGCCCCGCGCAGCTCGCCGCCGGCGAGGATCGGCGCGGCCAGCTGGGCGCGCGCGCCGGTTCCACCGGGGCCCCCCGAGGCGTCGGTCAGCAGGCGTGCGAGCGTAGATCCCGAGCCGTCGGTCGCGCTCGCCTCCGCCGGTCGGCGCTCGTGCAGGGCGATCGTGAGCGGCGGGCGATTGGGGACCGCGTCGCCCGGGCGCGCACGGGTCGCCCCGCGGCCGCTCACCGCCACGAGCTGGAGCGAGGGGCTGGCCCCGTCGCCGCGCACGATGCCCACCGCGTCGTGGTCGACCGCTCCGGCGGCATGAGCGACCGCCGTCTCGACGACGGCCCGCTCGGTGGTGGCGGCGGCCAGCGCACGCGCCAGGTTGGTGAGGAAGGCCAGGCGAGCGGGTGCCCGGCCGGCGGCCGGCTCGGAGGGGCGCCCGCGCAACGGCGAGGCGCCGGCCGAGCGCATCACGCCCAGCGAGCGCCGACCTTCGGCGCGAGCCCGGGTGTCCTTCGCCTCGCGCAGCGCCGTCTCCGCCTGGCGGACGAGGTCGTCGGGAGTCGTCGCGGGCTGGCCCCAGGTCGCGCATCCCGTGCTGGCGGTCAGCTGCCACGGGACGGCCCGCCCGGCGTCGGCGCCGGCCACTGCGTCCACCAGCCGCGTCGCCACCTGCTCGACCTCGCTGCGGCCCGCCGCCACCGCGATCACCCCGAACTCGTCACCGCCCTGGCGGCACAGACGATCCTCGGCGCGCAGGGCTCCGCGCAGCGCCGTCGCGACGGTCCGCAGGGCGTCATCGCCGACGAGGTGACCGAACTCGTCGTTGACCTGCTTGAAGTCGTCCAGGTCGATCAGGACCAGCGAGAACGGATCGCCGTGGCGCCGAGCCCGCGCGCCCTCCGCCTCCAGCGAGCGCCAGAAGACGCGATAGTTGCCGACGCCGGTGAGGCCGTCCTGATCGGCCAGCCGGCGCGCCTCGGCCGCCTGCTCGGCATAGCGGCCCCGCTCGCGACGCAGCCCGTCGACGGCGAGGGACACCATACCCGATGCCGCCATCGCCGGAACGAGCAGGACGAGGTCCTCCGAGAGCCGTCCGTCCGCGACCAGCACGGCGGCGATCGCGATCGCGATTCCCGCCGCGGTCAGCGCGAGCGCCGCGGGCGCCGGCTGGAAGGTGGCAGCGTGGATCACCGGGAAGAGCGCCACCACGAGGAGCGCCGTGTCGGTGCCCTCGCGCGAGGCCAGGAGCCCCCCAACCACGACCAGCGCGATCGCGTCGGCGGCCAGGACTACCGATTTCTCACCTGCCCCGCGGTAGGCGGCCAGGAGCAGCATCAGGCCGGTCAGCAGCCCGATCCACGCCCCGGCGGTCGCGGCGATCGTCTCGACCGTTCGGCCGGAGCTCACGGCGAGGACCGTGCAGAGGGCGGCGAGCGCCAGCAGCACGACGGCGCCGGACGCGGCGGCCACGACTGCCTCCGGGCGCGCAGCATCATCCGCGCGGCGCGCTGACGGCAACGACTCTTGGCGCTGCTCGGAGCCTCCCATGGTCAGCCGATCCTAGGCGCTGCCCGTTCCCCGATGTCGTGTTTTCAACACTCTTCCCCATTCGAACGCACGAAGCGAGCGTTCTTTTCCCGCACCGTGCGCGCTTGACCGGCGCTGCGAGCGGGCACGGCGGGCGACCGGCGGCCCGCGCGGTCGGTCAGAGCGGTGAGCGCGAGAGCGCCTCGTAACGCGCCCCCCCCGGCCGCGTCCAGGAGCGGTAGAGCGTCACCGCGGTCCCGGTGAACTCGAGCGCCGGCGCCTCCCCGATCTCGTGCGCGTGAAGCGGCTGGCCCGGCCTCACCCGGGCCACCGTGACGTGGGGACGAAACGGCCGGCGCTCCGGCGCATGCGCAGCCTGCGCGACCAGCGCCTGCGCGACCCGTCGTTGCAGGCCGGCAAGGGCACCGTCGCGATCGGCAATATCCACGCCCAGAACGCGCGGGCGCCGTGGCGGCAGCCAGGCGACGCCCGCGGTGGCCAGCGGTGGCGGGCCGCCGGCGCAGTCGTCGACCAGCCCTCCGAGCGCGTCTGCGTCGCGCAGCGGACGGTTGCCCAGGAACGCGAGCGTGACATGAAGGCTCTCCGCGGGGACGGGCCGCAGCGCCGGACGCGTGGCCGCCAGGCTCGCCGCCCATCCTGCGAGCTCGCGTCGAACCTCCCCGGGCAGGTCGAGCGCTACGAACAGTCGCGCGTGATCCGCGCTCACGCCGCCGCGGGCCGGCTCGGGCCCGCCGCAGAGGCCCGCCCGAGACCGGGCTCGGGCCCACCGCCGTCCGTGCCGGCGAGCACTCGGCGCAGCATGTGCATCGCCACGGTGGTGGAGCGGTCGCGCACGTCCTGACGTCCGCCGGGGAGGTTCAGCGAGCGCTCCAGTGCCGCCTCGCCGCGCGCGGCCACGCAGAAGCAGACCAGCCCGACCGGCTTGCCGGCCGTGCCCCCGTCCGGGCCGGCGATCCCGGTGACGCCGATCCCGAGGTCGGCGCCGAAGCGCTCGATCGCTCTCTGCGCCAGGGCCCGCGCGACCGGCGGCGAGACCGCGCCGTGGCGCTCGATCAGGTCGGGATCGACTCCGGCCACCGCCGTCTTGGCCGCGTTGGAGTAGGCGACGACTCCCCCGGCAACGTACGCGGAGGAGCCCGGGCGATCGGTCAGCCGCGCGGCCACGAGCCCGCCGGTGCAGGACTCGGCCACGGCGACGGTGCGCGCCGGCGGCCCGGCCAGCAGCGCCGCCACCTGCTCGTCCACCGTCGATCCGTCCGTTGAGAACAGCGTGTCGGCGTGACGGCCGCGGATGCGCTGCTCGAACTCCCGGTAGACCTGCTCGTCGCGCGGCTCGTAGCGCGTCGCCAGCTCGATCTCCCCTCGCCGCAGGCAGGTGGTGACCTCAAGGCGGTCGAGCGGGAGCCCGTCCTCCTCGATCGCCCGCAGCGACGCGGCGATCTCGGACTCCGGGATCCCGAACATCCGCAGGATCGTCTGGTGGTAGGTGGTCGCGCCCGCCAGCGCGGCGCGGAACGCCTCGGTGCCGGCCGCGTCGGCCCACATCGGCTGGAGCTCGCGCGGCGGACCTGGCAGGACGACGACCGCCGGGCCGCCGCCCTCGGACGGTGTCACGACCAGCCCCGGCGCCGTCCCGACCGGCTCGAGCACCGTGGCCCCCCGCGGAATGACTGCCTGCTTGCGGTTGGACTCGCGGATGGCGGCCTGGTCGAGCTGGGGCCAGCGGGCCATCAGCGGCCGCAGGATCTCGGCGATGCGTTCCTCGAGCGCCTCGTCGAGCACCATCTCGCGGCCGCAGAAGGCCCCGACCACCTCGGCGGTGAGGTCGTCGGCGGTCGGTCCCAGCCCGCCGCTGGTGACGAGGAGGTCCGCCGCCTCGCCCGCCAGGAACTCGAGCCCGGCGCGGACGTCGCTTGGGCGGTCGGCGACCACCACGATGTGCGACACCTCAACGCCGAGCTCACGCAGGCGCTCGGACAGCCACGGCCCGTTTCGATCCACGACCCGTCCGGAGAGGACCTCCGTGCCGGTGACGAGGATTCCGGCGCGCGCGGGCATCAGGCGCAGCGCCCGGCGCCGGTCAGCACGCGTTCTGCTCGTCGGAGAGCTCCCGGCGGCCCGCGGGCGTGAGCTCGTAGTTGGTCGGGTCGGGGCTGGAGGCCACCGAGAGCGTCCGCCCGTTGACGCGCATCCTGATCGCGGAGTTGCCAACCGTGAGCCTGAAGCGCCGCGAGCGGTAGGTGGGCTGGGCCGAGCCCGACGACAGCGCCGAGTTGACAAGCAGCTTGTCGGCGGCGTCGCGCAGGCACACGTAGACCTCTCCCTGCGGGATCAGCCTCAACGCGACGCGGGTGGGCCTGCGCTCGGGGGCCGGCGTGGCCGGCGGGGGTCGCGGTGCCGGACGGGCCGGGCGCGTCGCCGTCTCGGCGACGGGGGCGGGATCGTCCTCGCCGATCGAGCCGAGGACGATCAGGAGCGCGAGCACGCCGAGCACCGCGAGGCCGACGATCCACCCGCGCGACACGCGCGGGGGACGCAGCGGGCGCTGGCGATCGCCGCCCAGCGGCGGTCCGATCGGCCGCAGCTCGACGTCGCGCGGCGACTCGTAGCGCAGCTTGTACTCCTCCACCAGCATCCGGCCGTCGATGCCCAGGAAGTCCGCGTACGTGCGCAGGAACGACTTGACGAAGGTGGGGCCGGGCAGCAGGTCCCACTCCTCGTTCTCGATCGCACGCAGGTACTTAGCGCGGATCTTGGTCGCCGCCTCGACCTGGGAGACGTCGATTCCGGCGCGCATGCGCGCCTCCTGGAGTGTCACCCCGATGTCCGGCATCGCGCCAGCGAAGGCTACCGACGCACCGCAGCGGCGCCGGGACGCTCAGCGCGCGTCGAACTCGGTGGTGACCGGATCGAGGACCTCGGTCGCCGTCGCACCCGCGTCGCCGCCGCGATCACTGAGCTGCGCGAGCACGCGCGGGACGTCGGCCTCCGTGATCAGCACCTGACGGGGCTTGGAGCCCTCATAGCCCGAGATCACCCCGCGGCGTTCGAGCATGTCGATCAGGCGCCCGGCGCGCGTGTAGCCGAGCCGCAGGCGGCGCTGGAGCATCGACGTCGAAGCGGTCCCCATCTGCGCCACGAGCGCGATCGCGTCCTGGAGCAGCGGGTCCTCGTCGGGATCGAACCCGTCATCGTCTTCGGCGGCGCCGGCCTCCTCGCCGGCCACCTCCTCGAGCAGCTCCTCGTGGAATTCCGGCTCGCCCTGACGGCGCCAGTGCTCGGTGAGCGCGGCGATCTCCGACTCGTCGATGTAGGCGCCCTGGATGCGCTGCAGTCGCGAGGTGCCGACGGGCGAGAAGAGCATGTCGCCCTCGCCCAGCAGCGTCTCGGCCCCGTTCTGGTCGAGGATCACGCGCGAGTCGGTCTGCGAGGAGACGGCGAAGGCGATGCGCGAGGGGACGTTGGCCTTGATCATCCCTGTGATCACGTCGACGCGCGGGCTCTGCGTCGCGAGCACCAGGTGGATCCCCACCGCGCGGGCCTTCTGGGCGAGACGGATGATCGAGTCCTCGACGTCGGCGGGGGCGACCATCATCAGGTCGGCCAGCTCGTCGATCACGCACAGGATGTGCGGCAACGCGGGTTCGCTGCGTTTGGCACGCGCGCGGTTGAGCTCGGGCAAGGACCGCGTGCGGGCCAGCGACATCATCCCGTAGCGCGCCTCCATCTCGCGGACGAGGTTCTGCAGCGCGTTCGCGGCCATCCGCGGCGAGGTGATGACCGGCGTGAGCAGATGAGGGATCGAGTCGTAGTGGTTGAGCTCGACCTGCTTGGGGTCGACCAGCACCAGCCGGACGTCGTGGGGCGTCGCGCGCAGCAGGACGGAGGCGAGCATCGCGTTGACCGAGCCGGACTTCCCGGCGCCGGTGGTCCCCGCGACGAGGAGGTGGGGCATCTTGACCAAGTCGACCCCGATCGCCCGCCCGGCGACGTCCTTGCCCAGCCAGACCGACAGACGCGACCAATCGGCGGGCGGCTCCTGGAAGACGTCCCCGAGGTGGACCATCTTCTTGTGCAGGTTGGGCACCTCGACGCCGACGGCCTGCTGGCCGGGGATCGGGGCGAGGATGCGGATGTCGGTGGCCGCCAGCGCGTAGGCGAGATCGTCCTTGAGCTGAGCCACCTTGGCGACCTTGATCCCGGGCGCCAGGCGCAGCGCGTAGCGGGTGATGTGGGGGCCGGTGACGGTGTCGATGACCTTGGCCTCGATGCCGAAGTGGCCGAGGGCCTCGAGCAGCTGCGCCGACACCTTCTCCTGCCCCGAGGTGTCGGGCCGCGCGGCCTCGCCCTTGGAGCGCTTGAGAAAGCGCGGCTCGGGCAACTTCCACTCGAAGTCGGGATCGTCGGTGACGGCGGCGCGATAGCGCCCCTGGGGCGTGAGCGCGGCATCCGCTTCGGCAGGGCCCTCGGCCGCGGGCTCCCCGGCCGGCCGCGCCCGCGTGACGCCGGGCTCGTTGCCGTCCTCCGGGCGGCGCAGCTCCTCGGCGGCCGCGGCGTCCGGCGCGGCGGTCCCGGCGGCGACCGTGTCGACCGGATCGAGCACGCCGCCCGGCGGCTCGAGCTCGGGCGGCAGCTCCGGCGCGGGGGCGTCGCCGAACAGGTCGCCGGGCCGCCCCGCGGCGTCGAGTGACGGCGCCTCCACGTGGGTCGCGCGGACGACGAGGTCGCGCGGGCCCGGGTCCGGCGGCGAAACCTGCTCGTCGGCCGCCGGCTCTGCGCGGACGGACCTGCGCGCGACGGCGGCGTGCAGCCCGGACGTCGACTCGCGCAGCGCGCGACCGGTCCCGAGCATGCCGGTGCGCGCCAGGTGCACGACACCGGCGATCGTCGCGCCCGTCAGCAGCAGCAGCGCCGCCGCGAACAGGAATAGCCCGAGGATGTGAGCGCCGATCGGCTGGATCGCCGCCACGGCCGCGGTGTAGAGCAGCTCGCCGACGACGCCGCCGCGATCCTCGACGAACGCGCGATCCCACTCCCCCGCCCGCGCACCGTCGGGCCCGACGCCCAGCGTGCCCGCCGCCAGGCCCAGGGTGAGCGCGGCGAACAGCAGCGCGGCCCCGGTGCCGAAAGGCCTCCCGCGCGGAAGGAACGGGCGCATCACGACGAGCGCGCCGCCGGCCACCAGCGCCACGGGGACCGCGTAGGCGATCAGGCCGACGAGGTAGGCCGTGCCGTCGGCAAGCGCCTGCCCGACCTGTCCTCCGGCCCAGCCCAGGTAGAGCACGCAGGCCAGGAACACCCCAACCGCCACGAGCGCGAGGCCGATCAGGTCGAACTCGCGCTGCTCGAGCGCCGGCAGGCGGACCCACACCCCGGCGCCCAAGCGCGGCCGCTGGGGCGCGGGCTTGCGCTTGGTCGCGCGCTTGCGCCGCGCCCTGCGGGCAGCCGTGGTCTTGCGCGTGGACATAGCGCGGACTCCTTCGACGCGCCGTGCGCCTACCCTCCCCCGCCCCGGCCGCGCCGCCGGCGAACCTCCTAAAAGGCCCGTAAAACTCGGCCTTGGCGCGGGCGCGGAGGCGTACCATCGAGCGATGAACGACTATCCGCGCTCTCCCCGCGTGCTCGTCGTCGAGGACGACGAGGACATCGCCCAGGCGCTGCAGCGCTCGCTGCGGATGGAGGGCTACGAGGTGCGCCTCTCGGGCGACGGCGTCGACGCGCTCGACCAGGCCCACGCCTTCCTGCCCGACCTCGTCGTCCTCGACCTGGGCCTGCCGCGACTGGACGGGCTCGACGTCGCGCACACCCTGCGCGAGCGCGACGACACGCCGATCCTGATGCTGACCGCGCGCGACGCCGTCGACTCGCGCGTCGAGGGCCTCGACACCGGGGCCGACGACTACCTGGTCAAGCCCTTCGATCGCCAGGAGCTCCTGGCGCGCCTGCGCGCCCTGCTGCGGCGACGACCGCCCCGTGGCGCCGCACCCCTGGTGGTGGGCGACGTGATGCTCAACCCCGACACCCACGAGGTCCGGCGCGGAGGGGCCGGCGGCAACGGGGGACGCTCGATCAAGCTCACGCAGCGCGAGTTCGAGCTGCTCGAGTACCTGATGCGCAACGAGCGCATAGTGATCTCGCGCCAGCGCCTGCTCGACGAGGTGTGGGGGTATGACCCCTTCTCGGTCACCAACACGATCGAGGTCTTCGTCTCCAACCTGCGCAGAAAGCTCGAGGCCGATGGGGAGCCCCGGCTCCTTCATACGATCCGCGGCGCGGGCTACGTCCTCCGCGTATAGGCGGCTGCCGATCCGCTGGCGGCTCGCCGGCGGATCCGCGGCCCTGACGCTGGTGATCCTGCTCGGGTTCGCCCTGATCGTCGGCGTCCTGACCACCCGCCAGATGCGCCACGACTTCAACGATCAGGTGCGCCAGACGGCGGACACGCTGCGCGACCGGCTCGTCGTGCGACCGGGTCGCAACCCGCAGTGCGTCGGGCCCGACCTGGACACCTTCGGCAGCGCGGAGACCGCCCAGATCCGCGTGGTCACGCTCGACGGCGTGCTGCTGTGCCGTACGCGCGGCGCGCGCGACTTCGGCCTGCCGCGCTCGGACAGCTCCGACATCGCGGGGTATCGCGTGGAGTCGCGCCTGCTGCCCGTCCCGCCGCTGGGCCGCGCGGTGCTCCAGTTCGCACGCCCCTACTCCGACGTCGACCGCACCGCGCGGAAGGTGTGGCTGTTCCTCGCGCTGGGCGTGCTCGCCGGCGCCGCGCTCGCGCTGCTGGCCGGCCTGGCGGTGGCGCGGCGCGCGATGCGCCCGATCGCCGAGCTGACCACCACGGCCAGGGAGATAGAGCACACGCGCGACCCGAGCCGGCGCGTCCCCCACGCCGAGGCCGAGGACGAGGTGGCCGAGCTGGCGCGTACGCTCGAGGGCATGCTCCACGCGCTGGGCGAGGCGCGCACGGAGACCGAGACGACGCTGGCGCGCCAGCGCGCGTTCGTGGCCGACGCCTCCCACGAGCTGCGCACCCCGCTCACCAGCGTGCTGGCCAACCTGGAGTACCTCGCCGACCAGCTCGAGGGCGAGCGCGCGGAGGCGGCCCGATCGGCCCTGCGCTCCTCCCGGCGCATGAAGCGCCTCGTCGCCGACCTGTTGCTGCTGGCGCGCGCCGACGCCGGCCGGACGGCCGCGCACCGGCCGACGGACATCGCGGCGGTGGTGACCGAGGCGGCCGCCGAGCTCGAGCCGGTGTCCGAGGACCATCTGCTCTCCGTGCAGGCCGAGCCCGCGATCGTCTCGGGCGCGCGCGACGACCTCCATCGGATGGTCGCGAACCTGATCGAGAACGCGATCACCCACACCCCGCAGGGCACCGCCGTGCGCGCGTCGGTCTCGCGTGCCGACGGGGAGGTGCGGCTCGTGGTCGAGGACGATGGACCGGGAATCGCCTCGGCGCTCGCCCCGCGGGTGTTCGAGCGGTTCGTGCGCGGAGGCGGCGAGCGCGCCGGATCCTCGGGCCTCGGGCTGGCGATCGTACGCGCCGTCGCCGAGGCCCACGGCGGCACGGTGGTGGTGGAGCCGGGCGGGAACGGCGCGGGCACGCGCTTCCTCGTGCGGCTTCCCGCGGCAAAGGCGGGCGGCTGACCTTTTAGCGATCCTTGACCGCCGGTTTACCGGGCGCGGTCAGGCTCCACCAATGAAGAACCTCACTCCCATCCAGATCATCGTTCCCGCCGCGGTGGCGGGCGTCCTCGTCCTCGCCGGAGTCGGCGTCGGATTCGCGGTGCAGGACGACGACGAAGCCCTGCCGCGCCCGATCGCGGCCGGGTTCGCCGGGGACGCTCGCGGCGGTCCGGGCCCTGAGCACGGTCCGGGGATGCGCGGGATGCGCGGTGGACCGGGCGGTCCCCGCGGACACCATCGCCGACTAGGCGGCGGGCCGGGCGCAAAGCTCGGGCTCAGCCCCGCCGGCCTGCAGGTCCTGCGCGACATCCGCCAAGCCGTCGGCCGGCAGGCGCCGCGCGTGGCCGGACCGATCCTCGACCGGGCGGTGAGGGAGCGCAAGCTCACCAAGCAGCAGGCCGACCAGATCCGTCAGCACCTCCAGCGCCACGCCCAGCGCGCCCAGGACGGTCCACCCGGTCCCCCACCGCCGCCCGGCGGGCCGCCTCCGCCCGGCTAGGAGCTAGACCTCCACGACGACCGGCAGGACCATCGGTCGCCTTCGCAGACGGTCATAGACGAAGGCGGCCAGGTCGTCGTGGAGGACCTGCTGGAGCAGGTCGATCTCGCGGATCTCATCGCGCGCGGCGCGGTCGAGCGTCGACTCGACGGTCGCGCGGATCTCCTCGACCAGCTCGTCGTCGGGCTGCGCCTGCGCAGGAACGCCGCGGAAGATCACCTCGGGCGGGACCACCGAGTCACCGTTCTGCTCGGAGACCGTCGCGACGACGATGAAGATGCCGTCGCCCGAGAGCATCCGGCGATCGCGCAGCGCCACGTCGGCCGGGTCGCCGATGTCCACGCCGTCGACGTAGATCATCCCCGACTGCTCGGGCGACCCGAACTTCGCGCCGCGCCCGTCGATCTCCAGCGGCAGCCCGTTCTCGCCCCGGAAGATGTCCTCGGGCGCGATGCCGACCGACTCGGCCAGGCCGGCATGGAGGTGGATCCGCTTGTGGTCGCCGTGGAAGGGCATCACGTAGCGCGGCTTGACCAGGTTGAGCATCAGCTTGATCTCCTCCGCATAGCCGTGGCCGGAGGCGTGCACCGGTGCCTCGGCAGGCGTGATGACGTCGCAGCCGATGTGGTAGAGCCGGTCCACCGTCTCGTTGACCGCGCGCTCGTTGCCGGGCACCGGCGTGGCCGAGAAGACGACGGTGTCGCCCGCGTGCAGGTCGACCGCCGGGTGGTCGCGGTGAGCCATCCGCCGCAGCGCCGACAGGGGCTCGCCCTGCGATCCGGTGGAGATCACCACCAGCTTGTGGTCGGGAAAGTCGTCGATCTCGCGCAGGCCCAGCAGCATCCCCTCCGGGACGTCGATGTGTCCGAGCGAGCGCCCGATGTTCACGTTCTTGCGCATGGAGCGCCCGACCAACGCCACCTTGCGCCCGAGCGCGGCCGCCGCGTCGACCACCTGCTGAACGCGATGGATGTTGGACGCGAACGAGGTGACGACGATTCTGCCCTCGCAGCGCGCGAAGACCTCCTCCAGATGCGGGCCGACACCGGCCTCCGAGGGCGAGAAGCCCGGCCGATCGACGTTGGTCGAGTCCCCGCACAGCAGCAGCAGGCCCTCGCGGCCCAGCTCTGCCAGGCGCGAGACGTCCGCGGGCTCGCCGTCGACGGGGGTCTGGTCGAACTTGTAGTCGCCGGTGACGAGGATTGTCCCCAGCTCGGTGGAGACCGCCACGGCGCTCGAGTCGGGGATCGAGTGGGTCATGTGGACCAGCTCGATCTCGAACGGGCCCAGCGACACGCTCTCCCCCGCGTCGAGCTTCTCCAGCGGAGTCTCGCGAAGCTTGTGCTCGTCGAGCTTGGAGCGCGCCATCGCCATCGTCAGCGCGCCGCCGTAGACGGCCGGCACGCTGTGCTCTCCGAGCTCGCGCAGCACCCAGGGCAGCGCGCCGAGATGGTCCTCGTGCCCGTGCGTGACGACGATCGCCTCGATGTCCTCGGCGCGGTCGCGCAGGTAGGCGAAGTCGGGCAGGACGAGGTCGATTCCCATCTGATCGGCGGTGGGGAAGCGGAGGCCCACGTCGACCACCACGATCCGGCCGTCGTACTCGACGACCGTCATGTTCTTTCCGATCTCACCCAGCCCCCCCAGGGGCAGGACGCGCAGCGCCCCGCTCACGCGCCGGCTTCGACGAGCAGCCCGTAGCGCTCGAGCATCGCGCGGACGGTGGCCAGCTCGTCCTCGTCGGCCTCGACGAGCGGAAGCCGCAGGCCGCCGACGTCGTGGCCCAGCAGGTTCAGCGCGGCCTTGATCGGGATCGGGTTGGCGGTCACCGCGAGCGCCTCATAGGCGTCCTGGAGCTGTGAGTCGATCTCCCGCCGGCTGCCGGGCTCGTCGACCATCCGGCGCATCTCGTCGCCGAAGACGTGGCTCGCCACGAGGATCCCTCCCGCCCCGCCCATCTCCAGGACGTCGCAGAGCATGTCGTCGTTTCCCGCGTAGACGTCGAGGCCGTCCACCGGGGCGAGGTTGTCGGGGTTTGCCTGCTTGACCGCGGCGATCCCGTCCAGCTGCGCGAGCCGCGCGAGCAGGTCGTTGGGCATGTCGATTCCAGTCCGCGTGGGGATGTTGTAGAGGACGATCGGGCGGTCGGTGGCGCGTGAGACCTCGCTGAAGTGCGCGACGATGCCGCGCGGGTTGGGGCGGTTGTAGTAGGGCGTGACGCTGAGGATCGCGTCGGCGCCGAGCTCCGTGGAGCGCTCGGTCAGGTGCACCGCGTGGCGGGTGTCGTTGGAGCCGGCGCCGGCGACCACGGTCGCCTTCCCGCGCAGCTCGTCAGCCGCCAGCCCGATCAGCGCCAGGTGCTCATCGTCGGAGAGGGTCGGAGCCTCGCCGGTGGTCCCGCACACGACCACCCCGTCGGAGCCGTGGTCGACGAGGTGGTGCATCAGGCGCACGGCACCCTCCTCGTCGACGCGACCGGCGTCGTCGAAGGGTGTGACCATCGCGGTGAGGACGGCGCCGAGGCCGGAGGGCATGCTTGCGATTATCCCAGGGTCGGGGACGACCACCCGCGGCCCGGCTCTCGGCCGCGCCGCGGGATGCGCGATCGGTGCGCCTTGTGGTCCGTCCTAGCCGGCCAGCGGGTCGCCGCTGGTCATCTTGGGCGGCTCGTTGGGGTCGTCGCCCTCCGTGTCCGAGGGCGCCTCCATCGAGCCCGAGGGCGGCGGGCCGGGCGCGGGCTTGGGCTCGGCGGCGGGCTCGGGCGCGGCGGCGCCGGGGTCGGGCGCGATCGGCTCCACCGGCGGCGGGGGCGGCACCGGCGCGTCGGTTGCCGGCATCGGCGTGGTGACGGCGGCGTCGGCGGGCGCGCCGCTCTCGGCGGCGACCGGAGGTGGGGCCGGCGGTGCCACCGGAGCGGCGGGCGCCTCGGCCGGCGGGGCCTGCGGTGCCGCGGGCGGGGCCGCGGACTGGATCGGGCGACCGGCGCTGTCGTACTCGACCGCCGGCTGGGCGGCGGCGTTCTCGTCCTGGCGCTGCTGCTGGCCTTCGTTGAACTTCTTCTGCGTCTCGTCCAGCTTCTGCTGGGCCTGGTCGGCCATCTGCTTGGCCTTGTCCATGAATCCCACGGGGTCGGTCTCCTTCGTGGCTCGAAGTCGTCTCGGGGTGCTCTGCGCAGTCAAGCGCGTGGCGCGGCGATGTGCAAGGCGGGAGGCGGGCGAGGTCCAACCTGACCGAAGCCCCGCCTCAGAACAGGTGCTCGAGCCCCACCACCGGGGACTCCACCAGCGAGCCGACCTTGCGCACGGCGAGGAGGACTCCCGGCATGAAGGACTCGCGGTTGATCGAGTCGTGGCGGATCGTCAGCGTCTGGCCGACGTCGCCAAGGATCACCTCCTGGTGGGCCACCAGGCCCGGCAGGCGCACGGAGTGGATCGGCACCTCGCCCTCCATCAGCTCGGCGGTCCGCGCCGCGGTGCCGCTGGGCGCGTCGAGCTTGGCGTCGTGGTGGAGCTCGACGATCTCGGCGCGCGCCATGTGGTGCGAGGCCTCGCGCGCGAACTGCATCATCAGGACGGCGCCGATCGCGAAGTTGGGCGCGATGAAGACGTTCGCCCCGTGCGCGTCGCGCAGCGGCGCCGCGTCGAAGCCCGTGGTCCCGATCACCACGTGCACCCCGGCGCGCACGCACTCGATTGCGTTCTCGAGCGCAGTGTCGGGCTGGGTGAAGTCGACCACCACGTCGGCGCCTTCGAGCACGTCGCTCAGCGCGGTCCCGAGCTGCGGGTCGGCGCGGCCTGTCAGCTCCATGTCGTCGGCGCCTTCCACGGCGGCGCACACCGCCTCCCCCATTCGGCCGGCCGCGCCGGCGACGGCCACGCGGATCATGCCGCGGCCGCCAGCGCCGGGGAGACCGGTTCGAGTGCCTCGCGGAAGGCCGGCTCCTGCGGCCCGATGCCGGCCGCGGACAGGCGCTCGGGATCCAGCAGCTCGGCGACCAGCGCCTCGAGATCCTCCGAGCCCACGGCGTCGACCCTGTCGATCAGCTCGTCCACGCCTAGCAGCGGAACGCCGGTGAGGATCGACGAGCCGAGGCGGTTCATGCGCGCGGTGGTGGACTCCAGCGACAGCACCAGACGCCCCTTGACGTTCTCCTTGGCGCGCTTGAGCTCGGCGTCGGTCGCCGGCTCGGCCCGGATGCGCCCGAGCTCGGTCCCGACGACCTCGAGCGCCGCGGCGAGGTTCTCCGGGCGCGTGCCGACGTAGATCCCGACCTGGCCGGTCGAGGCGTACTGGTTGAAGAACGAGTAGACGCTGTAGGCCAGGCCGCGGCGCTCGCGCACCTCCTGGAAGAGCCGCGACGACGTGGTCGCCCCGAGCACGTTGTCGAGCACGCGCATCGCGAAGCGCCTGTCGTCGGAGCGCGAGACGCCCGGGCCGCCGAGGCAGAGGTGGTACTGCTCGGTGTCCTTGCGCTCGAAGCGCACGCGCGCAGGCTGCGCTCCCGGCGCCGCACCTGCCGCAGCGGCCGGTCCGCCTGCGCGATCGGGGAGCGACTCGGCCACGAGCGAAACGAGCGCTTCGTGGTCGACCGAGCCCGCCGCGGCGATCACCACGTTGCCGGGGACGTAGCGCCGGTGATGGAAGCGCGCGATCGCCTCCAGCGGCGTCCCGGCCACCACCTCGGCGCGCCCGATGATCGCGCGTCCGAGCGGGTGATCGCCGAACACGGCCTCGCCGAGCACGTCGAAGACCTTGTCCTGGGGATCGTCCTCGTACATCGCGATCTCCTCGAGGACGACCTGGCGCTCGGTGTCGGCGTCCTCGAAGGCCGGACGCCACACCATGTCGCTCATCACGTCGAAGGCGCGCGGGAGGTGGCCGTCGAGCACGCGCGTGAAGACCGAGGTGGTCTCCTTGCCGGTGCCCGCGTTCACCTCGGCTCCCATCCCGTCGAAGATCTGGTCGATCTCCAGCGAGGAGAACCGCGAGGACCCGCGGAACAGCAGGTGCTCGAGCAAGTGCGACAGCCCAGCCTGCTCGTCGGTCTCCGCGCAGGAGCCGGTGCCGACCCAGAACCCGAGCGCCGCGGAGCGCACCGAGGGCATCGCCTCGGTCACGACCCTGACGCCCGAGTCCAGCTCGGTCAGCCGGTGGTCCGGCACGGGCGCGGCGCTAGCTGCGGTCCGGGTCGCGGGCACGGCCGCGGGACTCGCGTCCCTCGCCGCCGCGCCCCTCCCGGCCGCGGCCGTCGCGGCGCGGGCCGCGATCGCGGTCTCGCCCGCCGCGGCCGCCCCCATCGCCGCTGCCGACGCTGGCCAGCTCCTCGCTGGACTTGCCGGCGACCGCCGGGTCCTCGGCCAGGCGCAGCCCGATCCGGCCGCGCTCGCGGTCGACCTCGACCACGCGCACGGAGATCTCGTCGCCCTTGTTGATCACGTCCTCCACCGTCTCGACCCGCTCGCCGGGCGAGATGTTGGAGATGTGCAGCAGGCCGTCGGTGCCCTTCATCAGCTCGACGAAGGCGCCGAACGTGGTGGTCTTGACCACCTGGCCGGTGAACTCGTCGCCGACCTCGACCTCCTTGGTCATGGAGCGGATCCTGTCCACCAGCGCGTCGCCGAGCTGGCCGTTCTGGGCGTAGACGAGCACCTGGCCCTCGTCGTTGACGTCAATCTGGGCCTCGAACTCGTCGGAGAGGCCGCGGATCGTCTCGCCGCCCTTGCCGATCAGCAGGCCGATCTTGTCGGGGTCGATCTGGATCGTGGAGATCCGCGGCGCGTGCTCGGAGAGCTCGGGCCGCGGGGCGTCGATCGTCTCGGCCATCTTGGCGAGGATGGACGTCCGCGCCGTATGGGCCTGGGTGAGCGCGTCGCGCAGGATGTCGAACGTGACGCCGGTGATCTTGATGTCCATCTGCAGCGCGGTGATGCCCTCCTCGGTACCGGCGACCTTGAAGTCCATGTCGCCCAGGTGGTCCTCCACGCCCGCGATGTCGGTGAGGACGATGTAGTCGTCGCCCTCCTTGATCAGGCCCATCGCGATCCCGGCCACCGGGCGCTTGAGCGGCACTCCCGCGTCCATCAGCGACAGCGAGGAGCCGCACACGGAGGCCATCGAGGACGACCCGTTGGACTCGAGGATGTCCGAGACCACGCGGATCGTGTACGGGAACGCCTCCGTGTCGGGGACCATCGGCACCAGCGCCCGCTCGGCGAGCGCGCCGTGCCCGATGTCACGGCGCTTGGGGCCGCGCATGAAGCCGGCCTCCCCGACCGAGAACGGCGGGAAGTTGTAGTGGTGCCAGTAGAACTTGGCGGTCTGCAGGCCGAGCGTGTCCAGGCGCATCTCCTCGCGCATGGTGCCCAGGGCGACGACGCTCAGCGCCTGCGTCTGGCCACGCGTGAACAGCGCCGAGCCGTGCGTGCGCGGGGCGACGCCGACCTCGATGTCGATCGCGCGGATCTCGTCCGCGGCGCGGCCGTCGGGGCGCTTCTTCTGGACGGCGATCCTGTCGCGGATGATCGCCTTCTCGAGGCGGTCGAAGGCGGCCTGGACGGCCTGCCTGCGCGCCGCGTTCTCATCCGACGTCGCGTCGGCGTCCTCGGCGGCGTACTGCTCGAGCACCGCGTGCTCGACTGCCTTGCACGCGTCCTGGCGCTCGAGCTTCTCCTCCACCTGCGTGGCCGTCTCGAGGTCCGCGCCGTGCGAGGCCTTGATCTCGTCGAGCAGGGACTCGTCGGGCTTGACCTCCTCGACGACCATCTTCTCCTTGCCGGCCTTCTCGGCCAGCTCGCGCTGGAGCGCGCAGAGCTGCTTGATCACGCCGTGGGCGATGTCCAGCGCGTCGAGGATCTCGGCCTCCGGGAGCTCGCTGGCGCCGGCCTCGACCATCAGGATCGCCTCCTCGGTCCCGGCCACCACGAGGTCGAGCTCGGTGCCCTCGAGCAGCGTCTCCTCCTCGGGGTTGACCACGAAGTTGCCTTCGACCTTGCCGATCCGCACCGCGCCCACCGGAGTGGGAAACGGGATGTCGGAGACCATCAGCGCGGCGCTCGCGCCGTTCATCGCGAGGATGTCGTAGGGATGGACGTGGTCGATCGAGAGCGGAATCGAGACCAGCTGGGTCTCGTAGCGCCAGCCCTTGGGGAAGAGCGGCCGCAGCGGCCTGTCGATCATGCGCGCGGTGAGGGTGCCCTTCTCGCCGGAGCGCCCCTCGCGCTTGAAGAAGGAGCCGGGGATCTTCCCGGCGGCGTACATGCGCTCCTCGACGTCCACCGTCAGCGGGAGGAAGTCGACGTCGCGGATGTTCCCGGCGGTAGCGGTGCCGAGCACCATCGTGTCGCCCGCGCGGACGACGACGGCACCGGAGGCCTGCTTGGCCATCCGTCCCGTCTCGAACGAGTACTCCGTGCCCGCGATCTCCACGGAGACCCGTGTCACTTCTGCCATGTGTTCCTTTCCTTCCCGCGTCTCGGTCGGCGGGCTCGAGCCAAATTCGTCTCGGTAGGTATGCGACCCATCGTAGAGCAATCGAGCAGCCGTTCCCGATCGGCTCCCCTCAGCCACCCTGCGCGAGGCGGCGAAGCAGCGCGTCGTCGGGGATGCCCGCGACCAGCTCGCCGGCGAACAGGAGGCTCGGCGTCGTGACCACGCCGGCGCGCAATCCCTCGGTGAAGTCGCGCTTGACGCGCGCGAGCGCGGACTCCGAGCGCCGGTCGGCGTCGAATCGCTCGAGGTCCAGGCCGAGGTCCTGCGCTCGCTGCCACAGATGCGGGTCCTCGAGCCGGCCCTGGTCGGCGTAGAGCGAGTCGTGCATCGGCCAGAAGCGCCCCTGCGCGGCCGCCGCCTCGGCGGCGCAGGCGGCGGCCCAGGCACGCGGGTGCTTGGACCGCACGGGGAAGTGGCGGAACACGCGCCGGAGCGGGAGGCCCTCCAGCCGGGCATGGGCGAGCCGGCAGAAATGGCACTCGAAGTCCGCGTACTCGATCACGAGCATCGCCCCCTCGGGCCCGCGGACGTGGTCGTCGGGACCGGGCGGCGGAGCGGGGGCGCTGCCCAGCTCGGTCACGGCTCGTCGAGCAGCCACTCGTTGACGAGGACGTCGTGCCATTCGCCGTCCAGTCGGCCGTGGCGCACGTGAACGCCCACGTCGCGAAACCCGCATTCCCGCGCGAGCGCGATCGAGCCCGCGTTGCGCGTGAAGAGCCTCCCGACCACCTTCCAGTAGCCGTCGCGGCGCGCCCGCTCGCCCAGCGCGAGCAGCAGGGTCCGGCCGACGCCCTGCCGGCGGGCCTCGCGGCGCACGTAGAGGGCGTACTCGCCCACCCCCTGGTACGCGGCGACCGGACTGTAGGGGACAAGCCGCACCCAGCCATCGACGTGACCCTCGCGCTCGGCGACCAGGAACACGGCGCGACCGCCGTGCTCGACCAGCTCCCGCATCTCGGCGGCGCCGGGAGGCGACGTACGAAACGTGGCTTCGCGCTCCGCGATGCCCTGGCCGTAGATCTCGGCGATCGCCGCGGCGTCGTCGGCGACGGCCGGCCGAACCTGCATTGAGGCCTAGGCCGCGAGCCCGTCGAAGATCAGGTTCGCGCCCGGGACCTCGCCGGGGTTCGGCGCCTCGTAGCTCCACCTGACGATCCCATCGGCATCGAGGATCACCAGCGCGCGCTGCGGAAACCCGGCCTCGTGGTAGACGCCGAAGGCCCGGCAGGCCTCCCCCTTGGGCTCCCAGTCCGAGAGCTGGTCGAACGTCACGCCCAGCTTCTGCCTGAAGGCGCTCTGCGTCCAGGTCGAGTCGCAGGAGACGCCATACAGCCTCGCGCCCCGAGCCTCGATCTCGTCGAGCACCTCCTGGTAGACGTTGAGCTGGTCCGTGCAGACCGGGCTGAAGGCGTGCGGATAGAACACCAGCACGCTGGTCTGCCCCCGCAGGTCGTCGAGGCGGACCTTCTTGCCGTCCTCGCGGCGCAGGACGAACTCCGGAGCCGGAGTGCCTGGCGCCACGATGCTCACCGCCGCAGGCCCAGCTCCTTGACCAGGGAGCGGTAGCTCTCCAGCTGGTTGCGCTGCAGGTAGCGCAGCAGCCGCCGGCGGCGGCCGACCAGCATCAGCAGGCCGCGGCGGGAGTGATGGTCGCGGTCGTGGTCGCGCAGGTGCTCGGTGAGGTCGTTGATGCGCTCCGTGAGCAGCGCGATCTGGACCTCGGCGGAGCCGGTGTCGGTCTCGGCCTTGCCGAACCTCGACGCCAGCTCCCTCTTCTTCTCGGCCGTGACGGTCATCGGCGGGGAACCGTAGCAGGCGTCCTCGCGAGCCCCTCAGGCCTGCGAGCAGACCGCGCGGGCCGCTTCGACGTCGCGCGCCATCTGCTCCACGAGGCCCTCGACGGTGTCGAAGCGCCGCTCGCCGCGCAGCCGGGCGAGGAACTCGAGCCGCAGCTCGCGGTCGTAGAGGTCGCGGTCGAAGTCGAGCAGGTGGGCCTCGATCAGGACGCCCCGGCCGGTGTCGAACGTTGGCCGCACGCCCACGTTCACCGCGGCCGCGTGCTCGCCTGCGCGGCAGGCGTAAACGCCGTGGCTCGGGTAGACGAGGGCGTCGTCGGGCACGAGGTTGGCCGTCGGGAAGCCCAGCTCGTGTCCGCGCCGGTCGCCGGGCACCACAGGTCCGCGCAGCTGGAAGGGCGCGCCGAGGAAGCCGGCCGCGGCCACGACCTCGCCGGCCAGCACCAGCCCGCGGATGTGGCTCGAGGAGACGATCTCGCCCTGGAACTCGACCAGCGGGGCGACACGCGTCTCGAACTCCGGCCGCGCGGCCAGGAGCGCGACGTCGCCGCCCGCGCGGTGGCCGAAGCGGAAGTTCTCGCCGACCGAGACGTGGGTGCAGCAAAGCCGCTCGACCAGGACGTCGGCGACGAAGTCCTCGGGGCTGCGACGCGCGAACTCGGCGTCGAACTCGATCACCACCATCTCCTGAACCGCGAGCGATGCGACGAGGTCCGCCTTCACGGGAGTGCTGGTCAGCAGCCTCGGCGTCGCCTCAGGATGGATCACCGCCATCGGGTGAGGGTCGAACGTGAGCACCGTGTCCGCCCCGCGGATGACCTCCCGGTGCCCGAGGTGGACGCCGTCGAACTCGCCAACCGCGACGCGCCGTGGCCGCGGTGCGGCCTCATTGAGAGGGGTGACCTTCATGGGGCGCGGAAGACTACGACGGGCTTGAGCTCGGAGCCCTCGCGCGGCTCGGCGATCGCCACGAGCCCGTCGCCGTCGGTCAGCCGCACGTGACCCGCCGCCTCCCCGGCCACCGCGACCCCGTGTCCCGCCTGCCGCGCCGCCTCCGCGTCCAGCCGCACCTCGGGCATGAAGCCGAGCGCATCCTCGAGCGCCACCAGCGTGCGCCCGTCGGCGTCCTGGACCCGGAAGGGCCCGATCGCCGTCCGGCGCAGCTGCTCGCAGTAGGCGTCGCCGAGGTCGGCGATCAGCGAGCGCACGTAGGTGCCCGACGAGCACTCGACCTCGAGCTCGGCCCTGTCGCCCTCGCGCCGCAGGCATTCGAAGCGGTGAACGCTCACCACGCGCTCGGGCATCTCGACCGCCTCCCCGCGGCGGGCGCGCCGGTAGGCCCGCTCGCCGCCGACCTTGACGGCCGAGAACGCGGGCGGGCGCTGACGGATCTCCCCCGTCGGCAGCACGAGCGGGTCGGGCGGCAGCACCCCCGTCTCGGCGATCTCGCCCTCCGGGTCGCCGGTCGACGAGGTTGCCCCGAGCCGCGCCACCACGTCGTAGGCCTTGGGGAGCTCCATCAGGAAGCGCTGCGCACGCGTCGCGCGGCCGACCAGGACCAGCAGCAGGCCGGTGGCGAACGGGTCGAGCGTCCCGGCATGGCCGACGCGCCGGCGACCAAGGCCGCGCCGAACTGCAGCGACGACATCGTGCGAGGTCTTCCCCGCCGGCTTGTCGACCAGGATCACGCCGTCGTCCACGGCGCGATCCCTAGAGCTGGGCGGCGATCTCGGAGCGCAGGGAGCCCACCAGCTGCTCCCATGGCAGCTCGGTGGTGAAGCCCGCGGCCTGGCGATGGCCACCTCCGCCGTGCGCGCGCGCGATCGCCGAGACGTCCACCACGTCGTCGGTCGCGCGCAGGGAGACCTTGCGCCGGCCGTCCTGCCCCTCCCCCGTCAAGTCGCGCACCAGGGCGGCCACCTTCGTGCCCTCCACCGAGCGCAGATGGTCGACCACCCCCTCGGAGTAGTTCTCCTCCGCCCCGGTCTCGCGGTAGTCCTCGGCGCGCAGGTGGGTGAGCGTCAACGTCCCGTCGTCGTGGCGCTCCACGTTGGCCAGCGCGCGGGCTAGCAGCTCGAGCTTGCCGTAGGGGATGCCCTCGTAGAGGCGCCGGTAGATCTCGTGGACGTCGACGCCGGCCTCGATCAGCTCGGCGGCCATCACGTGGGCGCGGGTGCCGGTGTTCTCGTACATGAACTTGCCGGTGTCGGTGACCAGGCCGACGTAGAGGGCCTCGGCGATCGTCTGGGTCGTCTTGGACCCGAGCCCGCGCATCAGGTCCCACACGATCTCCGCGGTGCACGACGCCTCGGGGACGACATGGTCGACGGTCCCGAAGCGGGTGTTGTCATGGTGGTGGTCGATGTTGAGGATGTGGACACCCTCGGACTTGAGGACGTCGGCGGGGTTGCGATCGATGTTCCCGCAGTCCAGGAAGACGATCGTGCGCTCGGCGACGTCGTCGGGCATCACGCTGACGAGGCCGTCGAGCACGAAGAAGCGGTACTCGTAGGGCAACGGGAACTCCTCCGCGGCCATGAACATCAGCGAGTCCTTGCCGAGGTGGAGCAGGATCTCCTGCATCGCGACCAGCGAGCCCAGGGCGTCGCCGTCGGGGTTCTCGTGGGTGACCAGGACGAAGCGCTCCGCCTCGCGCAGCTCGGCGAGCACGCGCTCGCGCCCCGTCCCCTGTGCGCCGACGCTGGGCGCCACCGGCGCCTGGCTCATGCGCCGGTCTCCCGGTCGATCAGACGCGACATCCGCATCCCGCGGTCGACGCTCTCGTCGTAGGCGAAGGCGAGGGTCGGCGTGTGCTTGAGGCGCAGCTCGCTCGCCACGCGGCGCTGGAGGAACCCGTGCGCCGAGCGCAGGCCGTCGAGGCTGGCCTCGCGCTCAAGCTCGGTTCCGAGCACGCTCACGTAGACGCGTGCATGGCGAAGGTCTGGGCTGGTGTCCACTCCGGTCACGGTTACGAATCCGACGCGCGGGTCCTTGACGTCCTGGGTGAGGGCATCGCTCAGCACCTGCCGAACCGCCTCATTGACCCTGCGCAGCCGGTCGGAGGGCATGCTACCTATGGCCTCTGCCGAGCCGCCGAGCCGAGCGCTTCAGCCATCGAGGTCCCGCAGCGAGACCACCCGGCGCTCGACCCGCGCCCCGTGCGGGAAGCGCGCGTCCAGCCAGTGCTCGAGCCCGTCCACGGCCGAGTGCAGCCTCGTCTCCGAGCCGCCGGCCAGCGCCGCCAGCAACGTGGCCCGCTGCCACTGGTCCTGATGGGCGACCTCGGCGACAGTCGCGCCCAGCCGGTTCTGCAGATGCGTCCTGACGGGCGCGAGCTCCCGCCGCTTGGCCTTCAGGCTGCCCGCCTCGGGGAAGTGCAGCTCGACGGTCAGCACGGCGACGAAGGCGCGCACGAACGGCGCCGGACCGGCAGCTAGGCGAGCTCGCGCTCGACCCGCCGGGTGGTGTAGGCCTCGAGGACGTCGCCCTCCTTGACGTCGGCGAAGTCCCGGAGCACGATGCCGCACTCAAACCCACTCTGGACCTCCTTGACGTCGTCGTTGAAGCGCCGCAGCGACGCGACCTCGCCCTCGTAGACGACGGTCCCGTCGCGAACCAGGCGCACCTTCGCCCCGCGCGAGATGCTCCCCTCGGTCACGTAGCAACCCGCGATCGTGCCCACGCGCGAAGCCTTGAACGTCTGGCGCACCTCGACCTCGCCGACGGCCTCCTCGACCTCCTCGGGCTCGAGCATGCCCTCCATCGCGTCTCGCAGGTCCTCGAGCGCCTTGTAGATCACCGTGTAGGTGCGGATCTCGACTCCCTCGCGCTCGGCCGCGGCCCGCGCGTCGCCCACCGGTCGGACGTTGAACCCGAGCACGATGCCCTCGGAGGCCGAGGCCAGCATGACGTCGGACTCGTTGATCCCGCCGACCGCGCTGTGGACGACGTTGACCGAGACCTCGTTCTGGGGCAGGCGGGCGATCTCGTCCTCGACGGCCTCCAGCGAGCCCGACACGTCGGCCTTGAGCACCAGGTTGAGCGCCTTGACCTCGCCCTCGCGGGCGAGCTTGAAGACGTCCTCGAGCGAGACCTTCATCCCGGAGCGGCGCGCGATCGCCTCGGTCTTCACGCGGTTGGCGCGCTCGGCCGCCATCTGGCGCGCGCGCCGGTCGTTCTCGACCACGCGCACGAACTCGCCGGCCTCGGGGACGCCGTCGAAGCCGAGCACCTCGATCGGCTCGCCAGGGCGGGCGGCCTTGGCCTTCTCGCCGAGGAAGTCGTGCATCGCGCGCACCTTGCCCCAGCTGGCCCCGGCGACCAGCGCTTCGCCCACCCGCAGGGTGCCGCGCTGGACGAGGATCGAGACCACCGGGCCGCGGCCGGGATCGAGCTTGGACTCGATCACCACGCCGGAGGCCTCCGTCTCCGGGTTGGCCTTGAGCTCCTCGAGCTCCGTGACCACCTGGATCGTGTCGAGCAGGTCCCCGAGCCCGTCACGTGTCTTGGCCGAGACGTCAACGAACTCCGTCTCCCCGCCCCACTCGGCGGGCTGGAGGCCGCGCTGGGTCATCTCCGTGCGCACGCGCTCGGGCTGGGCGCCCTCCTTGTCGACCTTGTTGACGGCGACGAGGATCGGCACGTCGGCCGCCTTGGCGTGGTCGATCGCCTCGTCGGTCTGGGGCTTCACGCCGTCGTCGGCGGCCACGACGATCACCGCGACGTCGGTGACCTGCGCGCCGCGCGCGCGCATCGCCGTGAACGCCTCGTGGCCCGGGGTGTCGAGGAAGGTGATCGCCTTCTCGTTGTGGCGGACCTGGTAGGCGCCGATGTGCTGGGTGATGCCGCCGGCCTCGCCCGCGGCGACCTCCGTCTGGCGGATCGCGTCGAGCAGCGACGTCTTGCCGTGGTCGACGTGGCCCATGATCGTGACCACCGGCGGGCGCTCGATGAGGTCCTTCGCGTCGTCCTCGAAGACCGGCTCGACCTCGACGTCGTCGGCCACGTGGACGATCTCGATGTCCTTCTTGAACTCGTCGGCGAGCACCTGGATCGCGTCGTCGGCGAGCGTCTGGGTGACCGTCGCGCGCTCGCCGAGCTCCATCAGCTTCATGATCACCTGGGGAACCGGTACGCCGAGGAACTCCGCCGCCTCCTTGACGGTCGAGCCGGAGTTGATCCGGATCGTCTCGACCGCGGTGGCGACCGACGGGTCCTGGGGGGTGGGCTCGACGTAGGTGCCGCGACGGCGGCGCCCCCGACGCTGGCGGCGCGGAGGCTGGTTGCCGCCGGGCCCGCCGCGTCCGTCCTGGCGGCGCGAGGCCTGGGAGTCGATCACCACGCGGCGCCGGCCTGCCGCCGACCCCGGCGCGCGCTCACCGGAGAGCGACGAGCGGGTGGGCCGCTGCTTGGGGCCGTCGTCCCCGGGCGCCGTCGCGCCCTCCCCCGGCTCGCCGGTCGCTGCCGGCTGCTCGCCCGCCGGCTCGGCGGCGGCCTGCGCCCCGGAGGCGGCGCCGTTGGCGCCGAGAGCCTTCAGCGCATCGGACTCGTCGACCGAGGAGGCGGCCGCCTTGGCCTCGATGCCGGCATCGGCGAGCTTGGCCAGCAGCTCCTTGCTGCTGATCCCGTGCTGCTTGGCGATCTCGTGTACGCGTTTCTTGGCCATCGCTCTAGAACAAGTTTACGGTCTCGGGCGCAATCTCCACGGGAGCGCGGAAGGCGCGAGCCAGGCCGCGTCGCGCGATCGCGCGATCGAGGCAGTCGCGCTGCGGGCACAGGTATGCGCCGCGGCCGGGCAGGCGGCGCGGCGGGTCGGGGACCGCGCGCCCGTCGACCAGCGCCAGCCGGACCAGCTCACGCTGGGAGGCGACGCGTCCGCAGCCCGCACAGCGGCGCTGGGGTTCGCGGCCTATGAGGGCGCGCCGGCCTCGCCGGCGGTCTCGCCCGTGCCCTCGGGGGCTCCGTTGCCGCCGGCATCCGCGGGCTGCACGTCGCTGGGGACGCCGGGCGCGTCGGCCACGGGCTCCTCGGCCGCCACGGGCTCCTCGGCCGCCACGGGCTCCTCGGCCGCCACGGGCTCCTCGGCCGCCACGGGCTCCTCGGCCGCCACGGGC
>Ga0208612_1000256_pt1 | contig 26042 bp, 26 predicted proteins | sample AntDryMetagUQ889_FD_188089 | JGI IMG/M metagenome (GOLD analysis project Ga0208612, IMG submission 188089) | Polar desert microbial communities from Antarctic Dry Valleys - UQ889 (SPAdes) | ecosystem: Environmental > Terrestrial > Soil > Desert | place: Antarctic Dry Valleys | collected 2008-12-31 | reverse complement strand
TACTGGTTGATGGCGTTCGCGCCACCGGCCGCCAGCGTGCCGCCGATGACCACCGCGGCCATCAGGAGCGGCGACGGAATGCCGCCCTCGGCGAGGACCATGGTCGGCACCGTGGTCACCAGCAGCAGCTCGATGATCCGTGGCTTGGTGAGCGCGACGTAGGCGCGCACGGTGTCCATCGGGCCCGAGGCGGCCGCCTTGACACGTCGAGCGGTCCGTGCGGGCTCGTGCCGCCGGCTGCTGAGCAGCAGCCAGATGGCCAGCCCCCACATGGCGGCGCCCACCGCGAGGTGCGGGACGACGAAGATCGCGGAGAGGCGCGAGATCACGTTCGCGCCACCGAGCGCGATCTGCACGAAGGTGAGCACGACCAGCCACCCAGCCAGCCGCCGCGGCAGCGGCGCATCGGTCCCTCGCCAGACGGCGAACGCCGACCAGGCGACGAGGCCCGCAACCGCGATGCTCACCGCGCGGTGAGCGAGGTGGATGGCCTGCGCATCGGCGGCCACCGCGGGCAGCAGCTCCCCGTCCATGAGCGGGAAGTCGGCGAACGCCAGCCCGGCGCCCTGCCCGGTGACCCACGAGCCGAGCAGCATCTGGGCGAAGATCAGCGCGGCGGTGGCCGCCAGCAGAACGGAACGCCGTGACAGCGGCGCGCGCGGCATCGGTCCGCCGGCCGCCCGGTCGCCGATGAAGATCACCGCCGCGAGCACCACGAGCGCCATGCCCAGATGCGCTGTGACGAGCGCGGGCGAGAGCCGCTCGAGCACGACGGCCGCGCCGAGCAGCGACTGGGCAATGACCAGGACGCCAGCGATCACGGCCGCCGCCAGGAGCGGGGCGTCGCGGCGCCGTGCGGTGAAGACGGTGATGAGCCCGATGGCACCGATGAGCGGGCCGACGAAGATCGCGGCGACGAGCCGATGGGTGTGCTCGATCCAGGCGTGGAGACCGGCGGGAGGCAGCCAGCCGCCGAAGCAGAGTGGCCAGTCGGGGCAGCCGAGCCCCGAATCGGTCGCGCGCACGAGGCCGCCCACGGCGATCAGGACGAACGTGGCGACCGCAGCGGCCACCGCCAGCCTGGTGAATCGGGTCAAATCGGGTGTTCCTATCCCCCGCTCACTCCGGCGGCGGGCTGACGGTCACGCCTGGGCGCGAGCGCGGCCATGATAGTCGTCGCCGGGGGCGGCTACCATCGGCCTCCATGGCTCCCGAAGGCACGCTCCTCCACGTGAACGTCTCGGCCGGCGGCGTCCCCAAGCGCCCCGTGGAGGCCGCGCGGGTGACGCTCATGGGCGTGGAAGGCGACCGCCAGCATGACGTCACCGTCCACGGCGGTCCGCATCGGGCGGTATCGATCCTCGGGATCGAGGCCATCGAGCGGGTTGCGGCCGAGGGTCATCCGATCGCGCCGGGCACGACCGGAGAGAACCTGACCATCTCTGGCTTCGACGTCTCGACGCTCGCGCCGGGCACGCGGCTGGCCATCGGCGAGGAGGTCGTCCTCGAGATCGCAGACGACGCCGGGCCGTGCGAGACAATCCGAGGCTCCTTCTCCGATAGGCGCTTCGCGCGGCTGAGCGCCGCAAGGCACCCGACCGACAGCCGGATGTACGCGCGCGTCATCGTGGAGGGCGAGGTGCGTCCCGGCGATGCGATCGTCATCAGCGCGCCCGCCTCGGACGCCGCGAATCTGCACCTGCTGGCCGTGCGCCTCGACGAGGCGGAGGCCTCCTGGTCGCGTGCCCTGTGGCGCGCCGCCCAGGAAGGCGGCGAGACGGTCCACGTCATCGCGGACGGCGACCTGTCGGTGTCGGCCGCGCCGGATGCGCCCCATCCATCGCTCAACAGCGCGGTGGGCCTCGTAATGCTGCCTCACCTCGTCGGGATCGCCACGCGACACTTCGACCGCCACGGGGTCACCGGCTGGCTGATTGCCGACGCTCCCCCGCTGCCCGACCTTCCCATCTCGTGGGAGGAGGGCCGCCACGCGGTGGCGCCGTCGGACGTTTCCGCCCCACCGCCGCAGCCCGGGCTCGAGGTTCGGGAGCAGGGGCGGGGCGATGTCGGGCCGTGGGCGGAGATCGTCGTCGCCGCCAGCGAGATGGACGGCGGGGTGGCTCGCGCCTGGAGGGCGGCCGAATCGGGCCTCGGGCACGCGGCCCATCACCACCGTTTCGTGGCATACCTCGACGGCACTCCGGTCGGCGCCGCCAGCCTCCACGCGCATCACGGCGTGGGCTGGCTGTGCGCGGCGTCGGTGCTGCCGCACGCCCGTGGTCGCGGCGTGCAGAGGGCGCTGCTGGCAGCCCGAGCGGAGCGGGCGGTTGCGCTGCGCTGCGACGTCATCGGCGCGGCGGCCGTGGCCGGCAGCGCCTCGCACGAGAACGTGCGGCAGCTGGGATTCCGGCGCGTGGCAACGCGCCGCTCCTACCGCTACGACCCGCCCGCACGCTGAAGCGCGCGACGCACCCGTCGATCGGCGGCCCGTGCCTGCGGGACGTGGCGAATGGCTGCAGGAACCCATGGCAGCACCCGGCGTGACACCCCGGCCAATCGGTCCACGCCGCGCTCCCGAGCCGCCGACCACCTGATTCCATACTGGCGCCGGAGCTCGGGCGGCAGCACCGAGAGCGATACGAGATGCGCGGCATCCCAGGCGAGCCTCGGGGGAAAGCGCGAGGGGTAGAGCACGGTCCGCGCGATGTCGAGCGCCGCCGGCGTCACGCGGACGCGCCCCGACGCGATCATCTGCGACATCCACTCGCGCATCTCGGTGATCGTCGGCGGCAGGTCGCGCGGCGGGACCCCGAGGAGCTCCGCGACGCGGCGGCATTCGACGTGGTACGCCTGATCGTCCAACGGCGTGAGCGGCGCGACGAAGCGCGAATAGACGCGCAGCGCCGTGTCCACCAGGGTGGCGTGGACCCACAGCAGCGCCTCCGGATCCTGGGCCGTGTACGGCTCGCCGGAGTCGGGCATGCGGCCGCGGACGGCGGCGTGAATGGCGTTGAGGCGGCGAATGGCCGCATCGGCCTGCGACCGGCTCCCGAAGATGACGTCATAGCTGCTGGTCAACGTCCGCAACAGCCGCCCGAAGGGATCGGTCGCGTAGGTCGAATGCTCGGCGACCCCGGCTGCCACCACGGGATGGGCGGTCTGCATGAGGAGGGCGCACGACCCCCCTGCCAGCACCAGCACCTCGCGGTCGATGCGCCACGACACGCGGCCCGGCCCGAACAGGCCGGAGGCTTCCCCGACGCCACTCATTGGAAGAGGCTGGCGGGGGTCCCCCGGGGGTGACGCGGCTCACCGAAGACGGCCCGGAAGACAAGCCCCGCCACCAGCCCGGCGACGAAGCCGCCGATGTGCGCCATGTAGGCGACGCCGCCGGTCTGCTCGCTGATGGCGAAGGCGCCGATGCCGTTGATGAACTGGAAGACCGCCCACATGCCGATGGCCACGATGGCCGGGACGGGCACCAGGAAGCGGAACAGGAAGACCGTCACGCGGTTCGTCGGGAACAGGACCAGGTACGCGCCCAGCACGCCCGAGATGGCGCCCGAGGCGCCGAGGCTCGGGATGAAGGAGTCCGGACCGACCAGGATGTGCGCCATGCTGCCGACCACCCCCGCGCCGATGTAGAAGAGCGCGTAGTTCACGTGGCCGATGCGGTGCTCGACGTTGTCACCGAAGACCCATAGGAAGAGCATGTTGCCGGCGAGATGAAGCCAGCCGCCGTGCATGAACATGCTCGTCAGCAGCGTCAGCCAGATGGGGTCCGGGCCGGGCTGGTGCGGGATCGTATCGGTCTGGCCCTCGAACTCGATCGGTATCGGCTCCACGAGGTCGACGCCCGTGGTGATCTCGAGGGGGATGGCGCTGTAGCCGTAGGTGAACTCGGTGCCCGACTCGCCGCCGCCGGCCTGGAGACCGATGAAGACGAGGATGTTCAGCGCGATGATGAGCAGGCTGACGAAGGCGGGGCCGTGGCCGCGCTCGTTGTCATCGGATATCGGGAACATTTCGGCGGGAGCATAGAGCAGGCGTATCTGCACCGCGTGCGGCAGTGCCCAGGCTAATTGCAGCCCCGACTCGCTTATCTGGCGCGACGCTGCATATCTGCACCGCGGATGGAGTTAGGCGGTGCATTGGCACGCATCTGCGGTACCGGGGAGTTATGTCCTCGCCGGGCCGGGATGAGCGCACGAGCAGTGCAGATATTGCTGGCGCCCGGAGCAGCCGCGCAGCACGGGAGCAGCTGCGCAGCACGGCACTGCCGCGGCGCTCAATTCGCCGAGGCCGGGACCGGCGCCCCGTCCTGGTTCCGTGCCGCGCTGTTGCTGATCCCGACCGCATTGATGACCGCACCCGCCGCCAGGAGGGCCGCGGACACGAGCATGGCGAGGTGGAACGCATCGGTCGAGGCCTGGCGGGCAGCTCCGGCGAGCTCCGGGTCGGTCCCCTCCGGCACCCCGGTCAGCGGCTGGATCGGTCCGGCGCGCGCCTCGTCTGCATCGAGGCCCGGGACGCGCTCGGCCAGCAGCGGGAAGAAGCTGGCGGTGATGGCGATGAACAGCACGGCGCTCACCAGTGGCGCCCCGGCGCGTGAGACCGCGTTGTTGATCGCCGAGCCGAGGCCCGCACGGCGTACGGGTACGGAGCTCATCAACGCGGTGGTCAGCGGAGCGACGAGCAGCGAGAGGCCGAGGCCAAAGACGACGAGCCCGGCAATCACGTCGATCCACACGTCGCCCGGCGGCAGGAGGGTCACGGGATTGGTCAGGTCGGCGCGCCATGGCTCCGAGTCGACCGGGATCCGCGCGAGCCACAGCAGGCCGAGCGCCATGATCGCCGGCCCCACGGCCAGGAAGAGCCGAGGCCCGATCCGCGCGGCGAGCTGCCCGGCCGGGGTCGAGAGAAAGGTGAGCATGATGCCGATGGGAAGCCCCACGGCGCCGGCCGCGACCGGGGAATAGCCCAGCGTCCCCTGGAGGAAGAGGCTCTGGAACAGGAGCGTCACGTAGAGCGCGCCGTAGATCACGAAGGTCGACAGGTTCACCACGGTGAAGTTCCGTGAGGCGAAAAGGCTGAGCGGGACGAGCGGCCGTGACCGCATCGCCATCAGGAACGGAAACGCGATGGTCGCCACCGCGCCGACGCCCAGCGAGGCAAAGGCGATCGTGTCGCGCCACTCGCGCTCCGCGCCCCGCGTGGCGCCGAATGCCAGCCCGCCGACACCGATAGCGATCACCGCGGCACCGAGCCAATCGAAGCGCCCCTCCGCCTGCTCGTCCCGGCTCTCGAGGACGGCGGTCGTGGCGTACAGCGCCAGGATCACCAGTGGCACGTTGATGAGAAAGGCCGCGCGCCAGCTGACCGACTGGACGAGGAAGCCGCCGATGAACGGGCCGAGCACGTTCGTCGCGGATGTCCCGGCTGCCCACAGGCCGATGGCGCGCCCGCGTTCCTCGCCGGAGAAGGTGGCGGTGATGATCGAGAGGCTCCCGGGCACCAGGAGCGCCCCGAAGGCACCCTGCACCAGCCTCGCGAGGATGAGGATCTCCATGTTCGGCGCCAGGCCGCAGGCGACCGACGCAGCACCGAAGCCGATGAGGCCGATGCGGAACATCCGCCGCCGCCCGTAGAAGTCGCTGACGGCGCCCGCCAGGATGAGCAGCGCGGCGAGGACCGCCAGGTAGCCGCTGTTGATGTACGTCAGGCCCTCGACGCGACCAACGAAGGTCGCCGGCAGCTCCCGGCCGATGGTCTCGACCGCCACGTTCACGATCGTCCCGTCGAGGAACACGATGGCGGAGCCGAGGATGGCCGCCAGGAGGGTGCCGAAGCGCGTGCTCACGGCGCGAATCCTACTCGGCCGTCAAGCGGTCGCCCGCTTGGCGCCGCGCGTACCATCAGACGTGACCACGGCCGCCCTTGATCGGCTGCTTGCGATCCTGGTCGCCGCGCAGCTGGCGACGGGACTCCTCAGCCTGCGCGCCGGATCCCCGCCCACGGCACCGCTCTTCGTGGCACACGGCCTCTTGGGCGGCGCGCTGCTGGTGGCGGTCGCAATCAAGCTGCGGCGCAGTGTCCCCGGCGCCGTCGCCGCGCGCCGATGGGGGCGCCTCGCGCTCGGCTCGCTCCTCGCCGCGCTGACCGTCGCGGCGCTGGCCGGCGGCTTCGCCTGGGTTGCGAGCGGCCGGATCCTGTCCATCGGCCCGTGGACCATCCTCACGCTCCACGTCTGGGCCGCCCTCGCCCTGGTGCCGATCGTCGCGGCGCACCTCGTTCCCCGCCGCTGGCGACTCCTGCGCCCGCGCCTGCGCCCGCGGCCCGGCGCGCCGCTCATCTCGCGCCGCACGCTGCTCGCGAGCGCGGCGGTGGGCATGCTGGGCCTCGCCGTCTGGACTGCCGCGAACCTCTTCGACGCGGCGCAGGGCGGCGTCCGCCGCTTCACCGGATCGCGATGGCTGCCCGCCGGCGGCGTTCCACCGGTCACCACGTTCTTCGGCGAGGGCACGCCACAGATCGACCATGAGGCGTGGCGTCTGAACGTCCGCGGGCGCGTGGCCGAGCCGCGATCGTTGAGCCTGGGCGACCTCGCGTCATTGGGTGCGGCCGACATGCGAGCGGTTCTGGACTGCACGTCGGGCTGGGTGATCGATACGGTTTGGAACGGCATCCCCCTCGCGGCGGTGCTCGACGTGGCCGCGCCGACGCACGGCGCGAGCGGCGTCACGGTCCGTTCCGTCACCGGCTGGTACGCCCACCTCCCGCTGGACGAGGCGCGGCGCGCCTTCCTCGCCACGGGCGTCGCCGGTGGGCCGCTAGCTCCCGGCAATGGCGCGCCCCTGCGTCTCGTCGCGCCCGACCGACGCGGCCTCGAGTGGGTGAAATGGATCGACGAGATTCAGGTGACCTGAACCAGAGCCGCTTGACGCTCGGCACAGGGAGTGCGCATACTTATGCGCATGAACGTGCGCACGAACCTGCTGCTGCCGAAGGATCTCGTGGATGAGGTCGACCGCTACGCCGGCCCGCGTGGGCGCTCACGCTACGTCGCCGAGGCGCTGAACGAGCGCCTCCGCCGCGACCGCCTTCGAGAGGTCGTGCGCGCAACGGCCGGGATCCTCCGCAGCGAGGACTATCCACACTGGGCGACCTCGGAGATGGTCGTCGAGTGGGTGCGCGCGTCGCGTGCCGAAGAAACCGATGCCGGCCCGGAAACGTAACAGTGCGGCTGCTGCTGGACTCCACGTTCTTCATCGATCACCTGCGCGGAGACCGCGCAGCCATCTCGCGCTTCGATGACATCTTCGAGCATGGGGACCACCCGTTCGTGAATGAGATCGTCGTGTGCGAGGTGAGATCGGGGCTACGCCCCCCAGATGAGGCCGCATTCCACGCGCTCCTGTCGCCTCTCGAGTTCGTCCAGCCGGCCATGGAGCACGCGCTGAGCGCCGGCCGATGGCGAGCAGACGCCCGCGGGCGCGGCTTCAGCCTCAGCCTGGCCGACACATTGGTCGCCGCAGCGGCTGACTCGGTCGGCGCCGCCGTGCTGACCCGCAATCTGCGGGACTTCGCCCAGCTGCCGGTGACAATCGAGACATATTGAGGCATGGACGGGGGTTTCGCTGCGGACCGGGCTACCGGAGATGGCGCGCCGGCCACGCCGGGGAACGTCAATTACTCGGTGAGCGAACTACTCAGAGCGGCTCGAAACGGGCGGTGAAGTGGCGGAGCGAACTCGGCTGCTGGACGATGCGCATCCCGCGCAGCTCGGACGCGCGCTCTGCCACCCAGCGGATGACCTCGATGACGTAGTCAACGTGCGACTGGGTGTAGACGCGTCGCGGGATGGCCAGGCGGACGAGCTCCATCGGCGCAGGTGACTCGGACCCGTCCGGGTGCTGCCCGAACATGACCGTCCCGATCTCGCAGCCGCGGATGCCCCCCTCGCGGTAGAGGGCGCAGGCCAGGGCCTGGCCCGGGTACTCCAATGGCGGGACGTGCGGCAGCAGGCCCGCCGCATCCAGGTAGACGGCATGGCCGCCGATGGGCTGCACGCACGGCACGCCCGCCTCCACCAGCGCCTCCCCGAGGTAGGCGGTCGACCGGATCCGGTATCGCAGGTAGTCCTCGTCGATGACCTCGCGCAGCCCCTGGGCCATCGCCTCGAGGTCGCGGCCGGCGAGCCCGCCGTACGTCGGGAAGCCCTCGGTCAGGATGAGCAGGTTGCGTGACTGCTCGGCCCACTCGTCGGAGTTCATGGCCAACCAGCCGCCGATGTTCGCCAGCGCGTCCTTCTTGCCGGACATCGTCATCCCGTCGGCCAGCGCAGCCATCTCGCGCACGATGTCACCGATGGCCGCATCGGCGTATCCATCCTCGCGCTCTTTGATGAACCACGCGTTCTCGGCGAAGCGGCACGCGTCCAGGAAGAGCGGCAGCCCGTATCGGTCGCAGACCTCGCGCACCACTCGCAGGTTGGCGAGGCTGACGGGCTGTCCGCCACCGGAGTTGTTCGTGACGGTGACGAAGACGACCGGGACGTTCTCGGCGCCGCGCTCGCGGATGAGGGCGTCGAGCGCATCAGTGTCCATGTTGCCCTTGAACGGGTGGATGGCCGATGGCTGGCGTCCCTCTGCAATCACGCAGTCGATCGCCTCCGCTCCGGAGAACTCGACGTTGGCGCGCGTCGTATCGAAGTGAGTGTTGGACGGGATCACCTTCCCGGCGCCGCCGATGACGCTGAACAGGATCTTCTCGGCCGCCCTCCCCTGGTGGGTCGGAATGACGTGCCTGAAGGGGAAGAGCTCGGTCACCGCGTCGAGGAAGCGGAACCACGAGGGCGATCCGGCGTAGCTCTCGTCGCCGCGCTGGATGCCGGCCCATTGCTCGGCGCTCATCGCGCCCGTCCCCGAGTCGGTCAGCAGGTCGATGAGGACGTCATCGGCGTGCAGGTTGAACAGGTTGTAGCCGGCGTCGCGCAGGCGGGCTCCGCGCTCCTCCACGGTCGTCAGCCGGATCGGCTCGACGCTCTTGATGCGGAAGGGCTCGATGATGGTCGTCCAGTGTTCCACGCGGGCGAGCATACGCGCGAACAGAGCCGCCGATCTGCCCGTCAGCGCGGGCCTGCAACCTACCGGACCGCGAGGTAAACGATCGTCCCGACGTAGCCGACCAGCAGCAGCCCGCCTACCAGCATGGTGAGGTTGACGTTGGTGCCCATCACGGCCATGAGCGTGTACGGGCTGTCGTAGTGGACCTTGAGCCCCTGGTACACGCGGAAGGCGACCGGGACGGCCAGCAGCGCCAGCAGCGTCGGCCACGGTAGGAGGCCCGCAACCACGCCGCCGACGATCAGCGCGAAGGCGACGGCGGCGGCCACGAGGTAGCCGTTCTGCACGACCGACGGCGGAAATCGCACCGGCAGCGTGCGTTTGCCGGCGGCCGCATCCCCGCGGCGATCCGGGATCTCGTTCACGAACAGGATCAGCGCGACCAGGATGCCGACGGTGATCGAAACGACGAGTGGCTCGACGGCGATGCGACCGGTCTGCACCACGTATGCGCCGAGCAGCATGATCGGCCCGAAGCCGATGGCCACCGCGATCTCCCCCAGGCCCCGGTACACGAGCTTGAACGGCGGCGCGGTGTACAGGACCCCGACGAGGACGCCGGCGATGCCGATCCACAGCAAGGTCAGCGAGGAGGTCACCAGCACCAGCAGGAGGCCGATCGCGCCGGCGCCCGCGAACAGCGCGACCGCGAGGATCGTCAGCTGGCGGATGGTGACGAGGTCGTAGATCGCGACCCGCGAGCCGCCGGAGAACTGGGTGGGGGTAGTGTTCGCGTCATCGGCCCCGGAGAGGGTGTCGAAGATGTCGTTCGTGACGTTGATCGCCAGGTGCGCGAGCGACCCGCCGACCAGCGTCAGCAGCGCCGTCCACCAGGTGAAGGCACCGTGCGACGCGGCGATGGCGATGCCCAGCAGCACCGGCACCGCGGTGGCCGACAGGAAGGGCAGCCGCGTCGTCCGCAACGCCAGCCAGAAGAGCGACAGCTGCGGCCGGATCGGCCGGCCCTTCTCCTTCGACAGCGCCGCGAGGTAGCGTCGCGACTGCGGCACGGAGCGCTCGGAATACTCGAAGAACGGGACCTCGCTCTCGTCCCAGCCCCACGCGCGAGTGGGCGTGAAGCGCAGGCGCTTTCCGCGCACGGCCGCGGCTCGCCCCCACAGCTCGACGTAGCGCCGCTGGTCGTAGCCGCCCGGCGTCGGGTTGATGTGGCTGCCGACGACGGCGAGCTCTCGATCGGTGGGTATCGGCGGCGACGTCTTCGCGAGCGAGACGTGGCCGGCGGCGGCATCGGCCTCGAAGCCGGTGGCCACGCTCATCGGGTAGCCACCGTCATCGATCCAGCTGACCACGGCGTGGCCGAAGGTCGCCAGGCGCTCGAGGTCGTCGGGCGTGGGGTCATGGGCCGGCACCGAGCCGGATCGCATCGGCGTGCGGGTTGGGGACGCGCTCATCAGGCGGCCTCGGAGCTGGGGCGCAGGCTCTCGAGCGGCGGCCGGTCCGTCTCACCGCCCGGCCAGTGGAGACACCGCTCCGGCTTGACCTGGATGACGGCCCTCTCGAAGAAGAGCGGCAGGGCCACGCGCACCTTGAGGAACTCGTCGATCGAGGGCTCCTTGCGGCGCCACAGCTCGAGGATCAGCCGCTCCCAGTCCGAGTGCGGGTCCTCCTCGATGAGGTGCGCGGTCCCCTGGATCGTCGCCCGATCGGGATTGCCCTTCGTCGCGACCGGGTCGGAGATCGAGACGGCGATGCGCGGGTCGCGCTTGAGGTGCTCGAGCTTCTTGCTGAAGAGCGTCGACGAGTGCAGGTAGATCATCTGCCCGTCGTAGAGCGGGATGAGCGGATGAGTTATGGGCCGTTCGTTGCGGCCGATGACCGTCACCTCGGCCACCAGCGCGACCTCGAGGAGGCGCTCGACCGGGTCGGGAAGCCATCCCATATCGGTTGGACTCCAATGCTGTGCGGGCACGCTCACATGCCTGTCACGACGGTAGCAGAGTCTTCGTTCCGGCTCGCTACATGCCCCCGGCGTCGGAGCGGGGCACGCTCATGATCAGCCCGCTCGACAGCATGATGGCCGCGATTGCGACCATCCCGGGGTCCCACCCCACCGGGGACGCCATCGCCATCGAGCCGCCCAGCCCCAGCCCGGCATCACGGCCAGCAGCGCCTGGTTCCCGAGCATGGAGAACGCCCAGAGGATCATGAGCGGGCCGCTCGCCCGACGGATCAGCTCGACGGCCGGCGTGAGCAGGACGACTCCGTGGACGAGCACGGCGGGCCACTATTCGTCAACGGGGCATGCGAGGTGCATACGTGGCAAGCATGACAATCCAGGGACCGCCCAACGACGAGACGCCACCGACCATGCCTCCCGACGAGCCGCGGGACGCCCCAACGGACCCGCCCGCGCAACGCGCGCCCGGGACCGACCAGCCGCCGATGGGCGCTCCGCGCGACGAGCCCGATCCGGACGACGCCTGATCGCGGTGAAACCGTGGAGCGATCCAGGACGTCCAAGCCCCCGATGAAAACCCGTGCACTCCGACCGATCTCCGCGCTCCTGACGGGGCTGCTCGTCGCGGGATGCGCCGCCGGTCAGGTGGCAAGCCCATCGGTAAGCGAGCAGGCGGCGAGCGACCCGGCGACTCCGGATGAGACCCCCGCCGCGACCACGCCGACGGCCGGCATCGGGGAGCAGGATCTCGTGATCCTCGTGGAGATGGCGGCCGAGGAGGCAGGAACCGCCCTCGATGACGTGCGCATCGTGAGCGCCGAAGAGGTCACCTGGCCGGACGGATCGCTCGGCTGCCCACAGCCGGGGATGGCATACACCCAGGCGCTGGTGCCGGGCTTCCGCGTCGTCCTCGACGTCGCCGGCGAGGAGCAGCACTTCCACGCGGCGCAGGGTGGCGAGTTCAACTTCTGCGACGACCCGCAGCCACCCGTCGACGGTCGCTGACCAGGTCTTCATCGCTCAGTGGCCGAGGCCTGATAGCAGGGTGATGATCAGCCGCGTCACGACCAGCGCGGAGATGCCATCGCGGTCGAGCGCCGGCACGTACTCGGTGAAGGCAGCACCCACCACTCGCGGACCGATGCCCGACAGGAGCGCGGTGGCCTGCTCGTAGGTCACCCCGCCGGGTGACGGAGCCGATACCGCCGGCATGATCGACGGATCCAGCCCGTCACAGTCGAAGCTGAGGAAGATGCGCTCGTTCGGCGCGAGGAGCGCGAGCACCGCCCCGACGCCCCGCTCGCGCAGCTCGCGCGTGGTGACGAGCAGGTTTCCCGCGTCCCGTGCATCGTCGACGTCCGAGGCACGGGCACTCCCCACGCCGCGCAGCCCGACCTGGACGATGCGCGCCACGTGCGACATCTCGGACGCGCGGCGCATCGGGCTCGAATAGCCCTCGCGCACGCCATCGACCTCGTCCCGGAAGTCGAGGTGCGCGTCCACCTGGAGGACGGTGATCGGCCCGTGGCCGTCAAAGGCGCGGAGGATCGGGATCGGCACCGAGTCGTCACCGCCGATGCAGACCGGGACAACGCCACTTTCCAGTATCGCCGCAACCGCTGCGGCGGCACGGCCGCTGTTGCCGACGCCGTCGGCGGGATCGCCCGGAACGTCGCCCGCGTCCACCAGGCGAGGTACGGAGTCGAGCGGCAGCATCGGCCCGTCGAGGTCGAAGTCGTGATGCCCCCGGAAGCGAGCCAACCGATGCGCCCTCGCACGGACGGCGGCCGGGGCCTCGGCGCAGCCGGCGGTCGTTCCGGGACGCGGATAGGGCGTGCCGTGCGGAACGCCGAGGATGGCGACGTCCGCGTCCACGCGGGATGGGTCGGTGACGACGGGAGCGTCGAGAAAGCCCGACTCCGGCGCGAGGAGGTCCACGCACCGGAGCCTAGCAGCCGCTCCTACGCCCGGACGCCCTCGGCGGCCGGGTAGCCACCGGCCGCGCGAGTGTAGGGCGAGCGGAACGGCCCGCTAGAGGAAATGGAGCGCATCGGCCTCGCCCTCGTCGACCGACCGGGCGCAGGTCGAGCACCACAGGCGAGCCTCGACCGGGGTGCCGCATGGCGCGTGGCGCATCGGCTCGGCGGAGGCCGATCCCCGCGATCCCCAATCGGCGAGCAGGCGCAGGACGCCGGCCAGCTCCTGGCCCTCCTCCGACAGCTCGTAGCTGAAGCGCGGCGGTCGGTCGGAGTACGGCGTCGCGCGCAGGATGCGATCGGCCTCGAGGCGTCGAAGGCGGTCGGCCAGGATATTCGGCGCGATGCCGGCCACCGCCTCCGAGAGCTCGCCGAATCGGCGTGGGCCGTCGAGAAGGGCCTCGATGATGAGGAGGCTCCACCGGTCACCGACGCGCTCGAGCGCGGCGGCCAGCGGCGTCTGGGGACGAGGCATGCCGCGATCGTAGGACATCGGCCTTGACGGGGACGCTGGAAGTAGTAACTTGTGCATTGCAAGTCACATACTACCCTCGGAGGCAGACACGAATGGCAGCAAACCTGGCGGAGCTTGGCCGGGAGCTCGGTGGCATCGCGGAGACGGTGGGACCGTCCGTGGTCGGGCTGGGCAACCGATGGCGCGGCGGATCCGGCGTCATCATCGGCGAGGATCGGATCCTCACCAACGCGCACAACCTTCACGGTGACGAGATTCGCGTCACCTTCGCCGATGGACGCACCGCCGATGCGACCGTCGCCGGCGTCGACGCCGATGGCGACCTCGCGGTGCTCAGCGCACCCACGCAGGGCGCGAGGGCCCTGGAGCTGGGGACCGATGCAGACGCCGGAATCGGCACGCCGGTCGTGGCGCTCGGCAATCCGAACGGCCACGGGCCGCGCGTGACCCTGGGATTCGTGAGCGGCGTCGGCCGATCGTTCCGCGGGCCGCGTGGCCGTCGCGTGGCCGGGGCCATCGAGCACACCGCGCCCCTCATGCCGGGGTCGTCGGGTGGGCCGGTGGTGGACCTTTCGGGGCGGCTCCTCGGCATCAACACGAACCGGCTGGGCAACGGGTTCTACCTCGCCATCGCCGCCGACGCTGCCGTTCGCGACCGCGTCGCGGCGCTTGGGCGTGGCGAGTCGCCGCAGCGGCGCCAGCTGGGCATCGGCCTCGCGCCCTCGCACGTCGCCCGGCGGCTGCGACGCGCGGTTGGGCTGGAGCCGCGTGACGGGCTGCTGGTTCGCGAGGTCGAGGACGGCTCCCCCGCCGCACGCGCCGGCCTCGCCGAGGGTGACCTCATCGTCACCGCCGACGGGCGCGACGTCGCGCGTGCCGACGACCTGTTCGACGTCCTGGGCTCGCTGGGGGGCGACGCGCCACTCGAGGTCACGCTCCTGCGTGGCGCCGAGGAGCGCACGGTGACGGTGACGTGGTGATGGTGCTCGATGCGCGCGTCCAGCGCGCCCTCAGCCGTGGGCACACCATGGACATCACCACGACCGGGCGGAAGAGCGGCGAGCCGCGTCGGATCGAGCTCGTGTTCCACAACTTCGACGGGCGGGTGCTGATCAGCGGCAAACCCGGCTTCCCGCGGTCGTGGATCGCGAACCTCGCGGCGAACCCGCGCTTCACGTTCCACCTGAAGGGCGCGGTGAAGGCCGATCTGCCCGCCACCGCCCGCGTCGTCAGCGACCGAGCGGAGCGGGAGAAGCTGCTGGAGCCGATCGCCGCGAGATGGGGCTACGAGCTGCCCCTGATGGTCGCCTCGGCGCCCCTGGTGGAAGTCACCTTCGACTAGGGGCTCGGGGCTCGCAGCCGGACTCCCGTGGGACGGGAGTAATGGCCAATCACCGGCCGAATTCCCACCGGGTGGGACGAACGGCGGGCGAGCGGGGCTGCACGGGCACTCGCCGGCCGCCATCCCTCCCGTGGGGCGGGATTTCGGGAGCTGAGGCGCCGATACGCCCGTGGTGCGGCAACGCGACGAACGAAGTCGCGGCTCTAGACTGCGTGGCATGTTCGATTCGGTGCACGTCATCGGCGGAGGCCGTGCCGGCGCCACGATCGCGGCGCGGCTCGCCGAGCGCGGGGTGGCCGTGGCCATCGGCCGTCCGCCGATCCCCGAGTCCGCGCTCGTCATCCTGGCCGTGCCCGACTCCGCGATCGCGGAGGTCGCACGGGAGGTCCAGCGCGGTCGCTGGGTCGCCCACGTCAGCGGTGCCACGCCGCTTGCGGCGCTGGCGCCGCACAAGCGGCGGTTCTCCGTGCATCCCCTCCAGACCCTGACCAACGAGCGTGGCCCCGAGCAGCTCGACGGGGCATGGGCCGCCATCGGCGGCGAGAGCAAGGACGCGCTGGCACGGGCCCGATGGCTGGCCGAGACGCTGGGGCTGCGGCCGTTCGAGCTCGCCGATGCGGACCGGGCCCTCTACCACGCGGGCGCCGTCATCGGCGGCAACTTCCTCGTCACGCTGTACCGTGCCGCGTCCAGGCTGCTCGCCGAATCCGGCGCGCCGCCCGAGGCGATCGTGCCGCTCATGACGCGCACCATCGAGAACGGTTTCGACCTCACCGGGCCGATCGCGCGCGGCGACTGGGCCACGGTGGAGGCGCACCTCGCCGCGCTCGAGAAGCGGGCGCCTGACCTCGTGCCGCTGTACCGGGCCCTGGCGGACGCGACCCGCACCACCAACGAGGGCTCGTGAGGATCCTTCGCACCGTCGACGAGGTGCGCGGCACGCTCGAGGGCCCCCGCCGGGCCGGTCGACGCATCGGTCTCGTCCCGACCATGGGCGCCTTCCACGATGGCCACGTGGCGCTCATGCGCGCGGCTCGCGAGGCGTGCGACATGGTCGTCGTCAGCCTGTTCGTCAATCCGGCGCAGTTCGGGCAGGCCGCGGACCTCGCCCGCTACCCGCGCGACGAGGCGGGCGACGCGGCCGTCGCGGATGAGGCGGGCGCTGACGTGCTCTTCGCCCCCGGCGAGGCCGAGCTGTATCCGCCCGGCTTCGACACCTGGGTCGAGCCCGGAACCCTGGCCCAGACGCTCGAGGGCGTCGCGCGTCCCGGCCACTTCCGTGGTGTCGCCACGGTGTGCACGAAGCTGTTCGCCATCGTGCAGCCGCAGGTCGCCTTCTTCGGGCGCAAGGACGCCCAGCAGGTCGCCGTCATCCGCCAGGTGGTACGGGATCTGAACGTGCCCGTGGAGATCGTCGCGGTACCGACCGTCCGCGGCCCGGACGGCCTCGCCCTCAGCTCGCGCAACGCGTTCCTCTCCCCCGACGAGCGGGCACGAGCCGCGGCGCTGCCGCGGGCGCTCGAGGCGGGGGCGGCGGCGCATCGGTCCGGCGGAGATGTGGTGCAGGCTGCGCGCGCGGTCCTCGCTGACAGCCCCGAGCTGAGCGTCGACTACATCGAGGTCGCCGACTTTGATGGTCCCGCGCTGCTGGCCGCGGTCCGCATCGGTCCCGTCAGGCTCATCGACAACGTTCGGCTGGGGTGAGGCGGCCGCGGACTTGCCGCCGAGCGCAACTGACTACGAAGCAGCGGCCGAAACCATCCCGAACTTCGCCGTTTCTTGCCGCGGGCTGCAAGAACAGACCAACGATTGGTCGATTTTCGACGCTGCCTCGTAGATAGCACCGCTGCAAGGCAAGTTTCAAGAAGCGCGAGCCGCCGACCGGCGCGTTGACAACTCAACCCCCGGAGAGGACGCTGCGCGCATGACCACCGAGCTGCGCGAGCCCCTGACGATCCCGGAGGTCGGCGCCATGAAGCGCGCCGGCACCAAGATCGTGATGGTCACTGCCTACGATCACCCATCGGCTCGCCTCGCATCCGCCGCGGGCGTGGACCTCATCCTGGTGGGCGACTCCGCCGGCAACAACGTGCTGGGCTACCCGACCACGGTGCCGGTGACCATGGAGGAGTCCGTGATGCTCACCTCGGCCGTGGCGCGCGCCCGGCCGCGCGCGCTCGTCATCGGCGACATGCCGTTCGGCTCCTTCCAGGCCTCTGACGCCGATGCGGTCGCCAACGCCGTCCGACTCGTCAAGGCCGGAGCTGATGCGGTCAAGCTCGAGGGCGCGGGCCCGATGGCGTCGCGCGCACGTGCGATCGTGGACGCGGGCATCCCGGTCATGGGGCACATCGGGCTGACGCCGCAGTCCGCCACGTCGCTGGGCGGGATGAAGGCGCAGGGACGGACGGCCGCCACGGCGCGTCGGCTGCTGGACTCGGCGCGCGAGCTCGAGTCCGCAGGCTGCTTCTCGATCGTGTTGGAGTCGGTGCCCGCGCGGATCGGGGCGCACGTCAGCGAGGCAATCTCGATCCCGACGATCGGTATCGGCGCCGGGCCGGGCTGTGACGGCCAGGTCCTGGTGTGGCACGACCTGCTGGGGATCAACGAGGGCGCGGCGCCTCGCTTCGTCAAGCGCTACGCCGACGTGGCGGGCGAGATCCGCCGCGGCCTGGAGGCATTCGCTGCGGAGGTGCGCTCGGGCGCCTACCCCGCGGACGAGCACGAGTACAAGATCGCGGGGGAGGAGCTGCGCGCCTTCGAGGCCGACGCCGACCTGGGCTGACGCGTTCGCTGAGCCCTGGGGCCTGCGCTTCCTGGCGCTGGACCCTCTGGCTGTTGTCGTCGGAGGTTCTTGCGCGCCGTAAACTAGTCGATGATCACCGATGGTCGGTGCTCGCCCATTACCGAGCGCTTACCAAAGGCTTATCGGCCCCAATCCGCGGCGCCGATCCTGCAAGGTCAGAAGCTCACATAGGAGGCCACCCCACATGAACCTGCTCTGGATCATCATCATCGTCCTGGTCGTACTCGCGCTGCTCGGCTACTTCGGCCGCGGCCGGTTCCGCTAGGTCGCCTGAGAGTGGCGCGGGAAGGTACCCGCGTCCAACCGAACAACTCCCCCGCGCGCCGGTGTCTACTCTTGTGACATCGTCCCGGGGGAGTTCATGCGCAACCCAGGAAACCGAAGACACCGAAGAAGCCTGCCCGCGGCACTGATCGCGGCCGCCCTGGTGCTCGGCGGCGCGCCAATCGTGCCGACGCCGGCGGCTGCCTTCCCGCCTGACGACGCCAGGTATCTCGACTACGACGAGATGGTGGCAGCCATCCGCCAGGTGGAGGCGGCACACCCCGACATCGTCGAGCTCTTCAGCATCGGCAGGTCACACGCGGGCCGGGAGCTGTGGGCGGCCAAGGTCAGCGACAACGTGGCCACCGACGAGGACGAGCCGGAGGTCGTGTTCGACGGCGGCATCCACGGCCGCGAGCACCTCTCGACCGAGATGGCCGTCGCCCTGCTGCGCTACCTCGCCGCCGGCCACGCGACGACGTCGCGCGTCACCGAGATGGTGAACGGCCGCGAGATCTTCATCCTGTTCAACCTCAACCCCGACGGCAGCGAGTTCAACCACGCCTCCGGGGCGTACCAGTTCTGGCGCAAGAACCGCCAGCCCACGCCCAACAGCTCGGAGATCGGCACCGACGTCAACCGCAACTTCGGCTACCGATGGGGCACCAACCCGCTGAACGCGCCTCCGTCGGCCGAGACGTACCGCGGTCCATCGGCCTGGTCGACGCCAGAGGCGAGGGCGTTTCGCGACTTCGTGGACGGCCGGGTCATCGGCGGCGAGCAGCAGATCCGCACCCACGTGACCTTCCACCAGTATGGCCGGGTGGTGCTCTATCCCTACGGCTACACGACCACCGAGGTCCCGGCCGATATGGACGCCGATGACCAGGCGACCCTCGAGGCCATGGCCACCGAGATGGCTCGGCTGAGCGGGTACGCGTCGGCACAGTCGTCCGCGTGGGCCGGCATCAACGTCGGCAACCAGATGGACTGGATGTACGCGACGCATCGGATCATGACGTTCACCTTCGAGATGGGCGACACCTTCACCATGCCCGCCAACGCCATCCCCACCGAGACCGATCGGAACATGGAGGCCGCCTACTACGCCATCGAGCGGGCGGCCTGCCCGTACGCGGCCGCGGGGCTCGAGGCGACTTACTGCGACCCGAGCGGCTTCGTCGACATCGCCGATTCAGCCTTCAAGACCGAGATCCGATGGGCCGTCGAGGCCGGGATCACGCGCGGCTGCGCGTCGGATCGGTTTTGCCCGCTCGCGCCGGTGACCCGCGAGCAGATGGCGAGCTTCCTGGCCCGCGCGCTGGACCTGCCGGCAACGAGCCGCGACTACTTCAGCGATGACGAGGGGTCGGCGCACGAGGCGGATATCAACCGCATCGCTGCCGCGGAGCTCACCATCGGCTGCGGCGGCACCAGCTACTGCCCGTCGTCGGCGGTCACGCGCGAGCAGATGGCGAGCTTCCTGGCGCGCGCGTACGCCCTCGCGGACACGACCACCGACTTCTTCGCCGATGACTCCGCGTCGGCGCACCACCGCGACATCAACCGCCTGGCCGCCTCGGGCATCACCCGCGGCTGCACGACGACGGCGTACTGCCCGTCGGCGCACGTCACGCGCGAGCAGATGGTGACGTTCCTGTACCGCGCCGAGAACTAGTCCCGATCAACCAGGAGGCACCTGAGACGCGGGCCAACGCTCGAGCACGATCTCCGCGTCGGCGGGGTCCATGCGATAGCCCCGGACATCGGCGTCCCACGTGATCATGTCACGGTGGGCAACGCGCCGCATGACCTTGTTCGGGCCGGCAACCATGCCGGCGAAGGCAGTCCTCGTCTGTTTGCCATATCGGGCGGCAAGCGCCGCGTCCAGCACGAGGGCCTCATTGCGCATCGACAGCTCGGCAACGTCGAGGAGCATGCGACGGCTATCGGTCCCGCGAATGGCGTTGAGCACCTCTCCCAGCTGCCTGCGCCGAAAGCCCGCCTGATCCACCTGATCCGCCTGGTCGAGGACCGAACCACCTGACCGACGTGGTGGGCCCATCACCCATCGCCAGACCAGCGCCTGCAGCTGCTCTTCGGTCTCGGCTTCGAATTCCACTCGCACCTGAAATCTCCTGTACTGGCCCGAAACGAATACGACGCGAATATATCACGAGTCGATCTGTGCTAGACTACGTCCTCGGCTGCAAGGCTGCGAACCGAATGATGCATTGGCCCCTCGAACCACGGCGAGCCATCGGACGATCCCTTCGTGACGACTTAGCCGCACCGGACAAGAGGAGAATCACATGCGTTACACGAGAATCTCAACCTACGAGCTGACCAACGGCACCTTCGACGAGCTGACCGGCATTGCCGAAAAGGGCATCCTGCCGAAGTTCGCCACGGAGCCGGGCTTCGTGAACTACGGACTGGTCGACGCCGGCAACCACAAGGTCGTCTCGATCAGCATCTGGGAGACCCGCGAGCAGGCTCAGAAGTCTGTCGAGATGGCTGCAACCTGGGTCAAGGAGACCAGCGCCAACCGCGTTCGACTCATGACCACCGCCATCGGCAACCTCGCCCTCTTCCACGGCGTTCCCGTCGCCGCCTAACTCCCTCTCGCACCGTCGCGCTGCGCGACCGGTCGGCCTACCCGTCGGCCCGCACGCGCGACACCAAGAGCCGCCCCGGCATCCTTGCCGGGGCGGCTCTTGGTATCTGGGCGTCTCCGCGCGGCTGCACCTCGACGACCTATCCCCGCTCCCCTTACGTCAATCCGCCGGTCTCCCACCTGACCCGCGTCCGCCGCCGTTGATACAGATCCCCGTGCACTGCGTTGTATGAGCGTGGGGAGCCTGACCTGTGAGGTCGGGGTCGATCACTGGAGACGAGCCAGCGGGCGCGCTCCATGTCACTCCGAGCATTTCAGCCACTTCAGGTTCAGGAGATCCAATGCGTAGAATTCTCATCACCCTGGTCAGCACGGGCATGCTGCTCGGCCTGGCCGTCCTGCCGGTCGCCGGCGCGGCAGAGGGAGAGCCGGCCATGGTCATGGTCATGCAGCACCTCTGCGACGAGTCCATCCAGTCGGAGGCAGACTTCAAGGCACTCGAGGCCAAGGCGGCCACCAACGAAGAGACCCCTATGGGCGTCCCCTCGCTCGGTGCGACTGCCGAGACGGTCCTCGCCTGCCCGACGGCCGTCCTGACCGGTGACACCCAGACTCCCGACGCCATCGGCGCCGGCGCCAAGGACTTCGACTACACCGTCACCGATTCCGCCGGCACCGTCCAGACCCTGTCCACCGACACCACGTTCAGCGGTGACAACGGCTTCGACAAGCCGGTCGAGGACTTCGCGTGCGAGTCCGACATCGCCTACGACGCCAACCGCAACGGCACCATCGATGAGGACGTCTGCCTGGACTTCAGCAGCTACTCCTTCGCCGATGTGCCCGAGGGTCGCGCGACCGTGACCCAGACCACCGCCATCGACGGCACGCGTTTCGGCACAGTCCGTCTCACGCCGCCGGAGCTGAGCGACGACGCCGCAATCGGCCTGTCGTTCACGTCTGCCGGAGTGATCACCTTCGACTCGTCAGCCGATGGCGACGAGATGGTGATGCTGCACGTCTACAACTTCGTGGGCGAGGCGTCCATGCCGACCACCGCCACGGAGCTTCCCGCTTCGAACAACAGCCTCCCGCTGCTGCTCGTCGCCTTCGGGACGCTGCTGGCAGCGGCCGGCGCGGCCGTCGCACTCCGAGGCGCGCGCGCCTAGCGCTCCGCCACCTTCGGAAATGGCGGGAGGCCGGGCGCGATGCCCGGCCTCTTTCCTGTTCCCGTTTGGGTCGGCGCCGCAACTTCCCCAAATTCCTCGATCGAGGACCTGAAGGGAGCTGGGTGGAAAATTGGTCGGGGCGAGAGGACTCGAACCTCCGACCTCGTCGTCCCGAACGACGCGCGCTACCTACTGCGCCACGCCCCGACCGGAGTGCCGCATCCTAGCATCGGGGCGCAGCACGGTCCACCGCGTATAGTCCCGCCCAATGCCGCGCCTGCGCCTCGGGCACACCGATATCGAGCTCATCGGCGCCACGCTGATGATCAAGCTGGCGCTCATCTTCGGCGGGATGCTCGTGTACTTCGCGGCGTCGGGCGCGATCCCCGACCCGTTCGAGCCCTGGCACCGATGGGACGCCCCGCACTACACCGATATCGCCGTCTTCGGCTATCGCGCCGATGACCCCGGAACCCTCACGGCTCCCGGGTACCGGCAGAAGTTTCCCGGCGACCTCGACCTCTACATCGTCTTCTTCCCACTCTTCCCGTGGCTGGTGGCCGGGGTCGATGCGATGATCGGCGCACCCGTCGTGGCGGCCTTCACCGTGACCAGCGTGGCCTCGCTGTTCGTGGCGCCGATGCTGTACCGGCTCGTGGCGGCGGACCTCGGCGAGCGCATCGGCCGCCGATCGGCACTCCTGCTCCTGATCTTCCCGACCGCGTACTTTCTCCACATCGGCTACACCGAGGCCCTCTTCCTCGCCTTGGCGTTCGGTTCGCTGTGGCTCGCGCGCACGGACCGATGGCTGGGCGCCGGCATCCTCGGCGGGTTGGCGGCGCTCACGCGCGTCAACGGCCTGGTCCTCATCCCGGCCCTGGTGGTCGAGGCCTGGCTCCAGTGGCGGGTGCATCGGCGGCTCGATGCCCGTTGGGCGTTGGCGCTTGGGCTCGTGGCCGCCGGCTTCGGCGTGTACCTGGCGCTCAACCTGGCGGTCTACGGCGACCCGTTCGCCTTCTCGGAAATCCAGCGCCGGCACTGGTTCAAGGACCTCTCTCCGCCGTGGGAGGGGATCCTGGGCCTCGGGCGGTGGATGTCCGACCCCGACGCCGATATCGCCCTCATGTACGGCTGGGCGGAGCTGCTGTTCGTGGTGATCGGGTTCGTTGGGGTGGTGGCCGCGGTGGTGCGGCTGCGCCCGACGTGGGCAGCGTGGATGGCCGGCAACTGGCTGCTGATCGTGTCGACCGGGTTCGTCCTGTCGACCGCGCGCTACAGCCTGGTGCTGTTCGCGCTCCCCGTGTTTCTTGCGCTCATTCTCGAGCGCTGGCGGCCCGTGGGGCTGGTGCTCGCCGGTCTCTCGGGGCTGGCGATGGCGTACTTCGCCTGGCGTTTCGCGATCGGGCTGTGGGCGTTCTGAGGCACAGGGGCGAATTGTAACGCTGCGAGTTACGAATCGGGCTCGGGCGTGCGCGTGCGTGCGCGTGCGTGCGGGCGGGCACAGAAGTGTCCCGAAGGAACCGCGGCGACCGTTGATGTAATCTCGGATCAGCCAGCTGCCCCTTCGGGACGTGCACAGCATCGCACCCGCGGGTGACCTGCACAAGGCCGCTTGTCCACGGGTTCGACGGCCGTCGCGGTCTTATCCACAGCTCGTCCCAAATGTACGGCGGCGGAGCAGTACTCGCGGGCCGCCTGGGGACTCGTAGCAGCCGCCTTTCCAGCCTCGGGAAATTGGGCCGGACTGGCGCGACGGTGTTTCTTGTAGCTGGAAACGCCGCTCTGATCCGCTTGGGAAGAGTCGCTTACTTCCACCTGCGGGAATCGCGAACGAGCCCTCAGGCGATCGCGGGCAGCACGTTCCCGCCAGTGGAAATAAGGCGTCGGTAAGCGACCGGTACACATCGGCGGCCCACCTTGCGCCGATGAACGACGTGCAGCTCGGACGCCTGCTGCGCCTCAGGCGCATGCGGCAGGAAAAGCGCCTGGCGGATGTCGCAACCCGCGCGCGCCTCGGGATCGCCACAGTGAATCGTGGCGAGCATGGCATCTTCGCCTCCCTCAGCGTCGCTCGCCGGCACGCCGCTGCACTGGACATACGGCTGGAATGGCACGTGATCGGGCGCGGGGCAGACGTGGCACGAACCCTCGATGAGGAGCATGCAGCCATCGTCGAGGTGCTGGCTGCGTGGCTGCGCGCGGCCGGGCTCGAGGTCGTCGCAGAGGCGAGCTTCTCGGTGTACGGCGAGCGTGGGCGAGTCGATCTTCTCGCTTGGGACCAAGCGACGCGCACGATCTACCTCATCGAGGCCAAGACGGAGATCGGCGATCTCCAGGGCCTGCTGGGAGCGACCGATGTCCGCGAGCGGCTCGCGCCACGTATAGCGAGCGAGCGCGGCTGGGTGCCCGTTCGTCGAGTAACGATCCTGGCGCTCGCCGCCACGCGGCACAACCGCTCCGTGGTCGCGAGCCACCGCGTCACGTTCGCCGAATGGTCGCGAGCAACGCTGCGCCCCGGGTCGCACCCGACGCGCGACGAACGTCAGCTGCTCTGGGTTCCCGCTGCGGCTGCCAGCCGATCCACGTGGCTGGCCGGCCGTCGGCGAGTGATGCCGCCCCCGCGGCGAAGGTGATGCGGTAGCGCACGACCCGAGGGTGCGCGTCGCTGTTTCCACCCGCGGGAAATTACTCAGGGGAAGCGACCGTTGATTCCTGTGCCGGGTAACAACAGTGCTCAGCGCTCGTGCGCGCGAGGCTTCTTTCCGCACAGTGAGAACAGCGATCTGCCAGCACTGCAACGCTCGAAGCAATTTCCCACACGCGGTAACAGCAGCACCAAGCCCCTACGGTGGGGGCCCTGCCGCAATGCGCCCGCCCCGGGCCTACAGCTCGCCGATCACCTGGAAGGTGTTGAGGATGTTGTCCAGCGCCTCGAGATCGGCCTCTCCGACGAGAACGATCTGGAGGAACAGGATGAAGGAGCCGTCCGCCGGCTCGGCCGCGAGCTGGACGAAGCTGGATCCCTCATCGGCGCAGTCGGTGTAGACGTCGTAGGCGCCGATGTAGAGCGGGTCCTCGTAGTCGTAGCGCGCATCGAGCGTGCACGTGTCGGAGAAGTCGCTCTGATCGAGGATGCCGTCCACGTCGAACGTCGCGCGCAGGGTGGAGGAGGCGCCGAAGAACACACCCGGCGTGGCCCAGCCGTTGACCCACGCGTCGATGTCGGGGGCCGCCGTGATGGTCGGCCCGAAGTCGGTGCCGTCGATGAGCCACCTGCCGCTCTGCTGCTCCGACCACTCGCTCGGGATGGACATCGTGATGGAGCCGGTGTCGTCCTCGACCACGACGTACTCCGCGTAGGTGGTCGGCGCGGTCCCGCCGGCGTCGACCTCCCCCTCGAGCTGCTGCGCGAAGCTGAAGGAGGTCACCAGCGGATCGCCGTTGAGCTGGCCCTCGAGGACCTCCTCGGTGGCGAAGCGCAGGACCTCGATGGCCAGCACGTCGTCCGCGCTGTTGCTGCGCAGGATGTCGCAGTAATCGGCCATGGTGCCGTCTGTCGACAGGACGAGGTTCTCGAGCGAGGTGATGATGTCGCCACCCGCGATGCCGGCCTGGTCGGCCGGGGATCCCGAATCGACCGATGCGACCCAGATGCCGGATAGGCCCTCGCCGTCATTGATGGCCTGGCCATTCACGCCGATGGAGTGGACGTCCTCCTCGTTCCGCAGCTGCTCGACGATCGGGCGCGCCACCTCCGGCGCGATCGCGAAGAACTGCTCGGTGTTGGTGGGGCTGCCGCCCGCGTAGTTGACGCCGGCGACCTGGCCGTCGGCCGTGACGAGCGGTCCGCCGGAGTTGCCCGGCTGGATCGCCGCGTCGTGCTCGATCACCGAGTCGATCGACGCCCAGCCCGTCTCACCGTCCGCATCGGCCTTTGAGACGATGCCGCGAGTGAGCGTGAATTCCGGGTCACCGAGCGGGAAGCCCGCCGCGTACACGTCGAGGCCGGGCGTCAGGTCGCCTTCGTACCACTCCATGAACGAGTATCCGTCCCCGTCGATGTCGATGACCGCGAGGTCCGAGCACTCGCTGACCCCGAGGACCCGCGCGTTTCGCGGCTCATCCTCGCCGCCCACCCACACCTGGAGGAGCGCCGCGCCGGTGACCACGTGGTTGTTCGTGACCGCGATGCCGGACGGATCGATGATGAATCCCGATCCGCGGCCGGCGGCGTTGTAGACGGTGCCGACCTCCGGATCCTGGAAGGTGCCCTCGGCCTCGATCTGGATCGTTGCGCTCTGAACGTCTTCCAGGGACGAGATGGCGCCGGTCGCGGGTGCATCGTCGGAT
>Ga0208612_1000255_pt1 | contig 26164 bp, 29 predicted proteins | sample AntDryMetagUQ889_FD_188089 | JGI IMG/M metagenome (GOLD analysis project Ga0208612, IMG submission 188089) | Polar desert microbial communities from Antarctic Dry Valleys - UQ889 (SPAdes) | ecosystem: Environmental > Terrestrial > Soil > Desert | place: Antarctic Dry Valleys | collected 2008-12-31 | reverse complement strand
GCCGGACGCCCGCCTCGCGCGCCTTCCAGTAGGTCTTCAGCATGTCGTGGACCGGGATGCCCTCGGTGATCGCGATCACCGTGTGAACGCCCGAGTCGATCGCCTCGTCGATCGCGGCGGCCGCAAAGCGCGCCGGAACGAAGACCATCGAGGTGTTCGCCCCTGCCTCAGAGACGGACTCGGCGATGGTGTCGAAGACGGGGACACCATCGACGTCCTGGCCGCCCTTGCCGGGCGTGACGCCGGCGACGAGGTCCGTGCCGTAGTCGCGGTTGCGGAGGCCATGGAAGGTTCCCTCGCGACCGGTCAGGCCGGAGACGACGAGCTTCGTGTCTGAGTTGACGATTATCGACATTGCTAAGCGTTCGCCAACTCGACAACTCGCGCCGCGGCGCCCAGCATCGTCGTCTCGTTGTGGAGGTTGGACAGCCCGCTCTCGGCCAAGAGCGCAAGGCCAGCCTCGGAGTTGGTGCCGTCCAGGCGGACGACGAGCGGAACCTTCAGGTCGATCTGGCTCGAAGCCTCGATGATGCCCTTGGCCACCTCGTCGCAGCGGGTGATCCCGCCGAAGATGTTGAAGAGGACCGCGGTGACGTTGGGATCGGAGGTGATGACCTCTAGAGCGTCGACGATCGCCTCGGCCTTGGAGCCCCCGCCCGCGTCCAGGAAGTTCGCGGGCTTTCCGCCTGCCTGGGCTACAACGTCGAGCGTGGACATGCAAAGGCCCGCGCCGTTCCCCAGGATGCCGACGTTTCCGCCCAGCTTCACGTAGGTGAGCCCTCGCTCCTTCGCCATCGCCTCTTGGGGGTCGTCGGCGTCCGAGTCGGAGAGCTCGGAAAGCTCGGGGTGGCGGAACATCGAGTTGCCGTCGATCGTGATCTTGGCGTCGAGCGCGATCACCTTGCGCTCGCTGGTGACGACGAGCGGGTTGATCTCGATCAAGGTCGCGTCCTCGGCGAGCGCTACCTTCACGAGGCCCTGGAGCATCTCGGCGACTCCATCGACGACGTCGTCGTCGATGCCGGCCTCGTGGGCGAGCTCGCGGCCAAGCTCGAGGTCGAGCTCTTTACCGGGCTCGATGTGGCGGCGAACCATCGCGTTCGGATCCTTGTCTGCGATCTCCTCGACGTCCATGCCGCCCATTCGCGAGAGCAAGACCAAAAGCCTCTTCTCCGAGCGGTCGAGGATGATCGAGGTGTAGTACTCGTTAGCGATGTCCGAGGCTTCCTCGATCCACAGGTCGTTGACGGTGAAGCCGCGGATGTCCATGCCCAGGATCGCCTCGGAGTGGGCGCGAGCCTCCTCGGCGTTCGCGGCGATCTTGATGCCGCCCGCCTTGCCGCGCTTGCCGATCCGGACCTGCGCCTTGACGACGCACGGGTAGCCGATCTTCTCGGCCGCAACGACCGCGTCTTCGACCGTCGCGGCGTGGAGCCCCTTGGTCGTAGGGACGTCGTGCTCGGCGAAGAGCTCTTTGCCTTGGTACTCGAGTAGGTCCATCGGGACGCGCTTTTCAGCGCGGGCGGCAGCTTATTCGACGCCAGAATCCGCGCACTGGCTCCCTGCCATAATCCTCGCCGCGATGCCACTCCCCAAGCTCAAAGAGATCAAAACGGTCACGACCGATTGCTACGGCACGCTGATCGATTGGGAGAAAGGCCTGCTCGACTCGTTTCGCAAGGAGGCGGACCGCGACGGCATCTCGCTGGACGAAAGCGCTTTCCTAGCCCGGTTCGTTGAGGTAGAGGCAGAGATCATGTCGGGCTCGTACGAGCTCTACGCCGAGATCCTTCGCCGCGCCGTGGTCAAGGTCGCGGGCGAGATCGGCTGGGAGCTCGAGCCCTCGCGGGCGCAGTTCGTGCCGGACTCGGTCGCCCGCTGGCAGCCGTTTCGCGAGGCCAACGCCGCGATGGACCGCCTCAAAAACCGCTACGACGTCGGGATCGTCTCGAACATCGACGACAAGCTCCTCGGCGTTTCGCGGCGCCACCTGCGCACCGAGCTCGACATCGTCGTCACCGCCCAGCAGGTTCGCTCTTACAAGCCGGACGAGGCCCACTTCAAGGAGACCGCGCGGCGGCTCGGCTCGAAGAAGGGCTGGGTCCACATCGCGTCGGGCTACACGACGGACGTCGCTCCGGCACTCAAGCTGAAGGTCCCCGTCATCTGGGTGAACAGGCACGGCGAGAAGCTCGAAGGGCGCCCGAAGCCGACCTCGGAGGTCAAGACCTTCCGCGACGCAGCGGCCAGGCTCGGCGCGAAGGGCTGACCCTGGCGGCCTCAGCCGCCAGCCACACGCCGGATCCCGCCGACGAGGCGATGGTCGCCCGCGCTCACGAGCGCTTTGCAGCCGAGCGAAAGAAGGCGGGACGCGCACGGCGAAGCGGGACTGGGGGCTCGCTTCCGAACCTGATCGTCATCGGAGGGCTCAAGTGCGGCACGACGAGCCTCCACCACTATCTGAACCTCCATCCCGAGGCGGGCATGTCGCGTCCGAAGGAGCTCAATTTCTTCGTCTCAGAATTGAACTGGGAGTTGGGCGCCGACTGGTACCGCTCGCATTTCTCGGCGAGCGCGCCCGTACGCGGCGAGACCTCTCCCCACTACACGAACCGCCCGCGCTTCGAAGGCGTCGCTAAGCGGATGCGGGAAACGCTCGCCGACGAGGTGCGCCTCATCTACATGGTCCGCCATCCCATCGACCGACTGCTTTCGCACTACCTCCACAACGTCGGGGGCGGATACGAGAGCCGCGAGCTAGCCGACGCCGTCGCCGAGCCGTCAAGCTCCTATGTGCAGCGCGGGCTCTACGCGTTTCAACTCGAGCCCTACCTCGAGGCATTCGGGTTGGAGAGGATCCTTATCGTCTCGCGCGAGGAACTAGGGCGAGACCGCGACGCGACCGTCCGCAGAGTCTTCGCTTTCGCCGGCGTCGAGGAAGGCTTCACCTCGCCCGAGTTCGACCGCGAGTGGGAGACCGGGAGCGGGAAGGGCTCGGGCGGCTTCCGGATGATGGACCGCGCCGTCCGCATGCCCGGCTTGCGCGCGCTCGACCGCAACTTCGACCGCCTTCCCGAGCGCATGCGCTGGCTCGTCGAGAAGGTCGTCCACGATCCCGGATCGGGCGAGGCGGCCAAGCCCGAGATCGACCCAGAGCTTCGCGAGCGGCTGGCGGACTACTTTCGCCCCGACGCGGCGAGGCTCGAGGAGACCGTGGGCCGAAGCTTCGGCTGGGATCTCTGATGCGTATCGCGGTCGCAGCGGATGAGGTGACCGGGATCGCCGGGCGCGTCATCGACGAGCTTCGCGAGCGCGGCCACGAGCCGGTGCCCCATGGCGCCCTTGCGGAGGCCGAGCGCGACGACTGGGCGTGGGCTTCCGAGGCCGCTGCGAGGGACGTGGCCGAGGGCCGCGCCGAGCAAGGGATCGTCTGCTGTTGGACGGGGACAGGCGCCTCGATCGCGGCCAACAAGGTGACGGGCGTGAGGGCTGCCCTCTGCGCCGATGCCGCCACGGCCGAGGGCGCGCGACGCTGGAACGACGCGAATGTGCTCGCCCTGAGCCTGAGGACGACTTCAGCCGCCGAGCTGGCCGAGATCCTCGACGCCTGGTTTCAAACAAAGCCCAGCGAGGACGCATCTGACGCCGAGAACATCGCTCACGTCTCGGACATCGAATCGGTTTAGAGTCGCGAGCAATCGCCCATCGGAGGGGAAACATGACTCCCACTTTGCCGGCGAGGGCGACGACGCGCTCTTCGGCAACGAGGGCATTGACTCCCACGACGGAGGCAAGGGCTTCGATCCGTGCTTCGACACCGACAAGGGCGACACGTTCGAGAGATGCGAGAAGCCCGAGTAGCGACGGCTCTCAGCAGGCGGTGACGACGAGCTTTGCGCGGCGCCCCGCGAACGCCGCGTCGAGCACCTGCGTCTCTTCGTTGTAGCTCCACGCCGAGCCGGAGAGCGGTCGGCCGTTCAGCCTGAGCGAACACGGCTCAAGGCCGCCGGGGATCGTCGAGAGGGCGGCCTGCATGCCGAAGCGGGTCCGCGCCGGCGCCCTTAGCTTGAGGCGCCAGCCACCGCCGGTTACTCGCGAGGAGATCTTGCCGCGGCGGTTGAACGCCCCGTGTGAGCGGCCGCTGGGAAACGCGAGCAGGCGGATCTGTCCGCGGCGCTCGCGCAGGCCGACCGTCTGCGCTTCCTTCCCGGGCTTGGCGAGCGTGTCGACGTCGGCGGGCAGGAGCGGCAAGACGCTCCCCGCGCGGACCAGCAGCGGCAGCTCGTCGATCGGGGCGGGCAAAGTGGCATCAGCGCCGCCGTCGAGGACCTCGGCCTCGCCGAGCTTCAGACTGCCCGGCCCTGGCCGGTAGCGCGCTGAGCGCCAGAGGTCCACCCACCGTCCCTCGGGCAGGTAGACGTCGCGCTCGGTTGCGCCCTGGTCGACGACCGGCGCCGCGAGGATGTCCGGGCCGAAGAGGAACTCGTCCTCGGTCTCGGCCGCGCGAGGATCGTCGGGATAGCTCAGCAGCAGGTGGCGCATGATCGGCATCCCGGAACGGCGATAGCTGGCCTCCGCTGCGGAGACGTACGGGTAGAGCTGCGTGCGCAGCTTGGTGTAGCGGCGCCAGTTGTCGATCTGGTCCGGGTCGGTGACCTGCGGTCGGGCCTTGGGCGGGAGGGCGACGCCGTTTCGCTGCGTCCGCATCACGCCGGAGACGGCGCCGAACTGGACCCAGCGGGTGAGAAGCTCGGGCGTCAGCTTGTTGAAGCCGAGAGCGAAGAAGCCGCCTATGTCGGAGCCCCAGATGCCGATTCCGGAGGTGCCGGCGCTGAGCGCCTGAGTCATCGCGGATCGGAGTCCGTCGAAGCCGAACCCCGTCGTCGGATCACCGCCCCAGACAACCTGGGCGCACTTCGCGGCGCCGGTCCAGCCGGATCGCTGGAAGCGGACGATCGGGCGCTTTTCCCGTTTGATCGCGTTCCAGGCAGCGCAGTGATACCGCCGGGCGTACTCGTTGTGGGCGCGCGTGCCATCGATCGTCTCGTTCGAGACGGAGTCGAGCGGCGTGTACTCGCCGAAGTCCTCCATCCAGCCGTCGTAACCATCGCCAACCGCTTCCAGGAGCGCATCTGAGTAGAGCTCGCGACCGGCGGGCTCGAAGAAGTCGTACTGGCCGACCAGGAAGACGTCGTCGGGGTTGGCGCCGTATCGGTAGTTGTAGGGCGCGCCCGCACGGGTCTCGGTCAGCGCGTCGGCGTCCTCCGCCGGCCCGTAGCGCGGGTCGTAGTTCGCGCAGACCATCGGGTTGAAGTAGGTCGTGATGGCGACACCACCCTCGTGCGCCGCCTGGGTGCGGGTTCGCTCTCGCTCGATCTCCTGCTCGCCGCACGGCAGGTAATGGGTGTAGGTCTGAAACACGGAGACCGGCGCGTCGGCATCGCGGAGCATCTTGAGATTCGCGACGTCGTCGCCCGGCTGAAACCACGGCCCGTACACCCACGGGGCCTTGGCGCGAGGTTGGCGGCCCACCGCCTTGGAGAAGCGCCGGAGCGCATCGTCGGGGTCGGGACCTGCGAAGAACCGAAGCTGGAGGCGATCGACCGCCGGCGCCAGCTCGGCACCCACCTCGCCCGGCGGCGCGGGCGTCACCTCGGCGCTCCAGGCTCCGGCTGAGTCGGTCCCGAGACGGAAGGTCGATGTCTCGGGGTTGTCGACGAGCACTCCGTACCCCTCGTTCGAGAGCAGCCATGGAATCGGGAAGTAGGTGGCGTCGCGGCGCCGGTCGCGAAGTCCCCACGGAGGCACGAAAGCCTGGATGCCCGTGTACTCGTCGTCCTGATAGGGGCCGTCCGCGACGTAATTCTCTACCTCTGACGAGGCTTGATCGACCTGGTTCGAGCGTTCTCCGAAGCCGAGGTAATGCTCCTCCGATGCCGCGGAGAACCCCATGCCCATCGCCTGGACACCCGTCGTGGGCCCTTGGAGCCTGGCGTCGAGCGCGATGATCCCCTTCCCCGCCGCGCTTAGCTTGACCTCGATCGTCCGCAGTGGGTCCGTCGTCTCGAGCTCAGCGGTAAAGACGCCACGATTGACATCGGCCGAGGCGACCCGCGTGGCGTGGCTCCAGCCAAGCGCCGTGCGGAACCCGAGGGTCCCCGACGGGCCCTGCCCGGTGCCCGGATGCTCGGCCAGGACGGTGTTGCCGTTCGGGCTTTCAAGCTCGAGGCGCCACGGATCCTCGGTGACCTCCGCGGTGATCGCGCCCGCATCGACCACCGTTTGCGCATGCGCAGCCGTCGCGATCGCGGCCCACGCGACGCACGCTGTCCCTGCCAGCCTCAACCCTCGTCCCATTACCGAGAGGCTAGACGGATACGGTGCCGCCATGCGCCGCCTCCTCCCCGAGCCCGCGACGGATCTATCGGTCGCCGACCTGGTCGAAGAGCTGCGCCCGTGGGAGGACCCGCCCGCCGAACGCCCGCACGTGGCAATGAACTTCGCGCTCACTCTTGACGGGCACTCGGCGATCGGGGGCGTCTCGCGTGAGATCGGCAGCGCCCGCGACACGGAGATGCTGGTTGGCCTCAGGACTCGGGTCGACGCGGTCATGATCGGCGCCGGGACGATGCGGGCCGAGCGCTACGGCAGGGTGATTCGCGACCCGGACAGGCGCGCCGCGCGCGAGACGCTTGGCTTGGAGCCGGACCCGCTGATGGTCGTCGTCTCCGGCCGCCTCGACCTCCCCTGGGACGCGCCTCTCTTCACGGAGGGGTTCGGCAAGGTCGTCGTGTTTACGGCAGCGACCGCCGAGCCTCCCCCGACGGAGACGCCTCTGGAGATCGTTCGCCACCCCGCCGGCGTCGACCTCGATGCCGCCCTCGAGCACCTCCGCCACCAACACGGTGTGCGCGCGCTCATGTGCGAGGGGGGTGCCCTGCTCCACGGAAGCCTGCACGCGATCGAGGCGGTCGACGAAATCTTCATCACGCACGCCCCCAAGATTGCCGGAGACGAGCGCCCAGGGCTGATCGAAGGCCTGGGTCCCTTTGTACGGTCGCTCGAGATGCTTTGGCTGATCTTTGAACCGGCAACGGGCGAGCTCTTCGCGCGGTACCGGCCCGAAACCTAGGCAGGCGCTGGAATGACGCCCGTCGCCTCGGTCCGCCGCTCTCCTCGGCGAAGCATCCGGAGCGCGAGGATCGTCCCTGCCAGGAGCGCTGTAGCCCCCAGCGACACCTGAACGCTGAGGACGCCTTCGGGCGTCCAGTAGACATCTCGCAGGTCGAGAAGGAGCGCGGCCTCGTCCAGAGTGAGGCCAACCCCTACGCCGAAGGGAATCGCCAGCTTCTCCTCGAGCTTCGAGTCGTCGGTGAGGAGCGCTGCGGCGCCGGTGCCAAACCCGAGGAGGATGCCCGGCACGAAGTGGTGGATGTGATGCCCGCCGACCTCGACGTTCCCAAGCGGCCACCATCCGCCCCGCATGCCATGCGTGGAGACCCGGGCTCCGGCAAGCGCACCGGTGAACCCGGTGAGGAGGTTGAAGAGGACGGTCTCGGCGCGGGGGGTCGCGGCGTATCCCTCGATCGCCACGGCGACTGCATCCTGGGTCGCGAGCTGGGTCGAGACGATCGCCTGCTCGGCGGTCTCGAGAACGGTCTCGGGCTCAGGGACGGCCGGGTCGGCGGCGGCTTCGCGCACCCGGCGTCGCGCGAGCTTTGCGAGCTCTCCGGCGGCGACCGTTCCGACGGTGCCTGCCGCGAGCGCAGCCAGTCCGAGCGTGACCCGGTCGGCCCGCTCCTCCCGTCTGCGGCGAAGCCTCACAGGCCTAGAGGCGGACGACGTGGTCCGCGTCGATTCCGCGCGTCGCGCCGCGCAGATCCAGGACCCGTTGCGCGTGCTCGACGACGTGCGCGACATCCACCTCGGCATGCGAAGTGACGATCACGGCTAGGTCTGAGCCCTCGAGCGCTCCGTCCAGCTCGACGGACCGAAGCCCAAGCTCAGGCACCTCGGGCACGTGCGGGTCGTGGTAGGAAACCTCGGCGCCGAGCTCGGTCAGCATCGCCGCGATCTTGAGTGCCGGCGACTCGCGTATGTCGGCGACACCCGCCTTGTAGGAGACGCCGAGAAGGAGGATCCGGGAGCCGCGGGCCGGCTTGCCGACATCGTTGAGCGCCCTGACGGCGCGCTCCGTACAGAAGTGCGGCTGAGCCTGGTTCACCCGGCCCGCCAGCTCGATGAACTCAGTGGGGAAGTCGTACTCGCGGGCCTTGAAGGCAAGGTAGAAGGGGTCGATCGGAAGGCAGTGGCCCCCCATCCCAGGACCGGGCTCGAAGCGCATGAAGCCGAAGGGCTTGGAGGCCGCGGCATCGATCACCTCCCAGACGTCAATCTCCATGCGGTCGGCCAGGATCGCGAGCTCGTTAACGAGCGCGATGTTGACCGAGCGGAAGATGTTCTCGAGGAGCTTGGTGAGCTCAGCGACCTCGGGGCTCGACACGGCCACCACCGCATCGCAGATGAGCCCGTAGAGATCTGCGGCCGCCTCTCGGCACGAGGCGGTGAGGCCGCCAACCACCTTGGGGGTGGTGCGGACCGTGTAGTCGGTGCGGCCCGGGTCGATGCGCTCGGGCGAGAAAGCCAGGTGAAAGCCCTCGCCGGCCACAAGGCCCGAGCCTTCTTCGAGGATCGGCGCGAGGCGCTCGCGGGTAGTGCCCGGGTAGGTGGTCGATTCCAAGACGACCAGCTGGCCCTCGCGGAGAACGGCGGCGACGCTCCTGGCCGCGGCGTCGACGAAGGAAAGGTCCGGCTCGCGCTGGTGTGCAAGTGGGGTTGGGACGCAGATCAAGATCGCGTCGCAACCGGCGAGGGGAGCGGGGTCGGTGCCGACGGCCAGGCGCCCGCCGGCGAGGGGCGCCAAGCGCTCGGACGTGATGTCCTCGATCGTCGACTCCCCGCGGGCGAGCGAATCGACCGTCTGAGCATTCACGTCGACGCCGACGACGTCGGCGGCGGCCTCGGCAAACGCGACCGCAAGCGGCAGCCCGACGTAGCCGAGCCCGATGACCCCGACCTTCATGCGCTCAGTCTAGGTTCTAAGCGGACGACCCATCGCGAAGCCACGCCGCGATGACACTCGCCGCCCGCTCTGGGTCCGCGCCGGCCTCGAGCGTGGCGAGCGTGGCGAGAATGCGGTGCTTGGCGCCATCGGCATCTCCGCCGGCCTCTCCCAGGCAGGCAATGAGGGGGATGCCGAGCTTGCTCGCGGTGATCCCAAGCGCTACCGCGGACTCGCCGACACCTACCGCGACGGCCGCAGCGGGGCGGTCGCCCTCAAGCCTTTGCTCCATCCCGACGAGGGCCGCCGCCATGTCTGACACGGTCGCCGAGCGCACGGCGATCCCCTGTTCGGAGAGTGCTGATTGGAGGGCTTCGACCCCGTCAGAGTCGCCCGCTAGGAACAAGCTCGTGCCTGGCATCGCTCAAACGTACGCAAATTGCAGTCAACAAGGCGTTGAGCGGTTCTCGCGTCCCTCCGGGGGTGTAGCGTTCCTCGTCGGATCTAAAGATGAAGACGATTCTCTCCCCCATCACCGTCGGGCTCGGTGCCGCCCGCCACATCACTTGGTACTTGAAGTATCAGGTGACCGGTGAGACCCGGGCCTCGCAAGACTCGTAGACTCCTCCTCCCGTTTTCCCTTCAGGAGGAGCTTCAAATGGCGAAAGAACCCCGCTCGCTCGCGGGCAAGGTTGTTGCGATCACGGGCGGCGCCCGTGGGATCGGCGAGGTGACGGCGCGTTCGCTGGTGGTCGAGGGAGCGAAGGTGGCAATCGGCGACCTCGATCTCGAGCTTGCCGAGAAGACCGCGTCCGCGCTCGGCGGTGAGACCATCGCGCTCGAGCTCGATGTCACGCAGCGCGAATCGTTCGCCAGCTATCTGAGCCAGGTCGAGGAGCGCCTCGGCCCGATCGACGTCTTGGTCAACAACGCCGGCATCATGCCTCTCGGCCGATTCGTGGACGAGGACGACGCGACAGCGCGCCGCATGATCGACATCAACCTCCACGGCCTGATGTTCGGGATGAAGCTCGTGATGCCGTCGATGATGCGCCGAAACACCGGCCACATCGTGAACATCGCGTCGCAGGCGGGCAAGGGCGGCTTCCCTGGCGGCGCCACCTATTGCGCCACGAAGCACGCGGTCGTCGGCCTCTCCGAGGCGGTTCGCGGCGAGCTTCACGAGACCAACGTCGAAATCTCGTGCGTCATGCCTGCGGCCGTCAACACCGAGCTCGGCTCCGGCCTAGTCGACAACAAGGCCGTGAAGAAGCTCGAGCCCCAGGAGGTCGCCGACGCGATCGTCGAAGCGCTCAAGTACCCGAAGTTCGACGTCTGGGTCCCCAAGGTCTCCGCTGGGATCTTCCGCTTCATGCAACTCCTGCCACGCTCGGGCCGCGAGGCCTTCGTCCGCGCGATCAAGGCCGACCAGGTCTTGGCGGGCGCCGACATGAAGGCGCGGAGCGCCTATGAGGAGCGGGCTTCCCGCTCGCAGCCCGCTCTTTCGCCCCAGGACGCGGGCGCTGCGACTGAGGCGGCCGAAGCGGAGAAGGTCGAAAGCTAAAGCGGGGCGGCCTGGGGCCTACCCGGGCCATCGATGCATATGGGCCGTAGAGGGATCGAACCTCTGACCTTGAGATTAAGAGTCTCCTGCTCTACCAGCTGAGCTAACGGCCCGGACGGAGGATCGTAGCGAGGGCTGGCTGCCCGATCAGGGTGCCGGAAGGGCGCCTGGATCGAGCGTGCCGCCCGGCTGGGACGGGTCGAGCCCGCCGAACGGTTCGGACAGCTCCGGGCTCTCGCCGGGGGCGGAGTTGGGCTGCTTCTTCTCGGCCTTCTCGGCCTTCACAGCCTGCTTTCGAAGTTGGTCGAGCTGCTCGGAGATCAGCTTCTTGGTCTCGGCGTTCGACTCAGCAAGGGCCTGGTCACGCGCCTTGTCCCCCGCTTCGATCTGAAGGTCCGAGTAGAGGAAGCTCGCGAGCGAGCCGAAGTTGGGGCCGCTGGGATCGGACTCGGCGAGCTCTCGCTGGGCGGCGATCGCCCCGTCGGTGTCGCCCAGGTAGCGGTACGCCAAGACGACCGCGTTCCCGGCCGCAGCGTCGACCTTCCTCGGATCGGTATCGAGATACTGCTGCCAGAGCGAGATCGCCTCTTCGTACTCGCCGCGAGACTCTTCAGAGAGGCCGATTGGCTGGCCGGTCGCCTCGTCCACGTCGAGCTGGGCGTCGCCCGATTGGGAGCGCAAGAGGATCAGGTCCGCGAGGGCCTCGGAGTCGGCGGGGTCTGCGTCGACCGCCTCCTCGGCGTCCTCGATCTGCTGCTCGAACGCGTCGTCGGTCGTGCCTCCGTTGCCGGTCAGGGAGTCGATGATCCCGCCGCCGCCGAGCTCACCGCCGATGCCGAAGCCGACGAAGCCGACGGCAAAGATCAGCGCCAAGAAGCCGAAGACGATGCGCACAGCCGTCTTCCGGCGGGGGCTCGTGAGGTCGAAAAGCATGGGCGTGAGCGTAGAAGGTCTTTACTCGTCGGCGCGCTGCTCGGCGGTCTCGTCGGGGTCCTCAGCCGGCCCCTCGCCGGGCGGCCTGCCGAACGACTTCGCCATCAGGAGCGAGAACTCGAACAAGACGTAGAGCGGTGCCATCGCGAGGAGCATCGTGACCGGATCGGTGCCCGGCAGGAGCATCGCGGCGACGGCGATGATCAGGAGTGCGTAGCGGCGGTTTGCGGCCAGCGTCTCGGGGGTGGTTATCCCCAGGCGGCAGACGGCCAGAACGGCAACCGGGATCTGAAACAAGAACCCGACGGCGATCAGCGTGAGGATGAAGAACCCGTAGTACTCCGAGCCTCTGAGCTCGATCTGGAACGAGTCGGCGTTGAAACCGAGGAGGAAGTCGAGCGCAGCGGGCATGACGATGAAGTAGGCGAAGGTCGCGCCGCCGATGAAGAGGACGGGGACCGAGAGGAGGAAGGGCAGGATCAGCTTTCGCTCGCCGGGCGCAAAAGCGGGCAGGATGAAGGAGTAGGCCTGATAGAGGAGGATCGGCAGCGAGATCAGGATGCCGCCGTAGAACGACAGCTTCACGGTGGTGAAGAACGGCTCCTGTGGGCTCAGCGTGATCGGCACGAAGCCTTCCGGCAGGGGATTGTTGGCGATATCGAGGACCGTGTCCTCGAACATGAAGCAGCCCACGACGGCGAGTACGAGGAAGATCCCCGAGAAGACGATGCGGGAGCGAAGCTCGTCAAGGTGCTCGACCAGCGTCATGCGGTCGTCGAACTCGGCGGCCTTTCGCTTGGGGACCTTCGGAGTCTTCTCGGGTTTCGGAGGCTTAGTGGCCGTGGCCATGGGTCAGCCCCCGGTTGCGCGCGTCGGCGGTTTCACGGGGACCGTCAGGAGCGGGGGTCGCTCACGACATCGGCCTCGACGCGCTCGTCCTCCGGCTTCTCTTCGTCGACCTCCGCGGTCGTGGCCGGAGACTGCTCGGTCATCTGAGCCTTCGTCTCCTCGAGCTGCTTTTCGTCTTCGTCCTTGCCCGTGATCGAGTCCTTGAACTCACGCATGCCGGACCCGAGCGACTTGCCGAGGTCAGGCAGGCGCTTCGGCCCGAAGATCACGAGCGCGATGATGAGGACGATTGCCAGTTCGAGTGGTCCGATGTTCGGCATGTCGCTAAGGGTAACGGGGCGCACGCCCCGGTCGGATCAGCCTCAGGGCTTGGTTGAGCCCTTGCGCTCGGACTCTGGGAAGTTGAGGTAATAGCGGGAAGGGGTCGGGCCGGTCTGTCCCTTGTACTTGGATCCGGTTTCATCCGAGCCGTAGGGGTGCTCGGCTTCTGAGCTCATCTGGAGGAAGGAGATCTGCCCGATCTTCATACCCGGGTAGATCGCGATCGGGAGATTGGCGACGTTCGAAAGCTCGAGCGTCAGATGCCCGTCCCAGCCTGCATCGACGAATCCCGCAGTGCTGTGAATGAGCAGCCCCAGACGGCCCAGCGAGCTCTTGCCCTCAAGGCGCGCGACCAAGTCGTTGCCAAGGGCGACGCGCTCGAGCGTCGACCCCAGGACGAACTCGCCCGGGTGGAGGATGAAGGCCTCGCCGTCGGCCACCTCGACCAACTCTGTCAAATCCTCCTGCGCTGCCTTCGGGTCGATGTAGGGGGTGTGATCGTTGCGAAAGACGCGGAAGTAGCGGTCCGTGTGGAGGTCGACTGACGAAGGCTGAATCGCGCCTTCGGCCAGAGGCTCGATGATGACGCTGCCGTCGTCGAGCGCTTCCTTTATCTGCCGGTCGGAGAGGACCACGGGCGGCGCAGTGTATGACCTGGGTCGGCAACTCTAAAGCCCCGTCTCCGGGCAGCCGATAAGGCGGCGAGGATGTCGGAGGGACAAACACCCGCGGCCGGTCGTGCGAAAGCGCGCCTATCTCCCGAGCAATCGCTCGGGCACCAGCCGCATGGCCATGGACGGCCTCCCCTCCGTCCTCTACCTCCTCAGGATCTGACGCTCTGCCCGCGTTGCGACTCAGACCTCGTGTACCCCCTGGACTGGGAGCCGGCCGGTTCACGCGGGTGGAGCATCAGTCTTCGCTGCCCCGAGTGCGAATGGCACGCGGACGGCGTCTTTCCCCAAGAGGTGGCAGACCGCTTCGACGACGCGCTTGACGCCTCGACCCAAGCCGTCCTGGACGACCTCGAGCTCCTCACCCGCTCGAACATGGAGTCGCAGATCGAGCGCTTCGTGAAGGCACTCACTGAAGACTGGATCCTCCCGGAAGATTTTTAGCGTTTTGTAAGGGTCAGACCCTGGGTCTGACCCCTCCCCTACGCGTAGCGTTCGACCACGCCGTCAGCCACCAGGGATAGAAGGCGGCGTTGCGGTTCGGAGAGCGATTCGCACGACGCGATCGTTCGCTTTGCCTCGGCGACCCGCTCCCTCGCGCCGGTGCGGACCTCGTCGAGCGCACCGGTTTGCGCGATGCGGTCACAGGCTTCCTCGGCGCTGCGGGCGTCGAGCGAGCGGAGGTCGAGCGAGGCGAGCGACTGGTCGTGCTCGCGGGCGAGGATGAGCGGCATGGTGACCGTGCCGTCCAGGAGGTCCGTGCCGCGCGCCTTGCCGGTTCGTTCGGGCGGGCCGGCCACGTCGAGCACGTCGTCGAGGAGCTGGAAGGCCAGGCCGATCTCACGGCCGAAGGAGCGAAGCGCCTTAGCCGCGGGGTCGTCCTCGGCGGAGACTCGTCCGATCAGGCAGGCGCACTCGAAAAGGCGCGCGGTCTTCAAGCGGCAGCGCTCGAGGTACCGCTCGGCGGTCGTCTCGATGTTCCAGGCGTCCCGGCGCTGAGCCAGCTCGCCAAGGGCGAGGCCAACCGACGCGCCCGCCATCAGCTCGACTTGCCGCTCGCCGCCTACATCAGCACCCTCGCCTAGCTCGGCGAAGGCGCGCGAGAGCAGAAGATCGCCCACGGCGGTTGCGCGCTCGCGCCCCGAAGTCGCCACGACGGTCGGCAACCCGCGACGAAGCGGTGCCTGGTCGAGCACGTCGTCGTGGACCAGCGTCGCCATGTGGACCAGCTCGATCGCCGCTGCGCCGCGAAGGGCGGGCGCCGCAGCCTCGGGCCCGGCGCAGAGCAGAACGAGCATCGGCCGCAGGCGCTTGCCGCCGGCCGAGAGCGTCGCGCGTGCGTCTCCTCCGAGCGCATCGCCATAGCCCTCGACCAGTTCGCCGAGGCGTGTCTCGACGCGGGCCATGAGCGTGGGAAGCCAGGCCTCGGCCTCGTCCATCACCTGGGTGACCGGCGGCGGGACGGTAGAGCGGTTCACGGCCTCGGAGGCTCAGGCCGGGCGGACGCCCGAGTGGATGGCGATGATCCCGCCCGCCAGCACCGTGTAGCGAATGCCGGTAAGCCCGGCTTCATCCATCAGCGCGGCGAGCTTTGCGGGCGGCGGGAAGCTGCGAACCGACTCAGGCAGATACGAGTACGCGTCGGAGTCGCCGGCGACGCGCCCGATCACCGGCACGATCCGGTTGAACCAGACCTTGAAGAAGGTCGAGAGCGGCGGCTTTTGCGGTTGGGTGATCTCGAGGATCACGCAGCGCCCTCCGGGCTTGAGGATTCGTGTCATCTCGCGGATGCCGGCGCCGACGTCGGCGAGGTTGCGAACGCCGAAGCCAACCGTCACCGCGTCGAACGACGCGTCCGAGTATGGGAGCTCGAGAGCGTCGGCCCACTCGAAGGTGACGTCGGCCAGGCCCCGATCGGCCGCCTTGTTCTGCGCCAGCTCGAGCATGCGCTCGGAGAAGTCGGCTCCAACCACACGCCCGCCGGCTCCGACCCGCTCGCGAAGCTCGAGCGCCAGGTCGCCCGTGCCGCAGCACAGATCCAGGGCGGCGTCGCCCGGGCGAAGCTCGGCGCGGTCGGCCGCGCGCTCGCGCCAAGCGTGATGGAGCCCCGCCGTCATGACCGTGTTCACGAGGTCGTAGACGCCCGCGATTCGGTCGAACATGCCTCGGACCTGCGAGGAGAACTCGTCCTCGGAACGAGACGGTTTGCTCATGACGCCGCTTCGCCGGTCAGCGCAGCGACGAGAGGAAGTCGACCATCGCGTCGAGCTTTTCGGGGGGCAGCGTCGAGTACGGAGGCATGATCCCGGAGGGGTTCAAAAGTGTCCGCCTGATACCAGCTGAAGGCAGCTTGGCGCCGATATCGGTGAGATCAGGCCCTAAGGTGCCGCCGTTCTCGCCGATCTTGTGACAGGTGAGGCAGCCCTGTCCGGCAACAGCCACCTTCCCGTCCTCATACTGAGGAGCGACCTCCATCTCGATCTCTGTGGGCGGGCCCGCCTCGGCGCCGAGGAAAGTCAGGAGCGCCATCGCGATGATCACCATGACGCCGGCGGTCGTGGCGACGGGGCGCTTTCGCGGGTCGCGCTCGGCGTTGCGGTCGTAGAACGGAAGCAGGAGGAGCAGGACTAGCGCCAGGGTCGGGATGCCGATCGTGGCGAGTGGCGTGAGCGCCGCGGGCTTTACCACCCGCAGGAGCTCGAAGAGGAAGAAGAAGTACCACTCGGGCCGGGGCGTGTAGGTGGTGGTCGTCGGGTCGGCCTTGGGGCCCTGCTCGGCACCGAGGACGATCGACAGCACCGCGATCACGAGCACGACGACGAGGAACATCGCCGAGTCCTTCGCTACGGCGTAGGGGAAGAAAGGCTTGCCCTTCTTCTTTAAGACCTCGTATTCGCGGAGATAGTTCTCCTTCTCTGCGGAATTCAAGAGTCCGACCCATTCCCGGAATGCTTCCCGTTCGAAGAGCCGTCCCCGTTGCCGGAGCGCGCGCCGACTCCCGCCTTGACCTTCTCGGTGCGAAGCGACTTGGGCTTGGTCTCGGCGCGGACCCAGGGCGGGGCCGTGGTGCCGAGCTTGACGACGAGGTACAGGTGCGCGCCGATCAGCGCGATGATTGCGCCGGGCACGAGCAGCATGTGAAGCGCGTAAAAGCGCGAGAGCGTGGTCGACTCGAACTCGGCGCCGGCTCGCAGGAAATCGGCCAGATATGGGCCGACGATCGGGCCGGTGCCGTTGATGTTCATGGCGACGATGGTCGCCCAGTAGGAGCGCTGATCGAAGGGCAGGAGGTAGCCGGTGAGGCCCATGACCAGGGTGAGGACGATCAGGACGACGCCGATCACCCAGTTGAGCTCGCGCGGATACTTGTACGCGCCGAAGAAGAAGACGCGGCCCATGTGGAGGAAGATCAGGGTGATCATCACCGAGGAGCCCCACTTGTGGAGGCCGCGGACGAACTCGCCCATGAAGACGTCGTTCGTGATGTTCGTGATCGACGCGTAGGCCTCGACTGGCGAGGGTGTGTAGTACATCGCCAAGAAGACGCCGGTCAGCGCCTGGACGACGAAGGCGAACATCGTTGCCGAGCCCAGGGTGTAGAACCAGTTCGTGCCCTTCGGCACCTTGCGCAGGAGCATGCCCGTGAGGAAGGGGGTGGCGCCGGTCCGCTCGTCGACCCAGCCGACGAGATCGACGGGCGCCTCCTTCAGCTTTTCGACGACGACCGACTTGTCGTCGTCGCCGTTCGTGCTCGCGCCGTTGCGGTGCCCGTTCTGGCCGGGCTTCGCGGGCTTGCGAAGCGGAGGCGGAATCAGCGTGTCTGGAAACTTGGGCACGGTTAGTCCTTAGATCACGGCGCCGGCGGCGTCGAGGGTCGGGGCGGATAGAGATACTCCCAGATCCCCCCGGTGAACTCGCCGGGATCGCGAGCGCGAACGGGCTCGAGGTCACCGGTGACGCTGTAGCGCGGGCCGACCTCAACCTGGCCGTCGACGACGCGCGTCTGGAAGCGGTCGAGAGGGCGCACCGGCGGGCCGCCGATGACCTTGCCCTCGAAGTCGTAGGCGCCCCCGTGGCAGGGGCAGCTGAAGATGCCGGCGGCGCGGACGAAGCGCACCGGACAGCCGAGGTGGGCGCAGCGGGTCGAGACGGCGATGTACCCGTTGGTGTCCTCGCCGAGGTCCTCGGATCCCTGGCGGACATAAACGGTGGTCTTGCCTGCCTCGCCGATGCCGCTGCGGATCGTGGTGATCACCGGGCTGTACACGTCGGGCGTAAACTCAGAGGTCCGCCCGACCTTCTCCCAGACCTCCTCCGGCGTGTCGAGAATCGGGGCGACGGAAAAGGCGACAAGCGGCAGTGCGACCACGGCGATCGCGGCGCCGCCAACGGCTTGACCCCCGAGCGTGAACACGCCGCGGCGGGTCATCGTCTCGCCCTCGAAGTAGCCGGCGGGCTTGGCCTTTTCCAAGCCTCCGCTCCCGCTAGCGGGGCCGTCTTTCTTATCGGCGTTGTTCTCTGCCAAGGTCAGGTTGGTTGGACGACGAGAAGGATTGTATTGCTTGCGAAGCGCCGGCAAGAGCATTGGCGAGCCCGGCGGCTGAAGCCATCGCGAGCGCCGCGTCCCTCGCAGCCTGCTCGGCGCCAGGATTGCCTGCTCTGAGTGCGAACTTAGCCTCGGCCAGGCCGGCCGGCTCGCCTGTCGCGACCGCGACGGTCGTCGCAAGCCAGAGCGCCTCGCCGGCCGGCTCCGGGCGTTCGGCGCCGGCTTCGGCATGGAGCTGCGCGCCGATCGAGATCAGGTCGGAAAGCTCGCGAACGGCCTGGAGGTCGCCCAGCCCGGCGAGCCGCTCGAGCCCGAGCGCGTAGAGGTAGTCGCCCGCGAGGAGGCGCAGGTCCGGATCCGCGCCGACGATCACCCGTGGCTCGCCGTAGTGGAGGAGGTAGCCCTCGCGCACGGACTCGATCACGAGCGCGTAGGCGGCCGGGTCATCGGCGGCGGCCTGGCCGGTGGCCGCGAGCTCACCGAGCGCGGCGGGGGCCTCGGGCTCGGCAACGCAAGGCGAGATCACCGTCTCCTCGGACCGAAGCTGGCCGGCGAGGGTTCGGAGTGCATCGGAAGGCATCGGCGCTGATTATGCGGGGCGGGGCGGCTCGCGCAAGGATAGGCCGCGTCGCTCGCTAGTGCGTCACTGGCGGCGGGTTACCTCGCATCAGCTGGATGAGGCTCCAGGCCGAGACGATCGCCCAAACGGTCTCCAGCAGCACGAACCCCCATTGCTCCTCGACCAGCGCGAGCACAGCGAGGATCACGGAGCCCACGAGGTTCAGCCATAGGTACGTCAGCGACGAGGCGCTCATCCAGCCTCGGAGCTGGCCGGCGAAGCCGGCGAGGATCAGAAGCGCGCCGACGATCTGAACGACCTGGAGCATGGGACTTAACCGAGCGCTTCGGCGAACGCCTCGGCCGCGGCGTCGCAGGTGCGCTCGATCGCTGCCTCGTCGTGGGCAAGCGAGACGAACCATGCCTCGAACTGGGAGGGGGGCGGGTAGATGCCGAGGTCGAGCATCGCGCATGTGAAGCGGCCGTAGGCGTCGAGGTCGCAGGCGCTTGCCTCCGCGAAGTCCCGCGGTGGCTCCGGGGCGAAGAACGGCGTGACGAGCCCCGGCACCGAGACCACTGAGACGGGCAGATCGCCAGCCGCGTCGCGCAGTCCCGTCGCAAGCCGTTCCGTCAAAGCGCCGAGCCGGTTGTAGGCGGGAGCGTCGAGGTTCTGCAAGGTCGCGAGCCCCGCCGCGACCGCCAGCGGGTTGCCGCTGAGCGTGCCGGCCTGATAGACGTCGCCGGCGGGAGCGATCCGCTGCATCAGCGCGCGCGAGCCGCCGTAGGCCGCGGCGGGCAGGCCGCCGCCGATCACCTTGCCCATCACGGTCACGTCGGCCCTCACGCCCAAGAGCTCCTGCGCGCCGCCGCGCGCGACCCGAAAGCCCGAGATCACCTCGTCGAGCACGAGCAGTGCGCCGGACTGGGTCGCGAGCTCTCGCACCCGCTCGAGGAACCCGGCGCCGGGCGGGACCAGGCCCATGTTCGCGGGCAGGGGCTCGGCCAGGATGGCGGCGAACTCGCGCTCTGCCAGCGCCGCCTCGAAGGCCTCGAAGTCGTTCCACGGCACCACCGTCGTATCGGCGGCCTGTGCGGCCGTCACCCCCGGGCTCGCCGGGATGCCCGCGGTCGCGAGACCCGATCCCGCCTCGGCCAGGAGGCCGTCGACGTGTCCGTGGTAGGCGCCCGCGAACTTCAGCACCGAGTCACGGCCGGTCGCCGCGCGGGCCAGGCGCACGGCACTCATCGCCGCCTCGGTGCCGGACGAGGTCATCCGGATCATCTCGACGGACTCAAAGCGGTTGCACACCTCGGCGGCGAGCTCGACCTCCCCCTCGGTCGGAGCGCCATACGAGGTGCCGCGCTGAGCGGCTCCCGCAACGGCTTCGACGACATCGGGGTGCGCGTGGCCGAGGATCAGGGGCCCCCACGAGCAGACCCAATCGACGTAGCGGTGGCCGTCGACGTCGATCAGCTCGAAGCCCTCGCCACGCTCGACGAAGATGGGATGGTCGCGCCCGATCGAACGCATCGCCCGGACGGGCGAGTTGACGCCGCCTGGCATCAGGCCCGCGGCCCGCGCGTAGATGTCCTCGGAGCGCCGCGTGTCGGTACGAGCCGTCACAGCCGCACCACGAAGGGGTCAGGCACCACGCTTGGGGTCAGACCCCACGCTTGGGGTCTGACCCCTTCGGACCCGCGTGCTCCCGCTCCCAGTCCGCGTACTCGTCCGTGAAGTAGCGAAGGCGGATCTTCTTGAACTCGGTCGAGCTGTACAGCGTCGCGCGGTCCTCGCCGTGGAGGCCGTGCTCATCGGCGATCGATTGGAGAACCGCGTCGCACTCTGCCTTCGAGCGACCGTGGGCCATCGTGAAGACCGAGTAGGGCCAGTCCGCATACGTCGGGCGTTCGTAGCAATGGGAGATGCCTCTGACAGCCGCCATCTGGGTCCCGACGTCCAGGATGTCGGGGGCCGGCACCTTCCACACGCCCATCCCATTCGCCGAGAAGCCGGCGCGGCGGTGAAAGAGGATCGCCGCGACGCGGCGCAAGATCTTTCGCTCGACCATTCCCTCGAGGTGCGCCAGGAAGTCATCGACCGAGCGCCCAACCTCGGCGGCCGCGGCGTCGTAAGGCCGCTCGATTGCCTCCATCGGGCCCTGGAGGGCACGGATGACGGCGATGTCGAAGTCGTCGTAGGGCTGGCGCTCGAGCTCGCGCGGCGTCGCCGCCTCGGCGGTCGCGGCAAGGGCGTCGGTGCCCTTCTCCATCTCCAGGTTCATGTTGATCTTGAAGAGCTTCAGCGTCGGCAGCTGGCGGATGGACTCGGCGCCGGTCAGCTCCTGAAGGACGTCGAGCGAGCCTTGGAGACCCAGCTCCGAATCGGGCGGGGTCGCGATCGTGAACCAGAGGTTGAACTCGTGGGTGCGCAGGTAGTTGTGGGAGACGCCGGGGTGCGAGTTGATGATCTTCGCCGCGCGGTGCGGGTTCTCGGCATCGACCTTCGCCGCGACCAGCATCGAGTCGAAGCCAAGCGCGCGGGTGTCGAAGATGGGCGTGATCTCGCGGATGATGCGCCCGTCGAGCAGGCGCTGCGTGCGCTCGAGCGCGTCCTCGAGTGTGATCCCCGCCTCGGCCGCGATGGGCTCGAACGGCTTCGGGACCAGGCCGAACTGAGACTGGAGCAGGTTCATGAGGCGCTTGTCCGTGTCGTCGAGCGGGATCGCCGAGCCGCCCTTGCGGGAGCGCGCCTTCGACTGCGGAGCCTTTACCGGAGCCACTCCGCCGCCTCCTTCGCGTAGTAGGTGAAGATCAGGTCAGCGCCGGCGCGCTTGATCGCCGTGAGCGTCTCGAGGGCCGCGGCGCGCTCGTCGAGCCATCCGTTCTGGGCAGCGGCCTTCAGCGCCGAGTACTCGCCCGACACCTGATAGGCCGCAACCGGAGCGCCCGTCTCGTCCTTGATCCGCCGGATCACGTCTAGATAAGGAGTCGCGGGCTTCACCATGACGACGTCGGCGCCCTCGTCGAGGTCGAGCTTTGCCTCGCGCACCGCCTCGGCCGCGTTGGCCGGGTCCATCTGATAGCCGCGGCGGTCGCCGAACTCGGGAGTCGAGTCCACCGCCTCGCGAAAGGGGCCGTAGAACGCCGATGCGTACTTGGCCGAGTAGGCGACGATCGGGACGTTCGAGTGACCCTCCTCGTCGAGCTGGTGGCGGATCATCCCGACGCGCCCGTCCATCATGTCCGAGGGAGCGACGACGTCGGCGCCCGCCTCGGCGTGGGAGATGGCGGTCTTCGCGAGAAGCTCGAGGGAGATGTCGTTGTCGACCTCGCCGTCGCGGACGAAGCCGCAGTGGCCGTGCGAGGTGTACTCGCAAAGGCAGACGTCGGTCATGACGGTGAGGCCGGGATGCGCTTCCTTGACCGCGCGAACCGCAAGCTGGACGACTCCTTCCGAGTCATACGCGCCCGAGCCCACTTCGTCCTTTGCCGAGGGGATGCCGAAGAGGAGCACCGCCGGAACGCCTGAGGCATGAAGGTCGCCCGCCTCTTCGACCAGCTCGTTGATCGACAGCCGGTCGATGCCGGGCATGGACTCCACGGGCTCGCGCACCCCCTCGTCGGCGACCACGAAGATCGGCTGGACCAGGTGGCGAACCGATAGCTCGGTTTCGCGAACGAGGTCGCGAAGCGCCGTTGTCTGACGCATGCGCCGCATGCGCGTGGCGGGAAAGCTCACGCCGCAGATTCTAGGGCGCTACCTGGGCTGCGCCCGAATCACTTCGCTTCCACTCCGCCCTTCTCGACCCCCTGCTCCAACGGCATCGTGGCGGTGAGGAGCGGCGAGGGGACGTCCTCGTCGTCCTGGTCGCAGACGAACACGAAGTCGATCACGCCGGTGTCCACCGCAGCGTGGACACCCTCCACCTTCCACTTGCGATCGATCGTGCGCAGGCGGTGGACCTCGCCGCTCTTTGAGATCGTGCCGACCACCGAGCCCCGGATGTCGCCGTCCTGGCCGCCCTCGGCCGATGCGGTGAAGCAGACGACGTCGTCTGAGAGCGCGGTCGCGTCCGAGAAGCACAGGGCGACGCCATCCATCTCGCCCAGCTCGTAGCGGCGAAGCTCCCTGAGTTCATCGACGTCGACATCCAGGTCGCCCGTGAGGGAGCCGGCGAGATCGTTCAGGGCGATCTCGGCGACGACGTTCCCGGCCTCTCCCTCGTTGCCGCGGTGAAAGATCCACAGCTCTTCGCCCAGGATTGCCGCACCCTCGATGTTCAGGTCGCCGAGCTCGTCGCGAAGAAGTCCATAGAGCGGCGAGAGGTCGATCACCTTGGGCTCGCCCTCGAGCGAGCCATCGGGCGCGAACGCCCAGAAGAACCCGCGGTCGCGGTTGCCCTCGGAGTCCGAGCCCGATCCAAGCCCAAGCAGGCCGCCGTAGGGCGTCGCCTTGAAGGGCGGCAGCGCGGTGAGCGCCTCGAGGTCGGGCTTTGCGCCCTTGCGCTCCGACTCGTCACCGGGGAGCTCGCCGGGCAGGACGGGCTTGGTCTCGCCCGGTTCGTCCCCGGACAGCCGGAAGATCCCGAGCGCGAGCTCGTCGTCTGCGATCACGTAGACGAAGTCGCCGCGCCGAACCACGCCCGACGCGGCGCCCATGTGGGCGTCGCGTCCCTCGGCGGTCGCCTCGGCGAGGTCGAGCTGGCGGAGCTCAGTCAGCTCAAGCGGCGGCAGGTCCTCGGGCTTCGAGCTCTCTTCTCTCATGCCGCAGTTCTTACCCGCTCCGGCCTCGGCGCACCCATCAGGCGAAGCGCCGGAGCGCAAGCCGGGCCAGCACCGTGTAGGCGATGACCACGCCGACCAGGTGGAGGAGCGGCAGCCCGATGCCCGATGCGGAGGAGTCGAGGGCCGACGTCATTGCGTCGAGCGACGGGTCGAACGGGAAGAGCGCGCGGAAGATCTTAAGCGCATCGAAGACGTCCCCGCTGACGGTGCCGGACGGCACCAGCGAGAGGAACGCCACGGGCAGCGAGACCATAAACGCCAGGAGCGAGCTGGCTCTGACCTCACGGGCCGCCGAGCCGATCGCGGCGCCGAAGGCGGCGAACGCGGCGCCGCCGCCGAGAATCGCCAGAGCGATCAGCCCTATGCGCTCCCACGCGATCGAGACGAACGGCGTCAAGACGCCGAGCATCACAAGCGTCACCGTGACCGAGGCAACGACGCCGAGCGCCAGCTTTTCCAGGAGCAGGCCGCCGGCGCCGACCGCGCTCCGCGTGACGCGGGTGAACGCGTTCTCCTCGCGCTCGAGCGCGAGCGAGCCCGCGACCAGGAGCACCGTCACAAACATCAGCGTCACCGTCGCGGCGATGGCAATGGCGAACGCGTCGAGCGACGTCGAGCCGCCCGAGATGACGTCCTTTTCGACCGCGATCGGGCTCGCGACAGCGCCTAGGAGCGGCAGCGCGAACTCGAGGTTTTCCTCGGCCTCCTGGGCGAACTGGATCACACGCTCGAGCTCTTCGCGCTCGGTGGGCGGAAGCTCGGCTGAGACCGCCGAGAGGATCTCGCCCGCCGCGTTCAGGCCCAGGATCTCGATCGAGCTCTCGAGGAAGGGCACGCTGAAGGTGCCGCCATCGATCAGCAGGTCGATATAGCCCGCAGCCTGCTGCGAGATGCGCTGGGAGAGGATCAGGTTCGCCTCGGTGATGAGCGCCGAGATCCGGTCGTCGACAAGCTGGGCCTTGACGGGGTCGTCCTCGTTCACCAGCACCTCGACCGTCGGCTGCTCGGGGTTGAGGCTCGTCAGCGACGCGAGACGGTCCAGGAGGTCCTCGGGCAGGATCAGCGCGCCCAGGACCTCACCGTCGCGGACCAAAGATTCAGCTTCGGCGCGAGAGGAGACGTCGAGGCAGTCGACGCGGTCGCAGAGCTGGTCGCGCGCCTGTTCGGCTCCGAACTCGCCGCCCTCGGTCCCGGCGTTGAAGCTCTCGCCCTCTGCCACCTCGTTCAGGAACGCGACCCGCGGCTTGCCCTCGTCGCCCGAGAGCGCGAAGCCGATCAGGATCCCGATCACGACGGGGTAGGCGACAAGAAGCGCCGCCACCAGCGGCGAGCGGCGGAGGATCTGGAGGTCCTTGAGCAAGAGCCAGCGCATCTAGTGCCCCCGCTCCCTCAGGAAGGCGACGAAGGCGGCCTCGAAGTCGTGGCTGCCGGCGTCGGGCACCGCCGCGTGGAGCTCAGCCGAGGTGCCGTCGAACACGTTCTCGCCGTCGGCTAAGACGAGGAGGCGGTTGCCGTAGCGCTCGGCCTCGACCAGGTGATGGGTCGTGTAGATCACGGTCGTCCCCTCGTCGGCGAGGCCGTTGACGAACTCCCAGAGGCGCTCGCGCTGGCGAGGGTCGAGGCCGGTGGAAGGCTCGTCCAGGAGCAACACCGCAGGCGCGGAGAGGAGGCCGATCGCGATGTTCACCCGCTGCTGGTTTCCGCCGGAGAGGGTCGCGACCTGATCGCCTCGCCGCTCGCGAAGGCGGGTCTGGTCGAGCATCCGATCCACCGCGGAATCGACGTCGGCGCACTCTTCGAGGCGAGCGAACAGCCTGAGGTTCTCCTCGACCGTCAAGCGGCGATAGAGCGCCGCCTGCTGCGGGACCCAACCGACCTTGCCCGGCACGCTGACCGAGCCCGAGTCCGGATCGCGGATGCCGGCCAGGATCGAGAGGAGCGTCGTCTTGCCGGCGCCGTTCGGGCCGATGACTGCCAAGAGCTCACCGGGCGCTGCCGAAAACGAAATATCTCGAAGCGCCGCCCGGTCGCCGAAGGCATAGCCCACGGCTGAGACCTCGATCACGGCCTTCGCCGGCGCTTGAGGAGTTGTGCCGCTCATGGCCCCGCGAACGCTAGAGGGTCCGGACCGCTCGCGTGACGTTCGGGCTCAGGCGTGTGTGCCTGCTTTGCTTCGGGCATGCCGCGCAAGATGGAGTTCACGCGTTCCGATGTGCATCTGATCGAGGTGCTCTTCGATCAGCTTCGCGCGAAGCCCGGCGCCTTCGAGCGCATGGGAGGCGCGAAGCGCTGGCTCTTGATCGAGCCGGCTGGAGGGAAGCCGGACGTAAAGATCGAGGTGAACATCGGCGACGGCGACCCCGACGCGATGAACCTGATCCTCAACACAACGGCCGTCGAGCCGGGCAAGGCGATCTATCCCGACCTGGCCGAGCGGGGCGTCACCACACCGTCCGGCTGGATCCTCATGGCCGACGTCGGCTGGGTCCTGGGCTGGCGCCTGCCGAAGGACACTCCGCTCGAGACGGTGAGCGACTTCGCCTTCCGGGCGACGAAGGCGCTGGCGGGCGAGCCCGAGGACGGGCGCTGGACGGCCCAGGTCGTAAAGCGGGGCCCGCGGCCGGGCTACACCAACCCGAAGATCTGAGTCGAAGTAGCCTCGGCAGCGTGAAGCTCCTCTTCGTCGGCGACGTGGTTGGTAGCCCGGGGCGCCGGGGGCTTCGCGAGGCGATGCCCGGGCTCCTCGAGCGCCACGCGCCCGACCTCTCGATCGTGAACGGCGAGAACTCGGCGGGCGGGCTCGGGATCACGGACCGGACGGGGAAGGATCTCTTCGACATGGGCTTCGACGTGATCACGCTCGGCAACCACACCTA
>Ga0208612_1000254_pt1 | contig 26184 bp, 28 predicted proteins | sample AntDryMetagUQ889_FD_188089 | JGI IMG/M metagenome (GOLD analysis project Ga0208612, IMG submission 188089) | Polar desert microbial communities from Antarctic Dry Valleys - UQ889 (SPAdes) | ecosystem: Environmental > Terrestrial > Soil > Desert | place: Antarctic Dry Valleys | collected 2008-12-31 | reverse complement strand
GCCCTAGCCGCGCTCGAGCGGCGCCATGGTGAGCCCCGCGTCTTGGAGCTGCTCCCAGTAGAGCTCGGCCGGCTCCTTTTCGCCCGACCACACGATGGCCTGGCCGCTGTTGTGGATCCGGTCGGCCATCGCGTACCCCTCGTCGAGGCTCACGCCGGGAATGGTGCGGGCCAGCGCAGCGGCCACTCCGTCGAAGGTGTTGTGGTCGTCGTTGAGCACGATCACACGCCAGTTCCCGCCGGCCCCTCCACCCGGGCCCTGAACCCGCGGGGCCTCGATGACCTCCGTGTTCAAGCCGCCGCCTCGCGTTCTGCGCGCTTTCGCCAGTAGCGCTCGAGGCCCATGTAGAGCTGGTCGGTGGGGGCGGCCTGGCGCAGGCGCTCGGCAGCAACCTCGTCGGTGGCCTCCAAGCCGGCCGCGTCGAGCCGGCGGATGAACTCCTCCTCGCCCGCGCCGCGCGCCAGATCGGCGTTGTCGAGCAGGGAGGTGCGCACGCGGTGCAGTTGGTCCTCGACGTCGGTTACCCGGCCGAAGTGGGTCAGGCAGAGCGCCGCGGGGTCCCATGCGGCCACGGTGTGCAGCGAGTCGAGCCAGCGCTCCACGTCGATTTCGGGCGGAGGAGTGGGAGCCAGCGTGTGCTCGTGGGGAGGGACGCGCACGCCCGCGACGTCGCCCACGAAGGCGTCACCCGAGTCGGTGGACAGGTAGGAGACGTGGTGGGACGCGTGGCCCGGGGTCGGCGCCACCAGGAGGCCCTCGACGCTCTCCCCTCCCCGCAGCACGTGGATGCGCTCCTCGGGCACCGGCTCGACATCCCCCCACAGGCGCTCCATGGCGTCCCCGTAGAGGCGGCTCGCGCTCTCCACGAGCTTCGTCGGGTCGGCCAAGTGCGGGGCGCCCAGCTCGTGCACGAAGATCTGAAGCTCGGGGAAGCGCCGGGCCAGGGTGCCCGCGGCGCCGGCGTGGTCGAGGTGGATGTGGGTGAGCATCAGCGCCCGCGGCACGACCGGTCCCAGCGCGTCGATCAGGGTGTCCACGCAGCTCGTGGGGCCGGGGTCGACGATCAGGCCGTCGTGCAGCTCGTGGGCGCATATCACCCGGTCGTTGCCGAGGTGCATCAGGTCGATGGCTCTGGTCGTCATGGTCATACACTTCCCGGCAATGGCACCGGACGAACACCGCCTGCCCCAGCCGGATCGTCCGTGGGTGATGCGCACCTACGCAGGGCATTCCACGGCCAAGGACTCCAACGAGCTCTACCGCAAGAACTTGGCCAAGGGCCAGACCGGGCTCTCGGTGGCCTTCGACCTCCCCACCCAGACGGGCTATGACCCCGACCACGAGCTCTCTCGTGGAGAAGTGGGCAAGGTCGGGGTCTCCATCGCCCACAAGGGCGACATGCACACCCTGATGGACGGCATCCCGCTCGACGAGATGAACACGTCGATGACGATCAACGCCACCGCCGCGTGGCTGCTCGCCCTCTACATGACCACGGCCGAGGAGAACGGCGTCGCCCGCGACGCCCTGCAGGGCACCACCCAGAACGACATCATCAAGGAGTTCCTCTCGCGGGGGACCTACGCCTTCCCGCCCGAGCCCTCGATGCGGCTGATCGCCGACACGATCGCCTTCACCGTCGACGAGGTCCCGAAGTGGAACCCGATCAACATCTGCTCCTACCACCTCCAGGAGACGGGCGCGACGCCGGTGCAGGAGATCGCCTACGCCCTGTCCACGGCCACGGCCGTGCTCGACAAGGTGCGCCCGCGCGTTCCCGAGGAGGCCTTCCCGCCGGTGTTCGGGCGCATCTCGTTCTTCGTCAACGCGGGCATCCGCTTCATCGAGGAGCACGCCAAGCTGCGGGCGATGGGGCGGCTGTGGGAGGAGCTCGGCCGCGAGCGCTACGGCGTCACGGAGGAGAAGTACCTGCGCATGCGCTACGGCGTGCAGGTCAACTCGCTCGGGCTGACCGAGTCCCAGCCCGAGAACAACATCATCCGCATTGCGCTCGAGGCGCTCGCGGTCACCATCGGGCGCGACGCCCGAGCCCGAGCGCTGCAGCTGCCCGCCTGGAACGAGGCGCTTGGCCTCCCGCGCCCATGGGACCAGCAGTGGTCCCTGCGCATCCAGCAGATCCTCGCCTACGAGACCGACCTGCTCGACTACCCCGACATCTTCGAAGGCTCACACGTGATGGAGGGCCTGGTCGACGAGCTGACCGAGGGGGCCCGCGCCGAGATGGCAGTTGTGGCCGAGCACGGCGGGGCAGTCGAGGCCGTGCCCTACATGAAGACCCAGCTCGTGGAGTCCCACCGGGCGCGCGTGGGCGCGATCGAACGGGGCGAGCACAAGGTGGTGGGCCAGAACGTCTACACCGAGCACGAGCCCTCGCCGCTTCAGGAAGGTGAGGACGGCGGCATCCTGCGGATGGACCCCACGGTGGAGCGGGCCTCGATCGAGGCGGTGGAGGCCTGGCGCTCGCAGCGCGACGAAGCCGAGGCTCAGCGCGCGCTCGACGAGTTGCGCGCCGCGGCCGCCGACGAGTCCGTGAACGTGATGCCCACCACGCTGACCTGCGCCCGAGCCGGGGTGACCACGGGCGAGTGGGCCGCCGCGCTGCGCGAGAGCTTCGGCGACTATCGCGCCCCGACGGGCGTTGGCGAGGCCGCCCCGGCGTCCGAGGACGACGCCCTCACCGAGCTGCGCGACCGCGTCGAGCGTGTCTCGGAGGCCCTTGGCCGCCGGGTGAAGATCCTCGTGGGCAAGCCGGGCCTCGACGGCCACTCCAACGGAGCGGAGCAGATCGCCGTGCGCGCCCGTGACGCGGGCATGGACGTGGTTTACGAGGGGATCCGCCTGACGCCATCGCGGATAGCCGCGACCGCCGTCCAGGAGGGCGTGCACGTGGTGGGCCTGTCCATCCTCTCCGGCTCACACGCGGAGCTGATCCCCGACGTGCTGGGCGAGCTGCGCGAGGCGGGCTCGGATGCCCCGGTGGTGGTGGGCGGGATCATCCCGCCCGCCGACGAGCGCGCCCTGCTCGACGCCGGAGTGGCCCGCGTCTACACCCCAAAGGACTTCGAGGTCTCGCGCATCATGGGCGACCTCGTCGAGCTCGTGGCCGAGCACCAGGGCGTCACAGCGCCAGCCTGAACAGCTCCTTCAGGTCGAGCGAGAAGCCGGGCAGCAGCGGCGAGTCGAGCGTGTCGGCGAGCTCGAGCGCTACGTCGAAGCGCTCTGCATCGGGCGCCGAGCGGCGGTAGACCAGCACGGCCTCGGCCTCGGCATCCACAAGCCACAGCTCGGGCACCCCACCTGTCTCGTAGACCGAGCGCTTGCGACCCACGTCGTGGCGCCAGGTGCTCGGCGAGCGCACCTCGGCGACCAGATCGGGGATCTGTCCCGCGAGCTCGGTGACGCTCTCCTTCGCCCGCCCGTGCCGAAACCAGAGGATGTCCGGACCGTATACGTCGTGCTCGGTCATTTGGACGTCGAGCGGCATGAGCGCGAGCCCTCGTTCCGGTGCCTCGTTCGCCCAGTTCGACAGCGCGATGAGCAGCCGAGTGCACACCAGCTGGTGCTGGGGCGTCGGCTCATTCAAGACCATCACCCCGTCGACGAGCTGCATGCGGTCGCCCTCGACGCTCACGTCGAAGTACTCCTCCGCGGTCATGCGTACCGGTGGTGCGTGCATGGGGCACACAGACCTTAAGGCCGCCGGCAAGCGTGCTCGCCCCCTCGCTAGCGTCCGCGCGCGATGGGTCCCGAAGAGCTCGGCCGTCGGCTGCGCGAGCGCGACCGCTCGGCCGCGCCGGCCGCGCTGAACCTGATCGAGGAGCGCTCGCCGGGCTCGCGCGAGCGGACCGCCCGCCTGCTGGCCGAGGTGTCCCCCGTCGCGCTGGGCGGCGAGGCCCCGGCCCACCTCGTGGGCGTCACGGGCCCGCCGGGCGCGGGCAAGTCTTCCCTGCTCTCGGCGCTGGTGGGCCACTGGCGCCACGCCGGCCGAACGGTCGCCGTGCTCGCCGTGGACCCTTCCAGCAAGCGCTCCGGCGGCTCGCTGCTCGGCGACCGCGCGCGCATCGAGCACGACCCGCGCGACGACGGCGTGCTCATCCGCTCCACCGCCGCCGGCGGGCGGCTGGGCGGCCTGGCCGCGCCCACCCGCGAGGCATCCGAGGCGCTCGCGGCGGCCTACGACATGGTGGTGGTCGAGACGGTGGGCGTGGGTCAGTCGGAGACCGACATCGAGGAGGTGGCCGACACGGTCGCGGTGGTGGTCCAGCCCGGGTCCGGGGACACCCTCCAGTTCCTCAAGGCCGGCATCATGGAGGTCCCCGACGTGCTGGTGGTGACCAAGGCCGACCTCGGCGACGTGGCGCTGAACGCCCGCCGTGACCTCTCGCATGCGCTGGGCTCACTGGGCGCACCAAAGACCCCGGTCGTCTCAGTGTCCTCGAAGCCGCCTCCCGAGGGGATCGAGGAGCTCATCGCGGCCCTGGACGAACACCGCTCCACGCTGGACGTCGGGTGGTCGCGCCTTCGTGCCCGGCGGCTCAGCGCGCTGCGGGAGCTCGTGGCCGAGCGGGGCGAGGCCGCGCTTCGCGCGCTGGGCGGCCGGCGTGAGGCCGAGCGGGCCCTGGCCGAACAGGACCCCGCCTTGGACGTCGCCTCCCTGGTCGCGTCCCTCGAGGATCGCCTGCGGTGAAGCTCGGCTCCCAAGCCCTGGCGCTGCTCGCGCTCACGGCGCTGACCACAGGCGTCGGCCTGCTCGTGGGTGCGGCCGACCTCGGCACCGCGCTGGGAATCGGTCAGCTGGCGTTCGTGGTCGGTCTGGTCTACCTGCTCCTGCGTGCCTGAACGCCTGAGCGTTGTGGTGGAGACAGGTGCGTCAGGTCATTCCACGGCTGACCCCGCGGACCGCTTCTTCCCTTCCAGATCCCGTGACCGGGTGCGTTCATCAGGTCGAGGGGCGGAGGGAGCTTTGTCTCCTCATAGCCGAGCAGGGACCCCATCCCCATCATCGCGACGGTGGTCAACGAAGGGTGTCCCTCGTAATAGTCGGCCATCGCCGGATCTGAGGGCGAGAGACGCCCGCTCGTATCCAGCCGTCCCTCCGCGGCGTAGCCGGCTGCCTTCGCGCTCGAGCTGCGGAGCGGGTCTTTCCCCGGGTTTCTGACGATCACCTCGTGCTCGGAGTGCGAGTCGTCACGCTGCATCACCCCGCCCTCGAAACGCCAGCAAGCCTCTGTGACGGTGATCTTCTGTGGTAAGCGGAACCATCTGTGGTGCGTCACCTCGCGATCGACCTCTTCCGGGGGCGCCCCTCGATCACTCGCCGCTGAGGCAAACCATCTCAGGAAGGAGGCTTCATCTAGCGGCGCGACCGTCTGCCAGTTCGGCGCAAGGAAGCCATTGAGCGCCTCCCGGGTTTCTCTCTCCCAGTCCGTTCTCGTCGGTGTGCAGAAGTCGGGGATCACCGCGTCCAGGATCTCGGGGCGATCGATGAGCAGCCAGTTGCCCCCCGCCCGGTACCCGTCAGGGTCTGCGTCTCGCCACTGGACAGCACAGCTCGCGGACATCGCCCGAAGCACTCTTTCGTAGGGATCGCTGAGACTGTTCAGCTCGTCTGCGTAGTCCATCTCCGCTTGGCGAACAGCCTTTTCATGGCGCTTCCGTTCGGCTTCCGCTGCTGCGCTCTTTGCCGCGGCGGCGGCTGCGGCGACGGCCTGGCAATCGCTGCACAGGTCGGTCGCAACCGTCACCCACTCCCGGTCGACATCGACGGTCCGGTAGCCACGATGGGAACCGCAGAAAGCTTTAGAGCATTTGCGGCAGCGCCCTTCAGCGAGCACGCCACATCCATCAACCTCGCAGACGGCTGGGCTGGTCATGCACGGCGGGACCGGCGACGACGGGCAGAGGAAGGCCTGCTGGGGGCTTGCGGGCTGTCAACCGCCCGGCACCTCACTGCGTGGCGAGCTGCGATCTCTGATCAGACGTCACGGTCGACCTGCGAGCCGCCGACCACCACGTCCTCCCCGGACCCCAGGCGCACCCAGGCCTTGTTGGTCCCGTCGTAGTCGGGCGCCCACAGGACGAGCGTCGCCTCTTGTTCGCCCACTCGGCAGCGGTCGCTGCCCTCCTCATCGAGGCCGCGCCAGATTCGCACGAAGGGGTTGTGCTCCCACTCGGCAGCCACGGTGGTCGGCTCGCGGTGGCCGGGGTGCAGGCGGGTCTCGCCCGGCAGGGTCATCAGCCGGTCCATGATCGAGCTCCTGAGGTCGTCGAAGGTCGTGTGACCCGGCGCCCTGGTGCCGCCGACGGTTCCCTTGAACAGGACGTCCGCGGTCAGGCAGTCGGCGCCGTCGATCAGCAGGGCCAGGTGGTCGGCACAGTGGCCCGGAGTCGGGATCGCCTCGATCTCCAGCTCGCCCGAGCTGACCGGGCCGTCGAAGGCCGATGTGGCCGCCCCGTTGTCCTCGTGGCCGACGAGGGGCACGCCGAAGTGCTCCGCCAGCTCGCCCACGTCCACCACGTGGTCGGCGTGGTGGTGGGTGAGCAGGACGTGAGTGATCTCCGTGCCCTCACGGTCGACGCGCTCGAGGAGGGGCTCGATCACGCCGTTGCCGTCGACCAGGACGCCGTGACCCCCGGGGCGATCCACCACGAGATAGGCGTTGGAGAGCCAGTCCGGGTGCTCTGCGCGCTGAAGAATCATGTGAACTCGATCACGCTCCTTATCCCGTCTTGGACCTTCATCAGGTCGAATGCGTGGTTGACGTCGTCGAGGCGCATGCGGTGGGAGACGAAGGGATCCACGTCGATGTCGCCGTCGAGGTAACGGCGCACCAGGTGAGGGACCTGGTCGCGCCCCTTCACTCCGCCGAACGACGAGCCGGCGACTCGCCGCCCGGTGATCAGCAAGCGCGGCACCACGTCGAGCGTCTCGCCCTTCCCGGCCACGCCGGCCACCGTGCACAGGCCCCAGCCCATCCGTGCTGCCTCCACCGCTTGGCGCATCACGTTCACGTTGCCCGTGGCCTCGAAGGTGTAGTCGGCACCGAAGCCCTCGGTCATCTCGAGGATCGCCGAGACAGCGTCCGGCCCGCCCACCAGCAGGTCAGTCGCACCCTGCCCGCGCGCGAGCTCGAGGCGCTCGGGCGAGAGGTCCACGCACACGATCCGCTCGGCGCCCTGCAGCCGGCAGCCGGCCACGGCTCCGAGCCCCACCATGCCGGCGCCGAAGACCACGCAGACCGAGCCCGCCTGCACCGCGGCGGTGAACATCGCGGCGCCCAGACCCGTGCTGAGGCCGCAGGCGAACAGCGCGGCCCGGTCGGGCGGCGCCTCGGGATCGACCTTGGCGAGAGCGATCTCAGGCATGACGGTGTACTCCGCGAATGTCGAGGTGCCCATGAAGTGGCTGACCGCCTCGCCTTCGCGCGAGAGGCGGACAGTTCCGTCGGGCAGGTGGCCCTTGTTCTGCTCCTCGCGGATGGCCAGGCAGAGGTTGGTGCGCGGGCTCAGGCAGTGGACGCACTCGCGGCACTGGGGCGAGAAGAGCGTGACCACGCGGTCGCCCGGCGTGACGTCGCGGACCCCCTCCCCCACGCTCTCGACGATGCCCGCCCCCTCGTGGCCGAGCACGGCCGGGGCGTAGCCGGAGGGGTCGGCACCCGAGGCGGTGTAGAGGTCGGTGTGGCAGACGCCGCAGGCCTCCAGGCGCACCAACACCTCCCCGTCACGGGGCTCGGCCAGGTCCACCTCCTGAACGCTGAGCGGCTGCCCGAACTCCTCGAGCACCGCGGCCCTCATCCTCACCCGCCGGACTCTAGGAGGCCCAGATCCTCAGCGGTGTCAACGCTGCGAACGAGCGGGGGCGGCAGCGCCACGCGAACGGGGTTGAGCAATTCGATCGTGACGGTGAGGGAAGCGTCCGACCCGGCGCCGCGCAGGGTGTCCAGCGCCACCGGCGAGTAGACAGCGAACACCGGCTGCAGCACCCCGCCCGCCACCGCCACGGCGGGCGCTCCATCTCCCGCACCCGCGGCGTTCACCAGTGAGCGGCAGGAATCGGCGGTCACCCACGGCATGTCCGCAGCGCACACCAGCACCGGCTCGCCCGCTCGCTCGAGCGCATGGGTGATCCCGATCAGAGGGTGCTGGGAGTGGTCGGGCTCGTTCCAGCGCTCGACACCGGACAGCTCGGGCAGGCCGGTCCCGTGCTTGCAGACCACGGCCACCCGCTCGCACACCGCCGTGAGCGCCTCCAGCGGCCAGCTCACCAGCGCTCGGCCGCGCACCTGCACCGCCGCCTTCGACCCTCGGCCCAGCCGGCGCCCAGCGCCGCCGGCGAGCACCGCTCCTATCAAGTGAGCGCCTCGATGCGGTACCTGCCGCCCTCGCGGCGCAGCACCAGCACGTCGACGATCGGCGCTTGGCCCATGGCCCGGGTTCGCACTCGCGCGAGCGCCTCCCGCGACGTGACGCGGATGGACACGAGCTCGACACTCGGGTTGCGCAGCTCGCGGGCGGTCGAGCGCAGAAGCGAGGGGCAGTCCCTTCCCCCGGCCCGGCGACGGGCCGCCGAGGTGAACAGCTCGTCGCAGATGCGGAGGTACTGGCCCCGGCGAGTGGCCGCGTCGAGCTCTGTCACCACCCTGGTCACGTCGCGCGGGGCGCCCTTGACGGGCTGCGGGGAGGGCTCGTCGCCGCCGAGCGAGCACCCGGCCAGGACGAGGGCAGCCAGCGGCGCGACGAGGAGCGCGCCGCTCGATGGTCTCCGCCTCGATGGTCGGCGAGGGCGGCGGCCTCGCCGACTCGAGGCTCTCACGCCGCGCGGTGAGCGCTGGGGGCGACTTCGTCGGCCCAGTCGAGCAGACGCTGCACGTGCTCTTCGGTCATGCCCTCGGCCGAGCGCGTCTGGACCAGCAGCGTGGGCGCTTGGCGCTCGAGCGCCCAGAGCCGACAGGAGTCGTCGAGGCTGTCGTCGATCCACGCGGCGGGGCGCTCACGGGCATAGCTCTCGATCGCCTCGAGCTTCCAGTGGGCCGTGCCGAAGACGGCGCGGCCGTCGAACAGGAGGCAGGGAAGGTCGCCCCCCTCGAGCTCGAGGAGGAAGGGCAGGTACTCGTTGGCCTTCTCCTCCCAGCCGGTGGCCCACACGAGCTCGTAGCGCTCGGCCAGGCGCCGCAGACGCTGTCCCACGGCCGGCGGGATGCAGTGAGCCACGCCGTCGATCCAGTGGAAGGGCCCGGGCAGATCCGCCGCCGAGGTGCTGAAGCCGAACAAGCTGATCACCCCGTCCACATCGACGAACAGGATGGGCTTGTCCGTGTACCGGCTCACCCCCTGCGAGGATAATGGGCGATATGGAAGGTTCGGCCAGGGATTCCGTGGGCACGCAGTCGAGCTGGCTACGGTGCTACCGCTGCTGGTCACAGAACCTCGAGGTGCAGCTCCATTACGAGGGTCATCTGAGGGTGGACCCCGGCACGGGCGAAGCGGTGGACGCCGTGGAGGAAGTCCAGGAGGCCGTGGTGCAGTGCCTGGACTGCCTGCACGACCAGCCTCATCTGAGCCTGGCCTCCTTCGAGGAGAACGGCCGCCGCATCAGCCGCATCGAAGCGGTCGAGGACCGCTGGGAGCGCATGGTGACCGGCACGCCGTGGGTGGCCTCCTGCACAGTGGGAGTCGAGGGCGACCAGGTCGAGTCCTGCTCGGGTCCCGAGTCGGCCGACCACCTGGCCTACGCGGCCTTTGGCGAGCACGGCACGCGCGAGTTCTTCACCCACGTCCGCTTTCACAAGCACGACGACGACGGCACGATCGCGATCCACATGCTCGTCGAGCTCTACTCGCGCTCGGCCGAGGAGGCCTCGGAGGTTCTCGAGTCGGCCTCGCGGGGGGAGCTCGCGATCACCTCGCTGGCCGAGGAGTCGCGCCCGCCGGCATCCGGGGCCTCGGAGCCCCACTGACTGAGCCTGGATCCAGGTGCGGCTCGTCCTGGTGGCAGAGGAAGCCGCGGGAGCCCGCGCAGTGCGGCGGCTGGCAAGTGGACCGCACGAGCTCGTGGCCGTTCTGAGCTCCGACTCCCCCCATGCCGGGCCGGCACGAGAGGCGAAGCGGTTGGGAATCGAACGCTGGCCTGCGGAGCTGGTGAAGACTCGGCAACTCGCCCGGCGCCTGTGCAGCGCGGAGGTCGACCTGCTGCTCAACGTGCACTCCCTCCACGTAGTCCATCCGGAGGTGCTCGCCTCCCCGAGGCTGGGCAGCTTCAACCTCCACCCGGGCCCCCTGCCCGACCTCCCCGGGCTCAACGCGCCGAGCTGGGCGATCTTCGAAGGGCGCCGGCGCCACGCCGTGACGCTCCACAGGATGACGGTCGAGGTCGATGGCGGTCCGATCGCCTACGAGGCGCCAGTCGATGTGACCGACGAGGACACCGGGCTGACTTTGAGCGCTCGCTGTGCGGTGGCGGGCGTGCAACTGATCGACCGTCTGCTCGAGGACGCGGTCGGTGCCGGGGTGCCCTGCAGGCCTCAGGGTCTCGGCCGAGGCACCTTCCACGGCCGCGAGGCCCCATTCGCCGGTCGACTGCCGTGGCGCCTCAGCTCCCGCCGGATCGTCGACCTCGTGCGGGCCGCGGACTTTCGCCCCTTCCGCTCGCCCTGGGGACACCCAAGCTGCCGGCTGGAGGGAACGGAGGTCGAGGTTCTGCGAACGCACCCGGCCCAGGGATCCCCTGCGGCGCCTCCCGGCACGGTGGGCCCGGAGGGGATCGTGGCGGCGGGCGACGGCTGGGTCCGAGTCGAGCAGATACGCGCGGACGGCGTCGCCGCCTCGCCGCAGGAGGTCCTCCGACCCGGCGCGTGCTTCGACGCAGTCGAGCTCGAGGCATAGCAGTAGCCCGGCCGGGGGACTAGCCTCTGACGATGGCGCAAGAAGCGCCGATCAAGGTCTTCTCCACCTCTCCGCCTTCACGCGACGCCGCTCCGGGGGACTACCTCGAGCGGGTGAGGCAGGTCTCGCGCTGGAGCGAGCAGGCCGGTTGCCACGGCATCCTCGTCTACGCAGACAACGGGCTGGTGGACCCGTGGCTGGTCTCCCAGGCGATTGTCGCGGCGACGGAACGGCTGTCTCCTCTCGTCGCGGTCCAACCCGTCTACATGCACCCCTACAGCGCCGCGAAGATGGTGGCCACGCTGGCCTTCCTGCACGGGCGTGCGGTCGACCTGAACCTCCTCGCGGGCGGCTTTCGCAACGACCTCCTCGCTCTCGGGGACCCGACGCCTCACGACGAGCGCTACGCGCGGACCACCGAGTACGGGCGCATCGTCTCCGCGCTGCTCGCAGGCGAGCAGGTGGACCTCGACGGCAGCTACTACCGCGTCGAGAAGCTCAAGCTCCAACCCGCGCTTGCGCCCGAGCTCGCCCCGGAGATCCTCATCTCGGGCTCCTCTCCGGCAGGACTCGCGGCGGCGCTGGCGCTCGGAGCCGTCCCGGTGACCTATCCGGGGCCGCCGGGCGAGGAGCAGGCGCCGGCGGGCGCCGACCGCTTCGGCGTGCGGGTCGGCCTGGTCGCCCGAGGGGACGCCGACGACGCCTGGCGGATCGCTCACGAGCGCTTCCCCGCCGACCGGGCCGGGCAGATCGCGCACCGGGCCGCGATGTCGGTCTCCGACTCACACTGGCACCGCCAGCTCTCGGGACGGGTCGAGCAGCAGTCGTCCGAGCAGGCCGAAGACCCCGATCCCTACTGGCTTTTCCCCTTCCGCAACTACCAGACCTTCTGTCCCTACCTGGTGGGCACCTACGAGCGCCTTGCGCTCGAGCTGCGCGGCTACCTAGCGCTCGGCTGCACCCACCTGATCCTCGACGTCCCGGCGTCCGAGGATGAACTCGGGCACGTCGGCCAGGTGCTCGAGCGGGCACTGTCGGGGATGTCGGCGTGACGCGGCTGTTGCAGGACTACGCCGCCGAGGCCGCTCAGGCACGAGGTGACGCAGGCGCGCTCGAGCTCGGCGACGAGACGGTCAGCCACGGGCAACTCGACGCCGACGCGAACCGGCTGGCCTGGCTGCTGGCAGAGCACGGCTTGCGTGGCGGTGAGCGGGTTGCCCTGTTCTCGCCCAAGCGGCCCGCCGCCGTCACAGCCATGCTCGCCACGCTGAAGGCGGGCTGTGCCTACGTGCCCATCGACCTCGAGAGCCCGCCCGCCCGGCTCGAGGGCATCGTCGGCGCCGCGGACGCGCGAGCCGTGCTGGTGGCGCCCGAGGCCACACCGCTGGTCGACGAGCTGATCGCGCGGGGTGGGCTGAGACCCGACGTCCTGGCGGGGGCCCTCGGGCCCGGCCCCGTCGAGGGAGAGCGCTTCGCCGCCGCCTTCGGGACGGCGGATGGAGACGCGCAGCCGGCCGGCGCCCCACCTCTTCATCCCTCTCCCGACTCGGCGGCGCACGTCCTCTTCACCTCGGGGTCCACCGGAGCGCCCAAGGGGGTTGTGATCACCCACGCCAACGCGAGGGCGTTCGTCGACTGGGCGGTCGAGCACTTCCGCCTGCGCGAGGACGACCGGCTCTCAGGGCACCCCCCACTCCACTTCGACCTGTCGACCTTCGACATCTACGGGACGCTCGCCGCGGGGGCCCGGCTCCACATGGTCCCCCCGCAGACCAGCCTCTCCCCTCCCAAGCTGGCGAGCTTCATGCGCGAGCACGCTCTCACGCAGTGGTTCTCGGTTCCAAGCCTCCTGACCTACCTGGCTCGCTTCGACGCGATCGACTACGGCGACTTCCCCGCCCTGCGCCGGCTTCTGTGGTGCGGCGAGGTGCTGCCCACGCCCGTCCTCTCTCACTGGATGCGCCGGCTGCCCCACGTGAGCTTCACCAACCTCTACGGCCCCACCGAGGCGACCATCGCCAGCAGCCACCACACCGTGCTCGAGGTACCCGCCGACGACGCCCCTCCCGTGCCAATCGGAAGGGCCTGCCCGGGCGAGGAGCTGCTCGTGCTCGACAGGGACCTGAAGCCCGCTCGGCCCGGCGAGATCGGCGACCTGTACATCGCCGGGGTGGGGCTCAGTCCCGGTTACTGGAACGACCTCGCCAAGACCGCAGAGGTCTTCCTCGATGATCCACGCCCCGGGCGGGCGGGCGGGCGCGTCTATCGCACCGGGGATCTCGCGAGCATCGACGCCGACGGCGTCTGCCACTTCGTCGGGCGGGCGGACTCGCAGGTCAAGAGTCGTGGCCACCGCATCGAGTTGGGAGAGGTCGAGGCCGCGCTGGACACCGTTCCAGGCCTGCGCGAAAGCGCCGTGGTCGGCGTCGACAGCGGCGGCTTCGAGGGGACGACCATCTGCTGTGCGTACGTCGGCAGCGGTTCACCGGCGCCCCGTCCTGCTGCCCTGCGCCGCCAGATGTCGAACCTGCTGCCCCGCTACATGCTGCCCAGCCGGTGGCTCGACCTCGACTCCCTGCCCAAGAACGCCAACGGCAAGGTCGATCGCCCTGCGCTCCGCGCCCTCTTCACCGAGCAGGTCGCCGCGAGTGAGCGCGCGCACGCATGAGCGACGCCGGGCTCGAAGCGCGCCTGGTCGTGCTGATCGAGGAGACGACCGGGATAGCCGTCCCCGACACCCACACCGACCTTCTCGACAGCGGGCTGCTCGACTCGCTCGCGCTGGTCTCCCTGCTCGCCGAGCTCGAGGCCCAGCTCGGCTTCCAGCTCCTGCTCGACGACTTCGACCTCGAGGACTTCCGCACCGTCGGGCGGATGGCCGACCACCTGTCGGCCACCGGCGTCGGAGCTCAGGGCAGCCCGGGCATCTCTCCTTGAAGCTCGGACAGGAGCGCCGAGCCGGCGGCGACGGTGCCGATGACCTCGGGCGCGTCGGAGTGGATCAACGTTCGGCCCGAATAGCGAAGCAGGCAGTGCCGTCCCCGCAACGCCTGGAGCACACCCGGGTCGGCGCGCCCGCGCACCGCCACCGCCCCTCCCGCCTCGGCGTCGGCGAGCAGCCGGTCGGTCACGACCTGCAGCCGGCCGGGGCGCGCGGCGAGCTCCGCTACGCGCACGACGCCGCCGGGAGCGACCCGCCCGATGTACCAGCCGGCCGGCTCGCCGCCTGCCTCGCGCACCAGCGCCGCGGACAGGACACCCCGCGTGCTCGGGCGGTGCAGCTCGGCGAACAGCCAGTCGAGGTAGGCGCCGTCGCGCTCGGGCACCAGCCGCAGGCCCTCGGTGACGACCGGCAGGTGCTCGAAGACGGTCTCGGCGTCGAGCGGCTCGGCGCTTGCCGCCGAGCGCGGTGGCGCGACGATCCGCCGCGCGACCCGGCTCCCCAGTCGGTCGAGCGATGACGAGGTCTCATCGGCCAGCGACCCGACCGCCACCCCGTAACGACGCCCCGCGAACCGCAGAGGTGAAAGCAGCCGGATCCAGTCGACCTCGCAGCTGCTCAGCGCCTGTCCCCCCAGCCCTTCCCACATGCGACGGACCACGCCCGTGGCTGTGTCGGTGACCGTGGCCAGCTGAGCCCCGCCCAGCAGCCGGCCCAGCAGCAGCGCGCCCGCCGGGGCCGGCTCGTCCGGTTCGACCATCAGGTGGGAGGACGCGACCACTCTCACCGGTCGTGAGTCAAAGCGCATCCGGCGCACCTGAGTGCCCACGAACCCGGCCAGGCGCCCCTTGCCGTCGACGTAGGCGAGCGAGGGGATCTCGGGGTCCGACCACGGGCTCTGAAAAAGCGTGCGCTCCAGGAAGGCCGCCGTGCCGCCCGGCGGCGGAGGGCGGCCCTGGCCGAGGGTGCGCTCGAAGAGGTCGGCGACCGCCGGGACGTCGTCCCGCTCGGCCGGGCGAATCAATCGCCCGAGAGTCGGGTCTCGAGCTGCTCGAGCTGCGAGCGCAGCTCGTCGGGCAGCGTGTCGCCGAACTGAGCCAGGTGCTCGCGCATCTGTGGCAGCTGCACCTGCCAGGCCTCGGGCTCCACGCTCAACAGCTCGTCGAGGGCAGACTCCGGCAGGTCGAGGCCCTCCAGGTCCAGCGACTCCCGCTCGGGCAGCAGCCCGATCGGCGTCTCCACGGCCTTGGCCTCGTCGTCGCAGCGGCGGAAGACGTAGGCCAGAACTCGGGAGTTCTCGCCGAAGCCGGGCCACAGGAACTTGCCATCGTCGTTGCGGCGAAACCAGTTGACCATGAAGATCCTCGGGAGCTTGGCCCCCTCGCGCCGGCCGAGCTCCAGCCAGTGCGAGAAGTAGTCGGCCATGTGGTAGCCGCAGAAGGGCAGCATCGCCATGGGGTCGAAGCGAAGCCGGCCCACGTCGCCGGTCGCCGCGGCCGTCTTCTCCGAGCCCATGGTCGAGCCGAGAAAGACGCCGTGCTCCCACGACGTGGCCTCGTAGACGAGCGGCACCACCGTCGCACGGCGGCCGCCGAACAGGAAGGCGTCGATCGGCACCCCTGCCGGGTCCTCCCAGTCGTCGGCGATCGAGGGGCACTGGGCCGCAGGGGCGGTGAAGCGGGCGTTGGGATGCGCAGCGGGGTCGTCGGACTCGGGCGTCCAGTCGTTGCCCTTCCAGTCGACCAGATGGGATGGCTTGTGGTCGATCATCCCCTCCCACCACACGTCGCCGCCGTCGGTGTGGGCGCAGTTGGTGAAGATGGTGTTCTCGCGCACCGTGGCCATCGCGTTCGGGTTGGTCTCGTCACCCGTGCCCGGAGCCACCCCGAAGATGCCGGCCTCCGGGTTGATGGCGTACAGACGGCCGTCGTCGCCGAACTTCATCCAGGCGATGTCGTCTCCCACCATCTCGACGCCCCAGCCCTCGAGCGTGGGCACGAGCATGGCCAGGTTGGTCTTGCCGCAGGCCGAGGGGAAGGCACCGGCGATGTGCTTGACCGCTCCCTCGGGCGAGGTGAGCTTGAGGATCAGCATGTGCTCGGCCAGCCAGCCCTCGTCGCGGGCCATCACCGAGGCGATGCGCAGGGCGAAGCACTTCTTTCCGAGCAGCGCGTTGCCGCCGTAGCCCGAGCCAAAGGACCAGATCTCTCTCGTCTCGGGGAAGTGGACGATGTACTTGTTATCGGCGTTCGAGGGCCAGGAGGAGTCGTCGTTGGGCGCCCCGACCGAGTGCAGGCAGGGCACGAACTCGCCGTCCTCGCCCAGCACGTCGAGGGCGCCCTTGCCCATTCGGGTCATGATGCGCATGGAGACCGCGACGTAGGCGGAGTCGGTCAGTTGGACGCCGACGTGGGCGATCGGCGAGCCCAGCGGCCCCATGGAGAAGGGCACCACGTACAGCGTGCGACCCTGCATCGCGCCCTTGAACAGCTCCGTGAGGGTCCCACGCATCTCCTCGGGGTCGCGCCAGTTGTTGGTCGGGCCCGCTTCCTCCTCGCTCTCAGAGCAGATGAACGTGCGGTCCTCGACCCTGGCGACGTCCCCGGGGTCCGAGCGCGCCAGGTAGGAGTTGGGGCGCTTGGCGTCGGAGAGCTTCTCGAAGGTCCCCGCCTCGACGAGCGCCTGGCAGAGGCGGTCGTACTCCTCCGCCGAGCCGTCGCACCAGTGGACGGCCACGGGCTGGGTCAGCTCGGCCACCTCGTCCACCCAGGCCAGAAGGCCGGCGTGAGTCGTGGGCGGCGCGGCGGTCGTGTGGCTCTCCATGGGCTCCTCGGTCGTGGGCAGGGGCCGCCCAGGGTACCCGCCGCTTCCTACACTGAACGTTGATATGCGTCCACTCCTGCGGTTTCTCGCCTCGGTGTTGACTGTGAGCGGCGTCCTCCTGATAGCCGACGCCGGGACGACGCTGGCGTGGCAGGAGCCCGTCTCCTACGTGCTCTCGCTGTTTCGCCAAGACGGCCTCGAGTCGGCTCTGGCCAAGCCGCCCGAACGCGTGCGCCGACGACGGCCGCTGAAAGGCGACGCCATCGGCAGGATCGAGCTGCCGACCCTGGGCCGGCGCTACTTCCTGGTGGAGGGCACCGACACCGGCGACCTGCGCAAGGGCCCCGGCCACTACCCCGAGACGCCCATGCCCGGCGAACGCGGAACGGTGGGCATCGCGGGCCACCGGACCACCCACGGAGCGCCCTTTCGCACCATCGACCGCTTGCGCCGAGGGAACGAGATCGTGGTCGACATGACCTATGGGCGCTTCGTCTACCGAGTGGAGAAGTCGCGCATCGTGGCGCCCACCCAGACCGAGGTCAAGGACCGGGTCGCCTACGACCGGTTGATCCTGAGCGCCTGTCACCCGCTCTACAGCGCGGCCCAACGGCTCGTCGTCTTCGCCCGATTCGTCAGGCGCGAGAAAGCCCGGGTGGAGCGGGAGTGAACGCCCCGTCCAGGCTCGACCCGTCGCGGGCCTCGAAGAAGAGGATCAGCACCACCACGAGCACCAGCGAGACCGCCACCACCGCGAGCCAGTAGAGGGCCTTGGCCAGCTTGCGCGCCATCGCGCCAGGATACGTCGCAGTCAAGCCGACATCGAGATCCGGTCAGGATTAGGCTCAAGCCACGGTCCCGTATGCCGACAGGGAAACTCATGGCAACTAAAGCGGTGATCCTCGCCGGCGGGACGGGTTCTCGCTTGGCGCCCTACACGACTGTCCTCCCAAAGCCCCTGCTTCCCGTCGGTGACCGCGCGATACTCGACGTGGTGGTCCGGCAGCTGCACGACACGGGCTTTCGCGAGCTCACGCTCGCAGTGGGCTACCTCTCCCACCTCATCCGCGCGGTGATGGGCGACGGCGCTCGCCACGACATCGCGATCAGCTATCACGAGGAGGGGCAGCCGCTCGGGACCGTCGGCCCTCTGGCGACGATCGACGGCCTCGACGACACCTTCCTGGTCATGAACGGGGACGTGCTCACCACCCTCGACTACGGCCGGCTGTGCGAGATCCACTGCGAGGCGGGCAACGTGCTGACCGTCGCCTCCCACCGGCGGACGGTGAAGATCGACTACGGCGTGCTCGAGCTGGGCGAGACCGCGGGCGAGACCCAGCGGGTCACCGGCTACGAGGAGAAGCCCGAGCTGAGCTATGTGGTCAGCATGGGGGTCTACGTGATGGAGCCGCGCGCGCTCGACTTCGTGGAGGAGGGCCTCTACATGGACCTGCCCGACCTCGTGCTGCGCCTCGTGGAGGCGGGCGAGCCCGTGGGCTCTCACGTCTTCGACGGCTACTGGCTGGACATCGGGCGCCACGACGACTACGAGCGGGCCCAAGTGGAGTTCGAGCAGCTCAAGCCGCTGTTTCTCCGCGAGGAGAAGGTGGCCTCGCGATGACGGTGCTGATCACCGGCGGCGCCGGCTACATCGGGTCGCTGCTCGCCGACGAACTGCTCCAGAGCGGCCGGCAGGTGCGTGTGCTGGACTCGCTGCTGCACGGACAGGAGGACATCGCCGCAGAGCTCGAGGGCCGCGGCGTGGAGGTGATCCGCGCCGACGTTCGCGACGCCGACGCCCGTCGCAAGGCCGTCGAGGGCGCCGCCGCCGTGGTGCACCTGGCTGCGATCGTGGGCGATCCCGCGTGCGCAAAGGACCCGGAGGCCTCGGACGAAGTCAATGTGCAGGGCAGCCGCGCGATGGTCGCGGCCGCGCATGAAGCCGGAGTCGAGCAGTTCGTGTTCGCCTCGACCTGCTCGAACTACGGCCGCATGGCCGACCCCATGGTGGCGGTCGACGAGACCGGCCGGCTCGCCCCCGTGTCGCTGTACGCCGAGCAGAAGGTGGGCATCGAGCAGATGCTGCTGGACAACGGCCACGGCGAGCTGCGGCCGACCTGCCTGCGCTTCGCCACGGTCTACGGCGTCGGGCGGCGCATGCGCTTCGACCTGACCGTCAACGAGTTCACCCGCGACCTGTGGGCCGACCGTCCGCTGGAGGTCTTCGGCGAGCAGTTCTGGCGCCCGTACGTGCACGTGCGCGACGCCGCCAGGGCGGTGAGGACGGTCCTCGAGGCGTCCCCCGAGCAGGTGGCCGGCCAGGTCTTCAACGCCGGCCACTCCGACGAGAACTACCGCAAGCTCGACCTCGTGGAGATCATCACCGGACAGCTCGGCCGCGGCGACGTCCAGTACGTCAAGCGCGACGAAGATCCGCGCGACTACAAGGTCTCCTTCGAGAAGATCCGCTCGAACCTCGGCTTCGAGCCCCTCTTCCGAGTGCCCGCCGGCATCGAGGAGATCACCGGCGCGCTGGAGGAAGAGCGGTTCGGTGACCCCTTCGACGGCCGCTTCTCGAACATTTGAGCGAGCAGCCGCTGATCCCCCTGTTCGACGTCCGCCTCGGCGACGACGTGGTCGAGGCGGTGGCGGACACCCTGCGCTCGGGCTGGCTGACCATGGGTCCACGGATCAAGGAGTTCGAGGCCGCCTACGCCGAGCGGCTGGGCGTCCGCCACGCCGTGGCGGTGTCCAGCTGCACCTCTTCGCTCCACCTGGCCTACCTCGCCGCCGGCGTCGGGCCGGGAGACGAGGTGATCGTCCCGGCCATCACCTTCGTGGCCAGCGCCGCCGCGGTGCGCTACTGCGGCGCCACGCCCGTGCTGGCCGACGTGACCGGCCCGCACGACCTCGGCGTGGACCCCGAGGGCATCGAGCAGCTCATCGGCGAGCGAACCAAGGCGGTGTGCGCCGTGCACTACGCCGGGTACCCAGCACGGGTGGAGCGCCTGCGCGAGATCTGTGAGAGCCGCGACGTGGCGCTGATCGAGGATTGCGCCCACCACCCCGACCTGCCTCCCACCGGACTGGCGGGCTGCTACTCGTTCTTCTCCAACAAGGTGCTCTCCTGCGGCGAAGGCGGTCTCCTGGCGACCGACGACGACGCTGTGGCCGAACTCGCCCGGAGCCTTCGCTCGCACGCCATGACCTCCGGCACGTGGGACCGCCACCGCGGGCATTCCGCGGGCTACGACGTCGTGGGCCTGGGCTTCAACTACCGCATGGACGAGCCACGCGCCGCGCTGTTGCTCGCCCGCCTGGCCGGCCTCGCCGACGACATCGAGCGCCGCCGGGCGCTCGTGCGCCGCTACCGCTCCGCGCTGGCGGGGACCCCTGGCCTGACCCTTCCCTACGCCGATGACGAGGTCGGGCTTTCGTCCTGCTACGTGATGCCCACCGTGCTCGAGGACGCGTCCCTGCGCGACGAGCTGCGCACCCGCCTCATGGAGCGCCATCGGGTGCAGACCAGCGTGCTGTACCCGGCGATTCACGAGTTCACCGCCTACGAGGGCGCTTGCGACCGGCCGCTGCCACAGTCCGAGCACATTGCCCGCGCGCAGGTGACCCTTCCGCTCTTCCCGCACCTCGGCGAGGCCGACCAGGATCGAGTCGTGGCCGGGGTGCGGAGCGAGCTCGCCGATCTGCAGCGAAGCGGTGCGGCGTTGTCGGCCTCGACCTGATGGACCGGGCCGCCGCTGCGGCGGCGCTCCGAGCCAACCCGTCGGCGCTCCCCGCAGCGGGGGCGATGGCGATCCTCGTCTGGCTGGCAGCCGACGACGGTGGCTTCTCGGCCGCAGACTGGCAGCCCGCGGGCGTGCTGCTGCTTGCGCTGCTGGCGGGCTCGCTTCTCACGCTGCCCCGCCCCCGCCCCGACCGGCTTGGCCTGGTGGCGGTGCTTGCGCTGGCCGGCTACGCGCTCTGGAGCTACCTCTCGATCGGCTGGGCGCCCGACAAGTCCCTCGCCTGGGAGGGAGCCAACCGCACGCTGGTCTATGCGGTGGTACTCGCCCAGTTTGCGCTCTGGCCCATGCGCGGGCGGCTCGCAGCCGGTCTGTTGGGCGCGTGGGGCCTGGCCGTCGGGACGATCGGGCTGGTGACCCTGCTGCGCGCCGACGCAAACGCCGCCCGCTTCTTCTTCGAGGGTCGGCTGGCCGAGCCGGTGGGCTACGTGAACGCGAACGTGGCGCTGTGGGGATCGGGGCTCTGGGCCTGCGCGGTCTTGGCCGGGCGCCGAGAGGTGCTCTGGCCGCTGCGCGGCGTGTTCCTCGGCACCGGCGCACTGCTGGCCGGATTGGCGCTCATGGGCCAGAGCCGCGGCTTCGTCGTCGCTCTACCGGTCTCCGCGCTGCTGGCTTTGGTGCTGGTGCCGGGACGAGGTCGCACGCTGGCCACCCTGCTCCTGCTGGCAGCCGGCGCGGCGGCCTTCTCGGGGCCCGCTCTGGAGGTCTATGACGGGTACCGGCCGGGAGAGGACCTGAGCAGCCAGGCCGCCGACGCGGGGCAGGCCATCCTGCTGGTGGCCGCCGTCCTCGGGCTCCTCGGGGCGGGCATCGCCCTCCTCGACCGCCGGGTGGCGTTCGCCGAGCGCACGGCGCGCCGGATCGACCGCGCAGCCCTGGGGGGCGCGGCCGCCGTCGGGCTGGCGGCCTTCGTAGCGCTCACGGTGGCGGTGGGGAACCCCTTCTCGAAGGCGAGCGACTTCTGGAATGAGTTCAAGCAGGGCGGGGTCTCGCCCGCCGCCGGTGAGGCCAGGCTCACCGGCACTGCGGCCACCGACCGTTACGACTTCTGGCGCGTGGGGGCCAACATGTTCGCCGACCGCCCTCTCGGCGGCTACGGGGCTGACAACTTCCAGCAGGAGTACTTCGTGCGCGGGAAGGGCGACCAGCGCCCTCGCTATCCGCACAGCCTCGAGATCCGCGTGCTCGCGGGCACCGGGGCGATCGGAGCTCTGCTGCTGGGAGCCTGCCTGGTGGCCGGGTTCGCCGCGCTGGCGCCGGCGCTGCGCCGCCGCGGGCTGGCCGCCAGCTCGGCCGGAGGTGGTGGCCTGGTCTGCGCCTATTGGCTGGCTCACGGCTCGCTGGACTGGCTGTGGGAGTTCCCCGCCCTGGGCGGATCTGCCTTCGCGCTGCTGGGCATGGGGATCGCCGCCGGATCGAAGCCGCGCGAGCCGGCTGAGCCTTCGGGCTACGGCCCGTGGGCAGTCCGCCGGGCGGCGCTCACGGGCGCCGGCGTCTTGGCTGCGGGAGTGGCCGTTCTCGCGCTGGCCGCTCCCTGGCTGTCGGCGCGGGAAACCAAGCGGGCCGGACGGGAGTGGGTCACCAACCAGGACGCGGCCTTCGAGCGTCTCGAGCGGGCCGCGGCGCTGAACCCTCTCTCGCCTCTCCCTCACCTGGTCGGGGGCACCATCGCCGTCCGCATCGGGCGTCCGGACAAGGCACGGTCGGAGTTCGAGGCGGCAATCGAGCGCAACGCTCGCGAGGCCTACGCCTTTCTGCAGCTCGGGGCGCTCGCTTCCCAGCGCGAGGAGCGCCCGGAGGCGACCCGGCTCCTAGAGCGGGCGGTGGCGCTGAACCCCCGCTACAGTATCCCGAGAGAGGCACTGGATGCCGTGCGCAAGGGTCAAGCGCTCGATCCGACCGAGCTCGGCTCTAAGATTCGTGCGGCATCCAAGGCTCGGATTGGACTGGAAGAAGGGTCCGAGTAGCTCGCCCTGGGGTTTGGGTAATGCCGGAGTTCGTTTGCGCTGGAGGCGCAGACGTGCTATCAACGGAAACGGCACACTCCCAAGGGAGTAGCCCCTCCCAGGGAAGGGTCGGGTTGATAACAGTCAAGGGAGACAGTTTACGCAATGACTCGCATTAGCAAAATCTTCTTGTCGCTGGCCGTGGCACTGATGCTGGCGCTGCCTTCAGCCGCACTCGCGCAGACGCCCGGTGCCGAGGGGTACCGAGGAAACGACGACAGCGTGCAGGGGATCGTCGAGAGCAACAACAACGGTGATGGCAGCGGCACCGAGGGTGCCCAGGGCGCGGGCAGCAACCCGTCGGCCAGCCAGCAGAGCACCGGCTCGGGCTCGGGCTCGAAGGGCGGAAGCCTCCCCTTCACCGGCGCGGACCTCGGTGTCTTGGCTCTCGCGGGCGGAATGCTCGTGCTGATGGGCTTTGGCCTGCGGCGCATGACACACCGGCCTAGCGAAGTCTGAGCCGGGAGCTCCGGCCCTTGCCGGAGCCGACAGCGGCGGACGCAAACCGGCGTCCGCCCTCCCCGTAAGCATGCCGTGGCGTGACCCCGCGGGGTGACGCCATCACAGCCGAGGGCAGCGAGGGCATCGTCCGCAACGCGGGCTTTGCTCTCGCCTCCCAGCTGATCACCGCGGCGTTCACCGCTGCTCTCACGGTCTTCCTGGCCCGAGTGCTCGGTCCGGGACCCTTCGGGGTCTTCTCCCTTGCCCTCGGGCTGGCGTCCGTGCTTGCGCTGCCCGGTGACGCCGGCATAGCGGGATCGGCGTCTCGCTTCATCGCCGAGCGCCGTGGGGACCCCGAGGGGGTCCGCAGTGTTCTCCGCAAGGCGTCGCTGTTGCGGCTGGTCACCTCGGGGGCGGTCACGGTGATCCTCTTCGTGGGGGCTGACCTCGCGGCCGGCGCCTACGACGAGCCCGATCTGGCCTGGACCCTCAGGGGCATGGCGGTGGCCATCTTCGGTCAGAACCTGCTGCAGCTCTATGGCAGCTCCTTCACGGCACTCGGGCGGCTGGGACTGTCCTTTCGCGCCACGCTGGCAAAGAGCGTCGTGGAGCTCGCCGCGAGCGTGGCTCTCGTCCTGGCCGGCACAGGCGCGGCGGGCGCTGCCTTCGGGCGCGGCGCGGGGTTCTTGGCCGGCGGGGCCCTTGCCGGGGTCCTCCTGCAGCGGCTGCTCCGTCGCACTGCGCCCGCCGCCGGCACGCGCCGGGAGCCGGTCAGCGGTCGGGCGCTGGTGGGTTACGCGGGGGCCTTGGTGATCATCGACGGCGCCTTCGTCCTCTTCCAGCAAATCGACGTCCTGCTGATCGGAGCGATCGTCGGCGTGACGGCGGCCGGGCTCTTCCAGGCCCCGCTGCGCCTGATCACCTTCCTCGAGTACCCGGCCTACGCACTCGCTCTCGCCGTCGCGCCCCGGCTGGCCGGCGGCGCCGAAGCCGGACGGGAGCCCCTGCGCCGGGCCCTGCGGCTGGTGATCCTCTTTCAGGGCGCGCTGCTCGCCCCGCTGGTGGTCTGGGCCGAGCCCGCGGTGGAGCTCACCCTCGGCCCGGAGTACGCCGAGTCTGCGCCCGTCTTGAGGGCATTGGCTCCCTTCGTGTTCCTGGTGGGCATCGGGCCGCTGGTCACGCTGTCGGTCAACTACCTGGGCGAGGCTCGGCGCCGGGTGCCGATCGCGATCGGCGCCCTGGCGGTGAACGCGGCGATCGACGTGGTACTGCTTCCCGAGCTCGGAATCATCGCCGGCGCCATAGGCACCAACGTGGCCTACGCCATCTACATCCCCGCTCACCTGATCATCTGCCGTCAGATGATCGGCCTTGCGCTGCTGCCGGTCCTAGTCACGGTCCTGCGTACGCTCGCGGCCGCTGCGGCCATGGCCGGACTGCTTCTCGCCCTGGGAACCGGCGACGTGAGCCTGCCGGTGATCATCGGCGGTGGGCTCGCCGGAGTGGCGCTGTACCTGCTCATGCTGATCCTGCTGCGCGAGGCCGACGTCGCGGAGATCAGAGAGCTCGGCGGCTCGGCGGCTCGGCGACTGCTGCCGGGGCGCGCATGAGGCTCGTGCACCTCGCCGCCTACGGCGGCCCCTACCCGGGCTCGACCATCCCGATGATCGTGCGGGCGCTGCGCGAGGCAAAGCAGCGGGGCTGGGAGGCCGAGGCGGTCTTCACGGAGACGGCGCGCCAGCGCCCCTGGCTGGAGCTCTTCGCAGCCCACGACCTGCCGGTCAGGATCGTCGAGCACGACAGCCGAATCAACCTGACGAGGCGCCTGGGCAACCTGCTCGCGGAGTCCCCGAACGAGCCGACCATCCTGCACACGCACTTCACCGCCTATGACCTCCCGGCGGTCATGGCGTCGCGCCGGCGGCCCCAGACCACGGTGGTATGGCACCTCCACACTCCACCCGAGACGGGGGCGGCGGTAAGGGCCAAGGGGCGCCTGAAGTTCGGGCTGTGGGGCCGTGGGGTCCGAGCGATCCTCTGCGTGGCCCCCCACCTGGCCGAGAGAGTCGCCGCCCTGAGTCCGCCCGGGAAGGTCCGCTTCTTCCCCAACGGCCTCGACACCGACGCCCACGCCCCCGCAGACGCCGCCAGGCGCGAGGCCGCGCGTCACAGCTTCGGGCTCGACGGTGACGCACCGGTGATCGGCCACCTCGGCTGGGACTGGCCGGTGAAGGGCGGAGACCTGCTGCTCGCCGCGGTAGCGCGCCTGCGCGAGCAGGGCAGCGATGTGAGGGTGATCACTCGGGCCGAAGACCCCCAGGCCCTGGCCGACGTCGAGCGTCTCGGCCTCGACGATGCGGTGACCGTGGTCGAGCGCCTGGAGCGAATCCAGGACCTGTTCGCCGCAGCCGACCTCTTCGTCTCCTCCAGCCGCAAGGAAGGCATGCCCTTCTCCGTGCTCGAGGCCCTGCTCAGCGGCGTGCCGGTCGTGGCCAGCGACATACCCGGTCACGCGATAATCGCCTGCGACTACCCAGGGGTCGACCTGACCGCCACCGACCCCGGGACGCTCGCGGACACGGTCGCGCGCGCCCTCGCCCGCGATCGGGCCGAATCGGCCTCCCTCACGGAAGAAGCCGCCCACCTCATCACCGAGAAGATGGGCCTCGAAGCCTGGGTGAAGGGACTGTTCTCGCTCTATGGCGAGGTCGATCTGGGCTGAGCCCGAGCGTTGGCGCGCACTGGACGTTTGTATGGGATCCGGGCCGCGACAGATGTCCATTAACGAGCAGCCCGCTGGTGGAGAGCGCTCCGCGGACCCGATGGACGGGGCATGCTCGAGCCCCGTCCCGGGCGCCTCCTCCTCGCCGGAGCCGCCCTCACCGTCGCCGTCGCCCTTCCGCCCACCGCCTCGGCTTCCTCGGGCTGCGACCGCACCGCATCGCCCGGTCCTGACGCCGCCCAGCGGCTGGTCGACTCGCTCTCGCCCGGCCAGACCGGCTGCCTGCGGGCCGGCACCTACTCCGAGGACGTCACCGTGAGCCGCCCACGAATCACCGTGCGGCCCAGCCCCGGCGAGCAGGCGACGATCAAGGGCCGCCTGCGGATCTCGCGCGGCGCCGACGGGGTCACCTTCGAGGGCCTTCGCCTCAACGGCCGCAACTCGGGCGAGCTGCCGAGCCCGACGGTCAACGCCGACGACGCGACCTTCCGCCACAACGACGTGACCAACGACCACACCGCGATCTGCTTCGTGGTGGGCTCC
>Ga0208612_1000253_pt1 | contig 26193 bp, 26 predicted proteins | sample AntDryMetagUQ889_FD_188089 | JGI IMG/M metagenome (GOLD analysis project Ga0208612, IMG submission 188089) | Polar desert microbial communities from Antarctic Dry Valleys - UQ889 (SPAdes) | ecosystem: Environmental > Terrestrial > Soil > Desert | place: Antarctic Dry Valleys | collected 2008-12-31 | reverse complement strand
CCGGAGTGACTGATGGTGTGGGGGGCTGGTTGCTGGATGCGGCGCTGGTCCTGAAGCCGCGAGCGGTGTAGTTGATCACGTAGTAGCCGTGACGGGCGAACCAGTGGTTGTTCCAGCGCAGGGAGTCGGCGCCGTTCCCCTCGTCGTCGTTCGATTCCCACGCGTGCTTGTCCGCACCGAACCCGTGGAGGAGGGTGATGAGCTTCCGGCGCTCGCCCCCACCGCTCGAGGGCAGCGTGACGTCGACGTCGAGGGGGGCGCCGTCGAAGCTCGGCACCGTCCCTGAGCAGATCCGGTCCCCGCTCGGGTACTCCGTGCACTCGAGCAGCTCCGTGATGTCGGGTGGAGCCTGCTGCGAGGAGGGCGGCGACGGCGGGGACTGAGCCGAGGCGCCGGCCGAGAGCCCGAGCGACGCAACCACGACGAGCGCGAGCAGTGCGGCGCGACGGGGCAGGGCCGCCCCGGACGCTTCTTGAAGACCTTGCATCGAAGACCCCTCCTGGTGGACCGGCCAGAAAGGGTACGTTAATAACGTGTTAACGGGCGCCAGTAGGCCTCACCGCGGCGGGACCCGGTGCCGTCCCGCCCCGGCCGGGCTCAGCGGGCTGGTGTCCTCGCCCGGCGGCCCTGTGACAGCGGGTAGAAGAACGCCGGCAGCACGGGCACGTCGAACAGCCCCGCGGCACTCGCCCGGGCGCCGGCCAGCTCCTCGGAGTACCAGTAGCGCTCGAAGTCGATCTTCTCGGTGAAGACCATGATCTGCTTGAAGATCCACTGGTCGTCCTGAGCGCGGAAGAACGCGTACCACTTCGCACCGTACTCGAGCGAGGCCTCGGCCCACGGTTGCCAGATCTCCTGGAAGCGATCGGCCCGGAACGGCGTGCACTGCCAGACGATCTCGACCATCTGGTCGCCGGCGACGATGTCCGAGGACGTGGCGGCCTCGCCCTCGAGGGGGCCGGTCCCGGTCATCGCCCTGCGCCTCCCAGTGCGAGGCGCGGCGCGAGGCCCCGGCGCCTCACGCCCCGACCTCGGCGCGGATCGCGCCCGGCCCCTCCTCGGTGCGACCGAGGCCCTCCTCAGAGGCGCCCACGAGGATCGCGATCTTCCCGAGGTGCTGGTTGTCGCGCAGGAGCTGGTGGGCCTCGCCGACCGACTCGAAGCCCATCGTCCTCCACAGCACCGGGCGGATGAGGCTCTGCTCGATCAGCTCGTTGGCCTTGTTGGCCTGCCAGGCGTTGGCGAAGTGCGAGCCGATGATCTGCTTCTGGCGCATCCACAGGTAGCGCACGTCGAAATCGAGGTTGTAACCGCTCGTGGCGCCGCAGATCACGACCTTGCCGAAGGGCTTCACCGCCAGCACCGACGTGGGGAACGTGGCCCGTCCGGAGTGCTCGAAGACGATGTCGGGCGGGGCGCCGAGCTGCTCGGCCACCTCCTTGCAGAAGCGCCGCGACTCCTTGAACCGTGCCTTCTCCTCGTCGGGCGACTCGCCCCCGCGGCGAGCCATGCCGTCGTACTCGCGACGGTCGATGTAGCCCACCGCTCCGAGGCGCTCGACGAGCTCGCCCTTCCGCTCGGAGGAGACCACGCCGAGCGCCCGCGCCCCGGCGAGCTGGCAGAGCTGAACCGCGAAGACCCCGAGGCCGCCGGCCGCGCCCCACACGAGCACGCGGTCGCCGGCCTGGATGTTGCACTGGTCGATCAGCATCCGATAGGCCGTGAAGTAGGTGAGCCCGTAGGAGGCCGCCTCCTCCCACGTGAGGTTCTTCGGCTTGGGCAGGATCTGCTGGGCCTGCACCTTGCAGAACTGCGCGAACGAGCCCCAGGAGGTCTCGTAGCCCCAGATCTGCTGAGAGGGCGCGGCGAGCGGGTCGAGCCCGTGGACCTCGGGGTCCTCGTAGGAGGCCTGGTTGCAGTGCAGCACCACCTCGTCGCCGGGCTTCCAGCGGGTGACGCCATCGCCGCACTTCCAGACGATGCCCGAGGCGTCCGAGCCGCCGATGTGGTGGTCCTCCTCGGGGTGGTAGCGGAAGACCGACACCGGCTCGCCGAGCGCGGCCCACACGTTGTTGAAGTTGACCCCCGCGGCCATGACGCGGATGACCACCTCGAACGGGCCGGGCTCGGGCGGCTGGATGTCCTCGAGCTGGAAGGCGTCCCGGGGCTCGCCGAAGCGATCCTCGCGGATCACCCAGGCCGCCATCGACTCGGGCAGGGTGCCGGGCTCGACGTCCACCTCGGCGACGTTCGGGGGGTTCGCGGGGGGCGAAGCCCCCCGCGGTGTCAGGTCCGTCTGGGCCATTGCTGGTCGGTCCTCCCGTACAGGGGTCGGTGCCGGGGCGGCTACCCCGGGGTCCGCGGGCCGGCGGATGCTACCGGCGACGCCCCCGACGTCTCCGTGCGAGCGCTCCGCCGCGCACCTCGACGGCAAAGCGCCCTGGACGCTCAGGGCACCTGCACGTCGTCGCGGTTGCTCTGGCGGCCGCGTCCGACGAGGATCCGTCCGGGCTCGATGGTCCCGCGCTGGGCCTCCGGCGAGCCCGCGCTCAGCAGGTAGACCCCGTCAACGGACAGCGACCGCTGGAGGCTCGCGGTGTCAAGCGGGTTGATCGGCCCGACCGTCTCCCGGACGCCGTTGCCGGTGAGCGAGATCGTGTGCGACTCGTCGTCCTGGTTCGAGACCACGACGACGATGGGCCCGGTGCCGATGTTGTTCGGCTCGACGTCGACGCTGGTGCGGGTGATGACCGCGGTGAGCTGGATGGGCTGGGGCGGACGCGGCTCGTTCCGGAAGTCCTCGGTCCCGCAGGCCGTTCCCGACAGCCCGAGTGCCGCGACGGCGGCGGCGCCCAGCACGCGGGGCCGCGTCACGCAACTGGGGATCCGTCCCCTCTGGACCTTCCTCCTCATCCGGGGCGGCACGCTATCCGAACCAGACGGACGTACGCGAGGCGAGGAGCCGGTCCACCTCGCGCTGGATGCGCCGCCGGACCTCTTCGGAGATCGAGCCGACGAGCGCCAGGTCGTCCGCGCCCTCGGGCCCGTAGGCCGTGAGATCGATCGGCTCTAGGAAGCGGATCTTGAGCTTGGCCGGGAGGTACATCAGGGCGGCGGCCAGTCCGAAGTGGGGGAAGGCGTGGTTCACCGGCACGTAGATGAGCCCGGTCAGGCGCTCGAGCGAGCGCGCGTGCGCGAAGATCGGCATGGCCTCCTCCGCGCCGACCACCGCCACCGGGACTATCGGCACGCCGGCCCGCAGCGCCGTGCGCACGAACCCGCCGCGCCCGAAGCGCCGCAGCTTGTAGCGCTGCCAGTAGAGCTTGCGCGTGCCCTTCTGCCCCTCGGGGAAGACGAGCGCGAGGCGCCCCTCGTCGGCGAGGAGCCGCTGGGCGTTGGCCGGATGCGCCGGCACGAGGCCGAGCTTCGTGGCGAGCATGCCGACCCCGGGATAGCCCTTGAACCAGTGCTCTCCCAGCACGTAGACCGGGCGTGGCGCGGGGTGCTCGTGGCGGATGGCCTGCATGATCATCGGCGCGTCCGGGGGGAGCGCTCCGGAGTGGTTCGACACGATCAGGGCGCCGCCTGCCCGGGGGACGTTCTCGACCCCCTCCTGCTCGACCCGGAACCAGTAGCGATAGTAGAAGTCGAGCACCGGCTCGATGAGGCCGACCACGCGCTCGGACCGCCCCCAGTCGTCCACCTCCCGCGCCGGCTCGGTGGCGGGCAGCAGCGCTCGCTCGGGCTCGGTGGGGGCCGAGCGCGTGGGGGGCGCGACGGGGTCGCCGCGCAGGGAGTCTGGACGGGGATCGAACGGGGCCGGGCCCTCCTCCGATCCGGCCGGCGCCCCGAGCGGGCCGCCGAGCAGAGGGCTCGTCGAGGCGAGGCGCCCGCGCGGCTCCTGCGCCCGCCGTCTGCTGGCCCGCGCCTCCATCCAGGGTCAGGCGAACGGCAGGGCGACGACCTCGGCACCGAGCCCGCGCTTGCCCACCGTCACGCGGTCGCCCGGCTCGGCCTCCCGACGGACGAGCGCGAGCGCGATCGGGCCGTGCTCGGGGGAGACGCAGGTCGAGCCGAGGCGCCCGAGCTCTCTCTCCCCGAGCCGGATCGGCTCCCCCGAGCGCGCCGGCTCGGAGAGCCGCAGGCCACGCAGGTGGCGGTTGGGGCGACCCTTGTAGTGCAGGCGCGCGACGGTCTCCTGGCCTACGTAGCAGCCCTTCGTGAACGAGACCGCGCGCTCGTTCAGGCCCGCCTCCTGGGGGATGGTCGAGCCGTCGAGCTCGAACCCGAGGCGCGGCCGCCCCGACTCGATCCGCACGCACTCGGCCGCCTCGGCGCCGACCTCGGGGACGCCGAGAGCGGTCCGCACCGCGGCGGCCGCGGTCGACGGGCAGAGCACGTCGACGCCCACGTCGGTGGCCACGTAGATGCCGTGCTCGCCCTCCACCCATGTGTGCTCGCGCTCGGCGGGGGATGTGTCGAGGACCTCACGCGCCGCGGGCCCGACCAGCGAGAGGATGGCCATCGCCTTCGTCTCGTCCTCGGAGCGCACGTCGCGTCCGATGGAGTACATGCGGACGGTCTGGGACAGCGGGCCCAGACCGGCGGACTCGGTGTCGAGGCGCAGCCAGTCGGGGCCGCGGAGCACTCGCAGGTCGGCCCGGATCCGGCCCTTCGGGTCGAGCAGCGTGGCGTAGCAGCCCTCGCCCACCGCGAGGGCCTCGACGTCGTTCGAGACCTGGCCCTGGAGGAACTCCGCCGCCTCGGCGCCCGTCAGCCGGAGCTTGCCGCGCTCGGAGCGGTCGACGAGCCCGACCTCGCGGCGCAGGAGCTCGTGATCCGACGAGGGGACGGCTGTCGGCCGTGCGGTGGGCACGGCGTGGAGTCTAGGTCGGGCAACTACGATCCCGGGCCGTGCTGGCGCCCGAGTTCAAGCGGATCGTGGAGGCCCTTCCTCCGGACTGGACGCACCTCGAGCTGGACCTGCGGATCTTCGAGGAGCACCGCTACATCGAGGCGGCCACGCTGCTCGTCCAGGTGAACGCCCAGCCCTACTCCCACCACGACTGGCACTTCCGCCTCCTGGTCGCCCACGACTTCGGCCACGCCGCCGCCGCGGAGACCGTCCACGGCACCCTCACCCTGCTCGACCACGAGGCGATCCGCGGCGAGCTGGCGCTGCGGGAGGTGCGCTCGGGCCGGGTGGAGGTGTGGCCCATGTGGGGGCGCCCGGAGTCCGCGCGCGAGGAGTTCCGCCGGCGCCGGTGGCAGTAGGGGGCCAGGCGCCCATGCCCCGGATCGCCGTCCTCTGCCCGGACCTGCTGTTCGGGTCGCGGATCGAGGGCACGCTGGGCGCCGCCGGGCACGCGGTCGAGCGCTTCGGCGACGGTGCGGCGGTTCGGGCAGCCACGCCCGGATCCGATCTGCTCGTGGTGGATCTGACCACCGACGACGTGGAGCGCTGCGCGATGGTCGCCTCGATGCGGACCGGCGGTGAGCTCGACGGGGTTCCGGCGCTCGGCTTCTACTCCCACGTGGAGGTCGACGTGCGCCGCCGCGCGGAGGAAGCGGGCTTCGACATGGTCGTGCCCCGCTCGCGCATGGCGCGCGAGATGCCGGCGCTGGTCGAGCGTCTGACCGGCGGAGGTCACTCCCCGCCGGACGCCACCACGCTGTAGTCGAATCCCTCGCGCGGCTCGGGGCGGCGCAGGATCCCGAAGCGGCGGTCGAAACGTGCCCAGCCCTCGATGACCTCCGGGTCGAGCACGAGGGGCGGGCTGAACGCCGGCCGCAGGGCATCGAACTGGGCTCGCACTAGCGCCTGGTCGGCCGCGGAGAGACGGGCGATGTTGCGGATGGCGGGCTCGGGGTCGCGCAGGGCAGACTCGGTGCCCGCCCGGATGGCCGCGACCGCGCGTCCGATCAGCTCCCGGTCCTCGCTGAGCGTCTCGCGCGTGGTGGCCAGCACGAGCTCCGGATACCTCGGCGCCACCCGGTCCAGGCGCAGCTCGGTCGTACGGATTCCCTTCTCGCGGATGGCCACCCCCTCGACGTTCCAGAACGCGGTCACGGCGTCGAGCTTCCCGGCGACGAAGTTCGACACCGCGGAGAAGCCGACCGTGACCCGGCGCACGCGATCGGGGTCGCCCCCGTCGTCCTCGACGAGCGCGCGGAGCACCGCATCGTCGGAGGGAAGCCCGGCCACGCCCACGAGGCGACCCTCGAGGTCGCGCGGGCGCCGGATGCCCTCGCGGGCGATGACCGCGGCGAGTGGCCGCTGCACGAGCGCGGCCACCCCGATCACGTCCTCGCCGCGCTCGCGCGCCAGGCCGAGGTCGTGGATGTCCACCACCGCGAGGTCGGCGCGGCCGGCCACCAGGGTCCGCAGCGAGTCGGCGGAGTTCGTGGGCGGTCGAACCCTGAGGGCGACCCCCCGCGGGCGATCGAGGCGGCTGCGGCTGGCCGTGTAGATGCCGGCGTGCGCGGCGTTCGGGGTGAAGTCGAGCGCGAGGCGCACGTCGCGAGGAGCGGTGGGCTCGGGGGGCATCTCGCTCACGTCCTCCTGCCCGGCCCGCGCGCACGCGGCGGTGAGCAGGACGAGGACGACGGCGAGTGCGACGACGGCGTGCCGAGAAACGAGGAGCATGGGCGGCAGAACGGTAGAGCCGTACACTCCGCGGCCCGGCATGGTCGCAGCGGGGTCGACATCGAGTGCGGCGGCGCCGCGCCAATGAGCACGCCGATCGCCGGCTCCGGTGCCGAGGTCCTGGGCCTGCTGGAGGAGGTCGAGGCCGGCCGCCTGAGCCCCGTCGAGGCACTCGAGCGACTGAGCACGCAGCCCTTCCGTGACCTCGGCTTCGCACGCGTGGACACCCATCGCGAGCTGCGTCAAGGCGCCCCCGAGGCGGTGCTGGCCGAGGGCAAGACCCCCGCCGAGGTGCAGACCATCGTCTCCGCGATGCTCGAGGACGGAGCCGGGTCGGTGATGGTCACCCGAGCGAGCGCCGAGGCACGCGCCGCGGTGCGCCGGGTGGCGCCCGACGCCGAGGAGGATGAGCGTGCCGGCCTCGCATGGGTCGCACGGCGGACGCCCGTCGAGTGCGGGCTCGTGGCCATCGTCTCCGGCGGTACCTCCGACCGCCCTGCGGTCCGCGAGGCCGAGGTGCGGGCGCGACTGCTCGGCGCCGGGGTGGCCACTCACGAGGACGCGGGGGTGGCCGGCCTGCACCGCCTGCTTCCCGTGCTCGAGGACCTGCGGCGCGCGGACTGCGTGGTGGTGGTGGCGGGTCAGGACGCGGCGCTGTGCTCGGTGATCGGAGGGTTGGTGAGCGCGCCGGTGATCGGAGTGCCCACCTCCGCCGGCTACGGGGTGGCCTTCGGCGGACTGACCGCGCTGGCGTCAATGCTCGCCTCGTGCGCGGCAGGCGTGGCCGTGGTGGGCATCGACGACGGGTTCGGCGCGGGCACGATCGCTGCCCGGGTGGCGCGGGCCGCCGGCGGTGCGCTATGAGCCGGCTCCTCTACCTGGACTGCGTAGGCGGTGCGGCGGGCGACATGGTGCTCGGTGCGCTGCTCGATGCGGGCGCATCGGTCGAGCGGGTGCGCAGCGGCCTGGCCGGGCTCGGGGTGCCGGGGCTCGAGCTGTGCGTCGGCAGGACCACCCGCCAGGGCATCGACGCGGCGAGGGTCGAGGTGCGCGCGGGCGCAGGCCAGCCCCACCGGCGGTGGAGGGACGTGCGCGAGATGATCACGGGTGCGGGATTGCCCGAGCGAGCCGCAGAGCGGGCGCTTGAGGTCTTCCGGCGGCTGGCCGAGGCCGAAGGGAGCGTGCACGGGGTCCCGGTCGACGAGGTCCGCTTCCACGAGGTGGGGGAGGCCGACGCCCTGGCCGAGGTGTGCGGCGCGGCGCTGGCGCTCGAGGATCTCGACGTAGAGCGGGTGCGCTGCTCGCCGCTCGCACTCGGACGGGGGACCGTGGAGGCGGCGCACGGCCGGCTCCCGCTGCCCGCCCCGGCAGTGCTCGAGCTCCTGAGGGGCGCGCCGGTGCACGGCTCGGACGCCGGCGCCGAGACCGTCACGCCGACGGGCGCGGCGCTGTGCGTGGCGCTGTCCGAGGGCTTCGGCGATATCCCGCCCATGCGCCTCGAGGTGGTGGGCAACGGCGCGGGCGCGCGGGACCGCGGTCCGGTGCCGAATCTGGTGCGCGCGCTGGTGGGCGAGCCGCTTGCGGCGGGCGACGGCGGCTCCGAAGGCCGCGTGTCCCTCCTCGAGACGAACCTCGACGACGTGGCCGGGGAGCTGCTCCCCGACGCCGCCGCGGCCTCGTTCGCGGCGGGGGCCCTCGACGTGTGGACCACGCCGGTCCAGATGAAGAAGGGACGGCCGGGTGTCGTGCTCTCCGCGCTCGCGCGCCCCGAGCGCGAGCGCGCGGTGGCCCGGGCCATGGTGCGCGAGACCGGCACGCTGGGAGTGCGCACGACCGAGGTGCGGCGCCTCGAGCTCGATCGCGAGTGGCGGACCGTCAGGGTGGGCGGCGAGGCCGTGCGCGTCAAGGTCGGGCGCCTCGACGGGGTGCAGATGAGCGTCGCCCCCGAGCACGAGGACTGCCGCCGGGCGGCCGAGCGTACGGGACGCAGCGTGCGCACGGTCTGGGCGGAGGCGCTCGCCGCCGCCTCCGGCGACAGGAAGCCCGGCCACGATGGCTGACCTCGACCGCCGCCGCGAGGCGCTCGAGCAACGTCTGCGTGAGCTCGGCAGCGTGGTCGTGGCCCTCTCCGGGGGCGTCGACTCGTCGCTCGTGGCCGCGCTCGCTGCACGTGCGCTCGGGCCGAGGGCCGTCGCGGTCACCGCGGTATCCCCGGCGCTCGCCACCGGGGAGCTCGACGGCGCGGCTCGCGTGGCCGCCGCCGTGGGCATCGCGCACGAGACCGTCACCACCGCCGAGCTGGCGCGCGAGGGCTACCGCCGCAACGGCCCCGACCGCTGCTACCACTGCAAGTCGGAGCTCTACGAGAGCCTGGCCGCGCGCGCCGCGGCGGCCGGCGGCGCCACCGTGCTCTCAGGCGCGAACGCCGACGACCTCGGGGACTGGCGCCCCGGTCTACGGGCCGCCGCGGAGCGCGGCGTCGTCCACCCTCTCGTCGAGGCGGAGCTCGGGAAGGCCGAGGTGCGCGAGCTGGCGCGCCGGTTGGGGGTCCCCAGCGCGGAGAAGGCGGCCAGCCCGTGCCTGGCGTCGCGCGTGCCCTACGGGACGCCGGTCGATCCCGGCACCCTGCGCCGCATCGATCGGGCCGAGCGCGCGGTACGCGACCTCGGCTACGGGCCGCCCCTGCGGGTGCGCCACCACGGCGAGCTCGGCCGGGTCGAGCTCGGCGAGATCGACCTGGGCCGAGCGCTCACCCCCCACGGCGGGAGGGAGATCGCCGAGGCCCTGCGCTCCGCGGGCTACGCCCGCGCGGAGGTGGCCGCAGAGCCCTTTCGCTCGGGCTCGCTGAACGTGTCGCTGCGCGCAGGAAGGGAGGCGCCGGTCTCGAGCACCTGTTGAGGCCGCCCGAGGAGGTATCCCTGCGCGCCCTGCACGGGGATCCCCCCGCCGCCGGCCTCGCGGACGAGCGCCAACATCTCCGGGGTCTCGATGCCCTCGGCGATCACGAACGCCTCGATCTCGCGCGCGAACGACACGATGGAGACGAGCATCGCCCGTCCCGCCCGGTCCTCGAGGGCCGAGGCGATCACCTCGCGGTCGATCTTGACGAAGTCGACCGTGAGCCGGCGCAGCATCTCGAGGCCGGAGTTGCCGGCGCCCACGTCGTCGAGCGCCACCTTGAAGCCGAGCTCGCGCAGTCGCGTGACCTCCGGCACGATCGCCGCGACCGCGGCTCCGGAGCGCTCGGAGATCTCCACCACGAGCCGACCGGGGTCGAGGCCTACGGCCCCCGCCCCCTCCCGGAGGCGGTCGGCGGCCCCGGGCATCTGGGTCAGCGTGCAGGGCGCGAAGTTCAGGAACAGCAGCGAGTCCGCCGGCAGCTCGCCGGCGCGCCGTAGGGCCGCGGCCCTGCATATCGCGTCGAGGTCGCACTCGTGGCCGATGCTCTCGGCAACGCGGAAGGCCTCGAGAGGCCCTTCGAGCCCGTAGGAGGCGGTGGGTCGGGCCAGCGCCTCGTATCCGAGAACGGTCTCGGTCCCGAGGTCCCAGATCGGCTGGAAGGCCATCCCCACCTGCCCGTCGTCCATCAGCGCCCGCAGCGCGCGGGCGTGCTCCATGGTCACGACGGGGTCAGGCCGGCGCATGTCCCCGAACGACACGCGGACGTTGCGCCCGCGGCGCTTGGCCTCGTAGACGGCCGAGTCCGCCCGACCCCAGAGCGCGTCCGAGCGCTCGCCCGCCTTCGCGGCGGCCGCATGGCCGATGCTCACGGTGACGCCGGGGAGCCGCTCGGCGATGTCGTTGCGCACCCGCTCGAGCGCCGTTCGCGCCGACTTGCGGTCGGTGCGGGGCAGCAGGAGCGCGAACTCGTCGCCGCCGATGCGGAAGGCGCGGTCGCCCTGGCGCGCTGAACTGAGAATCCGGCTGAGCTCCGCGAGCACCCGGTCCCCGTGGAGGTGGCCGTGGCGGTCGTTCACGAACTTGAAGTCGTCCACGTCGATGACCGCGAGCTCGAGCGGGGTGCGGTGGCGGGCGGCATCGGCCACCGCCCGGTGGAGCTCCTCCTTGAAGGCACGGTGGTTCTCGAGGTCGGTGAGCCCGTCGCGACGGGCTCGCTGCAGCGCCGCCCGGTGGAGGGCGTTCACACGCCGACCGCCCACGAGGTAGAAGATCGGCAGCGAGAGCGGGAGGCCGACGAGCACGAACAGGATGAGCCCCACGCGTAGCTCGTCCACGGCCTGGCTGAGCTCGGCGCCGTCGCGATCCACCTGGAGCGCCAGGCGCCGGCCGCCGACGCTCACGGGCGCCACGAACGAGAGATCGCCCTGCTCGCGCTCGGCCAGCTCGGCACCGGAGCCGGTGCCCCGGGCGACCGCCCGGGCGAAGGGCTCCGTGTCGCGCTCGCCCACCTGCGAGCGCTCGCCTGCGGCCACGACCCTCCCGCGCCGGTCGATCAGGAGGGCAAGCTCGACTCCCGGCCGTCCGGCGATGTCACGCAGCCGGGCGGACACCTCGCGCATCCCCTCGCGGCGGGTGCCCACGCGCGCGGCGCGTGCGAGCGAACGGGCGTCGGCGGCCTGTGCGGCGGTCTGCTCGGCGACGTAGCGCTCCTCGATCAACCGAGGCACCACGAAGTACGCGACCGCGCCGGACACGAGGAGGGTGACGGCGACCGCCAGCAGGAGCCGCCGAATCAGGCTCGGCTCGTGGCGCTCCCCGGGAACGCGAGCGACGGCCTTAGCCCCCTGTCCGGCTGCGTCCAAGCCAACAAGTGTAGATCGGAACTAACCTGAACGCGCCCGCGCCGCCGCGCGCCGGCGCTAGCTTTCGCGCGTGCCCGCGCGCGGGTCGAGCGCCGGGCGCAGAAGGGCCACCAGGGCGTCGCACTGGCGGCGCAGGGCCACTTCGCCGAGCGGGTCCTCGCCGGTCAGCTTCAGCCGGAAGGGTGCGTCCGAGAAGTACGTGAGCACCGATCCGTAGACGACCTGCATGAGCTCGAGCGGATCGTGCGGGCGGAGCCGCCCGGCGGCGGTCTCGCGCTCCAGGAACGCGACCGATCGCTCGAGGAACGGGAGCAGGAACTCGGCGATCGCGTCCTCGAGTCGCCCACCGCCCTCGAGCGCCTCGCGGCGAACGATCCGCACGAAGTCCTGGTGGTCCTCGAAGAAGCGGAACCCGGCCTCGACGAGCGCGGCCACCTGCTCGAAGCCGCGGAGTGGGTTCTCGATGGCGAGGCGCGTCTCCTCGGCCCAGTCGCCCACCGCCTGCTCGATCACCGCTCGGTAGAGGCCCTCCTTGGATGAGAAGTAGTAGAGGAGGGTGGGGTGGCGAAGGCCGGCCCGCCCGGCGATGGCCTGGAGACGCGCGCCCGCGAAGCCCCGGTCCGCGAACTCCGAGCGGGCCACTTCGAGTATGCGCTCCCGAGAGGACGCCTCCCCGATGACCGGTGCGCCTGCCTTCGCACTCATCCCGCGGGCAGCGTACTGACAAGTCAGTAGAGGAGAGGTAAGGTGCCGAGCGGTGGTTGGGGAGGAGCACGGAGAGCCCCTGGCGGAGCGCCTCGCCGGCAAGACGCTGCTCCTGACCGGCGCGACCGGGTTTGTCGGCAAGGCCGTGCTCTCCGCGTGTCTGCGTGCGATCCCCGACCTCGGCGCCCTGCGGCTCCTGGTGCGCGCCGCCGACGACGAGGGCGCACGAGCACGGCTCGAGGACCAGATCCTCTCGCCCGGGGCCCTCTCCGACGACGCGGACCCCGAGCGCTGGATCGAGGACGGACGCCTCAGCGCCGAGGCCGCCGACCTCTCGGTCGAGGGCCTCGGACGGAGCGAGCCGCTCGACCTCGCCGACGTGGACGCGGTCATCCACTGCGCGGCGTCGGTGGCCTTCGACGACCCGCTCGACCGCATGCTCGAGATGAACGTGATCGGCACCGGACGCCTGGCCGAGCTGGTGCGCGCCGGCAGTCCCACTGCTGCGTTCGTACACGTCTCCACCGCGTACGCGGCCGGCATGCGCACGGGGCTCGTGCTCGAGCGCCCCTCTGGACGCACGCCCGCCGAGCCGGAGGTGGATCTCGATGCCGAGCTCGACGTGGCCCGCGCCTGGCGGCGCGAGCTCGAGGTCGAATCGCGGCTTCCCGAGCACCAGCGGCGCTTCGTGTCCGACGCCCACCAGGAGATCGGGCCGGCGGGGGCGCCGGCGGTGGGCGCCCGCGCCGAGGAGGCCCGGCGGGCGTGGGTCGGCGCCCAGCTGGTCGAGCGCGGCCGGGAGCGCTGCCGGGCGCTTGGATGGTCGGACGCCTACGGCTTCTCGAAGGCCCTCGGCGAGCGTGCGCTGCTCGACGCGGGGATCGAGCGGACCACGATCGTGCGCCCCAGCATCATCGAGTCCGCGCTGCGGTGGCCGCGGCCGGGGTGGCTCGAGGGACTCAAGGTGGCCGACCCGGTGATCCTCGCCTACGGGCGGGGGCTCATCCCCCGCTTCCCCGCGAACCCGGCCGTGCGCTTCGACCTCATCCCCGTCGACTTCGTGGCCAACGCCTGCCTGGCCGCCGCCGCCCACCCGCCGCGCCGCGGTCCGCGCACGGTGGCGGTGGTCAGCGGCTCGCGCCGCCCGCTCGAGGTGGGGCGCGTGGTGGAGATGTTCACCGAGTACTTCCGCGAGCGGCCGTTCCCCGACGAGGAGGGGATTCCGGTCGAGGTGGGCGACGTGCCGCTCATCCCCATCGGCCGGGCCATGCGTCAGATCGCCGCCGGCGAGCGGGCGGTCCGATTCGGCCGTCGCCTGCTCGACCGCGTCCCCGTGCCGCGCTCCGACGAGGTCGAGCGCCGCCTTCACCGCGATCGGCGCCGGCTCGAGCGCCTACGGCGGCTGTCGGAGATCTACGGCCCCTACGTCGAGCTCGACTGCGTGTTCGACGACTCGCACGCCGAGGAGCTTCGCCGGACCCTCCACCCCGACGACCGCGAGACGTTCGGCTTCGACCCGGCGGACCTCGACTGGGACGAGTACGTCAAGGACATCCACCTGCCGTCGCTCCGGGAGATGGTCGGTGTCCCCACCCCGGGGCCGCGGCCGGTGGCCCGCCCGCAGCCCAGTCCGGCGATCGCCGATGGGCCGCCCGCGGTGGCCTTCTTCGACGTCGAGGGGGTGGTGCTCGGGACCACCGTGGCCCACTTCTACGCGTGGCTTCGCACCCGGGAGATGCCACGCGCCGACCGCGCGCTGTGGACCCTCGGCCTGGCCGCGCGGGCGCCGGGCTACATCGTGGCCGACCGCCGTTCGCGGGCTGCGTTCAACCGCAGCTTCTACCGCAACTACCGCGGCCTGCCCGCCGACGAGCTCCGTGAGCAGGCCGCCGAGGCGCTGTCGGAGTTCATCCTCCCTCGCGTGCACCAGGCGGCGATCCGCCGCGTGCGCGCGCACCGCTCGCGCGGTGACCGGGTCGTGCTGCTGACCGGCGCGCTCGACTTCCTCGTCGACTCGCTGCGCCACCTGGGCGACGAGGTGGTGGCCGCCCGCCTCATCGAGCGTCGGGGCGCGTTCACCGGAGAGCTTGCCGACCCGCCGCTCACCGCCGACGGGCGCGCCTCGGCGGCCGCGCGCATCGCCGCCGAGCGCGGCGTCGACCTCGCCGACTGCCACGCCTACGCCGACGCCGCCTCGGACCTTCCCCTGCTCGAGGCGGTCGGCCATCCCCACGCGGTGAACCCGGACTTCCGGCTGGCGCGCGAGGCCCGCCGCCGGCGCTGGCCGGTACTCGAGTGGGAGGCCGAGCCCGGCGCGCGCACGCGCCCGGCCGAGCCGGCGGGCGTCTAGTGCTGGCCCTGGAGTACACGCCCTCGGCGCCCCGCCACCTGGCCGCCCGGGTGTCCGCCCGCGCCGGCGTTGGGGCGCTGCGGCTGGACCCTCACGCCCGCCCGCCGCGCCTGCCCGGCCCCGAGTGGGTCTCGGTGCGCCCGCTGCTCGCCGGCATCTGCGGGTCAGACCAGGCGCTCGTGACCGGCGAGGCCTCACCCTACCTCGCCGCGCTCACGTCCGGGCCCTTCGTGCCCGGTCACGAGGTGGTGGGGCACGTGGCCTCGGGCGAGGGCCGCGGGCGCCGTGTGGTGGTCGAGCCTGCGCTCGGGTGTCAGGCGCGCGGCATCGAGCCGCCGTGTCCCGAGTGCGAGGAGGGGCTGTACGCGCTGTGCCGCAACCTCACCGGCGGGGACGTCTCCGCCGGCCTCCAGATCGGCTTCTGCCGCGACACGTGTGGCGGGTGGAGCGAGGGGCTGACCGCACACGCCTCGCAGCTCCACCCGATCCCCGACGACCTCTCCGACGAGGACGCCGTGCTCGTCGAGCCGCTGGCCTGCGCCCTCCACGCCGCCCGCCGGGCCGAGCCCCGACCGGGCCAGGTGATCGCCGTGATCGGGGCGGGCACGATCGGCCTGCTGTGCGTGGCCGCGCTGCGGGCGGTCGAGCCCGAGGCCACCGTCCTGTGCGTGGCCAAGCACCAGGCCCAGGAGCTCGAGGCGCGGCGGCTCGGAGCCGACCACACCGCCGGGACCGGACGGCTGCACCTCGAGGGGGCCCGGATATGCGGCGCGCGCCGGCTCGTGGGCCCGCTCGGACGCGAGCTGCTGCTGGGCGGGTTCGACCGCGTGCTCGACTGCGTGGGCTCCGGATCGTCGCTCGAGGCGGCGATCACCGCGGTGCGCCCGCGCGGGCGGGTGATACTGGTGGGGATGCCCGGCTCGATCTCCGCCGACCTCGCGCTCGCCTGGCAGCGGGAGGTACGCATCGACGGCGCATACGGGTACCGGCGCGACTTCCCCGAGGCCATCGAGCTGGCCCGCAGCCTTCGCCTCGGGCGGCTCGTGGGCCGCGGGTGGCACCTGCGTGACTTCCGCGAGGCTCTGGCAGACGCTCCGCGCGCCGCCCGGGCCGGTCGCGTGAAGACCGTTTTCGACCTGAGGAGCGACGGGTGAGCCGTGTCGAGCGGCGTACCGCGGGGTCGGGGACCGAGGAGGATGCGGAGCGGGCGGAGGATGGCTCCGAGGTCGAGGGCGGGGAGGCTCGTGGCTCCGCGCCGGCACCGGCCTCGGCCGCGGGTCGGCGAGGCAAGGGCGTACGCCGCCGGTCCGAAGGCGACGGTGCGAAGGCGCCGGAGCCGACCCGCGCTGAGTCGAGCCCGCACTCCTCGACGGAGGCCGCCGATCCCGCCGAGGCCGCCGCGGCGACGGAGGCCGCTGAGCCGGCCGAGACCGCCGATCTGGCCGAGCCCCCCGAGGAGCGCCCACTGCGACGGGGGCCGATCGTCCCGCGCCCGCCGATGGTCGAGCGCGTGCGCTCCTCCCGATCGCCCGCGCCGGGGTCGGGACGCGAGGCCTCCGTGGTGGAGATCACCCCCTCGTCGCCCCCCACGGTGTTCCACTCGGGCGAGTCCTTCCGGCTGGAGCGCCTGCCGGTGGGCACGCGGGTGGTCTATCCGCCCCCGCCGATGCGCGGCCTCGCGGACGTCGACGCCGCGATCGCCGCCACGCTCGACGCGCCGCTCGACATGGACCCCCTCGACGCCCACCTGCGTCCGGGGATGCGCCTGACCATCGCCTTCGACGACCTATCGGTCCCGCTGCCGCCCATGCGCACCCCGGACGTGCGCCAGCTCGTGATCGAGCAGGTGCTCGAGCGTGCGTACCGCGCGGGGGTGGACGACATACACCTGATCGCCGCCCTGGCCCTGCACCGGCGCATGACGCCGGCCGAGCTGCGCCGCGCGGTCGGCGCCCGGGTGTTCGACGCCTTCCACCCCGACCGTCTCTACAACCACGACGCCGAGGACCCCGAGGGCAACGTGGAGGTAGGGGAGACCGATCACGCCGAGCCGGTCACGCTCAACCGCCGCGCGGCGGAGTCGGACCTCCTCGTCTACGTCCACGTGGTCACCGCCTCCCTCCAGGGCGGCCCGAAGTCCACGGCCATCGGGCTCGGCACCTACCGCTCGATCAGCGCGCATCACAACGTCCACTCGATGCGCCACTCGCGGTCGTTCATCGATCCCCCGAAGTCCGAGCTCCACCGCTCCTCGGGTCGCCAGGGCGCGATGATCGAGGCGGCGGTCCCGGTGTTCCACGTCGAGGCCACGCACAACAACGACATGTACGGCGACCCACTTCGCTTCCTGGCCAAGCCGGAGGCGCGATGGACCTCACGCGAGCAGGCCACCTTCGCTGCGGTGAAGCGGGCCACGGACCGGATGCCCACGCGCGCGCGCCGCACCGCGTTCCAGCGCCAGGCCGCCCCGTACGCCGTCACCAGCGTGGCGGCGGGCGCGATCGGGCCCGTGCACGAGGTGACGATGGCCCGCGTGGCCGAGCAGGGAGCGGTGCGCGTGCAGGGCCAGGCCGACGTGGTGACCGCCGGGCTTCCCTACATCGGCCCCTACAACGTGAACTCGATCCTCAACCCGGTGCTCGTCATGTGCCTCGGGCTCGGGTACTTCTTCAACCTCTACAAGGGCAGGCCGCTCGTGCGCGAGGGTGGGGTGCTGATCTTCACCCATCCGGTCGAGCGCGAGTTCCATCCGGTCCACCATCCGTCCTACATCGACTTCTACGAGGAGGTGCTGGCCGACACCACCGACATCGAGGAGATCGAGCGCCGCCACGAGCGCGCCTACGCCGAGGACGAGTGGTATCGCCACCTCTACCGGACGGGCAACGCCTACCACGGCGTCCACCCGTTCTACATGTGGTACTGGGGCGCGCACGCGCTTCAGCACGTCGGTGAGGTGATCTTCGTCGGAGGGAACCCGGCGGCCTGCCGGCGGATGGGCTTCCGCCGCGCGGACACCATGCGGGACGCCATCGAGATGGCCGAGCACGTGGTCGGGCGCGAGCCGTCGATAACCCACTTCCATTGCCCGCCGATCTTCTACGCGGAGGTCGAGTGAGGATCGCGACGCCCGGTCACCGGCGGCGGGCCGGCAGGTCGTGAGGTTCGCCGAGGGCGGACGTGCGCTCGAGCGCCTGGCCGGGCGCTCGGGCGGGCGAGCGCCGCGTCCGCCGCGTCGCTGGCGGACGCTGCGCGCCGGGCCCGACCCGTGGCGCGAGGCGCCGAGCGAGGCCCCCGACCAGGCCTGGCTACGCCGGCGCGGCCCCTCGCTGGTGCGCGGTGGGCTCCAGCAGGGCCTGCTCTTCCCGGCCACGCGGGTGTTCACCGCCCCGATCGTCGAGGGCGCCGACGATCTCGCCCACGCCCCCCAGCCGGCGGTCATCGCCCCGAACCACGGCTCGGACGTGGACACCCCGCTCGTGCTCCTCTCCCTACCGCACTCATGGCGGTCGCGGACCCTCGTGGGCGCGGCATCGGACCGCTTCTACCGCAATCGCTTCTTCGCGGTCATGACCGGCCTGTGGATCAACACCTTCCCCTTCGACCGCTCGGGGGACGGGCGCGGGATCGCGGCCGCCGCCGAGCTGCTGCGTGACGGACACAACGTGCTGCTCTATCCCCAGGGCACGCGCTCGGCGGGCACCACCGAGGGCTTTCGGTCGGGTGTGGCCCGGCTCTGCGTGGCCACCGGGGCGCCGCTCGTGCCCGTGCACGTGTCGGGCACGGCGCTGATCATGCCGAAGGACCGCGGGCTGTCGCGCCGGGGGACCGCTCGGGTGCGGTTCGGCCGCCCGCTCATGCCGCGAGATGGCGAGGAGATCGAGGAGTTCCTGGAGCGCGCGAACGAGGCCGTGGCGGAGTTGGGCGGGCGGGGCCGCGACGGGCGCAGGACGGGCCGCGGTTAGAGCTCCACCCGCCGAAGGTCGCGAACCGGACACGGCGGCGGCTCGGTCGACGCGGCGTAGCGCTCCCACTCTCCTTCCTCGAGGCCCCGGAACCCGCGCTCCACACTTTCGAGGTAGCCCCGGGAGATCACCGCGCCCCCCGTGGCCAGGCCGCTCCGCAGGCGCTCCCGAGCGTCGGGGCGGCCTACGAAGGTCCATACGCGAGCCCCGACGGCAGGCCGCACGAGGTCGGTCACGTCGACGCGGCGGTAGTTGCGCTCGCGCCGATCGAGCGTCCGGAGGTCCTCACCGGTGACCGGGGCCAGGACGCCGTTGACCGCTGCGCCGGGGTCGGGGACGACGTCGAGGAACGCGACCATCACCGCCGGCGGCTCGCCGGTGTCGGGATCGAGGTAGCGCTTGTAGCCGGGGACGGCGACCCCGTTGTCCATCGCCACTCCCCAGACGCGGCGGTGGGCGGCCAGGTTCGCCACCCATCCGTGCGCGGCGAGCTCACGCGTGGGGCGGAAGTCGGTCTCGGCCGCGAGCGACCCGTAGCCGAACATGAGCTCGGTGATCGCGGCCCCTCAGCCCGTTCCGCCACGCTCGAGGTCGAGCGGCCAGGGCCCGGGACGGCAGCCGCCGAGGCCCTTGGTCTGCTGAAGCATCACCGGCGCTCGGGCCCCGCGACGGGGGCAGCTCGAGTGCCCATGACCCAGGCCGTGACCCACCTCGTGATTCACCATGTAGCGCCGGTACTCGGCAAGGCGTCCGCGGTAGCCGGTCGCGCCTCCGGTCCACCGGCCTGCGTTCAGCACCGCCCGCCCGGCGTGGAAGCACGAGTAGCGCCGCCGGGTCTGGAGGGGAGCACAGAGGCGATCGGTGGTCGCGGGGCTCGCGAGGGTGACCCTGAACGCGACCGCGCCCTCGTCCACGCGGCGGAAGGCTCGCACTCCGGGGGAGCGCCAGCCGCGCCGATCGGCCAGAGTGCGCTCGACCACGGTCGCGAAGCGCCGTGGCGAGATCCCGAGCCCGCCCTCGACCTCGACCGCGTAGAGCTGCAACGGTCCCGAGCCCGAGCGGCGGCTCGCGCCCGGGACGGCGCGGAGCTTGCCCGTCCCGCGACGGGCGGACCGCACGCGTCGCCTCGCTGATGCGGGCTCGAGCCGTGGCGGCCCGAAGAGGGACGCGAAGCTCGCCGGCCGCCGCAGCGGCGGAGTAGCGACCTCGGCGGCACCGGCTCGCTCGCCTGCGGTCAGAGGGGCTGGGGACGGCCCCGCCCGGCTCAGCATCCATCCGCCGACGACGACCAGCGAGAGCACCGTCATTGCCGTCGCGAGTGGGCGCGCTCTGCGGCGACGCCTGCGGGTGGAGATGAACGGGGAGGACGGGATCAAGACGCGAGGCTCGGGTGCCCGGAAGGGTAAGGACGACCCTCCCGACGGGACCGACTCCCTCGGGGTGCTCGTCCGATCACTACACGGCACGTGTCGGCGCGTGTATGCTGCCCGAGCAATGGGCGCCGGAGGTCACCGACTGAACATCACCCTGGACGCCGAGCACGCGGCGAAGCTCGCAAGCCTTGCCGAGCGGACTCACGTTCAGGAGGGAACGCTCGCGCGTTCGCTCCTCACCATCGCCCTCGACGATGCCGACCCCGAACCTCGCAACCTCGTATCTCTGCTCGACGGCCTCGGGGGGGCGTTCGAGCGCGCGCAGCAGGGCGTTGAGGACGCCCGCGCCGGTCGGACCATCTCGCTCGACGATCTCTGACCGTGGCCCGCGTCGAGTTGAGCGCGGCCGCGGCGGAGGATCTCGATCGGCTCATCGTCACCCACTCGCTCCCCGGGAACACGAGGGCACGGGTCAAGGCGTCACTCCGCCAGCTCGAACGCTTCCCTCGCCTGGGACGCGAGCTCCCGGGCCGGTGGACGGACTTCCGGCTTCTGCTCGGACCGTGGCCGTGGCTGCTGATGATCTACCTCTTCCTTCCGGACGAGGGGCGGGTCGTCGTCGTGACGATCCAGGACGCACGCTCCTCCGCGGCGGCCACCGCCGAGCGCTGACCCGGCTCCGCGAGCCGGTCCGGTGCTCGCGTTCCTGGTCGTCCAGGCCTACCTGTGCGTGCAGGGCTACCGGGAGCGCCACGCGAAGCTCCCGCTGCTCGGCGACTACGCCGAGCGCTGGGCGGGCGCCGGCGAGCGGTAGTCGTCAACGCCGCGCCTGAGCCGGCCGGCACCCCGCACCTACACTCGCGCTCCGGTGCGCCGCGTCACCTTCTCGCGCAACTTCACGCTGTCGCTCTCGCGCACCTGCCGCTGCTACTGCAAGTACTGCGCGTTCGCCACCCATAGGGCGCACCTCTACGTGCCCGAGGAGGTCGAGCGCCTCCTCGACGAGGCCACGCGGCGGAACGCCAAGGAGCTCCTGGTCCTGACCGGCGAGGCCCCGGAGGTCAACGACGAGGTCCGCCGGCGCCTTGGGTCCTACGGGCACGCCGACTTCACGAGCTACGTCGCGTGGGCGTGCGAGCGGGCACTCGAGCGTGGGATGCTGCCGCACACCAACCTCGGCGTGCTCTCCCACGACGACCTCGCGCGCCTGCGGGAGGTGACGGCCTCCCAGGGGCTGATGCTCGAGTCGATCTCCGAGCGGCTGATGGACACCGTCCACGCCGGCTCGCCGACCAAGCATCCGGCGCGGCGTCTCGACACCATCCGCGCCGCCGGCGAGCTCAGGATCCCGTTCACCAGCGGGATCCTGGTGGGGGTGGGGGAGACGCGGGAGGAACGCCTCCGCTCGCTGGACGCCCTCGCCGCCGTGCACGCCGAGTACGGCCACCTCCAGGAGGTGATCCTCCAGAGCTTCGTCCCCCATCCCCGCTACCACGGCCGCGAGCCGGCCGAGATCGCCGACGCCGCCCAGCGTGCCGAGCGCGACGGCGTCCCGGCCGACCCGGTGGCCATGCCGCGCTGGGCCGACCCGGTCACCCTCGACGACATGCGCGAGCTGGTGCGCCACTCGCGCGAGCTGATGCCCGACGTCGGCGTGCAGATCCCGCCCAACCTCTCCGACTGGTGGCTCCCGCTCGTCGAGGACGGCGCCACCGACCTCGGAGGGCTGTCGGCGAACGGCGACCACATCTCGCCCGAGCATCCGTTCCCCTCGCCGCACCGGATGCGCAAGGAGCTGGCTCCTCGCGGCTACGCGCTCACCGAGCGCCTGTGCGTCTACCCGCAGTACATGGACCGCGAGTGGCTCGAGCCCGGGGTGCTCGACGTGATCAAGGACCGTTTCTGGTCGTTCATCCCCCGGCGCGGCTCGGGCCGCCGCGAGGACCGCCCCATCCGCCGCGACGCCGTGCCGGCCGCGATCACCCGCGGTCGGGAGGGCCTCCCGCTCACCGAGGAGGAGCTCACCGCGCTGTTCGCCGAGCGCCGGCCCGAGGCCGTCGAGGACCTGCGCCAGGCCGCGGACGAGCTGCGCGCCGAGCTGGCCGGCGACACGGTCACCTACGTCGTGAACCGCAACATCAACGTCTCGAACGTATGCGTGGTGGGCTGCGCGTTCTGCGGCTTCGGCCAGGGACGGCGCTCGCCCGATGCCTACGAGCACGATCGCGATGAGTTCGTACGCCGCGTCGAGGAGGCGGTCGAGGCCGGTGCCACGGAGATCTGCATGCAGTCGGGCATCCATCCGGACTGGACGCTCGAGGACTACGAGGGGTGGCTGCGCCTGGCTCGCAGCACCGCGCCGGACATCCACCTGCACGCCTACTCGGCGATGGAGGTGGACCACATGTGCGCCACCTCGAGGCTCGAGCCCGCCGAGGTGTTCGAGCGACTGCGCGCGGCCGGGCTCTCCTCGACCCCCGGCACAGCGGCCGAGGTGCTCCATGACGGGGTGCGCGAGCGGATCTCACCGAACAAGCTGCCGGTGCGCCGCTGGGTCGAGATCATCGAGGCCTCCCACCGCGCCGGGCTGCGCTCCACGGCCACGGTGATGTTCGGCCACGTCGAGGAGCCCTGGGAGCTGGCCGAGCACATGCGCGTCGTGCGCGCGCTTCAGGAGCGCACCGGTGGCATCACCGAGTTCGTGCCGCTGTCCTTCATCCCGTACCACACGATGCTCGGTCGCACCCACGGGATCGAGGAGCTCTCCCGGGAGGAGAACCTCAGGCACACCGCGGTGTTCCGCCTCGCGCTCGGGAGGACCGTGCCGAACCTCCAGGCGAGCTGGGTGAAGATGGGCCTCGACGCGGCCACGGAGTCTCTGCGATGGGGGGTCAACGACCTCGGTGGCACGCTCATGGAGGAGTCGATCTCGCGGATGGCCGGGTCTCAGCACGGCACGATGCTCACGCCCGACGACCTGGTGGGAGCCGCGCACGCGGCGGGCCGCCCGGCCGCCCAGCGGGACACCCTCTACCGCGTCCTGGCCGTCCATCGATCCCGTCGAGAAGCCGGGTTCATCACCGCCGTGTAGACGGGTAGCTTCGAGGTCATGGACATCCCGCGCGCGCTGCGCGCTCTCCCGAGCCTTCCCGCACGCGCCCGCGATCGCTTCCGCGACCTACGCGAGGAGGACACGGCCGAGGACGGCGAGCGATCCTTTCGGTCCGGGTACGAGGACGAGCGACCGGCCGAGGATTTCGAGCGCTTCCACTCGCTCGCGCGCGAGCGCGGTCCCAGCCAGGTATACGAGGGGACGCGCCTGCTCTTCCTGCCCTTCGTCGGGCTCCTGTGGCGCCCTCAGCCTGTCGACTCGCACCACGTTCCGGCCGCCGGCCCGGCGATCCTCGCGCCCAACCACTTCTCGTTCCTCGACCACTTCTTCGCGGGGATCTTCCTGCGGCGAAAGGTCGTCTACGTCGCGAAGTCACAGCTCTTCCGCTTCCCGCTCGAGCTGTGGCTGGCCCAGATGCGCGCCTTCCCGATCCGCCGCGGTCGCGGGGACACAGAGACCTTCACGACCGCGAACGCGGTGCTCGGGCGCGGCGGCGTGGTGCTCATGTACGCCGAGGGCGGACGCGCGCGGGGAGAGGCGCTCGGGTCGCCGCGCTCAGGCGTGGGACGGCTGGCACTCGAGTCCGGCGCCCCCGTGGTGCCGGTGGCCATCGTGGGTACTCAAGGGGTGCGCGACTGGCGCAACGGTCGCTTCCCCAAGGTCACGATCCGCTACGGCGACCCGATCCGCTTCGAGCACGTCGAGGAGCCCGACCGCGGGCAGTCCCGCGCGGCGGCCGAGGAGATCTTCATGCGGGTGCGCCGGATGCACCAGGAGGTGTCGGCCGCCTAGAGGAACAGGTCCTCGTGGCGGGGACGAAGAAGCGCCCGCGCCCCCGGCCCGTCCTCGCGGGTCACGAAGCGCTCGAGGCCGCGCACCCGCACGGCGGGCTCGGCGGAGTCCTTCGCGCGCGCGAGGTCCGCGGCCGCCGCCGCGGCGTCGGCCACCGCGCTCACCGTTGCACGCAGCTCACGACCGCGGGCGTCGCGGCGGCGGCGCCAGTCGTCGAGGGGGGCGAGCCCGGCCAGGCCGATCGCCACGTCGGTCTGCCCGAGCCGCCACGCGCGGCCGAAGGAATCGCTGACGAGCACCGCCGGTCGTACGCCGCACTCACGCTCGAGGCCGGCGCGCAGCGCGCGGGCCGAGCCGTCGGGGTCGGCCGGCAGCAGTACGAGCTCGTCGTCGCCTGCCGTGTTCGAGGCGTCCACCCCGGCGTTCGCGCACACCAGGCCGTGGTGCGTGCGCGAGACGATCACCCCCCGCTCGGCCCGGAGCACCTCGGCCGACTCGTCGAGCACCACCTGCACCGCGCGGGGGTCCTTGCCGTTGTCGGCCGCCAGCCGCCGTGCGCGCTCCCCCGGGAGGACGTCGCGCAGCCGCCGCACGCGGCCCTCGGCCTTCGAGACGATCTTGTGGGCGACCACGAGCACGTCGCCGTCGGCCAGGTCGGGTGGCGCGGCCGCCGCGAGCAGGCGGGCGATCGGGTCCCCGGCGCGCACCTCGGGCACGCCGGTGAGCGCAGCGACCTCGAGCCGCAGGCGCTCCGGGTTGGTGGCGGGCCGGCGTTCCGGCCGCGAGCGGCCGGAGGGCGAGGCCTAGACCTCGACCGAGCTCGAGCGGTCGGCCACCGGGAACGGCGCCCGCGCGCGATCGATCTGGGCCAATGCACCTCTGGTCATGGGCGCGAGGCCCCGGCGGCCGTCGAGCACGTCGCGGAGGACGGCGAGGTCGTCCGGGGTGTCGACGTCGTTGAGGAGCGACTCCGTGTTCTCGACCCTGGCCTTGAGCCCGGCATCCTCGGCGGCGCCGACATGACGCTCGAGCGAGCCGTGGCCGAAGCTCGGCGCCATCGCGTCCGGGGGGCGCAGGAGCAGCGCGTTGGTGCCCGTTCCGTGGCGGTCCGGCACGATCAGCGCCTCGAGCCCCTCCCGGGCGGCGCGGTCGAGCACGGCGTCGAGCTCGAGGGGGTCGAGCAGCGGCGTGTCGCCGGGCACCAGCAGCACACGATCGTAGCCCTCGGTCCGGGCGTGCTCGATCCCGATCCGGGCGGCCGCGGACTGCCCGGCCTGGTCGGGATCCTCGAGCAGGAACGCGCCCTCGGCGCGCACGCGCGCCTGGGCGAGGGGGTCGGCGGTCACGACCGCCACCGCGTCGACGCGCTCCGCGTGGCGCAGCGCCACCAGGACGTCGGAGAACATGGCGAGCACGAGCGCCGGTCTCGAGCCCCCTGGGAGCGCGTCGGCGAGCCGCTGCTTGGCGGCGTCGAAGCGCTTTATGGGAAGGACGGCGAGCGTGCGCATCGGCAGGCGGGCGGGCCGCTGACTGTAGCGGGAGGGCGATTAACCCCGCAATCAGCCATCATCGCCGGAGCGAGCGCGCGAACGCCAGCGTCTCCTCGGCCACCCGGCGGCGGGCGGCCGGCGAGTCCATCAGCGTGTCGGTCTCGAGCCCGGGGAGCCCGCTCACCGGTTCGTCGGCCACCAGGCCGTCGAGGAGTCCGCGGTAGGCCTCGGCCACCGCCCCGGCGCCGGGCTCGAGCCCGGCGTGGGCGACGAAGGCGTCGGTGGGTCCCTTGACCGCTCGGCCGTCGACGAAGGGGGAGACCGCGATCACGGGCGCCCGCGCCTCGGCCAGCGCCGCCCGCATCCCCGGGACGGCGAGGATCGGGCCGATCGAGATCACCGGGTTAGACGGCCCGACCACGATCGCCTCGGCCTCCCCGACCGCGGCGAGGACCTCCGGGGTGGGCCGCGCGGCGTCCACCCCGCGGAGATCCACGTCCTCCACCGGCGCACCGGGGCCCGCGAGGATCATGAACTCCTGAAACGGCAGCCAGCGACCGCGCGTGCGCACCTGCGTGCGCACCGGATCGTCGGACATGGGGAGGACCCGGGCCTCCAGGCCGAGTCCGCGCGTGACCTCGGCCTGGGCCTCGGTGGGGCGCCTCCCGGCGCGCAGGAGCTCGGTGCGCACGAGGCACAGCGCCAGGTCGCGGTCGCCGAGGCGAAACCAGGCCGGCCGCCCGAGCGCCTCGAGGCCGTCCATCACCGCCCATGTGTCGCCCCGCAGGCCGTACCCGCGCGCGTCGATCAGGTCGGCCAGCCATAGGGAGACCAGGTCGGGGTCCGGCGAGACGTGGACGCCGTGCACCTCGACGTCGTCGGCGGTGTTGGCCACCACCACGAGGCCGTCGCCGCCGACCACGTCGAGCATCCCGCGGGCGAGCTTCGCCCCGCCCGTCCCCCCGGCCAGGACGACGATCACCGGTGCGCCCCCCGG
>Ga0208612_1000250_pt1 | contig 26471 bp, 20 predicted proteins | sample AntDryMetagUQ889_FD_188089 | JGI IMG/M metagenome (GOLD analysis project Ga0208612, IMG submission 188089) | Polar desert microbial communities from Antarctic Dry Valleys - UQ889 (SPAdes) | ecosystem: Environmental > Terrestrial > Soil > Desert | place: Antarctic Dry Valleys | collected 2008-12-31 | reverse complement strand
GCCGGCTCCCCGCCGGTCCCGTCACAGCCACGCTCACGGCGCCGGGAAGCCGCGGGCTGACGCTCATGCTCCTCGACAGTCGCAGCAACCCGATCGCACAGGTGTCGGGCGCGAGCCCGTTGCAGCTCTCCCACACCGTCACGGCCGGGAAGTACCGTTTCGTCGTGCGGGGCAGCAGACGCGGCCCCTTCACGCTGAGCGTCACGTCCGGCAGCTGATCAGGCGACCGGCTCGACCCCGTCGTCGGCGAGCAGTTCGCCCATCTTGAGCTGCAGCTGCAGCGCCGAGGATGGCCAAAGGACGAGGCCGTCGATTCCTGCGGCGTGACGCATAGGCCCGTCGGGTGCATCGGCTCGCGGAGCCAGAACGAGGATCTTCAGCCCTGCGCTGCCGGCCTCGGCGTGGAGCGTGCGGCAGAGGTCGAGCGGCGACAGCGTCAGGCCCCAGTCGAGCACGACGACGTCGGGGCGCAACTCGCGCGCGGCAGCAAGAGTGTCCTGGCCGCTGTTGCTCTCCGCAAAGGTGAAGCGTTCGCCACCGAGCATGCCGCGAACGGCCGCGCGCAGCCTCTCCTCGCCGGCCGCGACGAGAACGCTGACCGAGGACACCCGTGGAACGAGCCGCAACGACGGAGCCGATGCCCCCAGTCCAAGGGCTGCTCGGGTGTCGTCGACGAGCTCGAGACAGGAACCGTGCCGCTCCTCACTCTTTTTGGCGAGCGCACGAGCGAACACCTCGTCGAGCGCCTCCGGGAGGCTGGTGCCACGGCGCGAGATCTGCGGAGGTCGGTCACGCAGTTGCGCGTACATGAGGGAGACGGCGTTCTCACGCTGGAACGGAGGCGCTCCCGCCAACATGTGGTACAGGACGCAGCCGAAGGCGTACACGTCCGAGCTCGGCTCGAGGCGAGCCCCCTCGATCTGCTCGGGCGGCATGTAGTCGATCGTGCCGACGAATTGTCCGTGCGCGGTCAGCCGGGTCTCGGACGAGACGCGCTTCGTCAGCCCGAAGTCGCTCAGATACGCGCTGCGCTCGTCGAGCAGGACGTTCGCCGGCTTGACGTCGCGGTGAACGATCGACTGCTTGTGGGCGGCATCGAGCGCGGAGCCGACCTCGGCCGCGATCGCGAGGGTCCGTGCTGGCTCGAGCGCGCCCTCCCGGTCGAGCAGTGCGCCGAGATCGGTCCCGTCGACATAGCGCATCGCGATGTAGAGCAGGCCGTCCTGTTCGCCTGCGTCGTAGATGGGAACCACGTGTGGGTGCTCCAGAGCTGCGGCCATGCGCGACTCGCGGATGAAACGATCGCGGAAGGCGGCGTCGGCAGCCGCATCCGGTGCGAGCAGCTTCAGTGCCGCGGTGCGCTCGAGCAGCACGTGGCGAGCGCGGTAGACGACGCCCATGCCGCCACGGCCGGCGATCTCCTCCAGCCGGTACCCGGCGATGGTCGTGCCCGCGCGCAGGTCGGTGGCGAGCGGCAGCGCCTCGACGCCGTGCACGGTGTCGCCGGCGGCCATCCCAGCCTCCTAGGCGACCCTGGCGTCCGCTGCCGAACGCGGCAGCAGCTCCTGCACGACGGTGAGGAAGACCTTCACGAGCTGCGGATCGAGTTGGCGCCCGCGTAACCGCTCGATCTCGGCCACTGCACGCTCGAGCGGCCAGGGCGCCTTGTAGGACCGCCGTCCGGTGAGCGTGTCGAAGACGTCGGCGACGGCCACGATCCGGCCGGTGAGCGGGATCTGCTCTCCCCTGAGACCCGCCGGATACCCCGTGCCGTCCCAGCATTCGTGGTGGGTGAGGGCGATCTCCTCGCTCATCCGCAGGAGCTCGGAGCGGCTGCGCCCGAGGATCTCGCCTCCGACCACGGTGTGCAGCTTCATCGCCTCGAACTCGTCCGGAGTCAGCTTGTCCGGCTTGAGCAGGATCGAGTCCGCCACGGCCACCTGTCCGATGTCGTGGAGCGGTGCGGCGCGCCGGATCAGCTCGACCGTTTCCGCAGGCAGGTCGATCGCGCGGGCGATCGTGGCGGCGACACGGCCGACGCGCTGCGCGTGCTCGCCGGTCGAGTCGTCTCGGTAGTCGGCGGCGAGCGCGAGGCGTTCCACGACCTCGAGCCTGGCCTCGTCCAGCTCGCGCGTGCGGTCGCGCACCCGCTGCTCGAGCAAGAGGTTGTGGTCACGCAACTCGAGCGCCAGCAACCGCGTGAGCAGCAGGTTCTTCACGCGCAGAACGACCTCGGTCGTGTCGAACGGCTTGTTGAGGAAGTCGGTCGCGCCGCTCGAGAGCGCGCGCATCTTCGTGTCGCGCGTGTTGTCGGCGGTCAGCACGAGGATCGGGATCCGCGTCGTGCCGCGCAGCCATGGCTCCAGCTGGCTCATCACCTCGAACCCGTCGGGCTTCGGCATCTGCAGGTCGAGGAGCAGCAGGTCCGGTTGCGCCTCGGCACAGAGAGGAAGGACCTCGGACGAATCGGTGGTGCTGGTGACGTTCGTGAACTCGGAGACCGCGAGGAGGCGGTCGAGCAGGAGGACGTTGCGGGGTTCGTCGTCCACGATCAGGATGCGAGCGTCGGTCACGGACCGCTTCACGGTTGCGAGCGTCATCCGACCCGGCCCCCCTGCGTCGTCGCCTCGTACTCGGGCAGGTGGTCGCGAAGCAGCTCCATGAACCGCCCGATGTCGAGTGGCTTGGGGAGGTAATCGTCGGCGCCGCTCGCGAGCAGCCGCTCGATCCGGCGGGGCGTCGCATCGGCGCTGAGTACCACGACCGGGATCGTGGCCGTGTCCGGCTCCCTCCTCAGGCGGGCGAGCACCTCCTCACCGTCCAGGTCGGGCAGGTGCAGGTCGAGCAGGATCAGATCCGGCCGGTGCTCCCGGGCGAGGTCGAGACCAAGGGTTCCGTGCATCGCCACGAGCAGCTCGATGTGGGGGAAGCGCGTGAAGACCTGCTCGACGAGCTTCACGTTCGAGAGGTTGTCCTCGATGTAGAGCATCGAGCCGGGCTGCCGGCCGTGGTCGGACGGATCGCGCACGAATGGGCTTTCTGCGGGCTCGACGGAGACCCAGGACTCGACGGCTTCGAGGTCGAGCCAGAACGTGCTCCCTTTCCCGACGCGGCTGTCGACGCCCATCTGTCCGCCCATGGCCTCGGCAAGTCCCTTGGAGAGCGTCAGGCCGAGGCCCGTGCCCTCCACCTGCCCCGCGTCCGCGTCGAGCCGCTCGAAAGGGGAGAAGAGTCGCTCCAGCTGCTGCGGCGGGATCCCAGGGCCGGTGTCCGAGACCGTGATGCGTAGCCGCTCGTCGGCACGCCGCTCCAGGCCGATCTCGACTAGACCGTCCGTGCGGTTGTACTTGACGGCGTTCGAGAGCAGGTTGAGCAGAACCTGCTTGAGCCGCTGGCGGTCGGCCTTCACGTAGGCCTCGGTCCCGCCTCCCGCGATGGAGATGGTGATGCTGCGGTCCGCTGCGAGCGGCCTGATCAGGTCGACAGCCTCGGCGATGGCCTCATCCGCGTCTACGGGCTCGACCGACAGCGAGAGCTTGCCCGCTTCGATGCGGGCGACGTCGAGCACCTCGTTGATGAGCGCGAGTAGGTGATTCCCGGCGCGAAGGATCTGGTCGATGCTCTCGCGCTGCTGCTCGTCGATCTCGCCGAGCTCGAGCAATTGCGCGAAGCCCAGGACCGCGTTCATCGGCGTCCGCAGCTCGTGGCTCATGCGCGAGAGGAACTCGCTCTTGGCCTGGTTCGCGCGCTCGGCCTCAGTCCAGGCGCGGCGGGCCTCGTCCTCGGTGCGCCGGCGTTCGCTGATGTCACGCGCGATCGTCGAGGCGCCGGTCACCTGGCCGCCGACGTCGCGAATCGGCGAGACGGTGAGCGCCACGTCGACCACGGTGCCGTCCTTACGCTGCCGCCGCGTCTCGTAGTGCTGTAGGGGCTCACCCGCGAGCACGTGATGGAGGATGTTGCGCTCCTCGCCGCTTCGCTCGGAGGGGATCAGGAGCCCGATGTGCTCGCCGGTCGCCTCGCCGGCGGCGTAGCCGTAGAGCCGTTCAGCACCGCGGTTCCAGCTCGTGATCACGCCGTCTCGCGTCATGCTCAGGATGGCGTCGTCGGAGCTGTCGACGATGGCGGCGAGCCGATCGTTTTCCGCGTGGGCGCGATCGGCCTCCGCAGTCGCGAGCTCCGCAGCGTTCTCGGCATGGCGGCGATGACGTACGGAGCGAATCAGCAAGGCGAGACCTGCAAGCAGCACGAGGGCGAGCAATCCCGTGGCGCCGAAGACGGACGTGCGGAGGCGCGCGATCGCCGCGAACGCGCTCTGCTCCGGGACGCTTGCCGTGACGGTCCAGCCCAGCCCCTTGATCGCCCGGTAGGCCACGAGCCGCTCTTCGTGCCTCGCCACGCCTGCTTCTCCGCGCAGCGCGGCGCCGACGAGCCTGTCGCCTCGGCGCGAGACGAGCTCCGCGCCGGAGGTGCCTGGCTCCGCCACCACCGTTCCGCGCTGGTCGGTCAGGGCCAGGGAGACGTCCTGCGACTCGGAGAAGCGGTTGACGACGGTACGCAGCGCCCCGAGGTCGTAGGCCGCCACCAGGATCGCCTGTGGCCGTCTTCCCGCGCCGCGCACGGCCGTCGCGATCGCGACGACGAGTGGTTTCCCCGTCGCCTGCGACGTATATGCCTCCGACACGTACGTGCCGCCGGTGGCGGTGACGCCCCGATACCAGTCGCGGAAGGTGAAGTCCTTGCCGATGATCGATTCGGTCGCGGGTGAGATCTCCAGCAACCGCCCGTCCGGCGAGGCGAGGAAGGTGGCGGCGATGCCCGGGCGCGCCATCCGCAATTCCTCCAGCTGGAAGGCGAGCTCGTTGCGCCGCGGTGTGGCCCTCGAGAGGCTCCGCACGAGGCTCGGCCGCGCTGCATACGACTCGACGAGATCGGAGGCACCGTCGAGCTCCCCGCGCACCGCGACCGCGCTGAGCTCTGCCGCCGAGGCGACGCGTCCCTCGACCTCGTTCTCCAGTGCATCCGAGGCCAGGCGCACGCTCGAGATCGCGAGCGCACCGAGCGGCGCCAGGCAGAGCAGCACGAAGACCATCACAAGGCGAGGGATCGAGGAGGCTGGCCTGGGTTGGACGGGCTGCTTGGGTGGCATCTCGGCTGTTTTCGGCTTGGTGTGCCCGGAGCTTGAGAGTGCGCTGGATCACTCGAGCGTGAGAACGACCTCGCGCGGCCGAGTGGCGCCGGTCCGGAGCACGCTGAAGGCAACGCGGTCGCCGCTGCGGATCCCCGCGACGGCGTCGCAGTAGCTGGCGAGCGAGTTGTCGAGCGGCAGGCCGTTCACAGCCACGATCACGTCGCCCGCGCCGCCCAGCCCGGCGCGCTGGGCGGCCGTGCCGGGCACGGCACCGAGGGCGACGAGGCCCGCCGGCGCACGACCCTCCGCCACCTCCTGCTCGCTTCGGTAGTCGAACCCGAGGCCGCTCCAGCCTATCGAGCGGCCGGTGCGCAGCACGGCCACGACCTGCTTCACCCGGTCGACTCCGATCGCGTAGTTCTGCCCCTGGACGATGCGACCGTCCTCGGCGAGAGCGCGCCCGGCGGAGCTGACGCCGACGAGGCGCCCGTCGAGGTCGACGAGCGGCCCGCCGGAGTTGCCGGGGTTGATGGCCGCGTCCGTCTGCACCACGTTCGGGTAGCGCGGTACGTCGAGGGCGGGCTCCCGGTAGGCGGTGGAAACCACGGAGACGACCCCTGTCGTCGAGGTCAGGCTCGCCTCTGCCGAGGCGTTGGCAGGGTAACCCACCGCGACGACGGTCTCGCCCTGCTCCAGCGACGCCTGATCACCGAGCGGCAGCGACCTGAGGCCGGCCAGGCCTCGTAGGCGCAGGAGGGCCAGATCCTCACATGGCGCGACGCCCACGATCGCGGCCTCGCTGAGGTCGGGGCCGTTGCCGACGAAGACCGAGGTGCCGCCGTTGACGACGTGCGCGTTCGTGACGATGAGGCCCTCGCCTCCGTCGAGCACCCAGCCGGTGCCACCGCCGGACCTCCTGCCGTCCCGTCGTGCCTCGATGAGCACCGTGGAGGACGCGATGCGCTGGACGACGCGCTGAACCGTCGTTTCGTCGCGCCCGCCGAACAGCACCCCGGTCCAGAGGAGCAGCACGGTCGCGGCGACCGTGGCGATCGCGGCGCTCGCGAGGATGGTCACCCGGCGCAGGGATCGCTCGACGACGCGCCGATGGACGGCGGATGGCGTCTGCAGAGCGGAGCCGAGCGAGCCGAGCTCCGTCGCTCCTGCGCGAACGCCCGGCTCCCTGCGGGACGAGACGAGCACGGTGCCGCCGACCTGGATCTGCTCGTCACCCTCCAGCAGCGCCGACCCGACGCGCTTGCCGTTGACGAACGTGCCGTTGCTCGAGCCCAGGTCGCGAAGGGCCAGGCGACCGTCCGGGAGCGGCTTCAGCTCGACGTGCTGTCGCGAGACGCGGGTGTCGTCCACGACGAGGTCGCACACTTCGTCGCGACCCAGGACGATGGGACCGTCTGCGACAGCGAGCGATTGCCCGCGATCGTGTCCGGTCCGGATCGTGAGCCACACGCTGGAGATATCGGCAGGCGTGGCGCCGTAGTTGAACGGAGTGGCCGGGGACCTCCGGCCGCCCCCCCGCCGTATCCATCTCGATGGATCGTCGCCAGTTCGTGCTCGGGACGGCCGCGGCGCTCGCGGTGCCGCGGAGCCTTGGCCGCCTCACGGGCGGCCGGCCGCTCGCCCTCGTCACGGCCGACCTGGAGGCCCGTATCGCCGCGGTCGAGCTCACGGGTGGGCGCGTCGTCCGCCACATCGCGACGCTCGAGGATCCGCGCAGTATCGAGAGTGTCCTGCAGACGGACGCCATCGTGGCGCACACGGCCGAGGGCGCGGTGAGTCTGATCGACGGCCGGCAGCTTCGCGTGCGGCGCGTGCTGCGCGGGTTCTCGGAGCCGCGCTACACCGCGGCCGCCCGCGACGGTCGCCATGCCTACGTCACCGACTCGGGCACCGGGGAGCTCGTTGTCGTCGACGTCATGCGGGGGCGCGTCGTCCATCGAGCTGAGGTCGGTGCAGGTGGGCGGCACCTCACGTTGGGCGCTTCGGACCGCAGGGTCTGGATCTCGTTGGGGACGAAGGCGGAACGGGTCGCGATCGTCGACCTGTCGGAGCCGGTGCGGCCTCGTGTGCTCGCGCGGCTGCAGCCGCCGTTCCTCGCGCACGACGTCGGCTTCGCGCCGGACGGCCGCTTCTGGGTCACGTCCGGCGACCGGCGCTCGCTCGCGCTGTACGACAGGCGTGGGGGCCTGCTGCGGACGCTTGGCGCCGACGCACCGCCCCAGCACGTCACGTTCCTCGGCCGCCGCGCCTACGTGACGAGCGGCGACGACGGGATCCTCCGGGTGCACTCGCTCGACGGGACGCTGTTGCGCTCCGAGCCGGTGCCGCTCGGTTCCTACAACGTGGACGGACGGTGGGGGCTCATCCTGACGCCGTCGCTCGCCCAGGGAACTCTCTGCGTCGCGAACAGTCGCGGACGCATCGTCACGCGCACCCGGGTCGCCCGCTCCTCGCACGACGCCTGCTTCGTCATGAGCGCGTAGATCCGCTGGGCGCGAGCCGCGGTACATTCGGGCGGTGGATCGAAGCGCCCTTGCCGTCCTCGAGTATCCCGCGCTCGTCGAGCGGCTCGCGTGCGCAACGGAGACCACCTACGGGGCGGAGCTCGCCCGCGCTCTCGAGCCGGTGTCGGATCTCGCGGAGGTCGCCCGGCGGCAGGCGCTGACGGCAGAAGCGATCGCCCTGCTCGACCAGGCCGAGGAACCGCCTTTGCGCGGCATTCGCGACGTCCGGGAGGCGACCGACTACGCAGCTCGCAACGCTGTGCTCACCCCGGAGATACTCAGCGACGTCGCCGCCTCCGTCTTCGGCGGCATTGCTGCGCGAGCGGCGCTCGACGCTCAGGCGGACACCGCTCCGCTGCTGCACGAGCTCTCGCGCGGGATCGATCCCCCGCTCGCATCACTCGCAGAGGCGATCGCGCGGTGCGTCGAGGACGACGGCTCGGACCTCCGGGACAACGCCTCACCTAAGCTCCGGCGGCTCCGCAAGGAGCTTCGCGAGGGACGCCAGCGCGTGACCGAGGAGCTGCGCAGGCTCGCCCGCGGGAGCGAGCTGCGCGAGCACCTGCAGGAGGAGTTCGTCACCCAGCGCGGCGGCCGCCCCGTGCTCGCCGTGAAGGCCAGCGCTCGGCGCAGCGTCCGAGGCATCGTCCACGACGCCTCGAGCTCGGGCCAGACGCTCTTCGTCGAGCCATTCGAGGTGGTCGAGCTGAACAACCGCCATTCCGAGGCGATGAGCGCCGAGCGTGAGGAGGTCGAGCGGATCCTGCGCGAGCTGTCCTCGCGTGTCGGCGCGGCCGCCGGTGGCCTGACTGCGCTCGTCGAGGCCGCGGCTGCGATCGACCTGGCGCTGGCCGCCGGCACGCTCTCGCGTGGGTGGCATGGGGCGCCGGTCGAGCCGTCGGAAGAGGTCAGTCTCCTCGGCGCCCGGCACCCGCTGCTCGACCCTGCGAGTGCGGTCCCGATCGACCTCCAGCTCGGCGGCCTGCGTGCGCTCGTCCTCAGCGGCCCGAACGCGGGCGGCAAGACCGTTGCGCTCAAGACGCTCGGACTCGCCGCGGTGCTCCACCAGGCGGGCCTGCGGCCGCCGGCAGCAAGGGTCGCATTACCCGTGTTCGACGAGGTGCTCGCCGATATCGGCGACCGGCAGTCGATCGAGATGAGCCTCTCGACCTTCTCGGGTCACCTCAGCAGCATCGTCGGGATCCTTCGGCGCGCCACCGGGCGTTCCCTGGTGCTGCTCGACGAGGTCGCGTCCGGCACTGATCCGGTGGAAGGCTCCGCACTCGCGCAGGCGCTCCTCGAGCGTCTCGTGCGGCAGGCACGCCTGACCATCGTGACCACGCACTACGCCGAGGTGAAGGAGTGGGCGAGCGCGACGGAAGGAGTGGCGAACGCGGCGACCGGGATCGATCCAGAGACGCACGAGCCGCTCTACCGGCTGGCACTCGGCCGCCCAGGCACTTCCCACGCGCTCTGGATTGCGGAGCGGCTCGGGCTGGATGAGGACGTCGTCGCGGACGCGCGCGAGCGGATCGTTCCCGAGCGACTTCGGATCGGCGAGCTGCTCGCCGAGGCCGAGGCAGCCGACCGTGCAGCCGCCCGAGAACGCGATGCCGTGCAGGATGAGCGTCTGGAGGCGGCTCGGCTCGGCGAGCGGCTGCGCGAGCATGAGACGGAGCTCAAGGTAGAACTGGAGGCCGTGCGTGCGTCGGCTGCGCAGGCGCGCGAGCTCGCGGTCGCCGGCGCGGAGCGCGAGCTCGCCGAGGCACGGGCGGAGCTGCGGGCGCTCCGGGACGAGATCCGGGCCGCGCGCCGCCGTGATCAGGAGACCCGCCGCGCGAGCACCGGGCCTGTCACGCGCGCTGAGCGCGAGCGTGACCGCCGGCTCGGGGCGGCCTCGGACCGTGCCGAGCGTACGGAGCAGGCGCTCCGCTCGCTCCCAGGTCCGGTCGTGATGCAAGGGCCGCTCGCCGCGGGCGACCCCGTCGAGGCTCCGACCCTCGGGGTGCGAGGCACGATTGTCGCCATCGAGGGCGACGAGGCCGAGGTCGTTGGTGCCGCCGGGCACCGCATCCGCATCCCACTTGCACGGCTGTTGCCCGACGCACGCGGCGGCAGCCGTGCGGGTGACGAGCCGGCCGCGCCGGCGGTCCGCGTCGTCGCGAGCGCACGGGGTGACGTCTCGGACGAGCTCGATGTGAGGGGACACCGCGCCCAGGAGGCGCGTGAGGCCGTGCGCGCGTTCGTGGACGACGCTGCGCTGGCGGGCCTCGCAACGGTGCGCGTCGTCCACGGCCGGGGCACCGGAGCGGTCCGCGCCGCGGTGCGCGACGAGCTCGGCGGTCACCCGCTCGTCGAGAGCTGCGAATCGGAGTCCGCCGACGGCGCAACGCTCGTGCGCCTTGGCGCCACGTAGTCTTCTCAGACGACTCACAGGAAGCGGTGCCGCCGCCGCCCGTCCGAGCCCGCTTCGGTAGCCTCTGCGCGTCCTCCCTGAACGCACCCCTGACCTTCATGCACACGACGACCGACACGGGCACCTGGTGGCAGCGAGCGCATGGTGGCGCCGCCGAGGACCTGCTCGTCGCCTACTTCAGCATGGAGTTCGGCATCGAGGAAACGCTGCCGATCTATTCGGGTGGCCTCGGCGTGCTCGCCGGGGATCATCTGAAGGCGGCAGCGGAGCTCGGCATCCCACTCGTCGGCGTCGGGCTCCTCTACCGCGGCGGCTATTTCCGGCAGGGCCTCGACGGGGGCGGTCGGCAGACGGAGGAGTACCAGCCGGTCGATCCCGCGGCGGCAGGGCTCGTCCGCGAGTCGGTCACGGTGGAGGTCGACCTCGCCGGCGAGCCCATCTCGGCGGCCGTCTGGCGAAAGGATGTCGACTCGGTCCCGCTGTATCTGCTCGAGGTCGAGTGGCTCACGGATGCCCTCTATAGCGGTGACCGGGAGCACCGGATCCGCCAGGAGCTCCTGCTGGGGGTGGGAGGCGTCCGTGCGCTGGCGGCGCTCGGCGTCGAGGCGAGCGTCTTCCACATGAACGAAGGGCACTCCGCCTTCCTCGCGATCGAGCGCGTTCGCGCGCTCGTGGAGCAGGGAGTCCCGACCGCCGACGCGATCGAGCAGGTGCGGCGGACGACGGTCTTCACCACGCACACGCCTGTACCCGCGGGCAACGAGATATTCGGTGAGGAACTCGTGGAACGCCATCTCGGCGAGCTGGCCGGCGCCGCGGGCATCGGCCGCGAGGAGCTGCTGGAGCTCGGCCGCTTCGGCGAGGACGGCGGCTTTGGGCTGACGCCGCTCGCACTCCGCCTCTCCGGCCACGCGAACGGCGTCTCCGCGCTGCACGGCGAGGTCGCGCGCGAGATGTGGGCCGCGCTCTGGCCTGACCGGAACGGGCGCGAAGCGCCGATCGGCCACATCACAAACGGCGTCCACCTCGGCACGTGGCTCGATCCCGCGCTCGCCAACCTCCTGCGCGAGGCCGGCGTTCGACCCGAGGCGCCGCCGGACGACGGAAACTGGGCTGCGGCCGCCGACGTGGATCCGGAGGCGCTCTGGCGGGTCCATGCGGGGGCTCGCGCGCGGCTCGCCGAGCGGGCCGGGCTCGATCCGGAGCGACTGACGATCGGCTTCGCCCGCCGCTTCGCCACGTACAAGCGAGCCGGTCTCGTCTTCTCAGACGTCGAGCGGCTGCTGGCGTTGCCCGTGCAGATCGTCGTCGCCGGAAAGGCGCATCCGCAGGACGTACCCGGCAAGGACGTGATGCAGCAGATCGTCCAGCTCTCGCGTGCGCCGCACTCGCAGGGCCGCATCGTCTTCCTCGAGAACTACGACATCGGGCTGGCGCGCTCGATCATCCCGGGCTGCGACGTCTGGCTGAACAACCCGCGGCGCCCGCTCGAGGCCTCCGGTACGAGTGGCATGAAGGCGGCGGTCAACGGCGTTCTCAACCTCTCCGTGCTCGACGGCTGGTGGGCCGAGGCCTTCGACCCGGATGTCGGCTGGGCGATCGAAGGCGTCTCGGACGATGCCGACGTAGAGCAGCTCTACCGCCTGCTCGAGGACCAGGTCGTCCCGACCTTCACCGGTAACCGAGACCGGTGGATCGAGATGATGAAGGCGTCGATCGGCCGGCTCGGCCCGCGCTTCTCGATGCAGCGCGCCGTGGTGCAGTACGCGACGCGCTATTATTTGCCCGCGCACGAGTCGCGTCGCTCCTAGCCTTCGCGGCGCACCTCCACCCAGCTTTGCGTCCGCGCCGACTCGGCGACCGCTTCGCCGAGCAGGATCTGCTCGTGACCGTCAGCGAAGGTCGGAAAGTCCGGCTCGGCGGGCATCCCACCCTGCCCCACAGCGGCGTAGACCGCGCGGTAGAGCTGCTTGAACGTGTCCGGGAACCCCTCCGCGTGACCTCCGGGGTAGTCGGTGCGGTCGCGGTTGGTCGGGTCGAGCAGAGAGGGATCGCGTAGGAGCAGCTCGTTCGGACGGTTGCGGTGCCCGAGCCACAGCTCCTCGTGCCGCTCGGAATTCCAGGCGAGCGCCCCGCGGAGCCGTCGAGCTCGAAGGAGACGTGGTTCTTCCGACCGGCGCTGACCTGCGAGATCGTCACCTGGCCGCGCGTGCCGTCCTCGTAGCGGAGCAGGATGTGTGCGACGTCCTCCGTCGCCATCGGCCGCTCGACTCGCTCCAGCTCGCCCTGAGCGGCGGCGAACGTCTCGACGGGCCAGGTGGGCGCGCTGCGGCTCTCGTGCACCGTGTTATGCGCCGACTCTAAACCGCCGCAGAGCGGCCATCGGCCGGCGCGCGATCCCTCGAACGGGGGCTGGAGCTTCGTCGGAATCCGACCTACAGTCCGAAGGTTCCACCTGCGGCAACATGAACTCGACCCGTCAACCTGCGGTTGCTCCGACTCGTGACCTGGCTCCGGTCGCGCTTCGGGTCTCGGTGCTGCGGTGAAGGTCGTGCTCTTCTGCGGCGGGCTCGGACTACGGATGGGACCCGCATCCCGGCGAGTGCCGAAACCGATGGTGCCGATCGGCGGCCGCCCGATCCTCTGGCACATCATGAGTTACTACGCGAGCTTCGGCTTCTGCGACTTCATCCTCTGCCTGGGGCACCGGGGCGAGGTGATCACGAGGTACTTCGGGCGATGTGAGGAGGTGCGCACCAAGGCGTGGTCGGTCGACTTCGTGGACACCGGCTCGCACTCGTCGGTGGGCGAGCGCCTGAGACAGGTGGCGCCCCGGCTCGCCGACGAGGAAGTCTTCCTGGCCACCTACGGCGACGGCCTCACCGACGCGCCGCTCGACCACATGGTCGACGTGCTCGCGGGCAAAGGCAAGACCGCACTCATGCTCGGTGCCCGGCCCACGTACAGCTTCCACGTGCTCGCGCTGGACGACGAGGACGTCGTCTGCGGGATCCAGGACGTGGCCGCGACGGGTTTGCGAATCAACGGCGGGTTCTTCGTCTTCCGGCACGAGCTGCTGGACTGTCTCCAGGAGGGGGAAGACCTTGTCGACGCCCCCTTCCGGCGGTTGATCGAGGCCGACCAGCTGATCGCCTACCCGCACGACGGCTTTTGGGGGCCGATGGACACGCTGAAGGATCAGCAGCTGCTCGAGAGCCTGCACCGGTCGGGAAAGGCGCCGTGGCTGCGCACCCAGAAGCGCCTCTCCCTGACGGCGCAGCAGGTCGCTGGATCCCCGGCACGCTCCCGCTCGGCGAGAGCGGCCGACGGCTGCTCGCGATCGGCTGCCATTCCGACGACATCGAGATCGGCCTCGGTGGCACCCTGCTTTCGCTCTGCGAGCGGCATCCGGAACTGGACGTGACATGGGTGGTGCTGAGCGCCGAAGGTGAGCGCGAGCAGGAGGCCCGCGCGAGCGCAGAGTCCTTCCTCGGAGGCCGGGCGACGCTCGTCGCTCGATCGTTCCGGGAGTCCTTCTTCCCGTACGTCGGCGGCGAGATCAAGGAGTTCTTCGAGGAGCTGCGGCGCGACGTCGAGCCCGATGTCGTCTTCACCCATGCCGGCACCGACCTGCACCAGGATCACCGGCTCGCAGCCGAGTTGACCTGGAACACCTTCCGCGACCACCTGATCCTCGAGTACGAGATCCCGAAGTACGACGGCGATCTCGGCTCGCCGAACGTGTTCGTGCCGCTGAGCGAGCAGATCGTCGCGCGCAAGGTCGAGCTACTGCTCGAGCACTTCCCGTCGCAGCGGCGCAAGCACTGGTTCACGGAGGATCTCTTCCGCGCGACCATGAGGCTGCGCGGTATGGAGGCCAACTCGCCGACCTCGTTCGCAGAGGGGTTCCGCTGCCGCAAGCTCGTCTTGAGCTGAGCGGCACGAATTCCAGCCGCGCCCGTCTCAGTCGCTCGCGTAGCGGCGCAGAGCTTCCTCGTTGAGCTCGATCCCCAGTCCCGGGAGGTCCGGGACGTTGATGTATCCGTCCCGATCGACGCGCACCGGCTGGGCGAGCATGAAGTCTCGCCGCTCAGGCGTCCAGCCGGGCGGATCGTAGGGCACCTCGAGGAACGGGCCGCCACCGACCCCGGCCGTGACGTGGAGGTTGGCGAGGAGCCCGATCCCGTTCGTCCAGGTGTGCGGTGTGAAGAGCCGGCCGCGCTGGCGCGCGAGCCCCGCTAGCGTGCGCGCACGATCGAGACCGACCGCGAGCACGACGTCGGGCTGGTAGACGTCAAGCGCGTCCTCGTCCATGAAGGCGAGGAGCTCGGCCGTGGTTCGCGCCATCTCGCCCCCGGCGATCCGCAGCCCAGTGGCCGATCGAAGCTCTGCATACCCGCGCACGTCGCCCGCGACGAGCGGTTCCTCGAGCCAGAAGACGTCGAGCTCGGTGAGCTCGTCGGCGAGAGAAAGGACGGCGGCTCTGTCGAGGGCGGGGGCGATGTCGCCGGGCATCCGCCAGCCCTGGTTCAGGTCGACCATGATCTCCATCCCGGCGCCGATCGCCTCGCGAGTTGCCCGCACAGTCGCAACGCCCTCGGCGAGACGGTTCCGGTCGATGCGGATCTTGAGCGCGCGGAAGCCCTCCTCCCGCAGCGCGAGCGCCGACTCGGCGCGCGCGGCCGGCGCCTTCAGCTCGCCGCAGGAGGCGTAGGCCGGAAGCCGCGTCACGGCGCCGCCGAAGAGGGTGGCGACCGCCACGCCGAGCGCTTTCCCCTTGAGATCCCAGAGCGCGGCCTCCACCGGCCAGTAGCGGCCCGCGTGGAAGCTGATCGTCTCGAGCGTTCGCACGTGCTGCTCGATGGCGAGCGGGTCGCGGCCGAGGAACAGGTGCTCGTACGGCGCGAAGCCGTCCATCGTGTCGCCGGAGCCAACGCCGGTAAGGCCCTCGTCCGTCTCGACGTAGACGAGGGTCGCCTCGAAGCTTCGGCGCGGGACGGGATCCCAGGCCGCCTCGAACGCCGGGTCGAGCTCGGTGCGCAGCCGCTGCGTGCGAACGGCGGTGATCTTCACGCTACCGCGGCCGGAAGAAGGCGTTGAAGGGCGTGTCCCGCACGGCCAGGATCTTGTCGAGCGACGGCTTCCGCTCGACCGCCGCCTCGAGCGCCGCTCGCGTGGCCAGCGTGTTGTTCTCGTACACCTCGTCGGCGTCATCGGCCGACCAGTCGACCCACACGGCAGCCAGGAGAAGGAGGTCGTCGACCTCCTCGCGGGGAACGAGACCGTCGGCGACCGCGCCCGCCACACCGCGCGCGACTCCGGCCTGGGCGGGCCCCCAGGTGAGGTTGGCGTGTGTCTCCCCGCGAATGTCCGCCTTGTTCACGAACAGGGTCAGCGGCTTCACCGGGAGGTTCGGCTGCAGGATGACGACAAAGGCCGCGTGCCCCTGGCGCGGCGTCGCGAGCGCAGTCGCCCACGCCGTCTCGATAGGCCCGCCCTTGCGCCCGAGGACGACGTTCAGGTGGGCCGCGTTCGGCCCCGAGCCGACGAAGCCCTCGCCGACGAGCGTGGGGTCCCCGTAGCTCACGCCGCCGCCTCCCGGGAGGCGAGATCGATGACCCCGCGGGCGACCAGGCCGGCGGTCAGGTCTGCGAAGGCGCCGTTGATCTCGTCGAGCCCGTAGGTCCTGGTGACGAGCCGGTCGAGCTCGAGCCGTCCCTCCATGTAGAGGTCGAGCACCAGTGGCATGTCGGTGTGCGGGCGGCACGAGCCGTACAGCGTGCCGGTGACGATTTTCTCCTGTCGCACGAGCTCCGGCCCCGGGAGCACGACCTCCGAGCCCTCGGCCGGCAGCCCGATGCAGACGAGCGTTCCACCGAGGCGCAGGGCGTCGAAGGCCCGGCGCACGAGCGCGGGCACGCCCGCGGCGACGAAGGCGTAGTCGGCGCCGCGCCCGTCTGTCAGCTCGCGCACGAGGTCGAGCGTCTCCTCCGCGCCTTCCTCGACGGCATGCGTCGCCCCGAGCTCGAGCGCGAGCTCGCGCTTCAGCGGGAGCGGGTCGACGGCGACGATGTGGAGCGCCCCTGCGAGGCGGCAGCCCTGGACGACGCTCAGGCCCACTCCGCCGGCCCCGAAGACGATCGCCGTGCTGCCCGCCGTCACACGCGCGCGGTTGATTGCAGCTCCGATCCCGGTCATGACCGCGCAGCCGACGAGCGCCGCGACGGTGAGCGGCGCGTCCCTGCGGATCGGCACGCAGCTCGCCTCGGGAACGACGGTTTGCTCGGCGAAGGTGGAAAGAAAGGAATAGTGGTGGACGGGCGCCCCCCCGCGCGACAGGCGGATGCCGCCACCCGGGAGCGCGCCGCCGAGCATCGCGGGCATCGCCACGGAGCACAGGTTGACGCGGCCTGAGCGGCAGAAGAAGCAGCGTCCGCAGGAAGGCAGCCAGGACAGGACCACGTGGTCACCGGTGACCACGCTCGTGACGCCCTCGCCGACGGCCTCGACGACACCGGCGCCCTCGTGCCCGAGGACTGCGGGGAGCGGGTTCGGGGTCGCGCCCGTCGCGGTGTTCCAGTCGCTGTGGCAGACGCCGCTCGCGTGCAGGCGGACACTCACCTCGCCGGTCCCCGGCGGCGCGAGCGCGACCTCCTCCACCGAGAGCGGCTCGTTATAGGCGTGGAGGACAGCAGCACGCACGCGGCGATCTTAGACCCCTCGTCCTAAGCTGCCCTTGTGAAGATGCGTGCAGCCGTTCTGTGGGAGCCGCGTCGACCCGTCGAGATCCTGGAGGTCGAGCTCGCGCCCCCTCGGCAGCGAGAGGTGCTCGTCAAGATCGCAGCAAGCGGGATCTGCGCGAGCGATCTGCACGTCGTCGACGGAGCTCTTCCGGAGCCGCTGCCGCTCGTTCTCGGGCATGAGGCCGCCGGCGTGGTTGTCGAGACAGGACCGGGAGTGACGCGGGTGCGCGAGGGTGACCACGTCGTGCTCGCGATCGTGCCGTCGTGCGGGGAGTGTGCTCCCTGCCGGCGCGGCCGTTCGACGTTCTGCGAGCTGTTCGCTGCGGCCGCCGGCGCCGGCACCCTCGCCGACGGCATGAGCCGCCTGAGCCGGAACGGCAGGACCCTGCACCACTTCAACTGCGTCTCCTCCTTCGCCGAATACGCGGTCGTGCCCGAGTCCGCCGCGGTCGCGATCCGCCGCGACGTCCCGCTCGAGGCGGCGGCTCTGATCGGCTGCGCCGTCCTCACCGGCTACGGCGCCGTCACGAACATCGCGCGCGTCGAGGCGGGCGAGAGCGTTGCCGTGTGGGGGTGCGGCGGGGTGGGCCTGATGGCGGTCCAGGCTGCGCGCCTGGCGGGCGCTGACCCGATCGTGGCCGTGGACGTCAATCCCGAGAAGCTCGCGTTAGCCGGGAAGCTCGGTGCGACCGCGCTCGTGAACGCGGCCGAGCTCGATGCCGTCGAGGCTGTGCGGGCTGCGACGGGCGGCGCGGGGGTCGAGTACGCGTTCGAGGCGCTCGGCCGCGAGCAGACGATCCAGCAGGCATGGTCCTCGCTCGCCGCGGGCGGCACCGCAGTCGTCGTCGGGATGATGCCGAAGGGCGACCTGCTCACGATCGATCCCTGGGGCTTCATCTCCGAGAAGAATCTTCTCGGCTGCTTCCTCGGGCGCGCGCGAATCGAAGACGACGTGCCGCGCCTCGTCGATCTCTACCGGGCGGGCGAGCTCAAGCTCGACGAGGTCGTGAGCCACCGGCTCGCACTGGACGAGCTCGAGCTCGGCTTCGAGCGGCTGCGCGCGGGGACGGCGGCCCGCCAGCTCGTCGTCTTCGGCTAGAGAGCGACGAACGCCCACGGCCGGCACCCTCACCTCACGTGCAGCGCGGCGAGTACCAGAGCTTCGTCTTGCCGTTCCGGTCGAGCTCCATGTAGGCGATCGGCTTGCCCGTGGGCTCGCTGCGAATGGCAAGCGCAGCTTCGACAACCTTGCGGCGTGCTCCGTCATAGGCATTGCTTAGAGGCTGCCACGACGCGGGCGATTGCAGAACCGCTCGGACTCGCACGAGGACGCGCCCGCGAGCCACACATGTCACCTGCTTGGCCCACCGAACGGGAGGCCCGGGAAGGCCCTTCGCCGACAGCGGGAGAGAGGTGCGTGACGAGGAGCAACGTCTCATGCTGGCGTACACCCCCTCGAAACTGTAGGTCCCCGTGAAGCGCTGCCACACACGGGCGCGGATGGAGACGAGTTCAGAACCTGGGCTCCAGCCCCCGGAGGCCACGCCGATGAAGCCCGGCGACCGGTCCTCCAGCGAGGGGTCGTAGGTCTCAGCGGCTCCGATCGGGACGGCATGGACATCGACGGCGCGGAGGCTGGCATTGAGCGCGGCTGGCGTGCAGCCGAACGTCCGGTCGATCACGCGCGATGGCGCAGGGAGCGCGCTTGCACTGGTGCCGAGCCCGAGAACGGCCGTGGCAAGGAGTCCTCCGAGGCCGAGGCGTGCGAACGCAACGTTGTGCTCCGTCCATGCGCGTCGCCAGTACTCCCGCCCGCGCGCTTCGCTCACGCTGGCGATCATACGGGCGCCGGCGCGCACGCTTTGTAGAGCCGGGGGTCAGGCGGCACTGGCGCGGCTTGGGACGGGAGCGACGGCCCAGCCCACGGTCGACGAGCACGATCACGACGCCGCCTCGATCGCCTGCGCGATGCGCGCGGTCAGCTCGCGTGCCGTCGCCACCGTCGGCTTCGCGGGCTCGACCACGATCGGCTCGCCGACTCGAACTGTCGTGCGTGGCCGTCCAGGGCGCAGGAACCCACGTGTTCCGACGAGGCGGACGGGGACGATCGGCGCACCGGTCACGAGCGCGAGTCGCGCGGCGCCTCGGTGGAAGACGCGCGCCGGTAGCTGCTTCGACGTGCCCTGCGGGAAGATCCCGATCACTTCGCCGGCGTGCAGCAACGATGCTGCCCGGGACATCGCCGATCCGTCGCCCGTGCCGCGCTCGACCGGGAACGCCCCGAACGCCTCCAGGACTCGGCCGATGAGCGGTATCCGCCACAACTCTGCCTTGGCCATGTAGCGCACGGGTCGAGGCGTCGCAAGCGCGAGCAGCCAGGGGTCGAACATCGATTCGTGGTTCGCCACGAGGATCACGGGGCTCTTCGTCGGAATTCTCTCGCTGCCGGTGATGCGAACGCGATAGAGCCGACGTGCGATCCCACGGAAGTTCGCCCGCTCGAGCAGGCGGTAGAGGATCACGCGAGCGCCTCGTTGAACGGCCGGGTCAAGAAGCGGTGGTCGTAGCCAGGTGTGGTCAGCGAGGGAATCAGGCAGTCAGGGAAGGCGTAGCGCTCGTCTCGTCGGAGGCGCGGTCGCGGTCCCGTTTCTCACCGATCGCTGTCGAACGCGCGACTCGGCATGCACACGCCTCATGAGCAACACCGTAATACAGGACTGCGAGGGCTGGGTGTGGACTCACTCTGTAGCAGGCCCACCTACCTGTAGGAGGGAAGGCGTCGGCATGTGTCCAACCGCTCCGTTGCGGTGACGTAGATCCCGGCCCGGGCATGATGAGGCCTGTGCAGCGCGATCTCCCATCGGGAACCGTCACTTTCCTTTTCACCGACGTCGAGGGCTCGACGAAGCTGCTCCACGAGCTTGGCCCCGACGCTTATGCCGACGCGCTTGCTGAGCATCGCCGCGTTCTCCGCGACGCGTTCGTTGCTCATGGCGGCGTCGAAGTTGACACACAGGGGGATGCCTTCTTCGTCGCCTTCCCGACGGCGCCGGGAGCGCTCCAAGCCTCCGCGCAGGTGCTGGAAAGGCTCCTCGCTTCCGGCCCGATTCGGGTACGGATGGGCCTCCACACGGGCACACCACACCTGGCAGAGGACGGATACGTCGGCGCCGATGTGCACCGTGCGGCACGGATTGCAGCCTGCGCTCACGGCAGTCAGGTGCTGGTTTCGAGCTCTACGGCTGCGTTGCTCGACAGCGGCGGCCTACGCGATCTCGGCGAGCATCGGCTGAAGGATCTCTCTGCGCCGGAGCGCATCTACCAGTTCGGTGACACTGAATTCCCACCGCTGAAGAGCCTCCACCAGACGAACCTGCCGGTGCCGGCGACGCCGTTCTTGGGGCGCGAGCGCGAGCTGACAGAGGTCGGTACGTTGCTCGCCCGGGATGATGTGAGGGCGGTGACCCTGACCGGCGCGGGAGGGACCGGGAAGACTCGGCTGGCGTTGCAATCGGCGGGTGTTGCGGCTGATGCTTTTGCCGACGGGGTGTGGTGGGTGCCCCTCGCTCCTCTGCGTGATCCAGCGCTGGTCATCGAAGCCGCGGCAGTCGCGCTGGGCGCGACTGGTGAACTGGCAGCCCACATCGGTGACAAGCGTTTGCTCCTGCTGCTGGACAACTTCGAGCAGGTCGTCTCGGCGGCTCCCGATGTTGCGCAGCTGCTCGAGCGTTGCTCGCGGCTCACCGTGCTCGTGACGAGCCGCGAGCCGCTCCGCCTCGCCGGCGAGTGGGAGTACGCGGTCGATCCGATGCAGGAGGCTGAGGCGGTTGCGTTGTTCGAGACGCGTGCACGAGCAGCCCGGCGCGACTTCATCGCGAACGGTGAAGTGCGAGAGATCTGCGCGCGGCTCGACAACCTGCCTCTGGCGATCGAGCTGGCTGCGGCACGGGTCAAGGTGTTGTCGACTGCGGCGCTGCTGGCGAGGCTCCAACGGCGCCTGCCTGTCCTCTCGGGTGGTCCGCGCGACGCGCCGGAGCGCCAACGAACGCTACGCGCGATGATCGGGTGGAGCCACGAGTTGTTGACGCCGGAGGAGCAGAACCTCTTCCGTCGGCTTGCCGTCTTCGTCGGCAGCGCGACGCTTGAGACGATCGAAGCGGTCTGCGACACCGACCTCGACTTGCTTGCGTCGCTCGTCGACAAGAGCCTCGTCCGCGTCCGGGACGACGACCGCTATTGGATGCTGGAGACGATCCGGGAATTCGCACTCGAGCGTCTCGACGAGTCCCGCGAAGCTGACGATGTTCGACAGCGCCACGCCGAGCATTTCCTCGCGCTGGCCGAGGAGGCGGAGCCACACTTGCGCGGCGCATCCAGGACCTGGCTCGAGCTTGTCGACCGCGAGCACGACAATCTTCGCGCTGCGCTTGACCAGCTCGAGGCCTGTGGGGAGGCGCAGCTTGCACTGCGGCTGGCGGCAGCCGTGTGGTGGTTCTGGCACTGGCGCTACATGGCGGAAGGCCGGCGCCGGCTGGAGTGCGTGCTTCTCGCCGACAGAAGGCCGACGGCAGCTCGCGTCAAAGCCCTCAATGGAGCGGCACAGCTGAACATCAACGCCGGTGACGTCGCGGCAGCGCGGGTTCGGGCCGAGGAGGCGGTGGCACTCCATCATGCCGGCAGCGATCGTTGGGAACGCGCCTACTCCGTCTTCCTTCTCGGTTGGGCGACCCTCGACGTGGACGATCACCAGGCGGCACAACCGCTGCTGGAGGAGAGCGTCAGGCTCTTCGGCGCACTGGGTGACGAACGGTATGCCCTGTTCGCAAGCCACCTGCTTGCCTGGGATTGCCACAGTATCGGCCAGCGTGAAAGGGCGCGGGCACTGTGGGAAGACAATCTCCAACGTGCGCGTGCGGTCGCCAACAGGTACGTCGAGGCGTTGTCGCTGGGCGCGCTTGCGGACAACTTCGCTGTCGAGGAGGGGCGGCTCGAGGATGCCCACGTGATGCTGACGGAGGCGTATCGCATCAATCGCGAACTCGGTACACCCGAGCTTCAAGCTGCAATGGATCTTTGCCGACTCGCCCGCAGCCTGGCGCTCGCGGGAAGATCAGTGGCGGCCGTCCGCATACTCGCCTGCGCCGAGGCTGTCTACGAAGAGAACGGAGCCAAGCCCCGCCGACTCTTCGTCGAGAAGAACGAACAGACTCGCGGCGGATTCCTCGGTGCTCGCGTTCATCGCTGCCGCTGCCGCTGCCGCTGCCGCTGCCGCTGCCGCTGCGCTCGCCGTGCCGACGGCAGCCCCGCCGCCGAACGCGCCGCTCCCGTCCGGCTCCGCACCGATCGCCCAGCGGCTCGCGGCCACGACCGGGTCGCTTCATATCGCCATCGACGGCTGGCGCACCTCCGGGACTCCGCGGCCGCCGCGGCAACTGCGCCTGTGGGCGCTCCACCAGCAGCGCCTGTACCTCGCCCTCGGGCTCGCAGGGACCGAGGCTGGCGACGCGGTCGTCCGCCGGCTTCCCCCAACGCTGCAGGCGAATGCACGTGACGTGCTTACTGCGCGACGGGCGCTCGTCGGCCTCACGCCGCCGACGGCACGGCCGCTGTCCGGATTTCGAACGGGCCGGGCAGACCCAGCCGACACGCTTCTCCGCTACTACCGCGAGGCGCAGCGCCGCTTCGGCGTTCCCTGGCAGATCCTCGCCGCGGTGAACTTCATCGAGACGGCGTTCGGCAAGGTCCGTTCGCCGAGCACAGCGGGTGCGCAGGGGCCGATGCAATTTCTTCCAGCGACCTGGCGCGCCTACGGCCTCGGCGGCGACATCTTCCACCCGCGCGACTCCATCCTCGGAGCTGCCAACTACCTCCGTGCTTCCGGTGCGCCCGGGAGTCTCCGGCGTGCGCTCTACGCCTACAACCACTCGAAGCTCTACGTAGACGCTGTCCTCGCCTATGCCCGCGTCATGCGCCGCGACGTGCGGGCGTTCTACGGCTTTCACGCCTGGCACGTGTTCGTGCGAACGCCGAACGGCTACCGCCGGATCACGAGCCCGTAGCCCTCGAGCCGCTGCTCAGAGCTCGAGAAAGGGCTCGAAGCCGCCGTAGATCATGCGCTTGGAGTCGAATGGGGAGTTCTGCATCGAGTCGGCGAAGCGGGGATCCTCCATCACTGCTAGAACCGGTTTTTCTCGGACGCCCCGTCCTAGACAGACCCTGGGGCGACCCTGACACGGTGCGGGAACGAGCGCGTCGCTAGAGGCCCGCTGGCTCGTTGAGCTGTGAAACGGTAGCCCTCTTGGCCGTAACAATTTACTTTTCTTGACATTGCAATGAAGGTTGTCTAGGATCTGTCCAGACAAAGTAGATTGCGGACGGAGGTTCTCATGGCCCCACAGGAGATTCAGATCGATGACGAGGTGTGGGAGATGCTCAAGGAGCGTGCGGAACCGTTCATCGACACGCCCAACACCGTGATCCGTCGACTCTTGGAGCTGCCTGGCAGCAACGGCGCCGGTGACCGGACTCGTGTTGTCGCGGCGGAAGCGATACCGGGAGACCTGACGAAGCGCAATGCGCGCGGTCGCAAGAGAAAGAAGAGTCCGACGGCGCCTCGCGCCCAAACCGGGACGATCCTTTCGGATGAAGAATATGACCTTCCGCTACTGACCGTCCTCGACGCGCTCGGTGGTCGAGCACCGACGCGTGAAGTGCTAGACGCGCTCGGGGAACGGTTGGGCGATCGGCTAATGCCGGCAGATCATGAGACGCTGGCGTCAGGTGACGTCCGCTGGCGGAACCGCGCGCAGTTCGTCCGTCTGCGTCTGATCCAGCAGGGCGACATGCAGAAGGGATCGCCACGTGGGCTGTGGGAGATCACTGATCAGGGTCGCGACCGTTTGGTGGCCGAATGAGCGCCGAGCGGATCATTGATGCCGCGATCGCAGCGCGCAGCGAGGCCGACGCGATTGCTTTGGACCGAATGATCGCAACCGAGCTCGGCTCAAGCTTCTACCGCCCGATCGGTGACAAGGTCAACAACTTCGGATTGATGACCACGAGCGGCTCGTACGACTACAAGTTGATCGAGAACGTTACGAACATGCAGGACGCATTGCTTGAGCGGGCGGGCAGGGCCAGATTCGGCGACCTCTCACTCGTCCCGTATTCGACGCCCCGGGAAGCAGCCGTCGCGCTGCTCTCAGGACGTGGCGAGGCGGAGCTCGCACGTTGCGCAGGCGTTGACTTCTTTGAGGGGGCCCTGCCGGCGAAGCGGAGCAGGCGGATCACACCGGTGTTTCGCGACGAGGGCTGCGGCATCGAGGCGGACTACGTCGGCGACTCAATTTTCGCGCTTGGGTCGGCGCACAAGTCGAAGGCATTGTGGCAGCAGGGCGCGTTCGGCATCGGCGGCGCCACGACGTTTCGCAACGCGGCTGCCGTCGTGCTTGTGAGTAGACGGGCACCCGAGATGCGGCCTGAGGAGGACAGGATCCTCGTCGCCGTCTGTCTCTGGCAGCACTCAGTGAAGGGGAAGGGCCTGTTTTACCTCGTTACGAGCGACTGGGATGAGGGACGCAACCCGCGGGCTGTGCCCTGGTCAGCACCTGCATCGAGTTTCCCGGACTTCGCTCCGGGGACGCACCTAGCGCTAATCGAGTACGGCACCGAGCGCCTGCACTCGATCCGTCACTCCGACAATCCGAATGCTTTCGACCGGATTCTCGATACCAGACTGTTCGCGCCCGTCTCTCCCGTCCGCTTCCGCAACCACCTCATCAAGGACGACCACGCACGTGTCCGTCGCGGTCTCGCCCGGCGATTTGAGGACAACCCCCGCGATGACCGCCGCGAGCGGACTGCGAACATGCCTTTCCGCGTGGCCGGTCAGACATATGAACTTCCGGTGACCTTCTACTTCTTTGACGCAGCCGGGCGCGGCTCGGACGAAGTCGACACGGTCGGGGACAAGAAGAACTTCGTCGCCCACGGTCACAGCCTCATGTTCACGTCCAACGGCCAAGCGCACCACCATTGGACGCCGCTTGAGTTTCGTGACCGAACCAAGCTCAACAAGCTCGCTGATCATGTGCTCGTGGTCGTAGAAACGGACCCGCTGCCTATCGCTGTCCGGACCGACTTCTTTACTGCAGACCGATCTGGCGTCCGCGCAAGCGAGGAGACACTGAGGCTTGAGTCAAACGTGGCCGAGTTCCTCGCTGGGTGGGACGAGCTGCGGGAGATCAACAGCAGCCTAGTTCTGGAGTCCATCCGCTCCTCCCGGAACGGGCGCCCGACGCTGGAGATCTCACGTCAAATCAGCAGGGCTCTCGCCGCACGCAACCACGGCTTCTCCATGCGCGCTGCCAGCAACGGCGGTAGCTTCGGCCGAGAACCCCATGAGCGGAGAGAGCCGAAACCCCCGGCAACCCTCCACGCAGATCCGACGTTTCTTCGCGGGCCGGAGAACGTGACAGCCGTCCGCGGCACGTCACGCGCTATCCGCTACCTGTTGGACGCCAAGGACGAGTTCGTGCAGAGCGGGCGAGGCCGTATCTTCGTCCGCTGCACGCACCCAGACATCGGAGACCAGGACATCGCGGTGGGTCCGCTCCACAACGGCCGAGTGCGAGTGATCGTCACGGTGCCAGCTGAGGCTGAGCTTGGCGACTTCTCGCTTTTGGCTGGGCTGTATGGGTGGGAGCGGGCTGCGGGAGGTCTTGGAGAGGACCTCGAATGGGAGACCGGATTCAAGGTCGTCGCGGAGGTAGAACGGCAATCGCCAGTCTCGCCCAACGGAAAGAAGAAGGGCAAGTCTTCGGATGGCCCTCAGGTTGCGCTGCTCTGGCGCGGCTCCCAGGAGGAGGGCTTCACGCCCATCGTCCCGGGCAAGGTCGAAGAGGTCCCGGCACAACTCCTCGCGAGTGAATCCGAGTACGCGGAGTTTGCTGCTCTTGGTGAGTTGCCTGTACTGACGATCTATCTGAATCAGGATTACGCACCGTTCAAGAAGTACATGGGGGTACGCCAGAGGGAGCTGGTGTCGGGAACGGCCGCGCAGGACCGGTACGCCGTGGATCTGGGAGTCGCCATGTTGGTGCTGCACCAAGAGCGTGAGCTGCGTGTCGAGAGGGGCGAAGTCGTAGACGAGGCGCTCCTCGAGACTGCTCGGCAGGCGGCAGCTCAAGGAGCGCTCAGTATCCTCCCGCAGTTCGATGAGCTCGTGAGGCAGATTGGCGGCGATACCTAGTTGAGACTCAGCGGCTAGAACATCCGTGCAGCGCTCGCTGTCTGCAGCGCTGTGAGAAATGCCTCTGGAGTCTTAGTAGTCAGGCGGGCGGAGCCCGGCGCTCGGACTCCGCCCCGCCCCGTCGCTATCCCTTCGGGGGATGCGGGTCGTTGCCGTAGCTATTGCGTTCGGCGATCTTGCCGTCCTTGTTGTGAATGAGATGTCGACGCCCGCGTTCTTGGCGATCTGGCGGCCTGCGGCAACCGCCTCTGCCTTCGTATCGTGGGTCGACGACGCACGGCTAGCACCGTCGCGCTTGTTGGCCCAACCGCTCCGCCGGCCCCGGTTCGCCGGACACTTTGGTGGACAAAGCTGATCATGCCGCGGTGGCCGCCTGCGCGCGTAGGTGTTCGCGCGCCTCGATCGGGGT